>FTKT01000125.1_pt3 | contig 10244 bp, 9 predicted proteins | sample 1658271 | NCBI WGS metagenome assembly FTKT01 (sample SAMEA3914811, study PRJEB12502) | metagenome | biome: forest; material: soil | place: Canada | collected 2011-08-04 | depth 0.3 m | reverse complement strand
ACCTACGCGACCTGGTGGATCCGGCAGGCGATCACCCGCGCGATGGCCGACCAGGCCCGCACCATCCGTATCCCGGTGCACATGGTCGAGGTCATCAACAAGCTGGCCCGCGTGCAGCGCCAGATGCTCCAGGACCTGGGCCGCGAGCCCACCCCGGAGGAGCTGGCCAAGGAACTCGACATGACCCCGGAGAAGGTCATCGAGGTCCAGAAGTACGGCCGCGAGCCGATCTCCCTGCACACCCCGCTCGGCGAGGACGGCGACAGCGAGTTCGGTGACCTGATCGAGGACTCCGAGGCGGTCGTGCCGGCCGACGCGGTCTCCTTCACCCTGCTCCAGGAGCAGCTCCACTCGGTGCTCGACACGCTGAGCGAGCGCGAGGCGGGCGTGGTCTCGATGCGCTTCGGCCTGACGGACGGTCAGCCGAAGACGCTGGACGAGATCGGCAAGGTCTACGGGGTCACCCGCGAGCGGATCCGCCAGATCGAGTCGAAGACCATGTCCAAGCTGCGCCACCCCTCGCGTTCGCAGGTGCTGCGCGACTACCTCGACTAGGCGGTAGGCCCGTACTCGGGTGAGCCGCCGACAGGCCCGGAGCGTCCACCGCTCCGGGCCTGTCGCGTTCCCGACTGTCATCCGGCGGCGTGTCAGGTCCCTCGTCCGGGTGTCGAAACGCGAGGCGATGGGTACTCGGGGTGATCTGATGACTACTCTGTGGCGGTTGCCTGCCGTCGAGTCGCCCGGAGCGCCCTGTGATGTCCAACGCACCCGTCCCGTCCGACCGCGGTCCCGGTCCCGGCCCCGCTCCCGACTCCGGTCACTGGCCCGGCCCCGTCGGCCGTCCGGCCCGAGGTCCGCGAGGTCCGCGTGGTCCGCGAGGTCTGCGCGGTCTGCGGAGTTCGCGGAGTTCGCGGGGTTCGCGCGGTCGCGCCGCCCTGCTGGCGGTGCTGGCCGCCCTGCCGGCGGCGCTGGTCGCGCTGGGGGCGGCCCCGGCCCAGGCGGATCGCCGGATCGTCGGCGGCTGGGCGGACAGTACGACGCAGCACCCGTGGGTGGTGGGGGTGGCGAGCCGGGAGCAGTTCGGCAGCGCGCGCTCGGGTCAGTTCTGTGGCGGCACGCTGGTCACGCCGACCAAGGTGGTCACCGCCGCGCACTGCTTCTACGACGAGGCGAACGCCCGGCCGGCCGATCGTCCCGGTCTGACGGTGATCGTCGGCCGCACCGATCTGACCGGCCGGACGGGCCGCGAGGTCCCGGTCACGGACGTCTGGATCCACCCGCAGTACTCGTTCGAGCAGAACATGCAGGATGTGGCGGTGCTCACACTCGCCGCCCCGCAGCAGGACGTTCCGGTGCTGGCGATGGTCGGACAGGGCGAGAGCGGCCCGTACGCCGCGGGGACCCGTGCGCAGGTCTACGGCTGGGGGGACACCACGGGCCGGGCCGACTATGCGTCGACCCTGCACGGCGTGGAGGTGCCGATCGTCGCCGACTCGGTGTGTGCGCGCGACTACCCGGGTGGGAGTGAGGGTGCCTTCGACGCCCGCGGCATGGTCTGCGCGGGCGAGCAGCGCGGCGGCAAGGACGCGTGCCAGGGCGACAGCGGTGGCCCACTGGTGGTGGACGGCCGACTGGTCGGGCTGGTCTCCTGGGGCACCGGTTGTGCGGAGGCCCGGCATCCGGGCGTCTACACCAGGCTGGCGGCCGTGGCGGACGCGGTCAACGCCCAGCTGTGACCGTCGCGTCACAGCCAGTCAATGTCATGCGCGGTAAACGCCGCACGGTGACGGGCGCATGACGCAGCGTCGGCTCCAGGTGTGACGCTGGGCGGCAGGCTGTGCAGCCTGCCGCCCAGTGGCCGACCCGCAAGGGCCGACCTCAGCCCGTCATGTGGAGCGTCGCGCTCAGCGCTCGTCGTTGGTGGCCGAGGCCGCCGTGGTGGCGAGACGACCGCTCTCGTCCTGTATTTCCACAGCGATCTTCTTGAGTTCCGGCTCGAACTTCCGCCCGTGGTGGGCGCAGAAGAGCAGCTCTCCGCCGCTTGCCAGTACGACGCGCAGGTATGCCTGGGCGCCGCAGCGGTCGCAGCGGTCAGCCGCGGTGAGCGGGCTCGCAGGTGTCAGAACAGTAGTCACGTCGCCTCTTCTCTAGCTCGACGAGCTGTCGTACCAGGGTCAACATCCAACCAGGCCGAAAACGTTCCCGCTCGTGGCTTTTCTTCTTTGAGGATTCTGCTGTGTTGATGAGGACGTGCCCCGGACGCCGACGGTTCATGCGTGCCGGAATCCGTGACCTATACGTCACTCGAACACACCTTCGAACTGTTGTCCGAAGGTGGGCGTAGCATAATCCCCTACTGGGTTGGAGCATAAGCCCCGTCCCGAGCACCGGTAGCCTGCATCACGGCAGTTCCAGCGCTCGCGGCCCGTTCGACGGTCCGCCAGGAGCCGTCGGGTGCGGGCGAGATGGCACTCCGGCGCACCGGCTCCCGCTCGGGTCGTGTTCGCGCAGCGCGTACAAGCTGCGCGGCCGGCGCGAGGTGTGCAAAGAAGCATGGGTCAACCGCCGGCTCGAACCTGATGTCCCGATGCGTGTCAGAAGTCTCTTTGGAGGAGTGCACCGCGTGAGTGCCGAAACGACCGTGCCGCCCGCTCTGCGCGCCGCGGATGACGGATCCAACTACACCGCACGGCATCTGCTCGTCCTGGAGGGGCTGGAGGCGGTGCGCAAGCGCCCCGGGATGTACATCGGGTCCACCGACAGCCGGGGCCTGATGCACTGCCTGTGGGAGATCATCGACAACTCGGTCGACGAGGCCCTCGGCGGCCACTGCGACCGGATCGAGGTGATCCTGCACGAGGACTCCTCGGTCGAGGTGCGGGACAACGGCCGCGGCATCCCGGTGGACGTGGAGCCGAAGACCGGCCTGTCCGGGGTCGAGGTGGTGATGACCAAGCTGCACGCCGGCGGAAAGTTCGGCGGCGGCTCCTATGCGGCCTCCGGCGGTCTGCACGGCGTCGGCGCCTCCGTGGTCAACGCGCTCTCCGCCCGCCTGGACGTCGAGGTGGACCGCAGCGGCCACACCCACGCGATCAGCTTCCGCCGCGGCACCCCGGGCATCTTCACCGAGCTGACCCCGGACGCGCCCTTCGACCCGGCCAGCGGCATGACCCGGGCCCGCAAGGTCCCCAAGACCCGCACCGGCACCCGGATCCGCTACTGGGCCGACCGGCAGATCTTCCTCAAGGAGGCCAAGCTCTCCCTGGAGGGCCTGCACAGCCGCGCCCGGCAGACCGCCTTCCTGGTCCCGGGCCTGACCATCCACGTGCGTGACGAGCGACTGACGGAGAGTGCCAAGGTCGAGGAGGCGGTCTTCCGCTTCGACGGCGGCATCGGCGAGTTCTGCGAGTTCCTGGCCCCCGACAAGCCGGTCTGCGATGTGCTGCGGCTGCGCGGCGAGGGCAGCTTCAAGGAGACCGTCCCGGTCCTGGACGAGCTCGGCCACATGACCCCCACCGAGGTCACCCGCGGGCTCGGGGTGGACATCGCGCTGCGCTGGGGCGCCGGTTACGACACCACGCTGCGCTCCTTCGTTAACATCATCGCCACCCCCAAGGGCGGCACCCACGTCACCGGCTTCGAGCGCTCGCTGGCCAAGACCGTCAACGAGGCGCTGCGCGCGGGCAAGCTGCTGCGGGTCGCCGAGGACGACATCACCAAGGACGACGCCACCGAGGGCCTGACCGCGGTGGTCACCGTCCGGCTCGCCGAGCCGCAGTTCGAGGGCCAGACCAAGGAGGTGCTCGGCACCTCGGCCGCCAACCGGATCGTCGCGGCGGTGGTCGCCAAGGAGCTCAAGGCCTTCCTGGCCTCCAGCAAGAAGGACGAGAAGGTCCAGGCGCGCGCCGTCCTGGAGAAGGTCGTGGCGGCCGCCCGGACCAGGGTGGCGGCCCGTCAGCACAAGGAGGCGCAGCGTCGCAAGACCGCGCTGGAGACCTCCTCGCTGCCCGCCAAGCTGGCCGACTGCCGCAGCGACGACGTCGAGCGCAGCGAACTGTTCATCGTCGAGGGCGACTCCGCGCTCGGCACCGCCAAGCTGGCCCGCAACTCCGAGTTCCAGGCGCTGCTGCCGATCCGCGGCAAGATCCTGAACGTGCAGAAGGCGTCCGTCGCCGACATGCTGAAGAACGCCGAGTGCGCCTCGATCATCCAGGTGATAGGAGCGGGCTCCGGCCGGACCTTCGACATCGACCAGGCCCGCTACGGCCGGGTCATCTTCATGGCCGACGCCGACGTCGACGGTTCGCACATCCGGATCCTGCTGCTGACGCTCTTTCAGCGCTACATGCGGCCGATGGTGGAGCAGGGCCGGGTCTTCGCCGCCGTCCCGCCGCTGCACCGGATCGAGCTCACCAACCCCAAGCGGGGCCAGGAGAAGTACCACTACACCTACTCCGACTCCGAGCTGCGCAGCACGATGCTGGAGTTCCAGCGCAAGGGGCTGCGCTGGAAGGAGCCGGTGCAGCGGTACAAGGGCCTCGGTGAGATGGACGCCGACCAGCTGGCGGAGACCACCATGGACCCGCGCCACCGCACGCTGCGCCGGATCAACCTGGGCGACATGGACCTGGCGGAGAAGACCTTCGACCTGCTGATGGGCAACGACGTGGCCCCGCGCAAGGAGTTCATCGTCGACTCGGCCGCCACCCTGGACCGTTCGCGGATCGACGCGTAGGCCGGCCGGTCCTGGCCGACCGGCGCGACGGGGGCTCTCCACCCCTGGGTGGAGAGCCCCCGTCGCGCCGTTTCAACCCTGGCGCCGATCAGTTCCGGGGCCGTGGTCCGTAGCGTCGTAGAGGTCAGCCAAACCCTCTCAGTCGGGACGGAGTGAGTCCGCGATGACCGGCCTCGTCAACATCCTCGTGATCCTCGCGGTGGTCGCCCTGGTGGTGCGCCGCCAGTTCCAGACCCGGAAGTTCGACACCGAGCGCCGCTTCTGGCTGCTCCCGCTGATCCTCGGCGCGCTCGCCCTGCGCGACCCGCACCTGATCGATCCGAACCACAAGGCCACGGCCGTGGCACTGCTGATCGCCTCGGTGCTGCTGGTGCTGGCGATGGGCTCGGTCTGGGGCTGGACCGTGCGGCTGTGGCGGGACGGCGAGGGCACCCTGTGGGCCAAGGGCACCGCCGCGACGGTGGCGGCCTGGGCCGGGCTGCTGGTCCTGCGGGCCGGCCTCTACGGCCTCGGCGCGGCGCTGCACGTGCACCAGAGCAGCAACGGGCTGCTGCTCACCTTCGGCGTGCTGCTGCTGGTCCGCGGGGTCGTGGTGAACTGGAGGGCGCGGAGCCTGCCGGGCGTGCGCGGCCTGTACCCGGTGGCCTGAACACCCGAGCCCGGCCCCGGCCCGGACCCGCCGACCGCGGGCCGGGCCGGGCGCTTTCCATCACCCTCGCGACCACGGAAGGACCGCACGTGCCACTGGAGTACTGGACCGGCTGGCCCTCGCTGGAGGCCCAGGACCGTGCGGCCTGGTCCCCGCCCCGGCGGCTGATCGCCGTCGGCAGCCGGCTGGTCCTGCTCACGGTCGTGGTCTGGGGGACCTACGCGGGCGGCCGGTTCACCGGCTGGTCCGCCGTGCTGGTCGGGCTGCGCCTGCTGGTGGCCGGCGTGCTCTTCTACGGGCTGGTGCGGGCCGGGCGGGCCCGCCGGCTCTGGCCGGCCCTCGGCGCGGTGGCGGGCCTGCTGGTCGGCGCGGCCCTGGCCCACCACGACCAGGCCGTCCTGCTGGCCAACTTCATCTGGTGCGCCCTCGCGGTGATCACGCTGATCCGGCTCCCGCTGGCGGCGGCCGTGCCCAGCTGTGCGGCCGCACTGGCCTCCTACGCGGCGGCCGCCGGGGGCGGCTACCTGGCGGTCACCGCCACCGTGGCCGGGCTGGCACTGCTCGGCTACCTGCTGCGGCTGGACGGCGAGGCCCGCGGCACCGCGCAGCGGCTGCTCACCCAGGAGCGGGCCGCGCGGGCCGCCGAGGCGGAGACGGCGGCGCTGGCCGAGCGGGCCCGGATCGCCCGGGAGATCCACGACGTGCTCGCGCACAGCCTCTCCGCGCAACTGGTCCACCTGGAGGCGGCCCGGCTGATGCTGGACGGCGGGGCGGACCGGGCACAGGTGCGCGAGCGGGTGGTGGCGGCCCGCCGGATGGCCCAGGACGGGCTGGCCGAGACCCGCCAGGCGCTCTCCGCGCTGCGCGGGGAGTTCACCCCGGTCGGCGAGTACCTGGTGGAGCTGGCGGCTGCCGAGGGAGCCGTGCTGACCGTCCAGGGGACGCCGCGGCCGCTGGCCGCCGAGGCCGGCCTGGCGGTGCGGCGCACCGCCCAGGAGGCGCTCACCAACGTGCGCAAGCACGCCTCGGGCGGCGGCTGCACGCTGCTGCTGCGCTACCTCCCCGAGCAGGTGGAGCTGGAGGTCCGCAACAACCGGACGGCGCGGGCCCCGGTGTCGCCGGAGCTCGCGGGCAGTGGCAGCGGGTACGGTCTGCTCGGGATGCGCGAACGCGCGGAACTGCTCGGCGGCAGCCTGCTGGCGGGCCCGGACGAGGGAGGGTGGCGCGTGCTGCTGCGGGTGCCGGCGTGAACGGGCAGCCCACTCGGGTGCTGGTGGCGGACGACCAGACGGTGGTCCGCGAGGGCATCGTGATGCTGCTGGGGCTGCTGCCCGGGATCGAGGTGGTCGGGGCCGCCTCGGACGGTGAGGAGGCGGTCCGGCTGGTGGCCGAACAGGCGCCGCACGTGGTCCTGATGGACCTGCGGATGCCGCGCTGCGACGGGGTGGAGGCGACCCGGCGGATCCGGGCCGGGTACCCCGGCACCGAGGTGGTGGTGCTGACCACCTACGCCGACGACGACTCGCTCTTCCCCGCCCTGCAGGCCGGAGCGCGCGGATACCTGACCAAGGACGCCGGCGCGGAGGAGATCGCCCGGGCCATCGCGGACGTCCGGTCCGGCCAGGCGGGGCTCTCCCCGCAGGTGCAGCGCCGGCTGCTGGAGCGGCTCTCCGGTCCGGCCGCGCAGCCGGGGCCGCCGGCCGCGCCCGCCCCGGCGCCGGTACCGCGGGCGCTGCCCGACGGCCTGACGGCGCGTGAGGCCCAGGTGCTCACCCTGATCGCGCAGGGGCTGTCGAATACCGAGATCGCACAGACGCTCTTCGTCAGTCCGGCCACCGTGAAGACCCACATCAACAATCTCTTTGCGAAGACCGCCGTCCGGGATCGGGCACAAGCAGTCAGTTATGCGTTCCGTCATGGACTTTCGAGTAGTTCGCAGACTGACTGACTTTCATCACAATGAGTGAAATGGCCGACTGAATGCCGCATATCTGTTTCTGACGCGTCATCATGGTGCCGTCAGGGCGCCGTCGGTACGCCGAATGGATCTTCGGGGCGGGTCGTCCGGAGTGCCCGGCGCCGATTCCGACGCCCACCGCTCGGTGGCGCATCCCGGGCCAGGAGCAGCTTTGGCACAGCAGGAAGTCACCGGACCATCCGGTCGGACGCCCCGACGGGGTCAGAGATTCGACTGGTGGTCAGTACCCGGCCCGACCGGCGCCCAGCGCCGGCACGCCAAGGGGCGGTCGGCGCGGGTCGCCGTGCCCGCGCCGCGCCAGCTGCGCTCGGTCCCGCCGATCGAGCCGCCGCCGGATCCGGCCGCCGCCCAGGTCTACCGCGAGGTCCAGCAGAGCGACGCCTTCCAGGAGATCCGGCGCAGTTACCGGACCTTCGTCTTCCCCGCCACCGCGGTCTTCCTCGGCTGGTACCTGCTCTACGTCACCCTCCAGGCGGCCGCGCCCGCTCTGATGCGCACTCAGCTGGCCGGCCCGTTCAGCGTGGCCTGGCTGCTGGGGCTGCTCCAGTTCGTCTCGACCTTCCTGATCACCTGGCTCTACTCCCGCAACGCCCGCACCAAGCGCGACCGGGCCGCCCTCGGTCTGCGCTGGGACACCCAGGACCAACTCCGATGAACCTCACCGACGTCCCCGTTCCCCCCGTCCCCGTCCACCAGGTGGTGTCCCCGGCCTCCGGCGGCCAGCACCACCACCTGGCCGTGGTGCTCTTCGCCCTGGTGGTCGTGGTGACCCTGGCGATCACCCTCTGGGTCGGCCGCCGGGGCCAGGCGGCCGAGGACTTCTACGCCGGCGGGCGCGACTTCGGTCCGCTGCAGAACGGCATCGCGCTCTCCGGCGACTACCTCTCGGCCGCCTCCTTCCTCGGCGTGACCGGACTGATCGCGCTCTACGGCTACGACGGCGTGCTCTACAGCATCGGCTTCCTGGTCGCCTGGCTGGTGGTGCTGATGTGGGTGGCCGAACTGGTCCGCAACACCGGCCGCTACACCCTCGCCGACGTGCTGGCGACCCGGATGCGCCAGCGCCCGGTGCGCGCCGCGGCCGGGACTGCGAGCGTGGTGGTCACGCTGCTCTACCTGATCGCCCAGATGGTCGGCGCGGGCAGCCTGGTCGCCCTGCTGCTCGGCACCACCGGGGCCGCCGCCAAGACCTGGACGATCGTCGCGGTCGGCGCACTGATGATCATCTACGTCACGGTCGGCGGCATGCGGGCCACCACCTGGATCCAGATCGTCAAGGCGCTGATGCTGATGATCGGCGCGGTGCTGCTGACCGTCTGGGTGCTTGTGCACTTCCACGGCGACGTCGGCGAGTTGATGCGCTCGGCCGCCCGCGGCAGCGGCGCCGGCCAGAAGTACCTGGAGCCGGGCCTCAAGTACGGCGCCTCCACCACCACTCGGCTCGACTTCGTCAGCCTGGCGCTGGCCCTGGTGCTCGGTACGGCCGGCCTGCCGCACATCCTCTCGCGGTTCTACACGGTGCCCACCGCCCGGGCCGCCCGGCGCTCCACGATCTGGGCGATCGGCCTGGTCGGCTGCTTCTACCTGATGACCATCGTGCTGGGCCTGGGCGCCACCGCGCTGGTCGGCTCCAAGGCGGTGAAGGCCGCCAACTCGGCGGGCAACACCGCGGTTCCGCTGCTCGCGCTCAACCTCGGCGGCGGCGAGGGCAGCACCGGGGGCACCCTCTTCTTCGCCGTCACCTCGGCGATCGCCTTCGCCACCATCCTCGCGGTGGTCGCCGGGCTGACCCTGGCCTCCTCGGTCTCCTTCGCCCACGACCTCTACGCCCAGGCCTTCCGCAGCCCGCACAAGCCGCCGGTGACGGACCGTCGGGAGGTGGTGGTGGCCAGGCTCGCGGCGGTGCTGATCGGCGGGGTGGCGATCGCGCTGAGCCTCTTCGCCCAGCGGCTCAACGTCGCCTTCCTGGTCAGTCTGGCCTTCGCGGTGGCGGCCTCGGCGAACCTGCCCACGCTGCTCTACAACCTCTTCTGGCGCCGCTTCACCACCCGCGGCGCCTGCTGGGCGACGTACGGCGGGCTGGTGCCGGCGCTGGTGCTGGTGGTCTTCTCCCCGGTGGTCTCGGGGGCGAAGACCGCGATGTTCCCGGGCGTCGACTTCCACTGGTTCCCGCTGGAGAACCCGGGGCTGATCTCCATTCCGCTCGGCTTCCTGCTCGGCTGGGTGGGCACCGTCAGCGGCGAGGAGAAGGCGGACCTGGACAAGTTCGCCGAGCTGGAGGTCCGTTCGCTGACCGGCGCCGGCGCGGTGTAGCCGCGCGCGAGGACGCCCGGGTGCGCTGAGGGGCGCGCGCCCGGGCGTCCGGTCCGGTGGGTCAGCCGTTGGCGTCGGCCGGGGTGGTGCTGGTGGTGAAGCCCTCGGTCTTGTTGGCCGCGAGGGCGAACTCGTTGGTGAAGGTCGGGCCCAGGTTCACCGAGTCGGTCTTCACGCCGACCAGCTTCTCGGTGGCCAGCACGGTCTTCGGACCACCGGCCGGCATGATGCCGTCCGGCAGGAACTGGCCCTTGTCCTGGGTCAGCGCGCTGATGTAGTCGTCCTTGCTGACGGTGCCGTTGGAGACGTACGACTGCGGCAGCGCGTTCGCGATGTCGCTGGCGGTGTGCGTGTCGATCCAGTGCATCGTGGCGACCAGCGCGTTGACCACCTTCTGCGCCGCGTCCTTGTGCGAGTTGACCCAGGAGGTCTGGGCGAGCACGCCGGCGGAGGGCCAGGTGCCGCCCATCGCCTGCTGGGCGCCGGCCGTGGTGGCCAGGTCGACCGCCGAGTAGCCGATGCCCTTCTTCTGGATCGCCGTCACGGTCGGCTGGGTGGTCATCACGCAG
>FTKT01000193.1_pt2 | contig 10245 bp, 9 predicted proteins | sample 1658271 | NCBI WGS metagenome assembly FTKT01 (sample SAMEA3914811, study PRJEB12502) | metagenome | biome: forest; material: soil | place: Canada | collected 2011-08-04 | depth 0.3 m | reverse complement strand
CCGAGGCGGCCGGGTCGGCCGAGCGCCTGAGCGCGGCCACCCACCCGGCGGCCCGTTCCAGCGTCGCCAGGTCGAGTTCACCCCCGCGGACGGCCGCCGTCAGCCCGGCGCGCAGTTGCGCGCAGAGGCGTTCACCGTCCCCGGCGCCGAGCAGCAGCAGGTCCGCGCCGGCCCGCAGCGACTCGATCGCGGTGCGGGTCAGCTCCTCGGGCGGGACCGGGCCGAGCAACGCGATCGCGGTGCCGATCACCACACCCTGGTAGCCGAGTTCGACCCGCAGCAGGTCGTGCAGCAGGGCGCGGCTCAGGTTGGCCGGCCGCACCGGGTCCAGTGCGGGGAAGAGCACCTGGGCCGCCATCACCGTCCGCACCCCCGCCCCGACCGCCGCCGCGAACGGGGCCAACTCCCGGCGGTGGAAGGTCTCCAGGTCGCAGTCGACGACCGCGACATCGCGGTGCGAGTCGGTCACCGTCGCGCCGTGCCCGGGGAAGTGCTTGGCGCAGGCCGCCACCCCCGCGTCCTGCAGGGCCCGGATGAAGGCGGTGCCGTGCGCGGCCACCCGCCCGGGGTTCGCACCGAAGGACCGGACGCCGATGATCGGATTGTCGGGGTCACTGTTGACGTCGACCGAGGGCGCGAGGTTGAGGTTGATCCCCGCCGCCCGCAGGTCGCCCGCGATCGCGGCCGCGACCTGGGCGGTGACCGCGAGGTCGTCCACCACGCCGAGCGCGAGCGCGCCGGGGTAGGAGCTGCCGCCGCCGTACTCCAGGCGGGTGACGTCGCCGCCCTCCTCGTCGATGGCGAGCAGGGCGTCGGGCGCGGTCGAACGCAGCGCCCGGGTACTCACCGCGATCGGGCCGCCCTGCCCGGGCTGCTCGGACGGGAAGTCATCCTGCCCGGCCCGCTCCGGCGGGAAGTCATCCTGCGGCGGGAAGAGGACGAAGCCCGCCAGGCCCGCGCGCAGGCCCTCGTGCGCCCAGTCGGGGGCCGAGCCGGCGCTCAGGCCCGGCAGCAGGCAGGCGTTGACCAACCGGTCCAGCTCGCTCATGAGTCGCACTCCTGGTCCTCGGGGAAGAGCCGTTCGAGGATCTCGGCGACGCCGTCCTCGTCGTGGCCGCCGATCACGTGGTCGGCGGCGGCCAGCACGGTGGGGTGGGCGTTGGCGACGCCGAAGGAGGTACCCGCCCAAGCCATCATCGGCAGGTCGTTGGGCATGTCACCGAAGGCCACCACCTGATCCGGCGACAGACTCTGACGGTCCGCCAGCTCGGCCAACGCCGAGGCCTTGCTGACGCCGCGGCCGATCGCCTCGACCAACCGCTCGCCGTTCGAGTGGTAGACGGTGACCAGCTCGCCGACCGCCGGACGCGCCAGAGCGAGCAACTCGTCTGCGGACAGCTCGGGATGACGCCCGATCAGCTTGGGCGCCGGACGGCCGAACAGCTCCTGGTCGGCCACCCGGCGCACCGTCGTGTCCGCGTCCCAGTCACCCGCCTCGTACTGGGCGTCGCCGGCCAGCTCGTGGGCGTACTCGACGGCCAGGCCGATGCCGGGAATGGCGGCGCGCAACCGGCGGGCGGCCTCCATCAGCACATCCGCCGCGATGGGGTGCTCGGCGACCACGGTGCCGCTGCTCATGTCGTAGCCGAGCGCGCCGTTGGAACAGATCGCGGTGCCCCGGTTGCCGAACGCGGCGGCGATCGGGCCCATCAGGCGCGGCGGGCGGCCGGTGACGAAGACGAACCGCCCGCCGGCGCGCTCGACCCGCGCGAACGCGGCCACCGTGCGGGCGGAGATGGTGCGGTCGCTGCGGACGATCGTGCCGTCCAGGTCGGTGGCGACCAGCAGCGGCGCTTCAGGTGTGGTGATCAACAGTGGGGCTTCGGATGTCACGGGCGATCAGCTCTCTCGATAGCAGTAGAAAGGGTCGGGCTCAGGTGGCGATCTCGGCGGACAGCGCCCGCAGCGCCGCCGCCGTCCCGGAGAGCGGGAACCGGGCGGCGTTGCGCCGGCCGGCGGCGCGCAGCTCGTCGAGCGCGGCCGGATCCTTCATCAGCCGCGCCACGGCCGCGGCGTACGGACGCGCGCGGACCTCGCCGTCCGCCGCCAGCGCGGAGTCCCCCAGCACCTCCACCAGCCCCGGCACCGGCTGGTACAGCACAGGCAGTCCGCAGGCCTGCGCCTCCACCGCGACCAGCCCGAACGCCTCCAGCCGCAACGAGGGCACCACCAGCAGATCGTGCTCGGTGAAACAACGCCACAGCTCGGCGCGGCTCAGCCAGCCCAGCGAGCGCACCCCGGCGAGGTCGTGCCCGGCGGCCAAGGCGCGGAACTCGGCGGGCGGCGCGGCCACGCTGAGCGTCGCACCGTCGATCGCGGCCAGGCCCGCGAGGAGTTCGCCGGTCGCCTTCTCGGCGGTCAGCCGGCCGGCGTACAGGAGCCGGAACTCCCCGTCCGGCCGGGGCTCCCGCTGCGGCGGTGCGTGCAGCAGGTGGTCCGGGATCCCCCACGGGATCTCGCGGATCCGCTCCGCCCGGACACTGGTGAAGGTACGCAGCCGGTCAGCCATCGCGCCCGTCGGCACCACCACCCGGCGGGCCGCCTCGGTCGCCTCCAGCAGCACCGCCCGCTGCGTCGGGTGATCGGCGGCGAAGAGCAGATCGGTGCCGTGCACCAGGGCGATGCTCGGCAGCTTGGGAAAGACCCGCAGCAGGGCCGGGGTGGCGCCGAAGGCCAGATGCTGCAGATGCGCGACGGCGTAGTCGCCGGGAGCGTAGCGTGCCCGGATCGCGGCCGCCAGCGTGTCCACGTAGGACCAGAAGCCGGGCCCGTCCAACTGCTTCCCCGCCGCGGTGAGCAACTCCGGCCCAGGCAGCGGACCCTGACTGCTCGGCGCAGTCCCAGCCACCGCGCCCCGGCCGCTCGGCGCCGTCAGCATGAAGACGTCCGCCGGGACGAGGGGCCGGGACCCGAGGTAGAGGTCCGCGAGCAGCTCGACGCTGCCGCCCGGGCTGCCGAGCGGCAGGTCGATGCCGGTGATCGTCGTCAAGACAGCTCCTCGTAGAGACGTGAGATGTCGATGCCATCGGTCTGGGTGTACTTGCGGCCCAGGTGCTGGTAGCTGGCCCGGGAGCCGAAAGCGGCCAGGAAGACGATCTTCCCGAAGGTCATCCGCGGATAGACCCGCACCGGCCGGGCGACCCGGATCTCCAGCGTCCACGGGATCGCGTGGCCCTGATGGCCGAGCGGCGCCGAGACGTGCACCCAGATGCCGAGCGCACCGATGGTGTGGTCACCGTTGATCAGCTGCGCGTACCGCTCGGAGCGGGTGCGCTCGTGCGTGACCCCGAGATAGAGCTGCCCGGGCAGCAGCACCATCCCCTGCGGCGGGATCACCTGCTCGGCGAACGCGGTGGGCCGCGCCGCGTCCAACTCCCCGTCGCAGATCCGGATCCGGTCACCGAGCCGCCAGTCGTAGGCGTTCGGCGAGACCCGCTCCGCCGCGAAGGGCTCGATGACGATGTCGCCGGTGGCGACGGCGGCGACGATCGCCTCCCGGGTCAGGATCACGTGGTCCCCACCCGGTCCAGCCAGTAGCGGGACTCCTGCGGGCCCTCGGCCGCCTGGTACTTGCCCTGGTAGAGGTCGACCGCGCCGAGGGCGACGAAGAACATGATCTGACCGATCTTCATCCCGGGGTAGACCCGCAGCGGCCGGACCGGCGAGAGCATCAGGGTCCACTGCCCGTGGAAGCCGATGTCCCCGATCGGCGCGGTGATCTCCACGAAGAGCCCGAGCCGGCCCACCGAGGAGCGGCCGAAGAGCAGCGGCACGTAGCTGTCCGAGCCGACCCGCTCCATGGTGTGCCCGAGGTAGAGCTGGTCGGGCTGGAGCACGTAGCCCGCGCTGGTGAGGTGGACGGACCGGGTGGGGTTGGGCCGGTAGGCGTCGATCACCTCGTCGGTGTAGGCGAGCAGGGTCTCGCCGAGACGGACGTTGTAGCTGTTCGGGTTCACCTGGTCGGGACAGAACGGTTCGATGGTGATCCGGCCGTCCCCGGCCGCGTCGGTGATCTCCGGTCCGGTCAGGATCACCGGCTCCTCCCCGCCGCGAAGTCGAAGTCCACCAGGTGCTCGATCTCCAGCTCCCGGACCAGCCGGTGCACGGTGGAGAAGTCGTTCATCATCAGCTCGTTGCCGGGCAGCCGCCGGGTGTCCTCGATGATCTCCCGGGCCTGCGGGATGCCGGCGAAGTCGAGCAGCAGCGGCCACAGTTCGTAGTCCTCGGCGCCGAAGGCGGTGATCGCGTCCGGCAGCATCCGGATCGCGAACTCGCGCTGCTCCCGGTTGAACTTCGGGAAGATCTCCCGCATCAGCTCGAACAGCACCGGTCCGTGCGCGGCCTCGTCACGCGCGTGCAGCCTGGCGATCAGCGTGTGCATCGGCTGGACGCCCTCCGCACTCGCCAGCAGGTCGAGGAAGCCGTTGATGCTGATCTCGCCGACCGCGGTCCACAGCAGGTAGAGCAGGTCCCGCTGCCACTTCTCTGGACAGTCGGCGGCCAGCGCGTACAGCACGCGGTTGGTGACCGGCTGGCCGTACAGCGGCTCGGCGGTCAGCGACCGGGCCTGCCTGGTGCGCTGGACGGCGGTCATGTGCATGTACGTGTGCCACACCTCGTCCACGTGGGACTGCTGCACCACCTCCTTCACCTCATAGCGGTCGACCCCGGGGAAGACCCCGTGGGCGAGCATCTCGAAGGTCGGGTTGGCGACGAACTCCTCGGCGGCGATGACCCGTTCGTTGTAGGCGATCCAGGCCAGCGTGTTCACCCGCAGCTGCTGCTCGGGCGTGGCGGCGAGGAAGCGCGGGTGCTGCGCGAACGGGAGCAGGTGGACGGGATAGTCGAGCAACTGCGGGTCGTAGGCCACCGGATCCGTGACCGCCGCCAGATCGGTGCGGATGGTGGCCCGGCGCGGCCAGGCCGCAGCCAGCCGGCGCAGGGTGCTGGGGCCGATGCTCGGCTCCTCGGGGGTGTCGGCGGGATCCGTGTCGGGAGTCCGGGCAGGACGGGTCATCACGTGCCTCTCTGATTCGGACCGGGAACTGGTACGGCGTCAGGGCGTCAGGAAGTCGGTCCGGGGACTGGCAGGGCGTCAGGACGCCAATCCGGGAACTGTCAGGAAGTCAGCCCGAGAGCTGGTACAGCGTCAGGAAGTCGACGGGCGCCGCGCGGGCGCGCGGGTGGCGCGGATCGCGATCGGCCCGAACAGGGCGACGGCCACGGCCATCGCGGCGGGCAGCAGCAACGCGGTGTTCAGCGACGCGGCCCCGGCGATGAAGCCGATCACGGCCGGCCCGGCGAGGTTGCCGCCGTAGGCGAACGTCGAGACCCAGGCCAGCCCGCGGCCGACCGAGCCCTTGTTGCCCGCCAGGCTGCTGAAGATGCCGGGGACCACGGTGGCCAGACCCACCCCGGCGACGGCCCAGCCTGTGAAGGCACAGGCCAGCCGGCCGCCCGGCAGCGCGGGCGCGGCCAGCACGAGCGCGTAGCCGAGCACGGCGGTGGCCCCGGCCCAGCCGATCGCGCGGACCGGGCCGAGCCGGCGCCGCAGGCCGTCGCTGGTCAGCCGGGTCAGGGTGAGGGCGGCGGCGAAGACGGTGTAGGCGAGCGGCGCGGTGGCGGGACCGGCGCCGAGCTCCCGGCCGGCGTGCAGGGCGGCCCAGTCGTAGCCGGCCCCTTCGCTCAGGAAGGCGGCCATCGCGGCCAGCCCGAGCAGCACGATCACGGTGTTCCCGAGCGGCCGGACCTCCGCCGCCGGCTCCTCTGCCTTCGCCGGTGGCTCCGGCACCCGGGTCAGCAGCCGGGAGCCGGGGAGCAGTGACAGCGCGGCGACGGCGAGCGCGCTGACGGCCGTCAGCAGCCGGACGTCGACCCGCAGATGCAGGCCGAAGGCGATCACCGCGCTGCCGGCCACCCCGCCCAGGCTCCACAGACCGTGGAAGGAGGAGAGGATCGGCCGCTCGTACCGCTCCTCGACCTCGATCGCGTGGGCGTTCATGGCCACGTCCAGGGTACCCAGGCCGATGCCGAGCAGGGCGGCCGCGCCGAGCAGGGCCGGGTAGCCCGGCGCGAGCGCGGGTCCGAGCACGGTGAGCGCCGCGAGCGGCCCGCTGACGCGCAGCAGCACGCGACTGCCCCAGCGGTCCGAGAGCCGGCCCGCCACCGGCATCGCCGCTATCGAGCCGATGCCCACCAGTAGCAGGGCCAGGCCCAGTTGGTCGGCGCTGAGCTGGAGCCGCGCGCTGACCGAGGGCAGCGACGCGCTCCAGAGCGAGCGGGCCACCCCGCAGAGCCAGAAGACGCCGAGAACCGCGAGCCGGGCCCGCTTCGCCTCCGGGGAGGGTGGCCGAACGGGATCGGTGGTCTGCTGCGACCGCAGCACCGGTCCACTGGTCATACGACACCCCCATTGGTTAGTAAGTTTTCCTAATCATCCTCCGTCGGCGCCATCTTGTTAGGTTGCTTTACTTCATGTCAATGGTGTTTCGACAGCCGATCGTCACCCGGCCGCCCGCGTCGCGGCCTCACGAAGGAGTGCCCGTCATGACGGAGACAACCACCGCGGATGCCTGCGTGTTCTGCGACATCGTCGCGGGCCGGCTGGCGGCCGCGGTCGTCCACGAGGACGAACTCACGCTCGCCTTCCTGGACATCACCGCCGTGACGGACGGACACACCCTGGTGATCCCCAAGCGCCACGCGACCGACCTGTGGGCGATCGAGGAGGAGGACGCCGTCGCGGTGATGCGCACGGTGCGCCGCGTCGCGCGCCGGATCCAGGAGACGCTCGCACCGGCCGGACTGACGCTCTTTCAGGCCAACCGGCCCGAGGGCTGGCAGGACGTCTTCCACCTGCACGTCCACCTGGTCCCGCGCGAGGCGCAGGACCAGCTGCACCGCCCGTGGGTCGCGCAGCCGGTGGCCTTGGCGACGCTGGAATCGACCCGGCGGCAGCTGGCCTTCTGACGCTCCGCCAGGGGAGCTTTCCAGCCACGCCATTGACAGGCGGCCCGGGTCGGGGAAAGCTTGCCGACCGTTAGTTAGGAAAGCATCCTAATGGTTTGGGGCCGTCGTGTCCGTTCGACCGGCGCTCGACCCACGCACCACCCGTTCAGCACGTTCAGTACGTTCAGCAGGGAGGACCGCATGCCCTACTCAGGAATCGCCTGGACCAGCACCGGCTTCGAAGTGGCCGTTCTCGACGAGCGCGGCCATCAGACGGAGCCGCCGGCCCGCTTCGCGGCCGGCCGGGTGCACGAGGTGACCGCATACCTCCTCGGGCTCCAGGCCAAGTACGGCGCCACCGGGCAGCCGCTGGTGAACGTGATCGAGAGCACCAACGGCATGCTCGACGGCGGCCTGATGAGCGCGGGACTCCAGATGTACCGGGCGGATCCCTGGGTGCTGCCGCCCAGGCCCGCGTTCGGCTCCGTCACGGCCGAGCAGCTCGCCGCCGTCGCGCGCGACGCCTCGGCCGTGGTCCCGCTGCGGATCGAGACGGGCACGCTCACCGGCCGGATCGAACAGCTCCTCGCGGGCATCGCCCAGAGCGAGGAGGAGACGGAGGCGCTGAGCCAGGCCGGACGCTGCCTGCGGCACGGCTCCCGCGAGCAGCCGGTGGTCGCGCTGACCTTCGACGACGGCCCCAACCCGCCCTACACCGGCCGGATCCTGGACGTGCTGGACCGCTACCGCGTCCCGGCCACGTTCTTCTGCGTCGGACTGCACGCGCTCGCGCACCACGAAGAGCTGGCCCGGATGGCCGCGGCCGGACACCAGATCGCCAACCACACCTGGTCCCACCCGTTCCTGCCGGACCTCTCGCACGGTGAGCTGCGGGCCCAACTGGAGCGCACCGACGAGGCGATCGGCGAGGTGGTCGGCGGGGAGGGGCCGCGGATGTTCCGCCCGCCCTACGGATCCCGCACCCCCGAGGTGCTCTCCTGGCTGACCGAGCACAAGGCGACGATCGCGCTCTGGGACGTGGAGCCGTTCGACTGGGCGCTGCCCGGCCCGCAGGAGATCACCCGCCTGGTACTGGAACAGACCCGGCCCGGCTCGGTCATCCTGCTGCACGACGGCGGGGGCGACCGCTCGCAGACCGCCGAGGCCCTGCCGGCCGTGATCGAGGGTCTGCTGGCCCGCGGCTACGGCTTCGCCCGGCTCGACGAACTCCCGCCCTCACACGCCCGGCCGGTCCAGTAGGACCTGGTCGGGTCGAGCACGGCCAGGCCACCGAAGCGGCGCTGCGGCTCCCCCGGCTCCCGACACCGAAGCAGTCACCACCGGAGCCGTCGCGCTGCCCAGGAGCCGCAGCGCCGCCTCCGACGGCGAGCCGGGCTCGGCCGTGTAGGCGATCAGGCGCTGGCCCGAGGTGCCGGGGATGTCGAGGATCTCGAAGCTGAGTTCCATCGCACCCACCAGCGGGTGCCGCAGCCGCTTCACCCCGGAGGTGCAGGTGCGCACCGGGTGGCGGGCCCAGAGGGAGGCGAACTCGTGGCAGTTCATGGCGAGTTGACCGACCAGCTCGGCCAGCGGGCGGTCGTCGGGGTGACGGCCGGCGACCAGGCGCAGCGAGGCCACGGCGAGCAGCGCCTGGTCGTGCCAGTCCGTGTACAACCCCCGGTACCGCTCGTCCAGGAAGAGCATCCGGGTCAGGTTGGGGCGGGTGGCGGGGGTGTCGGGACTCTCGGGCGCCAGGTGTCCGGCGAGCAGCGCGTGGCCCGGTCCGTTCCACGCGAGGACGTCGCCGCGCCGGTCCATGACGACGGCCGGCACCTCCGTCATGGCCGCCAGCAGCTGCCGGGCCGAGGCGCTGATCTGCGCCGTCCGGGGCGGTGCGGGGCGCGACGACGAGGCGGCGGGCCGGGCGAGGTCCTTCAGGTGGACCGTCTCGTCCTCGGTGAGGCGCAGGGTGCGCGCGATCGCCTCCAGCAGGCCGTCGGAGGCACCGGTGGCGCGGCCCTGTTCGAGGCGGGTGTAGTGGGTGATGCTGACGCCGGCGAGCGTCGCCAGCTCCTCGCGGCGCAGCCCGGTGACGCGGCGGCGGGTGGGGTGCGGGGTGAGGCCGACCTCCTCGGGGCGCAGCGCGGCGCGGCGCGACTTGAGGAAGTCTCCCAGTTCGGACGAGGCGTCCATCCATGCCTCCAGGTCGGCGGAGTGCGACAGTCCTGCGACCGGCGCGTGACGGGCCGTGGCCACTGACTGCCCATCATGCCAGCCGGTCCCGACAGCGGTGGGCCGTCAGGGTGGTGCTGTGATGACTACCCTCGTGCCGGCTGTGCACGGCAGGGTCCTGGCTGGTCGTCCGGGCCCAGACGAGTCTTCTTCCTGCGACCACGCGTGACGCCACCGAGCGCGCCGCGGGTCAGAAAGCAAGAGGAAGGGACTCGACGTCATGTCTGTCACTGATACGGCGCAGGCCGGTACCGCGCCCGGCCCGGCCGTCGCCGCGGCACCGGCCGTGCTCACCCGCCGGCTCCGGCTGGTGCTCGTCGTGCTGCTCGCGGCACAGTTCATGCTGGCCGTGGACTTCGCCATCCTGAACGTGGCGCTGCCGGTGATCGGCGGGAGCCTCGGCTTCTCGCTGGCGCACCTGCAGTGGATCGCCACGTCGTTCGCGCTGTGCGCGGCGGGCTTCACGCTGTTCTTCGGCCGGGTCGCGGACCTGTTCGGCCGCCGCCGGCTCTTCCTCGGCGGCCTCGCGGTGCTCGGCGCCGCCTCGGTCCTGGGCGGGCTGGCGCAGAACCCGCAGACGCTGATCACGGCCCGCGTCCTCCAGGGGCTGGCCACCGCCGCGGTGACCCCTGCCGGGCTGTCGCTGCTGACCACCTCGTTCCCGGAGGGCCCGCTGCGCGCGAAGGCGCTCGGCCTCAACGGGGCGCTGATGTCCAGCGGGTTCACCGCCGGGGCCGTCCTCGGCGGGGTGCTGACCGACCTGCTGTCCTGGCGATGGGCGTTCTTCATCAACGTGCCCGTGGTCCTGGCCGTCCTGCTCGTCGCCCCGAGGGTGATCAAGGAGTCCCGGCCCGACGCGCGCCCCAAGCTGGACGTGCCCGGCGCCGTCACCGTCACGCTCGGCCTGCTGGCCGTCATCTTCGGGCTCACCCAGGCGGGCGAGAAGGGCTGGGGCTCGGCTGACGCGCTCGGGTCGCTGGCGGTGGGCGTGGTGCTGCTGCTGGT
>FTKT01048881.1_pt1 | contig 10255 bp, 7 predicted proteins | sample 1658271 | NCBI WGS metagenome assembly FTKT01 (sample SAMEA3914811, study PRJEB12502) | metagenome | biome: forest; material: soil | place: Canada | collected 2011-08-04 | depth 0.3 m | reverse complement strand
CGCGGCATCTCCGTACAATCGCAACCATGCTCGACGAGCGCGCCAAGACACTGCTGAAGACCCTGGTCGAACGCTACATCGCCGACGGCCAGCCGGTGGGCTCGCGCACGCTCTCGCGCGCCTCGGGCCTGGAGCTGTCGCCGGCGACGATCCGCAACGTGATGGCCGACCTCGAGGAGCTGGGCCTGATCGTCAGCCCGCACACCTCGGCCGGCCGCGTGCCCACCGCGCGCGGCTACCGCCTGTTCGTCGACACGATGCTCACCGCGCGGCCGGTCGATGCCGAGGTCACGCTGTCGCAGCTGCTCACCGAGATCGGCGGTCAGCGCGAGCTGCAGCCCGACCAGCCGCAGCGCGTGATCGCGCAGGCGGCATCGATGCTGTCGAACCTGTCGAGCTTCGTGGGCGTCATCACCGCGCCGCGCCGGGCCGGCGTGTTCCGCCACATCGAGTTCCTGCGGCTGGGCGAGCGCCGCGTGCTGGTCATCCTCGTCGCGCACGACGGCGACGTGCAGAACCGCGTCATCATCACCGCCAACGACCACACGCAGGCCCAGCTGATCGAGGCCACGAATTTCCTCAACGCGCACTACGCCGGCCTGTCGATCGACGACGTGCGCGAGCGCCTGAAGACCGAGGTCGAGGCGCTCAGCGCGGACATCGCGTCGCTGATGCGCGCCGCGGTGCAGGCGGGCAGCGATGCCATCGCCGAAAGCGACGAGCAGGTCGTCGTCGCCGGCGAGCGCAACCTTCTGGGCGTGCAGGACCTGCACCACGACATGCGCAGCCTGCGCGACATGTTCGACGTCTTCGAGCAGAAGACGCAACTGATGCGCCTGCTCGAAGGCTCCAGCCGCGCCGAGGGCGTGCGCATCTTCATCGGCGGCGAGAGCCGCGTCGTGCCGTTCGAGGCGCTGTCGGTGGTGTCGGCGCCGTACGAGGTGGACGGCCAGGTGGTGGGCACGCTCGGCGTCATCGGCCCGACGCGCATGCCCTACGACCGCATGATCCAGATCGTCGACATCACTTCCAAGCTGGTGGGCAACGCGCTGTCGCAGCGCTGAGGCCCGGGCGCGCGCGTCACGCGCGCGCGGGACGTCAGAACATCGAGCTGATCATCTTGATAGGCGAGCTGCCCGTCAGCACCGCGACGCCCGCCGCCGCGCCGGCTACCGTGGTCGCGTCGCCGAGCGCCGCCTGTGTCACGTTGGTCACGTCGGAGGCGATTGCCTCCGGCAGATCGACCGCCACCGCATGCACCGCGTTCGACGCGCCCTGGGCCACGGCCTCCACGCCGCCTATCGCGGCGTTGACGCCGTTCGCGAGCATGTGGATCCCGCCCGCGACGGCGTGCTCCACGCCGATGGCCGCGTCGGCGACCATCTCGAACGGGAAAGCGACCACGTCCTCGATGCCGTGCACCACGGCCAGGCCGCCGTTGGCCAGGGCCTGCATCGCGCGCTCGCTGAACGACACGGTCGCGCTCGCGGCGTCACCCACCACCTCGCCGACGTCCTCGACGCCGGTCGCGATCTTGCCCGGCGCGTCCTCGATCGCCCGCAGCACGCCTCCGCCGCCCGCGCTGCCGGCGTTCACGGTCGCGTAGGAAGAGCCGGTCGAGGAAGCGGTGGACAGGGACATGGCGCCATTCTCTAAATGTGTCAGTCATGCTAAAGAACGCAGCGATGGCGCAACCGCGGAACAGAGCCGGAATCCGGGCGGAGATCTCCGGCATGTCCCACCGGCACGCGGCCGGGCCGCGCCCGCCGCATCCGTACAATCGCCCGCTCGTGGGCCGTTAGCTCAGTTGGTCAGAGCAGAGGACTCATAATCCTTTGGTCGTTGGTTCAAGTCCAACACGGCCTACCAAAAAATCCACGTCGTTCCAGAGTTTTGCCAGAAATTCGTCGAATGGCAGCGAACTTCGACGCACTCGGGCGGACGCATGCCGCGCTCGCTGAATGAAGTGCGTCGGGTGTCCGCGACGGACGACGGCCATGATCAGTCTCGCACCAGCGTGACGGTCGACTCGAAGCTAGCGCTGACGGTGACCGTCTTCACCATCACCGACAAGAACGGCCAGGCAGTACCGACGACGCTCGGCGCGGACGCGCTGACGACCGCGATATGGGCGAATTGGGCCGTCGCCACGCCCAATGCGGTACTGCGACCGAGCACCAGCTACACGGTCAATTTCAAGGGCTCGCGAGCGGCATCGCCATCGCCAAGGTCTGGACGTTCACCACGCCCGCGAATTGACCTTTGCGGCTGGCCGTTTGGCTGGCGTCGCGCAGGCAAGCGGGCCACGCACAGGGAACCATTTCTGTCCGTGGGCAAGCGCAGTTATACGTGTGGAGCCCGCGCAATCCTGTTGCCGGCCAGTCCGAATCTGGATTGACTTCACATCGCCAACCAGCCGTCCTAGTACCTTGTGCGGACGCCAACTACATCAAGGTCTCTCACGTTCGCTTGCCAAGCAGATCCGATTTGTCTTGAGCCTCGCAGCGATCACTGCGAGGCCGACGCTGAATTTTCCGGGTCGGAGCTCTCGCAAAGCCCCCATTCACGTCGCAGCGACGTGAACGGAATCGAGATGCGTTCACGGTCACTCAGGGCCATGGCTCGGCTCGCTTTGCGAGCCGCCAGCGGCCCATCGTTTCAATCGAGTTCAATCGTCTTTCGCCCGGCTGGCCCGTTGCGCGCTGATCTGCGCCGCGGGTTGCCCTCCGACGCCGCCGAGAGGTGGCTAGTGGATCAGCGGCGAGAGCAACGTCCCAGCACGGTCGAGCTGGGCAGGGGTTTGCGACAAGGACGATTCAGCGTCTACACCATCCTTCGCGTTGGCGGAGCATCTCCTCGCGGAGGTGCTCCGCTGACGCGACTTCTGACTGTCGCTATGGTAGTTTCGTGTCCGGTACTTCATCTGCAACACTCCGTCCGCTCATGCAGTTCTCAGTGCGTTGTATCGACCAGTTGAATCCGCCAGCGCTTTCAGACATCTGGCGCTAGCACTCCAGCGGCAGCTGGCCGCCGCAATGCGGCCACTCGACTCTAGCCGACCAGATTCAGGTCAGCCCCAAAGCTCCGGATCGCAATCCATGACGCCCGCGTCGTAGCGCACGCCTGGAACGCAGTCGCTCGCCAGGATCGTCGGCCCGTCGAGGTCGACGACATCGCACACCTGGCCCAGCACGAACGCGGGCGCCATCGCGAGGCTGGTGCCGCCCATGCAGCCCACCATCACGCCCAGGCCCAGCTCGCGTGCGCGGCGGGCCATCAGCAGGCCTTCCGTGAGGCCGCCGCATTTATCGAGCTTGATGTTGACCACGTCGAAGCGGTCCGACAACTCGTCCAGTTCTCCGAGGTGCAGGCAGCTCTCGTCGGCGGCGACGGGCAATGGAAAGCGCATCTGCGCCATGTCCTGCTCGCGTCCTCGGGCGAAGGGTTGTTCGAGCAGCTTGACGTCGCATTCCACCAGGACCGGGAGCAGGGTCTCGATCGATTCCGGCGTGTAGCCCCGATTGGCATCGACACCGATCCACGCCTCGGGCCGCGCCCGCCGAACGGCGCGCACGCGCTCGATGTCGATGGCCTCGTCACCCGCGAGCTTGAGCTTGAGCGCGCTCCCCTGGCCGTGCAGGCCGCGCGTGGCGCGCTCGGCCATGACGCCGGGCTCGTCGATGCTCAGCGTGAAGGTCGTGCGCACGGGGCGCGACGATGGCATGCCGGCCAATCGCCAGACGGGTTGCCCCGATTGCTTCGCCTCGAGATCCCACAACGCGCAGTCCAGTGCGTTGCGCGCGCCGCCAGGCGGCAGGAGTCGGCGCAGTTGCTCTCGATCCAGGCCTTCGTGCACGGCCTCCCGAATGGCCTCAAGCTGCCGGGGCATGCCGGGCGGATCGTCCTTCAGGAAGAAGACGCCGGCGGCCTCGCCGCGTCCGACATGAACGCCGCGTCGCAGTTGAACCTGGATGCAGGGAATGTCGTGGAAGGTGTGTCCGGCGATCCGGACGGGTTCGTGCAGCTCGAGCGACACGAGCTGGTAGCTCAGTTCGGTGGGCGGATGAGGCATGGACGGTGAACTCATGGTGAAGGCCGGATCGGCCGCGAACGACGCTGTCGCCAGTCCGCAGTCACTTGACGCGCTCGCCGCCCTTGATGACGGCCGTCGGGTGCTCGAGCAGGCGGATGTCCTGCAACGGATCTCCGCGTACAGCGACGAAATCTCCGAAGCGGCCGACCGCGATCGCGCCGACGTCGCTCTCGCGGTCCAACGCCTTCGCCGCGTTGCACGTGGCCGCGCGGATCGCCTCCAGCGCAGGCATGCCCCACTCGACCATCTTCGCGAACTGCAGGGCGTTCTGGCCAGCCGGGAAGACCGCGCCGTTGTCGGTGCCGAAGATCATCTTCACGCCGGCGTTGAAGGCGGCGCGGAAGGTCTGGCGCTGCTTCAGGCCGATGGCGCGTTCCTTGGCGAGCGATTCCGCGGACATGCCGTTGTTCGCGCCTTCGGCCAGGATGTAGTCGTCGTCGTAGATGTCCATCGAGAACCAGGCGCCGCGCGCCTTGGCGAGCCGGAACGACTCCTCGTCGGCCAGACTCGCATGCTCGATGGTGTCGCAACCCGCGCGCAGGCAGTCGTTGATGCCGGACGTGCCGTGCGCATGCGCCGCGACGCGCAACCCGAGGCGATGTGCCTCGTCGACCGCGGCCTTGATCTCCTCGAAGCTCATCTGCTGCGCGCCGGCCGCATCGGTGCGCGAGGTCACGCCGCCGGTCACGCACAGCTTGATGACCTCGGCGCCGTACTTGTGCACGCGTCGCACCAGCTGGCGGAAGGCGTCGGGACTGTCGGCGATGGCAGGCATGGGCACGGCCGCGAAGCGGGGCGGCAGGCTTTCCGTCTCGTCGCAGTGGCCGCCCGTCGCGCCGAGGGCGTAGGTGGCGGGCACGATGCGCGGTCCGGGGACGTAGCCGCCCTCGACGGCCTGCTTGATGCCCACGTCGGCATAGTCGTTCGAGCCGACGTTGCGCACGGTGGTGAAGCCGGCCTCCAGCATCGCCCTGGCGTTGGCGACGCCCACCGCGACCCAGAAGCTGTCGGTGAAGTCCAGCGCGCGCGCGCCTTCGATGCGTGCGTCGTCGGCCAGGTGCACGTGCATGTCGATCAGGCCCGGCAGCAGCGTCTGGCCGGCGAGGTCGATCCGCGTGGCGTCGTGGGGCAACGCGGCGTCGCCTTGCGCGAGGACGGCCTGGATGCGGCCGTCGACGACGACGATCGCCGGCTTGTCGATCATCCTGCCGGCGACCACGTCCAGCATGCGATCGGCGGTGACGACGGACGATGCCGCAATCGCCGTGGTGCCACCGGCGAGGGCCATCGCGGCCACCAGCCATTTCATCGCGACTCCTGCAGGATGCAGCATGTTCTTCGATCCTCGTGAGGAAAGAGTGGGGCATCGCCGCGCGGGGTGGCGCGGCGGCGAAGCGTCGGGGCGGGGCGCTCAGGCCTTGGGCCGGCTGACGTGGATCTCGTCGCCGCGCGTCTGCACGTCGAGCTGGAAGCCCGCGCTGAGCAGGCGGGCGAACGCGTCGACGTTGTTGGCGTCGAAGACGCCGCCGATCTCGATGCGCGCGGCGTCGGGGTCGTCGATCACGAGCTGCTTGCGGTTGTAGCGGTTGAACTCGCGTGCGGCGTCGCCGATCGTGCGTTGGTCAAACACGAGCTTGCCCTGCAGCCAGCCGAGGTCGGCCTGGATCTGCTGCGACGTTCGGTGCGTCACCGCCACGCGGTTTGCCGCTGCGAGGGCCGTGTCGTCGCGTGCCAGTACCGTCGGCGGGGCCTTTCCTGAGGCGACCTGCACGCGACCTTCGGACACGACGACGTGCACGTCGTCGCCATCGCGGCGTACCGTGAACTTGGTGCCGAGATCGGTGATGTCGTGTCTGCCGGCATGCACGACGAACGGATGCGCCGCGTCGTGCACGACCTCGAAGTAAGCCTCGCCGCTGTCGAGCCAGACCTCGCGCGTAGCGGTGGCCACGTCCGCGCGGACACGGGTGGCCGTATTGAGCGTCACGTGCGAGCCGTCCTTGAGCGCCACGATCTCGCGCGCGCCGAGGTCGGACTGGTAGAGCTGCGTGCCGGGTGACAGGCTCAGGCCGGCGACCAGCAGCAGCCCCGCCGCGAGAAGCGCGGGCGCGGCCACGCGCCAGGTCACGCCGCGCGGCAGGCGCGTCCAATCGCGGCTGGCGGAGGGCGCCTCGGGCTGCGTCGACGCCGCGGCGCGGCCTTCCTTGAGCACGACGAGGCGGTCGGCCTGGCGCCAGGCGGCGTCGAGACGCAGCCAGGCCACGCGATGGGCGGTGGACTCGGCGAGCCAGCGATCGAGAGCGGCCTGGCGCTCCTGGGTCCAGGCGCCCTCGCCGAGCGCGCGGTCGCGCTGCGCGATCCAGTCGGCCGCGCGTTCCTCGATCCTTGCGAGCGGGCTCATAGTGCCGACTCCCCATCGTGCGGGCGCGCTGAGCCGGTCCGTCGTTGAGAGGGCGTATGCATATCGGTCGAGATCCGGTTCTCGTTCGTTGGAGTGCTGTCCAGAGTTCGAGACGAATGAAGGCGCAAATTCCGGTACATCGTCAGTGCTCCGTTCGCTTGCGCGCCGCAGTCGCCTTGGCCACGCGCGTGCCGACTTCATGCCCGATGGCCGCCATGGCGTCTGCCAGGGCGCGCACCCCCTTGGACACCTGCCGCTCGACGGTGTCCTCGGTGATACCCATGCGAGCGGCCACCTCGCGCTGGCTCAGCTCGTCGATCTTGCGCAGCTCGATCACCATCCGGCAGCGCGACGGCAGCTTATCCAGCGCGGCCTGCAAGCTGCGTAGCGCGCTGCGCGCCGCCACGTGGCGCTCCGGGCCCAGCTCGTCGACGGGGTGCGGTAGCGCGTCCATCTCGGCGTAGGACTCGAATGAGACCACCTGGGCGCGCCGTGCGCGGTCGATCAGCAGGTTGCGCGCCGTCGTCAGGACGAAGGCCTGCGTCGATTCCGGCCGGAAGGTGGCGCAGGCGTCGAACACGCGCGCGTAGACCTCCTGGCGCAGGTCGGCGATCTCGTCGCCGTCGCGCCAGTTGCGTCGCAGGAAGCGCTCGAGCAGGTTCTCGAGAGGCAACACCTCCCGCACGAACCACGCGCTGACATCGTCCTCGTCCAAGCCCTCTCCCGGATTCACTCGGCCACGTGGGGCCGGGGGCCTGACAGTAATTGGGGTCGCCTCGCGGGACAACGGGAAAAGGCGCAAACGCAGAAATATTCCTTGCGCGTACCGGAAAGTCTTGCGTCGCTCGTCTTCTTGCGCTCGCCCCAGCCGGAGGGCGCCGCCGTGGAAAATATTTCTTCGATCGATACCGGAGACGTCGCGGCCCGTCGTCTCATCTTGCATGGGCAATGTCGCCCCATGAGGTCTCCGATGAAATCCAGGCAACGAGTTTCGAAGTGCGTCTCCCGCTGGCTTGCGAGCGGCGCATTCGCCATGGCGCTGTGCACCGTCGCCCACGCGCAGGCGCAGGCGCAACCGCACCGCTTCGAGATCGCGGCCGGGGACCTGAAGGCCGCGCTCGAGGCGTATGCGGCGCAGTCGGGCGCGCAGCTGATCTACAAGGCCGAGGACGTCAAGGGTCGCACGACCAAGGGCCTGCACAGCGAGATGGCGCCGGCGGACGCGCTGCGCGCTCTGCTCGAAGGCACCTCGCTGTCTGTGCGCACCGACTCCAGCGGGGCCATGGTGCTGTTCGTCGATTCCGTGAGTCGGGAGGAACGCCGCACGGAGGACGACACCCAGGTCGTCACGATCTCGGCCAACAAGCGCCCGCAAAGCAGCCACGACATCGCCGGCAACATCACCTCGTTTTCCGGAACCACGCTGGAAGAGAACGGCATGAAAAGCGCCGAGGACGTGCTCCAGCGCGCACCGGGCGTCCAGATCAACAAGGGCGATCCGGATCTCTCGATGCCCACGATTCGCGGCGTGGCCACCGCAACCAACGCCAACACGATCGGTCTGCAGCAATCGACGACCGGCGTCTACATCGAGGACGTGCCCTTCACCGATCCGATCGCCGTGAATTCGACCGCTGACCTGGCGCCGTTCGACCTCGAAGGCATCGACATCCTGCGCGGACCGCAAGGCGCGTTGTATGGTTCCTCGTCACTCGGCGGCGCGATCCGCTACTCGCTGATGAAGCCCGACCTGAAGGCGTTCGGCGCCACCGTGTTGGCCGATGTCGGCGCGCCGTCCACGGGCGGCGTCAACCACTCGGAATACGGCATGCTCAACGTGCCGCTGAAGACGGACGTGGCCGGCCTGCGCGCAGTCGCCTACGATCGGCGCGAGGCGGGCTACATCGACAACCTCGGCACCGACAAGCGGCGCGCGAACGAGCTGCACCAGGCCGGCGGCCGCCTGATCGGCACCCTCAGGCCCGAGCCGACGCTGAAGGTCTCGGCAACCTATCTCTACCAGGACACGAAGATCGCGGACGGGTTCGCGGTGTCGCCGTCCGCGACGTCGCTGACCATCGATACGCCGACGCCCTCGTCGCGCGACGACAGCTTCTCGCTGGCACAACTGCTCGTCGAAAAGCAGTTCGGCGGCCTCACCCTGACCAGCAGCACCGCCGAGGTCAACAAGCATGTGCATTCGCAGAGTGACGTCACCCGGAGTTGGGCGGACATCGGCTTGTTCGACGACCTTCCGCTGCTGCCCGAGGTCGACGGTCCGGCGCGAAGCCGTACCCACGCCTTTTCGGAGGAGTTGCGCGTCGCCGGCGCGATCGACAAGGTGAATTTCGTCGCCGGCCTCTTCTACCAACGCTACCGCGCCAGCTACGACTCGCAGTACAACGCTCCCGGCGGCGCCGCGCTGTTCGGCGCCGACCTCGTGCCCGACGATGTGCTGTACACCGAGGACGACGTCAACAGCACCGAGGAGCGGGCGCTGTTCGGCGACGCGGAGTACGACATCACCGACAAGCTCAGCATCGACGTGGGCGGCCGCTTCTACCGCAACTCGCAGACGGCCACCTACAACTCGCACCTGCTGGATGCATTGTTTGGCGTGCTGCCGCCACAAGGCGTCTCCAACGCGCAATCGGGCTTCACGCCCAAGCTCAACGTCAAGTACCGGTTCGGACAGGCGTTGTGGTACGCGACGATGTCGGAGGGCTACCGCTTCGGCGGCGTGAACCCGGGCACCGACCTGACCTACCGATCCGACAGGCTCTGGAACTACGAGACCGGCCTGCAGTACTTCCCGTCGCGCGACCTCAACGTCGATGTCGACTACTTCCACGTCGACTGGCGCGATGCACAGCTCAACGCGCTGGTGGGAACCGGTGCCACGGCGGTCAACGGCATCCTCAACGTCGGCAAGGCCTCGATCGACGGCCTCGAGGCGAAGCTGGCCTGGAGTCCCGTCCCGGCGCTCTCCGTCCAGACCTCGCTCGCCTACATCGACGCAGTCACCGCCGTCGACTTCACGAACTCCGCCGGCACTCTCGTGCCCTCCGGAAGCCGGCTCCCGGGCACGGCCAAGTTCCAGTCGTCGGAGGAGATCGACTACAAGTTCACGGGCTTCGGCGACAGCAACGGACGCATCGCGCTGACCCACAACTTCGTGGGCTCGCGCAGATCCAATCTCGACCGGCCCGGCATGCTGGGGAGCTACCAGGTGTTCGGCGCCCGTGCCAGCCTGGCCTGGAGCAACTACGAGCTGGCCGCCTACGTCGACAACATCGGCGACAGCCGCGGATCCAGCGGCGGCTCGCGCGTGCGCACGCTCGGCGGCGACTACTACAACGTCTACTACCCGATCAAGCCGCGCGTCGTCGGCGTCAGCCTGCGTTACGACTACTGACCCGTCGGGAGGCGACATGCCGAGATCGGGCGGAATGCGGCACGCGCTGGCGTTCGCGAGCTTGACCCTCTTGATGCCCGCGTCCGCCTGGTGCGACGCCGGCCTCGACTTCGCGAACGCGCCCGGGCCGCATGCCGTGGGCCTGCGCGTCGTCCAGCAATACGACCATTCGCGTTCGTACAAGGACAGGATCGACATCGTCACCGGCCACGCCATCACGGGCGAGCGGGTGCGTCCCATCCAGACGCTGATCTGGTATCCGGCCGTGTCCGGCGGGCGGGCGATGCGCTACGGCGACTATGCCGCGCTGGCCCAGACGGAAGAGTCCTTCGATGCGCCGCGCCTG
>FTKT01000433.1_pt1 | contig 10260 bp, 8 predicted proteins | sample 1658271 | NCBI WGS metagenome assembly FTKT01 (sample SAMEA3914811, study PRJEB12502) | metagenome | biome: forest; material: soil | place: Canada | collected 2011-08-04 | depth 0.3 m | reverse complement strand
GTCCATCAGCACCACGTCGGGGTGGGTGCGCCGGCTGACCTCCAGCGCCTGCCGGCCGTCGGGCGCGTCGCCCACCACGTCGATGTCGCTCTGCGCGCTGAGCAGGGCGGCGAAACCCGCCCGCACCATGGCCTGGTCGTCGGCGATGATCACCCGGATGGTCACGCGGAGGGCTCCTCGAAGTGGGGGACGGGCAGGACGGCGGCGACCTTGAAACCGCCGTCCGGCAGCGGGCCGACGTCCAGTCTGCCGTCCAGCAGCCGGACCCGTTCACGCATTCCGGCCAACCCCTGCCCGGTGCCCTCGGCGGCACCCTCCGGCGAGGTGGCACCCTCCAGCGAGGTGGCACCCTCCAGCGAGGCGGTGCGCAGCGGCGGGGGAGCGTTGACCACGGTGATCCGCAGCTCGTCCCCGTCCAGCACCAGCGACACCCAGGTCCGAGCGCCGGGCGCGTGCCGCACCACGTTGGCCAGCGCCTCCTGGACGATCCGGTAGGCCGACAGGTCCAGCACGTCCGGCAGCGGCCCGGGCAGCGGGTTCGGGAGGAGTGCCAGCTCGGCCGGCACCCCGGCCCCGCCCACCGTCTCGACCAGCCGCGCCAACTGCCCCACCCCCGGCTGCGGGGACCGCTCGACGGCCGTCTCCTCGCTGCGCAGCACCCCGAGCAGCCGGCGCATCTCGGCCAGCGACTGGCGGGCGGTGTCCGCGATCGAGGTGAACTCCTCGGTGGCCTGCGGCGGCAGCCCGGCGATCCGGAAGGGGGCGCTGTCGGCCTGCACGGTGATCACCGACATGTGATGGGCCACCACATCGTGCAGCTCGCGGGCGATCCGGGCCCGCTCCTCCAGCAGCGCCCGCCGGCCCCGCTCCGCCTCGCTGACCTGCTCCGCCTCGACCAGCAGGCTGCGGGCCGAGGCCCGCTCGCGGACCGACCAGCCGAGCAGCAGCACCGCACCCGAGAGCACGAAGACCAGCACGGCCGAACTGTCCGTGTGGTGCGAGGGCCACAGCTCGGGGGCCGCCCCCACCGCCCCGGTGACCAGCCAGACGGCCACCAGCGTCCGGCCCGGCTCGCGCAGCGCGAGGGCCAGCATCAGCGCCAGGTAGCCGATGATCGTCGGCGGCGCCCAGGGCCAGGTCGAACCCGTCACGTGCGAGGAGTAGGTGAAGGCGGCGGTCACCGCGTCGGCGGCCAGCACCAGCCACCAGGCCGGCAACGGCCGGGTGACCGCCAGCAGCAGCGGCACCGCCTGCGCCACCGACAGCGCCCCGGCCAGATACCCGTTCAGGCGGCCCGTCCCGGTCAGCACCGCGATCCCCACCGGAATCAGCGTCACCACCAGCCCGAACGCCACCACATACGGCAGCCACCGCACCCACCGCCTGCGGGCCCCGGCCAACAGCGGCCGACGGTCGGGCGAGGGCCGCGTCAGACTGCGGGCCAACCGGGAGAGGCTCTCTTCGACGTTCACTCGTCCAGAGCGTAGAGGCCCGGCGGGCGCCCGGCGTCATACGAGTGCCAGTCCGAGTGTCGTACCGGGGTATGGCGCCCGATGCCCTCGGGAGAGTGAAGTCGGTCGGTTACCTCAAGTTATTGATACCGCCGGTGTTACGGTTGTGCCATGGTTGCTGAACTGACCCCAGAAGCTCCGCTGGCCGTCCGGCGGTCCGTCTCACTGCGTGCCGATCTCGCGGCGGAGGTCGACGAGCGTGCCGACAAGAACGGCTTCTCCGCCGTCGTCGCCGAGGCCCTCGAACACTGGCTCGCGATGGCGAAACTGCGCGAGGTGGTCGAGGCCGACCGCGAGCTCGGTGACATCACCGACGAGGAACGGCAGTGGGCGGAGGACGCATGGCACGCCAGCGCTTGACGCGGGTGAAGCTCGCGGCTCGTCGTGGCGGCACGCTCGTCCTGGATGCCCAGGGCGTGTCACTGCACGCCGATGGCGACAGTCGCCTCAGGGGCCTGGTGGAGTTGGCTGAGCTGAACTCGGCCCGGGTGGCCGTCAGCGCGATCACCCCTCTGGAAGTCCGTCGCACAGGCAGGTCCGGCGAACGGCTGCGTTTCCTGCTTGCCCGCTACACCCAGGCTCCCGTCTCGGAGCGGGTGATCGAGGCAGCCGGGCACCTCCTCGACACGTCCGGCCTGGACGGGCACGAGTGCCTGGTGGACGCGTTGGTCGTGGCCACCGCCGCCCTGTCCGAGCCGCCGGTGCGACTGCTGACCTCCGACACCTCGCACATCCCCAAGCTCTGCCAGGCCGCCGCCCAGATCGACGGTCTGACCGAGCCGCACGTCATCACCGTGTAGCGGGCCGCCGGCCGCGCCCCCGACCCCCGTGCTCAGTGCACCTGGTCCGCCCGGCCCGCCCGCGTCGCCTCGCCGAGCATGACCGACGCCTCGTGGATGTGGCGGGAGCGTTCCTCGTGTTCCAGGTCGGGGAAGTAGTAGGCGAGTCGGGTGGCCGCCTCGGGTGGGCTCAGGTGGAGGTCGGTGAGCAGGAAGCGGGCCCGGGCGAGGATCTCTTCTTTCATGGGGTGATCATCGCGGGGTGCCGCCGGTCCGGCGTCCGGGGTGGACCGAACGAACGACCGAGGGCCGGACTCCCGTGAGGAGTCCGGCCCTCGGCCGTGGGTCAGGCGCTGATCAGGCGTCGCCGCCCGCGTGGCCGGGGTCGGCCGCCGTCACGTCCAGCAGCTGGTAGCGGTCGATGGCCTCCTTCAGCGCGTGCCGGTCGACCTTGCCCTGCTTGGCGAGCTCGGTGAGCACGCCGAGGACCACCGACTGGGCGTCGATGTGGAAGAAGCGCCGCGCCGCACCGCGGGTGTCGGCGAAGCCGAAACCGTCGGCGCCGAGCGACTGCCAGGCACCCGGGACCCAGCGCGAGATCTGGTCCGGCACCGCGCGCATCCAGTCGGAGACGGCGACGAACGGGCCCTCGGCGCCCTGGAGCTTGGCCGTCACGTACGGGACGCGCTGCGGCTCCTCGGGGTGCAGCAGGTTGAAGGTCTCGGCCTCCACCGCGTCACGGCGCAGCTCGTTCCAGGAGGTCGCCGACCAGACGTCCGCCGAGACGTTCCACTCCTCGGCGAGGATGCGCTGGGCCTCCAGGGCCCACGGCACCGCCACGCCGGAGGCGAGGATCTGGGCCGGGATCTGGCCCGCGGTCGCCGGAGCGTAGCGGTGCAGACCCTTGAGGATGCCCTCGACGTCGACGTTCTCGGGCTCGGCCGGCATCCGGATCGGCTCGTTGTAGACCGTCATGTAGTAGAAGACGTCCTCGCCGTGCGGGTACTCCGCCGACGAGCCGTACATCCGCCGCAGACCGTCCTGGACGATGTGCGCGATCTCGAACCCGTACGCGGGGTCGTACGCGACGACGCCCGGGTTGGTCGAGGCCAGCAGGTGCGAGTGGCCGTCGGCGTGCTGCAGGCCCTCACCGGTCAGCGTGGTGCGTCCCGCGGTCGCGCCGATCACGAAACCGCGGGCCAGCTGGTCGGCCATCTGCCAGAACTGGTCGCCGGTGCGCTGGAACCCGAACATCGAGTAGAAGACGTAGACCGGGATCATCGGCTCGCCGTGCGTGGCGTAGGACGAGCCGGCGGCGATCAGCGAGGCGGTGCAGCCCGCCTCCGAGATGCCGTCGTGCAGCATCTGGCCGCTCGGGGACTCCTTGTAGGCGAGGAGCAGCTCGCGGTCGACCGACTCGTAGGTCTGGCCGAGCGGGTTGTAGATCTTCGCCGACGGGAAGAGCGAGTCCATGCCGAAGGTGCGGTACTCGTCGGGGGCGATCGGCACGAAACGGTTGCCGATGCCCTTGTCGCGCATCAGGTCCTTGAGCACCCGGACGAACGCCATGGTGGTGGCGATGGTCTGGTTGCCGGAACCCTTCTTGACCGCCTTGTACGCCTCGTCGCCCGGGAGCTCCAGCTGACGCGGCCGCACCTTGCGGGTCGGCATGTAGCCGCCCAGCTCCTTGCGGCGGTCGTGCATGTACTGGATCTCTTCGGAGTCCTTGCCCGGGTGGTAGTAGGGCGGGTAGCCCTCGTCGAGCTGCTTGTCCGTGATCGGCAGGTGCAGCCGGTCGCGGAACCGCTTGAGGTCCTCGGTGGTGAGCTTCTTCATCTGGTGGGTCGCGTTGCGGCCCTCGAAGTTCGGACCCAGCGTCCAGCCCTTGACGGTCTGGGCGAGGATCACGGTCGGCTGGCCGACGTGCTCACGGGCCGCCTTGTACGCCGCGTAGACCTTGGCGTGGTCGTGACCGCCGCGGCCCAGGTGCTGGATCTGCTGGTCCGTCATGTTCTCGACCATGGCCCGCAGGCGCAGGTCGCCGCCGAAGAAGTTCTCGCGGATGTACCCGCCGGTCTCGGTGGCGTAGGTCTGGAACTGGCCGTCCACCGTGGTGTTCAGCTTGTTGACCAGCACGCCGTCGCGGTCCTGCGCGAGCAGCGGGTCCCAGCTGCGGTCCCAGACCAGCTTGATGACGTTCCAGCCGGCGCCGCGGAACTGCGACTCCAGCTCCTGGATGATCTTGCCGTTGCCGCGGACCGGGCCGTCCAGGCGCTGCAGGTTGCAGTTGACGACGAAGGTCAGGTTGTCCAGGCCCTCGCGCGCCGCCAGCGACAGCTGGCCGAGCGACTCCGGCTCGTCCATCTCGCCGTCGCCCAGGAAGGCGTAGACGTGGCTGCTGGAGGTGTCCTTGATGCCGCGGTGCTCCAGGTAGCGGTTCATCCGGGCCTGGTAGATCGCGCCGAGCGGGCCGAGGCCCATCGAGACGGTCGGGAACTCCCAGAAGTCCGGCATCAGCCGCGGGTGCGGGTAGCTGGAGAGGCCGTACGGCGCCTTCGACTTCTCCTGGCGGAAGGCGTCGAGCTGCTGCTCGCTCAGCCGGTCCAGCAGGAAGGCGCGGGCGTAGATGCCGGGGGAGGCGTGGCCCTGGAAGAAGATCTGGTCGCCGGACTCGCCGTCCGCGTCCTTGCCCCGGAAGAAGTAGTTGAAGCCCACGTCGTAGAGCGACGCGGAGGAGGCGAAGGTGGCGATGTGGCCACCGACGCCGATGCCCGGGCGCTGCGCCCGGGAGACCATCACGGCCGCGTTCCAGCGGGTCGCGTTGAGGACCTTGCGCTCGATCTCCTCGTTGCCGGGGAAGAACGGCTCGTCCTTGGTGGCGATGGTGTTGACGTAGTCCGTGCTCCGCATCTCGGGCACGGCGACACGCTTCTCGCGGGCGCGCTCGATCAGCCGGAGCATCAGGTAGCGAGCACGCTCGCGCCCCCGCTCGTCAATGGCTGCGTCAAGCGATTCGAGCCATTCCGCGGTCTCCTCGGGATCGAAGTCCGGGACCTGACTCGGAAGGCCGCCAATGATGATCGGGTTGCGATCGGATCCGGAAGCCACGCTGTTCCTTCACTGTCGGTCGAAACTGAGGTGTGTCGCGCCGCCTCCATCGTGTACCGCAACTCGGAGATCCGTCATCTCTACCGATGGGTAACCGTTCCGCCTGGTGGGCGATCCGGTCAGATGACGCCCGTCAGGCGTCCTTGCCTGGCTCGCGCGCCACCGGGTGTTACGAAGAGGTGGTCCGACCTGTACCTGATTGTTCAGGCTCCCCTCGCGTCCGATGGCGGACGTTCGGGGTGAGGGCCAACAGGAGACTCTACGCCCGTGCCCGGGGTGCCCTCGAATGCCGTTCGTATCGCGGGCAGCCGGCGACCGGAACGACCCATCGGACGAGTGGCACCCGCAGCCTGGGCGAACGCCTCACAAAAGGGCAAATCGGTGTGATTCGCACCACAGGAAACGGCGTGTCTTGGCACGACACGTCAACCTTTGGGTGGGATCGGGGGTCGGGTACTTGCGCGAACCGCCCGTCCCGTGTGGACTACGGCCACAGCCCTGGCATCGATGCCAGGCCGAATACTGGAGGTTATTCCCGTGAGCGCGACCGCGGACCCCGCGGACAAGTCCAACAACCCGGCTTTCAAGCTGGGCTTCGAGCCCGGCCAGATTGTGCAGGAGCTCGGGTACGACGAAGACACCGACCAGGACCTCCGCGAGGGCATCGAGGAGATCACCGGTGAGGAGCTCGTCGACGAGGACTACGACGACGTCGCCGACGCCGTCCTGCTGTGGCACCGCGAGGAGGACGGGGATCTCACCGATGCCCTCGTCGACGCCCAGGAGTACCTGACGGATGGCGGCCTGATCTGGCTGCTGACGCCCAAGACCGGCCGTGACGGGCACGTCGAGCCCCACGAGATCAACGAGTCCGCGCAGACCGCGGGTCTCTCGCAGACCAGCTCGGTGACGGTCGCCAAGGACTGGGCCGGCACCCGCCTGGCCACCCCGAAGGCCGCGAAGTCGGGCAAGCGCTGACCGCGCCCGGGTAGTGCCGGCGTCCTTCCGGCAAGTGCCGACGTCCTCGCGGACGCCCTCCGCGAGCGCGCCCACCGACCCCGCTGGAGCTTCCTCCAGCGGGGTCCGTGCGTTCGCGGCCGGGGGTTGGAGAGGTTGCCGGAGAGCCTGTTCGCCTCCGGCGAAACTTCACCGGTTGGGCCCCCTCGGCTCACTCGTCCGGCGGAATCGGGTCCGACGAATGCAAAGATGTGGGCGGCCGCGCCCGAATCCGTGGCCCGGGGCCCCGTTCACGGGCCTCAGCGTCCGTTCAGGAAGGTCTCCATCCATGGCCATCGAGGTCGGCACCCAGGCTCCGGACTTCGAGCTCAAGAACCAGCACGGCGAGCTGGTCAAGCTCTCCGACTTCCGGGGCGAGAAGAACGTCGTCGTGGTCTTCTACCCGTTCGCCTTCACCGGTGTCTGCACCGGCGAGCTGTGCGCGATCGAGAAGGAGCTGCCGCGGCTGCAGAACGACGAGGTGCAGATCCTCGCCGTCTCCAACGACTCGCCCTTCACCCTGCGGGTCTTCGCCGAGCGCGAGGGCCTGGAGTACCCGCTGCTGTCGGACTTCTGGCCGCACGGCGAGGCGTCCAGGGCGTACGGCGTCTTCGACGAGGAGAAGGGCTGCGCGGTGCGCGGCACCTTCGTGATCGACAAGGCCGGCGTGGTGCGCTGGTCGGTCGTCAACGGCCTGCCGGACGCCCGTGACGAGCAGGAGTACCTGAAGGTCCTCGGCGCGCTCTGAGCCGCCTGACGGTGCCGTCCGGCCCGGTGTACCGGCAATCGTCGGCACGCCGGGCCGGATCACTGTCCGGCGGGGGAACCCGGCACTACGATCGGGCCGTTGGCTGGAATGAGGACCCCGTTCGCTCGAACGGGGGCTTCGGACCGCACCACGGGGCACCATCGGGTGCCTCCCGATGTTTGGAGGATCCAGTGGGTGTCAGCCTGAGCAAGGGCGGCAATGTCTCGCTCACCAAGGAAGCCCCGGGCCTGAGCGCCGTTCTCGTGGCGCTGGGCTGGGACGCGCGCACCACCACCGGCGCCGAGTTCGACCTCGACGCGAGTGCGCTGCTGTGCAACGAGACCGGGCGGGTCGCCTCGGACGGCAACTTCGTCTTCTTCAACAACCTCAAGAGCCCCGACGGCTCGGTGGAGCACACCGGGGACAACCTGACCGGTGAGGGCGAGGGCGACGACGAGACGATCAAGGTCAACCTGTCCGCCGTGCCGGCTGACGTCGCGAAGATCGTCTTCCCGGTGTCGATCTACGACGCGGAGACCCGGCTGCAGAACTTCGGCCAGGTCCGCAACGCCTACATCCGGGTGGTGAACCAGGCCGGCGGCCAGGAGATCGCCCGCTACGACCTCTCCGAGGACGCCTCCACCGAGACGGCGATGGTCTTCGGCGAGCTCTACCGCAACGGCGCCGAGTGGAAGTTCCGCGCGATCGGCCAGGGCTACGCCTCGGGCCTGCGTGGCATCGCCCAGGACTTCGGCGTCAACGTCTGACGTCCGGAGCCACTGACGGGGCGTCTGAGGGACGTCCGGAACGTCCGACTGGACGTCTGACGGGGCGTCTGGCGGGGCGTCTGACCGGACGTCTGAAAATGGCCGGCCCGCGCCCTGTGGCGCGGGCCGGACGTTTTCAGACCGGTGGCAGTGCGACGACCTTGGTGTCCTGGACGGCGATCAGCGTCCTGCCGTCGGTGGAGAACACCCAGGCCTGATCGGCCGTCGCGTCGGCCTGGTAGATCCAGAGGATCTTCCGGGCCTTGATGTCGATGGCGTAGAAGCCCTTGGTGTTGGTCGAGACGAACAGGGTGTTCTGCACCAGGACCGGCGAGGCGTCCATCGAGACCTCGTTCGGCAGCGCGAGCCGCCAGAGCTCCGTGCCGTCGGTCGCCTGATAGGCGATCACGGTGGGTCCGGCCGTCGGGGTGGCGTTGTACTGAGGCAGCGTCATGCCGCCCAGCACCGTGTAGACCACGCCGTCGGCGACGGCCGGCGCGCCGTACCAGAGGTCCTTGCTGCCCTGCGGCGCGGACTTCACCCAGGCCTGCTTCTGGGTGGCCAGGGTGACCGCCTGGATGCCGTAGCCGCCCGCCGAGCAGTAGAGCCGTTCGCCGTCCAGGCCGGGCTGGTAGGAGCCCTGGGAGTCGGTGTTGACGAACCAGAGCTGCGCACCGGTGCTCGTGCTGCGGGCGACCAGGTTCTTCTTCGTGTCGGTGTAGAGCAGCAGGTCCTTGGTGAGCACCGCCTGCACGTCGGTGTCGGCGTCGGGATTGCGGTGCTGGCTCCAGAGCAGGGAGCCGTCCTTGCGGGAGACGGCGAAGACGCCCGGGGTGGACTTGGCGTTCGGATCGATGTCGCCCGCGGAGTCCAGCGCCAGGAAGCCGCACAGGCCGTAGACGGCCTTGTCGTCGCCGGTCAGGATCCGGTCCGGGTTGATCTGCTCCGAGACGCCCGCGGCCGGCGTGGTGTTGAACTTCCAGAGCACGTTGCCGTTCGACGAGTCGACCTCGACCAGGTCGGTCCCGTTGTAGACGACGCCCCCGCCGCTCGCGGCCAGGCCCAGCGTGCCCAGGTCCGGCTTGGCCCAGCGCACCGTGCCGTCCTGCATGGCGAGTGCGTAGACGCCGCCGGGGCCGTAGAAGTAGACGGCGTCCCCGGTGCAGAGCGGGGTCAGCGAGGCCAGGGCGCCGGGGATCTCGTGGGTCCAGATGGGCGTGGGCGGCGAGCCGGGGGCGTGGGTGCGGACCGGGGACGGGGACGGCGAGGCGCTCGACCCGGTGGGTCCCGGCCCGGGCGGGGGCTTCGGGGTGGCCTTGGAGCCGCCGGAGAGCGCCCAGGCGGCGCCGCCGACCGCGGCGACCAGGGCCGCGCCGCCGCCGGCCAGCAGCAGGCGGCGGGAGGGCCCGGACGAGGGCGCGCCGGCGGTGGGGAGCGGGACGGTGCGGGCGGCGGCCAGGCGCACCGTGCCGTCGCCGTGGGCGGGGGCCGAGACCTCGGTGGGCGGATGGCCCGTGCTCTGCCGCGGGTCGCTGACGGCGCTGCCCCGGGCCGGGGTCTCCATGTCCATCACGGCCGCGGCGTGGGTGGCGATGTCCGAGGCCACCGGTGCGGGCAGCCAGCCGGAGCGCACCGGCGCGCCGCCGCCGAGCAGTTCGGTCAGCTCGGCGGGGGTCGGCCGGTCGGCCGGGTCCTTGGCCAGGCAGGCGGCGATGACCGGCAGCAGCGAGTCCGGCAGGCTGTCGAGCGCGGGCTCGTCGTGGATCACCCGGTAGAGCAGCGCGGCGGCCGAGTCGGTGTCCTGGCTGAACGGGCCCGCGCCGGTGGCGGCGAAGGCCAGCACCGACCCGAGCGAGAAGACGTCGCCCGCCGGTCCCATCACCGCCCCGGTCGCCTGCTCCGGGCACATGAAGCCGGGCGAGCCGACCACGATGCCGGTGCTGGTCAGCTTGTCGCCCTCCAGTGCCCGGGCGATGCCGAAGTCGATCAGCCGCGGGCCGTCGGCGGCCAACAGGACGTTCGAGGGCTTGAGGTCACGGTGGATCAGGCCGGCCCGGTGGACGGCGGCCAGCGCCTCGGCCAGCCCCGCGCCGAGCGCGCGGACGGCGTCGGCGGGCAGCGGGCCGTGGGTGGCGACCGCCTCGGTCAGCGAGGGGCCCAGCACGTAGGCGGTGGCCAGCCACGGCGTCGGGCCCTCCCGGTCGGAGTCCACCACGGGGGCGGTGTAGGCGCCGCTGACGGCCTGTGCGGCCGCCACCTCGCGGCGGAACCGTTCGCGGAACTCCGGGTCCTCGGCGAGTTCGGCGCGCACCACCTTGACCGCGACCGTGCGGCCGCCGGCCGAGCGCGCC
>FTKT01002693.1_pt2 | contig 10268 bp, 10 predicted proteins | sample 1658271 | NCBI WGS metagenome assembly FTKT01 (sample SAMEA3914811, study PRJEB12502) | metagenome | biome: forest; material: soil | place: Canada | collected 2011-08-04 | depth 0.3 m | reverse complement strand
CTGCGCCTGCTCGGCGACCTCCGCACGCTCGATCGCCGCGATGCAGCCGGCAGGCCGCAGCGCATCGAGCGCGCCGATGGGCACCGTGGCCATTCGCAGCAGCGCGAAGGGCGCGACGCACGGCCGCAGGGTCGCGGCAACGTGTGGGGCCGGGCTTGTTGCGACCGACGGCGCGTCGGCGAGCAGGGTGGATTCGTCGAAGGTCATTGAAGGGCCCAGGCTGCGAACAGGCAGACCGCGAGCGCGAGGTGCAGCGCCATGCAGATCCGGTAGCGCCGCGCGGGGCGCATCTCCGGGCTTCGCTCCAGCGGGCGCGGCGCCAGCGCGTGGCGTCGGGCGAGCTCGTCCTCCAGCAAGGCCTCGATGCAGTGGCTGCCGTCGCTGGCGGCGAACGGGTTGGTGTCGAAGTAGACGAACAGCAGGCTGGCGAACAGCACGGTGCGCACGGCGGGAATCCACGCCGGCGCGACGCCGCCGGCGACGAGCAGCGCGGCGCAGGCGCCCGCCGCCAGCAGGTTGACGAACGGGCCCGCGGCCGGCACCGCGAATCGCTTCCAGCGGTCGGTGAGCAGGTAGGTCTGGTTGGTCTCGACGTAGGGGCCTGGCACGAGACCGCCGTGCATCAGCACGCCGGCGGTGCCCGCGGCCACGCCGCTCAGCCGGCAGGCCACCGCATGGGCCAGCTCGTGCAGCGGCATGACGAGACCGAAGAACACCAGCAGCCCGCGCCAATCCAGGTGCTGCGCCAGGAATGCCGGCGTCGGCAGTTGCCCGCGCTGCGCGAGCGCGCCAATCGCCACGATCGACGCCAGCATCATCAGCGCGGCGACCGCTGACGCCAACGGCCGCGGAAGGACGCGGCGCAGCGGCGCCGCGAGGATGCGCGCGACCGGATCCGCCGCGAACAGCGGATAGCGATGGCGGCGCCGCTGGCGGACGTCCTGCTCGCCGTCGTCGCGCAGCACGCGCGAGGCATCGAGCGTGCGCAGGAAGGCGCGCAGCTTGTGCTCGACGTCGGTCGCGTCCGGATGATGCTGGTGCAGGACGTCCCGCAACTGCGGAAACGTCGCGCCCGACTGCAGCATCGGCAGCAGCGCGGCGGCGGTCAGGCTCACGCGCACCGTGCGGCCGCTGCCGCGCGCGAACAGCAGCAGGGCCTGGCTGCGGCGCACCACGTCGATGTCCTCGCCGAGCGTGTAGCGCTCCCGTTCCGGCAGCTCAGGCATCGGGCGCGGCTCCGAACGATGCGGCGAACAGCGGGCAGGCGTGGTAGCGGTCGACGTCCAGCAGGCGGCCGACGCCCTCTTCGGCCACGCCGCCCCACATGCTGCCCACCACCTGCCAGCTCAGCCCGCCGAGCTGGGCGCGGGCCAGCATCGAGCCGGCCCGGCTGGAGGCCTCGCGATAGCCGCGCACGCCGTGCTCGCGCAGCGTGCGCTCGAAGTCGCAGGTCACGAAGCAGGTGACGGCCGCGTCGGCGTAGCCGTGTTGCTGCATCGTCGTGAGCAGCTCGGCGCGGGCGAGGCCCGGCCGCGTGCATTGCAGCTCGGAGCGCGCGGGATCCCAGCGGTAGACGCCGGCGGGCATGTCCGGCGTGCCGCGGAAGACCGCCATCCAGAACTGCATCGGGATGTCCAGCGCACCGGCCTCCACGCGGCGCGTCTGCGCTTCCCACGCGATCGCGGCGATCGAGCGCAGCACGTCCGGCGGCAGGGGACGTTCGGCGAAGCGGCGGTACGAACGTCGGCCCAGCACCAGCGACTCCAGCGGACGCGGTGCATGTGCCGACACGGCCGCCGGCGCGGCCGGCGCCGGTGGCAGAACGGTGGGGCCGCGGCGCGCGCAGAGCTCGATCAGCAGGTCGGGCGTCTGGTAGTGGTGTCCCAGCGGATCGGGCGCGACGCCCCCGCCGCCGGGCGCGCCCAGGCCCAGCGCGAAGGTCACCATGCGGCGGTTGCCGGCGCTGCCGAAATGCAGCAGGAAGGCCGCGACCTTGTCGCGCAAGTCGGGATGCTCGCGCACCTCCACGCCGTGCGCCGCGGCGACCTCGTGCAGCATCTGGCAGGCGACGCCGCCGTCCAGCGCGCCGATCCGGAACGAGAACTCGTCGTACTTCTTGCGCGTCTTCTGCATGTCGCTCGTCCCGACGACGAGCACCGAGGGCAGCGCCGCAGTCTCGACACCGAGCGCCCCCGCGAGCAGGCCGTCCTCGACCCAGTCGATGCGTTCGAGGCAGTGGCTCGCGCCGAAGTAGTGATAGGCGCCGGGGTCGACGCCGGCGAGTTGCCGCACGACGACGAAGAGGTCGGACGACCCCAGCCCGCCGCCGCTGGCGGCAAGTCGCCGCGCACCTTGCGCGGTCGGCTGGTAGCCCGCGGCGTAGTGCAGCATCTGGCCGAGCACTGCGAGGTCGGGCTGCTTGCGACGATCCGTGGCCGGTGCCTGCGTCCACGACGGCAGCACGGTCGAGCCACTCGGGTCCGGCAACGGCAGCAGCGGCACGCCGTGGCGCGGCTGCGGCGGCTTGCGCGTCAGCACCAGGTTGCTGGCCGCGTAGTGGATCTGGTGATCTCGCGGGGAACGCAGTTCCTTGCACGTCATCACGTGCGAGGCGTGGTGCAGCACCCACGCGCGCAGGTCCGGATGCGACGCGTGCGGCCCGGCGCCTTCCAGGCCGCAGGTGCGGCAACCCGGCAGGCGCGCGAGGTTGCGCTTCTCGTAGACGGGGCCGTTGGCGCTTCGCCTGTGCACGCGGCACGCGTTGTACAGCTTCACCGACCCGAGGCGGGAGACGAGCGTGCTGGCCTGCAGCGCAAGCACGCCGGCCCAGAACGAGAGATCGACCGCGGCGCCCGACGGCGCCGCGTGCAGTGCCCGCATGCAGTCGTAGCAGCCGGACTGGCCCGGGATGAAGTACGGTCCGATCTCGATCGCGTCGCTGCCGAGGTGTCCGTGCAGCACGCGCACGCCCGCGCGCAGCGCCGCGGTGCACCAGGCAGCGGCGTCGTGGTCGTCCCCGGCGAATCCGGCCACCAGCAGGTCGTGGGTGCCTGGGTGCAGGTCGGCGGGCGTGTCGAGCAGGTCGAGCCGAGCGAAGCCATGGCCCTGCAGGCCGCGCATCGCGGCGCGTCCGACCGCGTTGTCGACCACCGCGATGCGCGTCGCGGCCAGGCGCTCGAGCACCTGCCCGCGCGAGGCGTTCGCGCGCGTGGCGTCGCAGTAGCGGCCCGCGAACGAGGCGAGCGCGCTGCTGGCCGGCGACAGCCGTTGCGCGTCGCCGTCCTCCAGCAGGCCGCGCGTGTAGAGCAGCACCAGCGCGTCACGGACGGCGTTCGACGGCAGTTGCGGAAAGTGCGCCCGCAGCTCGTCCATCGTGCGCGTGCCGTCCAGCACCGCGAGCAGCTGCGGCAGGAACGTGCGCGACGAGCGACCCGCGACGACCTGCAGGTCGCGCGCGCCCTCGAACAGCAGCGCGTTCTGGCCGAACGGGATCTGCAGCAGCTCGGGGATGTAGCGTGGCCGCTGCGGCAGCGTGAACTCGGGATCCTCGGCAAAGCTCTCGCCAAGGCTCTTCGCGTCGATCGTCAGACTAGCGCTCATGGAATCAGCTTCTCCAGTTCGGCCGACATGACGTCGACATAGCGCCGCTTCGGGTCATGGCCGGGCTTCGGCGGCCGGCAGCGCGGGCAGTCGTGCAGCGGGATCAGTTCGCTCTCGAGCACGCTGCCGCTGAGGACGTCCACGTGCCGGAAGCGGCCCGGCACGCCGCCGAGCGCGTCGTCGCGCAGCGCCGCCTCGGCGATCGCGAGCATCGCGGGCGTGTGGCCCGGTGCGCCGAGTGAGGCATCGGCGGCGTAGGCCTGGCGCAGCACGCGCCGACGATCGCCTTCGCGCCGATGCGCGTCCAGGCGGGCGACGTAGCAGTGGTAGCACGCCACGCCGAGCCGGGGCGCGATCAAGGGCCCGCAGGACAGCGTCGTTCCGGCGATCTCGACGACCGACCAGCGAACGCCGTGACGATGGCAGGCGTCATCGATCCAGCGGCACAGATCGACGTACGGCCGCCAGGTCGCGACCGCGACGAACCCGGATCGCGCCACCGCGTCCTCGATCGCCTTCGCGTCGGCCAGCAGCGAGAGCTCGCGGGCGTCGGGATCGTCCTCGATCAGGCGAGCGGCCACCGCCGCGCCGAAATCGCCTGCGTGCAATGCGAGCAGAGTCATGGTGCTTGTCGTTCAGGCAAAAGGCTGGGGGAGCGGATTCACGTCGGCTTCGCACAGGGCACCGAAGCCGGCCGACTTCGGGTAGTCGTACAGGCGCGGATGCCCGAGAAAGCGCGCGCGGTGGACAGAGCTCATCGGCATGAGGCCGGGGATGACGACGCGCACCACCCAGACGCCCGCGGCGCGCAGATCCTGTGTCGTCAGGTCGACGGCGACGACGTCGGTGCCGAGCGCGCGCAGGCGCTCGACGAGGAAGCACAGGCGGGCCTCGTCGCCGGTGGGCGCGGGCAGGCCGACGTCGCGCAGCGCGCGTCGGCCGGGGGTGTCCAGCAGGAAGTCGAAGGCCGACCGGTGCCGCGGCTCGCCCATGAACGCCGCGCCGTCCTCCAGCGCGGTGAAGTCGGCGATGTCGGCCGGATAGGCATGGCCCTGCTCGAACACGGTGCGCGCCGGCGCCGCCTCGCGGATCGTCTTGGCGTAGGCGCGCGCGGCGTCGAACTCGGTCGCGCAGTTGACGTACTGCGACAGGTGCGGATGATCATCGAGCGTCTGCACGGCGTAGACGCACGGGATGCCGACGTCTGTCGTGGCGTCGAAGCAGTGGTGCTGGAGCGGGCTGCGGCGCAGGCGTTCCAGGTTGGGCGCCAGCACGGCCGGTGCCATCTTCGGGACCTCGATGCGCGGCACGGGCAGGCGCGCGAGCCACGTGAGCGCGATCGCGTCGCGCTCGATGACTTCGCAGATCGCCGAGATCAACGCCGCCGCGAGGGTGACGTGGGCGGCGACGCCGGTCGAGATCATCTGCCAGAAGTTCTCCTGCGCCGTCGGACGGAAGTACAGATGCGTCATCACCGCCGGCACGTGGCGCTCGCGGCGATCCATCAGCGACCAGCCGCGCACCCAGCGGATCGGCTGCGACTTGTCCGGGGCGACGAACGGGCACCTCGGGTCCGCGTATTCGCGCTCGGAGCAGCGCGGCACCGCGTCGAGGTCCAGCGCCTCCGAGCCGAGCTCGTGGGCGCTGGCGACGACGAACTCGTCGTCGGCGTAGGCGAACGTGGCGTAGCGCTCCGCACCTTCCATCACCGCCCGCAGCCAGGCCTGCTCCACGTCGACGTCGGCGCCCGAGCCGCCGATGGGCTCGCGCGAGGCGTCCTCGCCGGTGGCCGCGCGCACGTGCGGGAAGATCGAGGTCAGGTTGCCGAGATCGGCGTTGGCCATCTCGAAGTCCGGCGCGGTGTCCTCGCCGCCGACGCGCGCGACACCGCTGAGGATGCCGCCCTGCGGATGCAGCAGCCGGCTGACCGGGTACTTGGCGCGCGCGTACTCCAGGTCGAAGCCCAGCACCGTGTTCATGCGGCCACCATCGACACGTCGCGCGACGCCTGCAGCAGCGCCGCGAGCATGGACTCCTCGAGTGTCGCGATACCCAGCCGGTTCATCATCAGGTGCGAGAAGTTGAGGCTCAGGACATCCGGGCGCGCGTCCGAGCCGTCGGCCAGCGTGCGGTAGGCGCGAGCCGCCTCAGCCAGCCCGGCACGCCAGCGGCGCACCACGGCCGCCGCCTCGGCGGGCATCGCGTCCTCGGGCGTGCAGACCGGCTGCCCGGCCTCGCGCAGGGCCACGGCCTTGCGGCGGAAGCGCGCGAGCCAGTCCTGGGCCGCGGCGCTGTCGCCGCCCAGCCAGTAGAGGCTGTACTGCGACCAGTAGTCCGCATGCTGGCGCGCGGGGAACGCCGCCGCCGCATCGTGCATCAGCCAGGGCGCGAGCGTCTTGCGCGAATAGCGGTTCCTCGCCTCGTCGGCGAGGACGATGCCGGCCAGCTCGGACGACAGGTGGAACAGGCGCTCCGCGATCCGGATGCCGGCGCGGCTGCCGTACTTGTCGGCCTCGGGCACGTAGGTGTCCGTCTCGATGCGCAGGCGCGGGTCCGTCTTCGGCAGCGCGACGTCGCCGCTCAGGTAGTCCGGCAGCGTGACCATCGGTCGGTACGTGTTGGGCAGGAAGTCGTAGATCCGATCCAGCAGCGCACCGCATTCGGCGCGCACGCGCTGCACGGCCTCCTCGCGCCGATCGCCGTGCGCCAGGAAGCGCAGGCGCACGTGGAATCCGCCCTCGTCGACGTAGCGCAGGTAGAACCACGACTGGATCGCGTCGTTGGCCGCCATCTGCCGGCACAGGGCGACGAGAAACGCGTCCGCGCGCTCGGCCTGCTGGCCGAAGTACAGCTTGAGATAGTCCCAGGAAGAAGAGTCTTGGTCGTTCATGGTTCAGCCTGCTCGAGTGGCGCTTTCGGGAATGGGCGTCGGGGAAGACCGCCCGCGTGTGACGGGAGTGGTGTCGAAGCGGAACGTGCGCACGGCCAGCAGCGCGGCGGCCGCGGAGAAGCCGAGGATGGCGAGGAAGTCCAGCCACGCCGGCCAGACCCCGAGCTCGCCGGTCATGACCTGGCGGTAGAGGTCGCTCAGGTAGCTGATCGGGATGCAGCTGGCGATGACGTAGCGCAGCGCCGAGTCGCGCGGGTCGCTGAAGATGTTGCCGCCCATCAGCATCGTGAAGTTGAGGACGAGGATGAGCGCCGTGCCGCTCTGCGGGCTGGTGGCGATGCCCGCGATCGCGTAGCCGATCGACACGAGCAGGATCACCCCGAGCGCCGAGATGCCGAACACCTGCGCCCACTGCAAAGGCGACAGGCTCATCATGAACGAGCCCGCGACGAGGATCGCCGCCACCTGCAGCATCGCCACGCCCGCGCGCAGCCCGACCTGACCGACCAGCATTTCCGACAGCCTCAGCGGCGTGAGCGACAGGTAGCGCAAGGTGCCGCGATCGCGCGCCTGCATCAACGGCACCGCCGTCGCGAACAGGCCCAGCTGCACCATCGCGAGCGCGAGCAGCCCGGGGAAAGTGAACGTGAAGTCCGAGCGCAGGTTGCCCGGCGGGTTCACGACCTTGGTGTCGAACACGCGCTGTTCGCGGCCGTTGGTGCGCGCCATGCGCTCGCGCACGGAGTCGAGCAGCACCTGCGAGAACGGCTCGTAGCGCGGCGAGGCGATGACCTCGATGCGGCCCTTGTCCTGGTCGAACGCGGCGTCGAGAACGGCGAAGACCACGTGCACGTCGCCCTGCTTCAGCGCTTCCAGCGAGCGCGCGCGGTCCATCGACTTCACCTGGATGCCCGGACTGGCCGTGAGCGCCTGCACGAACTGCTGGCTGGCGTGATCCTGGCTCTGTTCGACGACGCCGATCTTGAACTTGAGCGTCGGGTTGGCGAGGTCGCTCACGATCAGGCCGACGACGAACAGCACCGGGAAGATCAGGTTCAGGAACAGCGTGCCGAAGTCGCGATAGAGCTCGCGCGCCTGGAACGCCATCAGCGAGCGGACGCGCTTGAGCGAGAACTCGAATCTGGAAGCGGTCATCCGCGGATACTCCTGCCGGTCAGCTTGATGAAGACGTCCTCGAGCGTCTGCGTCGTGATGCGCAGCTCGTCGACCACGAGCGTGCCGGCGCCCTGGCGGCGCAGCAGCTCCGCCAGCACGGCGTCGAGCCGGGTGCCACGCAGCTTGACGGGCACGAGCCCGTCGGGCCGCGCGGCGTCGACGTCGAGCCGCGCGCCCAGGTCGTGCAGCTCGACGCGCGCCGCCTGCTCGGTCGTCGCGAACTCGATCTGGCGCTCGGGGCAATGCTCGGCGATCAGCTCGCGCGGCCGGCCGCTCGCGATCACGCGTCCGTGGTCGAGCACCAGCACCTGGTCGCACAGGCGCTCGGCCTCTTCCATCTGGTGCGTGGTGACGAGGACGCCGGCGCCTCGGCTGCGGCGCTGGTCGGCGAGCAGGTCCCAGACCGCGCGTCGCGCCTGCGGATCCAGCTGCGAGGTCGGCTCGTCCAGGAACAGCACCTCGGGATCGCCGACGAGCGCCATCGCCACCACGACGCGCTGTTGCTGGCCGCCGGACAGGCTGCGGTACAGCGCGTCGCGCTTGTCCCGCAGGCCGAGCGCGTCCAGCAGCAGCTCCGGATCGCGCGAGCGCGGATGGAGCGAGCGCTTGAACTGCAGCAGCTCGGAGACCTTCAGCAGCGGCGGCAGCACGCTGTTCTGCATCGCCACGCCCAGCATCGGCTTGATGCGCGCGCTGCCGTCGCGGGTGCTGACGTCGTGCCCGAGCACGCGGGCCTCGCCGGAATCGGCCTGCATGAGGCCTTCGAGGATCGAGATCAGCGTCGTCTTGCCGGCGCCGTTCGGCCCAAGCACGCCCACGATCTCGGAGTGGCCGATCGTCAGGCTCACACCCATCAGCGCCTCGGCGCGGCGATCGCCCTGGCCATAGCCCTTGTACAGCGACCGGGCGCGCACGAGCGGTTCGCCGGTGCTTTCGAGCGGCCGGACGAGGGTGGTGTCTGCGAGGGAGGTCATCTGGCTTTCGACTCCTGCGATGCGACGTGGCGCGGCGCGGACGCGTCGCCGCCGCTGCGGAAGGTCACGTCGAAGCTCATGTTGGGAAGCACCCGCGCATCGCGCTCCTTGAAGCGGATCACGATCTCCACGGCGGCCGTCTCGCGGTCGACGGCCGGCATGATCGCGGCGACCTCGCCGTGCAGCCGCAGGCCGGGATAGGCGCGCGGCACGAGGTCGACGACCTGGCCCACCGAGATCCGGCCGATGTATTTCTCGTTGACCCGCGCATGCACCTCGAGCGAGTCCATGTCGATCAACGTGCAGATGCCGGTCCGCGTGAAGCCGCCGCCGCCGGACACGGGCGAGACGATCTCGCCCACCTGCGCGGCCAGCTCCGAGACGATGCCGTCGAACGGTGCCACGATCTCCATGTTGCGCAGCAGCTGCCGCTGCACGGCGAGGCGGCGCTCGGCGACCGCGATGTCGCCGCTGGCAGTCTCGCCGGCGGCCTGCAGGCGGCGCGTCTCGTAGTCGGCCGTCCGGTAGGCCTCGTCGCTGACGAAATGCTGGGCGACGAGCAGCTTGAGCCGCTGCTGGCGGTCGGTGGCCGAAGCGAGGTCGATGTCGCGCTCCGCCGCGGCGTGGCGCGTCGCGTCGACCTGGGCCTCGGCGAGGCGGATCTGCTGTTCGACGTCGCGTGGATCGAGGCGCGCCAGCAACTGCCCGGCGCGTACGCGGTCGCCTTCCTTGACGCTGACCTCGACCAGCCGCCCCGTCGTCTCGGAAGACACCGTCGCACGCCGGGCCGCGACGACGAAGCCGCTGGCGTCGAGGCCGGCCGCGTTCGGCGCGGGCGCCGCGCCCGACGCTGCCGTCGCTTCCACCCGGCTCGCCGAACGAGCGGCCTCGTCGGCGGATCCACTCGCCAGCGTGCCGCGGCGTCCCAGGGCGATTCCTCCCAGCAAGGCTGCGGAGAGCGCGACGACGGCCAGCATCGTCGTGCGCCAGCCGCGCCCCGGCGCGCGCGGGCTTGCGGTCGGCGCGCTCCGGCCGGACGCGGGCCGAGGCTGGCCGGCGATGCTCGCGAGCAGCTCGCGCTGCCGCTCAGGACCGCTGGCGGCGGTTCGCAGTTGGGCGCTCATGGTTCAACAGGTCGCCGTCTCGCGCGGGCCCGTTCCGACGAACACGAGCCAGATGAAGCCGAGGGCCAGCGCGGCGGTCGCCAGCCCCAGAGGCCAGGTCAGCGTGGGCATCACGTTGGCGTTGGCCGCGCGCAGCAGGCCGAACGCCGACACGCCGTTGAACAGCATGTTGCCGAGGCCGACGGCGCGGCCGAAGATCCCGTTGATGATCCTGCGCATCAACCAGGAGATGACGCACAGCGCCATCAGCGCGCCTGCGAGCACCTGCAGGATGACGCCGGCCAACGGCATGCCGCTGAAGCCGAGCCGGTCGGCGATCTCCACCGGCGCGAAGTTGAGGACGACACCGAGCGCGCCGAGCAGGACGGCGTTGAGGGTCATGAGAAGGACGGGCATGGCGGGGGTCTCCGGTTTGAAGGTTCAGGCGCTGGTCGCGGCGCAGGCGAGGTATTCCGCGAAGATCTCTTCGCGCCACTGGTGCAGCGAGCCGACGCCGAGCTGGCT
>FTKT01000003.1_pt2 | contig 10278 bp, 11 predicted proteins | sample 1658271 | NCBI WGS metagenome assembly FTKT01 (sample SAMEA3914811, study PRJEB12502) | metagenome | biome: forest; material: soil | place: Canada | collected 2011-08-04 | depth 0.3 m | reverse complement strand
CCGGACGCCGTCGCAGTCATGCAGGTTGATGAACTTCATCAGCACCGGGTCGCCATTGGGGCGACGCGTATCGGGCCGGCCACCAGCCTGGAGCACCGCCTTCATGATCTGCTGTCCGTTGGGCTGGATACGGTAGTTCTCCACTGCCAGGCTAACCGCCGAAGCGCCGTCCTCGGCGGTCGCGTTCGGATCGGCGCCGGCGCGCAGCAGCGTTGTCACGGACTGGAGCTTCTGGCGATCGACCGCCCTCATCAGCGGAGTGACGCCGTGCAGCCCGCGCGCGTCGACCTGGGCCCCGGAAGCAAGCGCGGTCGCGATGCCGGCGGCATCGTCGGCAGCAACGGCCTGGTCAAGCGCGGACTGTGGGCCGGAGGACGAGAAACTGGAGGTTGCCATGGGATTTCCTGTGTCACGATTCGTGAATTCGGTCGCTGCCTGGACGCTCGGCCAACCGAGCGCAGCAGCCATTACGAGGCCGCCGGCAAGGATGCTGTGGAACGGCGTCTGCTTCGTCATGCTCAGCCACACTTGGACAGAAAGCTCTGCAGCGTCTTGCGGTCATCCTTGACGTTGCTCTCCAGCGAGTCCAGGACGCCATCCATCTTGTGCTGATACAGCTTGCCGAGCGTCGGCTGATCGCTGTTGGCGCCCAGCAGGTTCCCAGCAAACGAGCCGCTGTCATTAATGGTCTCCTTCATCCCGGCGCGCACCGGCGGGAAACCCTCCACCGCGCGCCCCTCATCCAGCGCCGACTGCATGCTCGCGATCTGATCGTCGAGCTCCTTCAGGTAGTCCTGCTTGGCCTGGACAAAATCAGGCCCAGGCTTGCTGCCCCGTGTGGCTGGATCGATCGTCTTGATGTTGATCGGATTGATGCCGCGCCCCTCACCGGCGAGTTCCTGACGCAGGAAACGCGCGTTCGTCAAGTTCTGCTGCGGATCCGTCGTGTTGTTCATGTAGGTCAGGAAGTCGCCCTTTGCGCTGAACGCCTTCGTCCTGGCGGTCAGCGAATCGAAGTCGTCCGCCCCGGTTCGCGCCAGCGAATTGTCATGCAAGCCGGCGGAATTGAAGACGGTGACCTGGGCGTCGGTATTGACCATCCCGGCCTCCTGCGCGATGCCGCCGCCCTTGGAGTAGCCAGCCAAGTTGAAATCCACGCCATCGTTCTTGAGCGTGCCGGTGAGCTGGCGCATCTGGGCGTATTGCTCGGTGTCCAGCCCGGTGCCGTTGCGGGTGTTGGTCTCCCAGTCGACCAGGCTGTCTGGCTGCGTGTCGCGCGGCACGAGGATCAGCGAGTTCGTCGAATCATCGCGGTACATCGCCGCGCGAAATCCGGTGGTGTCGTCGCGCAGGTCGCTGTCAGCGATGCTGCCGGGAGGCAGGCCCAGCGCCTGGGTCAGTCCGGCGCCATCCGTGGGCAGGCGCGTCAAGCAGGGCTTGCTCGACGGCTTGTCGCCAGGCTTGTCGCCTAGCTGGTTGAGGTCGGTGGCAGCGCGCGCCGACGGCAACGCATCGCGATACCGATTGAAGCGCTGGAGCACAGGCGCAAGCGTCGATGCGCTCTTGGCGCACGAGCTCGCCCCGTAGGGAGCCGGCGACTGAGGCGCGGCATCCGGACCCGCATTCGCCGGCACGGCTTCGCCCGTCAACGATTGAATGCGCGCAGCCGTCGCGTCGGAAAGACGATCGTCTGCCGCGCGCGCGCTGACGCAAGGGGAACTGGAACTGCAGCAGACCTCACCCGTGGCCGGGGTGTCGGGATTGAAGCCGGCCATCAGGTTTCACCCTCTCGCATGAGTTCCGGAACATCGAACGCCGAGAAGCGCAGCAGCCCACGCGTCGCGAAGAAGGTCTTGAAGCTGAAGGCCGGGTCATGAGCGCTGCGTGCGATCGCCACGCCCTGCTCCGGATCGAGCCCGAGCGTCCTGCACGCCAGCACGAAGCACAGGTACATGGCCGCCATGGATTCCGACTCGTCAGCAAGCGCAGGCCAGTGGTGCGCCCAGAGCGCATTGCGAGCCAATACGTCGGACACCGCCTTCCGGTATCCATCGTGGACCGTCTGCTGCCGAATGAACGTCGCGACACGGCCGAAGAAATAGTCACGTGTCAGCGCCTTCATCTGAAGCGCGTCAATCTGCATTCTGCTTCTGTGCTCCCTGCTTCTCGGTCGATGCCACCGAGCGGCACAGCATACCTCATGGGGTGTCACACAGTGTGGCGCGCCCGTCAGCCCTCTATGCCCCTTCTAGGGCCCGTCTGCAGTCCGTCTGTCGCCTGGGCATAGCATGGCCAGCGCCCGGCCCACACCCGGGCTCGCCGCATCGACGCCGTAGGCACACGGGGAGCCAGCGCTCCTCTACGCTACCCTAGGCTCGACCCACTGGCATGCTTGGCTCAGCGGGTGGTCGCCAAAATGCTGGTCAACGGTAGGCTTGCAACAGGCACGATTGGCAGAATCATGGATGTGACACCCGACCCCCTATTGGCGATAGCCAAGTGCATGCTTGAACTGGATGACTTGGTGCGGCTGCTTAGGAAGGCCCTTACACTCGCCAAGCCATGGCAACGACAGCTGGGCAGCCAACTGAGTGAAATTGATCGGCTGCTTCAGGTACTGCGCATGACCGTCGTCATTGGACGGCCAGACAGCGAGATAGTTGCGGCGTCCGAGATCTTGTGTCTTGCTTGTCGCAAGACGGGCGCAACAATCGCCGCTAGCCGCTGCGACCTCGACACCAAGGCGGCAGTTCTCCTGATCATCGACCTTGCTAACGGCGTCAGAAACGGTCTTCAGAACATGGACTCGACGCAATCCAGCCGGCTTCGGCAGGCACTGTGAGGGTCTGAACGGAGGCGCGTTACTGGCCCTTGAGGCTTGCGAGCTTCTCTTCTGCATCTCGCTTGCCGATGCCCCGGAGCGCGGCGATCGCAGCGAGTGCCTGCGCTCTCGGCTTTGCCTTGCCCGACTCCCAAGCGTAGATTGATTGCCCAGTCGTGCCCACGAGAAGGCCGAAGTCTGCAGCTGAAAGGCCCAGACGCGCACGGTTGGCTGCCATGCCCTTGGCACGAAAGCGAAGGCCGGCAGCGCCACCCTCGTCAGTGCTGCGCGGCACCACCGCCTGAGTCTGTGCGACGATCGCCCCCGCACTCTTTGCGAGTCGCTTGACCGTGGCCTCAAGGACTTGCACCTGACGCTTGAGGCTGGTGAGCTCTGCGCGTTGCGCGGCGACGGACTTCTTCAGACCCTCGCTGTTCTCGCGCAACTCCTTGCGAGCGAGCCTAGTGATTTCAGCTTTGAATACGGTAGCGATATTAGGCATGAGCTTGAGGCTTTCGTGTGGCCATGTCGACGATGCGTGTCGCAGTATTGACCAGGCCTGCTTTGCGATCTTGTCGCGTCGTCCGCTTGATCCCTTGGGTGGCGAACTGTACCCCCTGGTGTCCGTGTCTCGGCGAACGGGTCGACGCCTACAAAAACAGAAGTTCTTAACCTCGGGTTAGCCCTAGTCTTATCCGAGCGCTCACTAGGCGCACTGATGCGCCGCGGTACGCGGATTAGCAGGCGAAACGCATGCGCGCGGCGTCAACCTGCGAACGACAGTCGCGCCTGCGGACGCACCGCTTCTACGTGGGCGCTATGCTATCGTTAAGATGGACTGGGATCAGGGCTGCACCTGCCTCCGAAACCTATGCGCACACGAATGAAGAAGCTCGACCTGAATCAGCTCGCGATGCGCATCGTGGGCGAGGTCACGGGCGGTCAGCGAGGCTTGGAGCTGCCCGCAAGCGAGACGTGGCCCATGCGAAAAGCTTCATGCTCGATGTCGCCCGCCGCCTTTCGACTCCCACACAACTGACTGACGACGGCCAGAATACGTACCTGAGCGCGTTGGAAGATGGGCCTCAGGGTGGGGTTGACGACGTAATGCTGGCAATGCGATACGGGCATGGCAGCCGAGGTGACAACGCAGCATCGTCATCGAGTGCTGCAACCTGGCCGGTTTCTGGCACGGCTTCGGCAGCTGATGCGTGGAACAACAGCAGCAGCCGTCGACACCCTCCGGCGCGTGTTGGCGCGGCCCGATTCACGCGACTGACGAACAGCTGCAGCAAGTAGGTGGCGACTTTGGAGAACGCTGCGTCGCTCCATTTCATGTACTACAACTTCGCGCGCACCCACGAAACGCTGAAGGTAACGCCTGCCTTCGCTGCGGGTATCACGAATCACACGTGGTCGCTCGCGGAGATCGCGGCAATGGCCGCATGACCAGTTGGCCGCAACGGCCCGAATGTGCCGCCTTGGAGAGGGCGAAGCCGTGAACTACAACGCGATGAGGTAGGGAAAGTCTGATCAAGTCCAAATCTCTGGCGCTGTAGGCCGGCCGAGCCTTTGCGGTGTCAGATGTCCTTCAGAATCAGCGCCTGACGAAAAGTGTCGGGATCGAGGCCATTCCGGAGAAGCTAGGCGGTCAGCCGTTGCAGTGCCGGCTCAGCAAGAGCACTAGACCCGCTCCGCCCGCGCCGATAGGCAACACGAAGCCCGGTCGGGCCAGGAGCACGAAGAGCAGGCGGACGAACCAAGGGTCGTCGGGCTGCACGGCGACGAGGGCGACATCGACGTGTGTCTTTTTTGCCACGTCGGGCCGCTTGGCCTGGGCGGGAGCGGGCTTCTTGGCCGCAGCCGCTTCCGGGGCGTTGGTGGTGTTGGTCATGGCGTCACGATCGTTTGTGCATTCGCAGGAGACATCAATGCGAAAGGTCGAAAGTGATCCTAAGCCCGACCCTCCCATCACCAATAGAGACGCACTTTGTAGTTGGCTATGCGGTGCTAGGTCGGCGGTAAATGAAGAATTGACGGCCGAATGTCGCATTCATAACCAGCCTGCGTAGGCGCGGAGGGCTCGACGGCTATCGGGCCCTCAAGAATCTTTGTCTGCGACGGGTCTCCGCTACGGTATTTGGGCCGTACGCCGGGTGCTGCGCTCAGACCTCAACCATCATCAGGGCCGCGTGACCCGGGAGTTCGACCGTGTCAGCTCGAAGCCCGATCGGAATCTGACCGAGGACGTCATCGAGTACCTCGTCGCGAATATGCCCCACGTCCAGTTCCAGGCCAAGCCGAGCACAAAGGCCGCCGCCAGGATGCGCCGGCATCTTGTACCCATCGCGCGCGGTCCCGGCATCAGTGCGTCGGCGATGTTCAAACTTGAGCACTAGAGGCGCGAGCCTCCCAGGCAAGGACGAATCACAAAATGGTCGAGAAGGCCGACTTTGGCACGGGTGCGGCCCACGTGAGAACGTCTACACCCGAAGCGTGCCTGTAGGGATCGCACGCAGAGTCTTGACTGTCCTGGAAAGATGCGCTGAGCGCCCATCGCTCGACTGAGTGTTCATCGCACAGCGAAGCAGATCCTCGACAACTTGCAGATCGTGGACGATGGCTGAGGCCAAGCGCCGTCCCCGGTCTGTGATTCTGAACGCGCGCGTTCGGCCATCGGATGTCGCTGCGCCGCAATCGCGAACCAGTCCCTGCTCGCAGAGCCGACCAAGGGCTTCCGAAACCCGATTCTTCGGATAGCCGGTGTGTTCGCAAATTTCACCCGGCCTGGACCAATCGGCCCCCCGCGCTGCAAGGCGCGCAATGCACAGCAGCGTCCGAATGTCGAGGACGGGCATCTTCCGAGCCCGTGCTGTCTTCACGACGAACGCCTCAATCAGCGCAGCGACTTGCTGAAACTGCTCAATCAGCGGCAGTGACGGTTCGGCTTTCAAGTGCATATCGAAGGGCGGCAGATCTGCTTGTTACGAAATGACGCAACTTCGCTGCGCGTCAAACTTAGTTCAATTGTGGAACCATCTTGCTTCAATCTTCGAGCGAGATTCAAGTATTGATGCATGAATGCACTACGGTATGAACTAAATAGTGAATCAACCAGTCGTTTTGCGCGCCGGAGTGTCTTGAGAACAATGATTCTGTTGAGCCATGACGTCGTCCAGCTCGCGTCCAGCGGACGAGGGCGGGGTAGTCAAGCTCAACGAAGAATTCCCACGGCATCGACAGCTCTTTTCCGGGGCTCGACCTGCTATGGGAGCACCACGTCCGCGTCGAAGACGCGAATCGAAACGGAGAGACCGAAGAATCAGAAGCTGAAAGCAAAACGCCCAACTCTGGGGAGAGCCGGGCGCTGCAGATCTATCAGTCCATTCCTACTTGGCTGCGGGAATGAACTCAGTCTACTACCCCTGGTGGAGATGCGCAAGCGCAGCTTGCCGGGGGATGCTTTTCGTTTCGAATTTGCCTGCGTGTCCCCACCTCACGCAGCAAGCCTTCGTTCTCTTCCGCAACGCCGAAAGGCTGAGAGGAAGTAGAGATGTCTGAAGTCATTGAATGTACGCAAACCGAGGCCGATTGGAGCGAGGCGAGGCGCTTGTACGGGCCAGGCCTCATGACGGCCATCCACAACGCGATCGTCGGCAAGTTGCCTAAGGTTGGACTCAACTACGTTGTCCGGGCCTTGGTCGAGCCCTCGCGCAGCGTCGAGAGCTCCGTCAAGAACAGTGCCGGGCGCTTTCCGTCTCGAAAGCTGGGGCGCAGCATCGGGTTCGAAAGCAGCACACTCGAATACCCCACCGCGCTAAACAAGGAGCTCGATCGGCGTTGCCTGGCGCTGCTTGATCAGGGGCCTTCCATCCGAGTTAGGGCACGGTCCCAGAATCGTTGGGTGTCCTACTGGCACAAGCCGGACTTCGTGTGCGTCGAAGAAGGACGCGTCGTGCTGATCGAGTGTAAGTCGCTCGAGGGCATCGAAAAGAAGAACGCCACCAATCCTGGATTCTTCGTCTTCGAAGGCGGCCAGTGGATCTGCCCGACAGCGATCGAAGAGGCCAAGCAGTATGGCTTCGACTACGAAGTCTGGACTGAACTGATGTTCACGGACGTCGAACTGCGCAATGCCATGATTGTCGATGCCTACCTTTGTGGCTCCACGCATGTTTACGATCGTCAGGTGGAGATCCTGCAGCGTCACATGGAGTCCCATGGCGCGGGCAAGACGTCTTTGCAGTTGCTCGAAGAATTGAATGGCGAGATCACCGTCGACGGCGTCTACGCGGCCATTGCCCGTGGGGCCGTCGCCTTCGATCTGCGTTCGGGCCTACTGACGACGCATTCGACCTGCCAGATCTTCCGTGATTGGACGACCTTGCGCGCGCATCAGAATGCACTTGCCAAGCCCTTGATCGAGCAGCAGCGGATCGACATTGGCGGCGTCGATGTGCGCGTCGGAACGCAGGTCATGTGGAACGCCGTGCGCTGGCGATGCATGAGCATGGCCGACAACAAGATCGTCCTGGCGCCCAACGCCGATATCCAACCGGTTCCCATCGCCGCCTATCAGCCGCTGCCTCTGTCCATCTTCCTGATGATGGTGCGCTCGAGCGAGATGACGATCGTCGATCCGACGCCTCGCGATGCAGTCAGCGATAAGGTGGCGTCCATGATCCAGTCGGCCAAGAAAGACGCGCTCGAGGAGGCCAATCGTCGCTACGTGCTCATCATCGGGTACCTGGCGCGGGATGCCGAACCGCCGCAAAGCCGCACGATCCGGCGCTACATCGAGAGCTATCGGCGGGCGCTTGCGCAGCTTGGCAACGGCTACGTGGGACTGCTGCCGCGCTGGAGCGATTCAGGCAATAGCGAAGTGCGAATTGCCGGTCCCGTCATGCGCACGGTGCAGCAGTTCATCAATGACGAATACCTGACGCCTGAGAAGCCGAGCGCGCTTGCCGTCTATCGGCGTATCGTGGAATCTCTTGAAGCCGATGGCTACATCGCTCCGTCCTACAGATGGTTCTGCCGCCTGATCAAGGCAATGCCGATCTACGAGACGATGCTGGCGAGGACTGGCCGCAAGGGCGCCTACAAGTACGAGCCTCGCGTTGTTTGTGTCGACCGCAACGCGAGGCCCGTGGCTGAACGTGCCTTCGAGATGGCCCACATCGATCACACCAAGATTGACGTCGTCACGACCACGGAAGGTGAGCCCGTGCGCCTGTGGTTGACCGTGATGCTCTGCTCGGCGACGCGGCGCGTTTTGGCGTGGGCCCTCTCGTTCGAGCCGCCAAGCTACCGCCAGGTCATGCTTGTCATGCGGGACTGCGTCAAGCGCCACAACCGCTTGCCAGAGATCATCATGGTCGATGGGGGCAAGGAGTTTCACAGCGTTTGGTTCGAGACCGTCTGCGCGCTCTACCACGTCGTCGTTCGTCGGCGCCCCAAGTCCAAGGCGCGCTTTGGCGTCGAGATGGAGCGCTTCTTTGGCACGGCGAACACGAGCCTGTTCCACACGTTGATCGGCAACACGCAAAACACGCGCAACGTGCGTCAGATGACCCCTGAGGTTGACCCATACCGGCGCGCGATTTGGACGGTGTCGCATCTGAAATCGCTGATCGAGCAGTTCTTCTTCGAGGACTATGACCAGAAGCTCCACACGACGTTGCTCATGAGCCCGCGCCATGCGAGCGCGAACAGTCAGGCGCTTCACGGGAGCTCACCGCATCGGTTTCTGTCCTATGACGAAACGTTCCTCATCTTGACGAGCTCGACGACGCGCAAGGGCAAGGCGCAAGTGCAGCCGGATGGCGTCAAGATCAACTATCTCTACTTCAACCATCCGAGCCTGCGGCCGCACATCGGTACATCTCTGCCTGTACGCTTCGACCCGTTCAACATCGCCAATGCCTGGGCGCAGCTCAATGGTGCGTGGGTGAAACTCACCTCCCGCTATGCGTCGGTCTTGGTCAACCACTCGGAACATGACGTGGCGGTCGTCACCGCGGCCTGGCGCGCACGTCGCTCGGAAGTCGAGAAGGAGGTGCTCACCGATCCGCCTCTGATCCGACTTCTGCATGACATCGATACGCAGGAGGAGTGGCTGACGCAGCAGCAGCAGTCACGCGCCGAGCGCCAGCTTCGCGAAACCGACGCGGTGGTCTTTGACGCGCCTGATCTTCCGGAGTCGCAGACCAGTCCGCCCGCGGCGAGCGATCCACCTGGGCGGCCGGCCCAGCGCCTGCAATTGCACAGCAAGCTTGTCGAAGTGGAGGTGCTGCAATGACCCCCGATCGCGAACAAATTATCGACCAGCGCCTGCTCGAATTCCGCCAGGCCAAGGTCATGCATGCGGTGCTTCACGAAGTATTGGAAGATGTTGTCTTCTACATCCTGAGGTCGCCTGGCACGGACGTGATCAACATCGTCGGCCCGACGGGCGTGGGCAAGTCGATGTTGATCGGTCGACTTGAGGTGGAGATGATAAAGGCCAGTTCCCGTGCCATGGCAGACAACCGCAACATGCGGCCCTTCGTGTCCAGCGTCGCAGTGGCGTCAGGCCACCGGGGCTTCGACTTTAAGCGCTTGTATGCGAGCGTCCTCTCCGTCTTGGGCGATCCGTTCGCCAATTTCCCAGCGTCGATGGGAGGTCCTGCGGTGGAAGCGGGCAGCGCCCATTCGTCTCGGTGGCGCAAGGTCGCTAGCACCGCGGCCATGCGGGAACGCCTCGAGCGGGAGTTGGAACTGCGCGGCACGGTCGTCTGGTGCCTTGACGAGGCTCAGCACGCCGTCTTCGGTGGCAAGTCAGGGCCCCCGAAGCACCAACTGGACGTGTTCAAGTCCATTGCGCAGCGCGGATCGACGAAGTTGTGCCTGATCGGCCCGCCTGAGCTGGAAGACCACCTTCTGTCGTCTGGCCAACTGGCGCGGCGCAGCATGACCATCCACTTCCGGCGTTACCGTCATCAGAATGCCGAGGATCTCTTGCAATTCGCGAGTGTGGCTGAGAAGTTCTTCCAGCTGATGAACTTCTCATCGACGCCGGATGTCACCGACAACCTCGACTTCATCTACAGCGGCTCGCTCGGCTGCGTGGGCATCATGAAGGACTGGTTCGAGCGTGCGATGGCGGTCGCGATGTCGCGCCACGACGATCTGAATGCCGTGACACTGACGATCGATCACCTTCGCGAGACGCGCATGCCCGCCAGTGCGCTGGCGTCGATCCAAAGCGAGATCCTGCGCATGGAGCGTTCGATCGAGTCCAATGAGACAGACGACCTCCACGAGCGCATCGTGCATGGCGATGGGCCTGCGCCGATCTCGATGCCTGCGACGACTCGCCTGCGGGCGTATGGGGTCAAGGCGGCCGTGCCGCCCGAAGGCGCCACCGCTGCGAAGCGGCCCAAAATCGCATCGTCGGTGCGCGCGCTGCCGGGCGA
>FTKT01457665.1_pt1 | contig 10294 bp, 7 predicted proteins | sample 1658271 | NCBI WGS metagenome assembly FTKT01 (sample SAMEA3914811, study PRJEB12502) | metagenome | biome: forest; material: soil | place: Canada | collected 2011-08-04 | depth 0.3 m | reverse complement strand
CGGCGAGAACCTGCTGGTCCTCGCGGGCGAGTCGGCAGGCCGCGAGTGGAGCGACCCGATCCCGCTGGTGGACGTGCTCCGCGCGGCCGCCTCCGAGGTGGAGCAGTACGAGCGCATCGAGCTCTCCGGCATCCCGGAGACCGAGATCATCGGCGCCGCGGTCACCGACCTCGTCCACCTGCTCGCCGAGCTGCTGGAGAACGCCACCTCGTTCTCCAGCCCGCAGACCCGGGTGCAGGTCACCGCGACCCGCCTGCCGGACGGCCGGGTGCTGGTCGAGATCCACGACAAGGGCATCGGCCTGACCGCCGAGGACTTCGCGGAGATCAACGAGAAGCTCGCCGAGCCGCCGACCGTCGACGCCTCGATCTCGCGCCGGATGGGCCTGTTCGTGGTCGGCCGGCTCTCCGACCGGCACGGCATCCGGGTCCAGCTGCGCCCCTCGGGCGAGTCGGCCGGCACCACCTCGCTGGTCATGCTCCCGATCCACCTCACCCAGCTGCGGAACGCCCCGGAGCCGGAGGAGGAGTTCACCGTCTCGCGGATCTTCGCCGAGCAGCAGCCGCAGGACGCCTGGCAGGACCAGTACGGCGCGCAGAGCGCGGCCGAGCTGGGCTTCGACGACAACCTGGCCGCCTCGGGCGCCCCGGGCGGGTTCAGCCCCGCGCTGGACTCGATGCAGCGTTCGCTGCGCCTGGACCAGCGCCGGCGCGCCGCCCTGGAGGCCGGCCCCGGCGGGCCGGAGCTCGACGGCGAGCCGACCGGCGCGGAGCCGGACTTCGTGGAGGCCGAGTTCGTCGAGGCCGAGGCCGAGTCCGAGGGCTACGCCCAGCAGGCGTACGGCGAGGAGCAGTACGCCGAGCAGGGCTACGACCAGGGCTACGGCAACGGGTACTACGGCGAGCCGCCGTACACCGGCCAGGACCACGGCCAGCCGCAGTACGGCGGCCAGGGTTACGACCAGAACCAGGGCTACGACCAGGGCTACGTCAACGGCAACGGCGTCGGCTACTACGCCGAACCGCCGTACGCCGAGCCGGGCTACCAGTCGTACGACGAGGGCCAGTACGGCTCGCAGTACGCGCCCGCCGCCCACCAGCCGGACCGCTTCGAGGGCTTCCAGCCCTCCGGGCACCCGTACCCGGCCGAGACCCCGGCACTGCCGGCCGCCGACTCCGGCGCGCTCGGCTCGGGCCTGCCGCAGCGCCGGCCCGGCCAGCAGCTCGGCGGCGGCAGCGGGCTCGGCTCGCGGGCCATCGGCGCTCCGCAGGCCGGTGAGCAGCCCAACTGGTTCACCGGTGCCAAGGACGCCACGGCCGAGCCCGCGCTGCGCGGTCACGAGGTGTCCGGGCTCGGCGGCTCGGGTCCCACCGGTCCCACCGGTCTGAACGCCTGGCAGTCCGAGAACGACGAGGACTGGCAGCGCGCCGAGCAACTGCGCGAACCGGCCTCCGGCGGGACGACCCCCTCGGGGCTGCCGCGCCGGGTGCCCAAGCAGAACCTGGTGGCAGGCAACGCCAAGCCGGCCGCCCAGGAGGGCCCGCAGGTCTCCCGCAGCCCGGAAGAGGTCCGGGGCCGGTTGACCAACCTGCGCCGCGGCGTCGAACAGGGCCGGAGCGCGAGCACCGACCCCGGTACCACCGGGAGCTTCCGGATCGACCCTCAGGACGGATCTCCGCAGGGCCGGTCCGGTCCGGGACAGCAGAACAGCAGCACCGATCTCTTCGGCGGCTCGAACCACCAGGAGCGTTGAGTTGAGTCAGATGAGCCAAGCCGCACAGAACCTGAACTGGCTGATCACCAATTTCGTGGACAACACCCCAGGGGTGTCGCACACGGTGGTGGTCTCCGCCGACGGTCTCCTGCTCGCCATGTCCGAAGGCTTCCCCCGCGACCGCGCCGACCAGCTCGCCGCCGTCGCCTCCGGCCTCACCTCGCTGACCTCCGGCGCCAGCCGGATCTTCGAGGGCGGCGACGTCAACCAGACCGTCGTCGAGATGGAACGGGGATTCCTCTTCCTGATGGCCGTCTCCGACGGCTCCTCCCTCGCGGTCCTGGCCGCACCCGACTCCGACATCGGCCTGGTGGGCTACGAAATGGCCCTCCTCGTCGACCGCGCCGGAGCCGTCCTCACCCCCGCCCTGCGCGCCGAACTCCAAGGCAGCCTCCTGCACTGACAGGGATCTCCAGCACCACCCCGCCGGGCCCGGCCCTTAACGGGCCCGGCGGTCTACCCCACAGCTGACGCAGGCTCAGCCGCAGCGCTAGGAGGACCAGATGACCCCGCCCCCGACACCGGCCGGTTCGTACGGCAACGGGTACGGCTCCGGCTACGGCGACCAGAACAACGGCGGCTACGAGCAGCAGCCGCTGGTCCGTCCGTACGCGATGACCGGCGGCCGGACCCGGCCCCGCTACCAGCTGGCGATCGAGGCGCTGATCTCGACCACCGCGACCGCGGACCGGACCGGCGGACTGCTGCCCGAGCACCAGCGGATCATCCACCTCTGCCGCGAGGTGAAGTCGGTGGCCGAGATCTCGGCCCTGGCCGGGGTGCCGCTGGGGGTGGCCCGGATCCTCGTGGCCGACCTCGCCGAAGCCGGCCTGGTCGCCATCCACCAGCCCGCCGCCGCCGGCGAGTCGGGCGGAACGCCGGACGTCACGCTGCTCGAAAGGGTCCTCAGTGGACTTCGCAAGCTCTAGCCCCGCCGCGCCCGCACGCGCCACCACCTCCGCGAAGATCGTCGTCGCGGGCGGCTTCGGCGTCGGCAAGACGACCCTGGTCGGCGCCGTCTCCGAGATCAACCCCCTGCGCACCGAAGCCGTCATGACCAGCGCCAGCGCCGGCATCGACGACCTCACCCACACCGCCGGCAAGACCACCACCACGGTCGCCATGGACTTCGGCCGCATCACCCTCGACGAAGACCTCATCCTCTACCTCTTCGGCACCCCCGGCCAGGACCGCTTCTGGTTCATGTGGGACGACCTCGTCCGCGGCGCCATCGGCGCCGTCGTCCTCGTCGACACCCGCCGCCTCGCCGACTGCTTCCCCGCACTCGACTACTTCGAAAACAGCGGACTCCCCTTCGTCGTCGCCCTCAACGGCTTCGACGGACACCAGCCCCACACCCCCGACGAAGTCCGCGAAGCACTCCAACTCGGCCCCGACACCCCGATCATCACGCTCGACGCCAGACGACGCGACAGCGCCAAAAGCGCCCTCATCACCCTCGTCGAACACGCCCTCCTCGCCCGGCTGCGCTAGGACTTGTCCGAACGTCAAAGGGGGCCCCGGCCGAGCCGGGGCCCCCTTGGCGTGCGCGGCGGTGCGCCTGGCGGGCCGTCAGTTGCCCGGCTCCAGGCCCGCCTTGATCAGGCCGTAGGTGTAGGCGTCCTCCAGGGCCAGCCAGGAGGCGGCGATCACGTTGTCGGCCACCCCGACCGTCGACCAGCTGCCGGTGCCGTCGGTGCTCTCGACCAGCACCCGGGTCTTGGAGCCGGTGCCGTGCTGGCCCTCCAGGATGCGGACCTTGTAGTCCACCAGCTCCAGCTTGGCCAGCTGCGGGTAGAACCGCTCCAGCGCGGTGCGCAGCGCCTTGTCGAGCGCGTCCACCGGCCCGTTGCCCTCGCCGGTGGCGATCATCCGCTCGCCCTTGGCCCAGACCTTGACGGTGGCCTCGTTGCCCGCCGCGCCGCCGGGCGCCTGCTCGCTGATGGTCCGCCAGGACTCCAGGGTGAAGAACCGTGCGCGCCGCCCGCGCACCTCGTCGCGCAGCAGCAGCTCGAAGGAGGCGTCGGCGGCCTCGTAGGTGAAGCCGAGGTTCTCCTGCTCCTTGACCTTGGCGACCACCCGGCCCACCAGGTCGCGGTCGGCGGACAGGTCGTAGCCGAGCTCCTTGCCCTTCAGCTCGATCGAGGCCCGGCCGGCCATGTCGGAGACCAGCATCCGCATGCTGTTGCCGACCCGGACCGGGTCGATGTGCTGGTACAGGTCCGGGTCGACCTTGATCGCGGAGGCGTGCAGGCCGGCCTTGTGCGCGAAGGCGGAGACCCCGACGTAGGGCTGGTGGGTGGAGGGGGTCAGGTTGACCACCTCCGCGATGGCGTGCGAGATCCGGGTCATCTCGGCGAGCTTGCCGGCCGGCAGCACCCGGCGGTCGTACTTGATCTCCAGCGCGCCGACCACCGGGAAGAGGTTGGCGTTGCCGACCCGCTCGCCGTAGCCGTTCGCGGTGCACTGCACGTGGGTGGCGCCCGCGTCCACCGCGGCCAGCGTGTTGGCGACCGCGCAGCCGGTGTCGTCCTGGGCGTGGATGCCGAGCCGGGCGCCGGTCTGCGCGATGACGTCGGCGACGATCTCGTGCACCCCGGTGGGCAGCATGCCGCCGTTGGTGTCACAGAGCACCACCACGTCGGCGCCGGCCTGGTGGGCGGTGCGGACCACCGCGAGGGCGTACTCCCGGTTGGCCCGGTAGCCGTCGAAGAAGTGCTCGCAGTCGATGAAGACCCGGCGCCCGCGCGAGACCAGGTGGGCCACGCTGTCCCGGACCATCTCCAGGTTCTCCTCCAGCGTGGTGCGCAGCGCGAGCTCCACGTGGCGGTCGTGCGACTTGGCGACCAGGGTGATCACCGGGGCGCCGGAGTCCACCAGCGCGGCCAGCTGCGGGTCCTCGGCGGCCTTGCCGCCGGCCCGCCGGGTGGCGCCGAAGGCGACCAGCTGCGCGTGCCTGAACTCCAGCTCGGTGGCGGCCCGGGCGAAGAACTCGGTGTCCCGGGGGTTGGCGCCCGGCCAGCCGCCCTCGATGAAGCCGACCCCGAAGTCGTCCAGGTGGCGGGCGATGATCAGCTTGTCGGCCACCGTCAGGTTGATGCCCTCGCGCTGCGCGCCGTCGCGCAGGGTGGTGTCGAAGACGTGGAAACTGTCATCGGGGTGGCTCGTGCTGCCGTCGGTCATGGCCCTGGTTTCTCCGTTCGGGGAGTGCTGCTGCTGCCGGCTGGCTTCGATGGCTCACGGCTCGCGCCGTTGGGCCGGCTCCACTGTCCACCATTCCCGCGCGCCACCCGGAATCCGGGACCGCCTCGTGGGCGGTGCCGTCGGTCCGGGTCCTCCCAGGTCGGCGGGGGTGGGCTCGACCGGGGCAAAACAAAAGACCCCTCGCGGGTGCGAGAGGTCTGCGCGCGGGTCTGGACACTGTGGTCACACCGCAGGGGTACTGCGGGGTGGTCACTGCGGACCGGCGCGCCTGCTGCTAATAATGATCGCGAGCGAGGACACGTTCGCAGTGTGGCACATCGTCCGCACAGCGGCCGCCGCGTCTCGCGATCCGGGACGGGCCTGCCTCAGAAGAGATCCGCCGTGTCCAGCGCGAAGGCGAACGGCGCGGGAAGGTCGAGCGGGTCGCCGATCTTGACCGTGGTGACGCTGCGGTACTCGTCCTCTTCGGGATCACTGTGCAGGACGGCCCGGCCCTCCTTGCGGTCCAGCAGGAGGTAGAGCGGGATTCCAGCAGCGGCGTAGCCCCTGCGCTTCTCCTCCCGGTCCTTGCCCGGACGGCGCGAGGTGACCTCCAGGACCATCAGGACGCCCTCGGGCTTCCACCAGGAGTCGGCCGTGGCGAATGCCGCGCGCTTGGCGAAGGTCCCGTCAGGGATATAGCGGCCGTCGGGGACGATCAGTCCCTTGCCCGGCGCGAAGTCGATCCCCTTCGGGCACTGACGGGCAATCTGCCAGACGATCCGGCCGATCACGGTCTCATGCTCACCATCCGGCGGCGGAGTCACGACGATTTTCCCCTCGATGAGTTCAGCCTTGAAGCCCTCGGGCGCGTCCAGCGCCAGGAAGGCCTCCAACAGGCCGCCGTCATCGTCGCTCGCGCACTGGGCGAACTCGTGTGTCAGCGCGGACATGGCCCCTCCTTCCGATCCACTGATCTCAACGAGCAGGTCACTTCGAGGTTACCCACCCCGGGCACCGCGCCGCAGCGAGGTGCCCGGGGTGGGCGTGGCTCAGACGATCCGGTGCATCCAGCCGTGGGTGTCGGCCGACTGGCCGCCCTGGATGTCCAGCAGGGCCTCGCGCAGGCGCAGGCTGACCGGGCCGGTCTCGCCGTTGCCGACGGTCCAGTCGGCGCGGGCGGACTTCACCTGGCCGACCGGGGTGATCGTGGCGGCGGTGCCGCAGGCGAAGACCTCGGTGAGGGTGCCGTCGGCGTTGCCCTGCTTCCACTCGTCGGTGGAGATCCGGCGCTCCTCGGTGGCGTAGCCGAGGTCGGCGGCGATGGTCAGCAGCGAGTCGCGGGTGATGCCGGGCAGCAGCGCGCCGGAGAGCGCGGGGGTGACGATGCGGGCGTTCTCGCCCTCGCCGAAGACGAAGTAGAGGTTCATGCCCCCCATCTCCTCGATCCACCGGTGCTCGGCCGCGTCCAGCCAGACCACCTGGTCGCAGCCCTTCGCGGCGGCCTGCGCCTGGGCGACCAGCGAGGCGGCGTAGTTGCCCGCGCACTTGGCCTCGCCGGTGCCGCCGGGGGCGGCCCGCACGTACTCCTCGGAGAGCCAGACCGAGACCGGCTTCAGGCCCTGCGGCCAGTAGGCGCCGGCCGGCGAGGCGATCACCATGAAGAGGTACTCGTTGGCCGGCCGCACGCCGAGGCCGACCTCGGTGGCGAACATGAACGGGCGCAGGTAGAGGCTCTGCTCGGCCTGGTTCGGCACCCACGCCTGGTCGGCCTGGACCAGCAGCTCGACGGCCTTGACGAAGGTCTCGGCGGGCAGCTCGGGCATCGCGAGGCGGCGCGCGGAGTTCTGGAAGCGGGCCGCGTTGGCCTCGGGGCGGAAGGTCGAGACGGAGCCGTCGGCCTGCCGGTACGCCTTGAGGCCCTCGAAGATCGACTGCCCGTAGTGCAGCGTCATGTTCGCCGGGTCCATCTGCAGCGGCGCGTAGGGGGCGAGCTGGGCGTCGTGCCAGCCGCGGCCCTCGGTCCAGCGGATGGTCACCATGTGGTCGGTGAAGAACCGGCCGAAGCCGGGGTTCGCCAGCAGGGCCTCGCGCTCGACCGCGGACAGCGGGTGCGCGGAGGGCTTGAGCTCAAACGTGATGGGCGCCTGGGTGGGCGTGGTCATGGCCTCTGTCCTTCACCGTGGGGTTGGTCAGGGCCGTGACCGCCATCCGGCTCAGCTGCGTGAACGCACGACGGCACGGCCCACTGTTGATAGTCGCATCTCAAGGGCCGTGCCGAACAGCTGTGGGGTTGTGCGCCTCGCAGCCGGCCCTCAGCCGGATACTCGGGCGGCGAGCGCGTCGCCGACCTGCGAGGTGGTCCGGGTGCCGGTGCGCTCCGTGAGGTCGGCGGCGACCGCGGCCTCCACCTTGGCCGCCTCGTCGGCGAAGCCCAGGTGCTCCAGCAGCATGGCGACCGACAGCACGGTGGCGGTCGGGTCGGCCTTGCCCTGGCCGGCGATGTCGGGAGCCGAACCGTGCACCGGCTCGAACATCGACGGGAAGGCGCCGGAGGGGTTGATGTTGCCGCTCGCGGCCAGGCCGATGCCACCGGTGACGGCGGCGGCCAGGTCGGTGATGATGTCGCCGAACAGGTTGTCGGTGACGATCACGTCGAACCGCTCGGGCTGCGTGACGAAGAAGATCGTCGCCGCGTCCACGTGCAGGTAGTCGGTGGTGACCTCGGGGAACTCCTGGCCGACCTGCTGGAAGATCCGGGTCCACAGGTGGCCCGCGTGCACCAGCACGTTGTTCTTGTGCACCAGCGTCAGCTTCTTGCGCGGACGGGCCGCGGCACGTCGGTAGGCGTCACGGACCACACGCTCGATGCCGAAGGCGGTGTTCAGGCTGACCTCGGTGGCCACCTCGTGCTCGGTGCCGGTGCGCAGCGAACCGCCGTTGCCGACATACGGGCCCTCGGTGCCCTCGCGGACCACCACGAAGTCGATCTTCGGGTCGCCGGCCAGCGGGGACCGCACGCCGGGGAAGAGCTTGCCCGGGCGCAGGTTGATGTGGTGGTCGAAGGCGAACCGCAGCTTGAGCAGCAGCCCGCGCTCCAGCACCCCCGACGGGACCGACGGGTCGCCGATCGCGCCGAGCAGGATCGCGTCCTGGGTCTTGAGCTCCTCCAGCACGCTGTCCGGCAGCGTCTCGCCGGTGGCGTGGTAACGCCGGGCGCCGAGATCGTACTCGGTCGTCTCGACCTTGACGTCGGCGGGAAGGGCCGCGGCAAGGACCTTGAGGCCCTCGGCCACCACTTCCTGGCCGATGCCGTCACCGGGGATCACTGCGAGACGAAGGCTGCGAGACATGCAGGTCACCGTACTCCGGGTCTCGGGGGCTGACATCTCCCGTCCATAATGCGGACATTTCAGGAGAGCGCGACGTCGACGGGGAGCGGGTGGGCGGCCGAGCGCTCCGGCCGGTCCGGGAAGGGTTCGGCGCTCGTCGCTACTCCCGTGCGAGAGATTGCGGCGGTGCGGTTCGGGCCGCCCGGCGGGTCCTGAGGGCGAATCGGTCGAACGCGCCCAGGATGGCCGCATGCGGGAATCTCGTGCGGCGGCCGGGGCCGCGGGGCTGGCGATGGGGGCGTACTGCCTGGCGGCGGCGGTGCGCGGGACGTATCCGTTCGGCGGGCGGGCGCGGGCGGGGGCGCTGCTGGCTGACCAGTTCGTGCCGATGCACGCGCAGCTGTGGGACCTGCTGCACGGCGGGGGAAGCGGGGACCTGCTGTTCAACTGGGGCAGCGGCTACGGCGTGCCGTTCCTGCCGGACCTGTTCACCTATCTGATGAACCCGTTCTCCTGGCTGGTCGGGCTGCTGCCGCGCAGCGGGGTGGCGGTGGCGGTCTTCCTGGTCACCGTGCTGAGCATCGGCCTCGGGACGGCGCTGATGACGCTCTTCCTGGGCCGGCTGCACGAGGGCGAGCCCTGGCTGCGGGCGCTGCTGGCGACCGGGTACGGGCTCTGCGCCTGGGTGCTGGTGGACGGCGCGGGACAGCCGGGGTGGATGTGGGGCGTGGTCTCGCTGCCGCTGCTCTGCCTCGCCTTCGACCGCTGCCTGCGCCGCACCGGCTGGCCGCTCGGCGTGCTCGCGGTGGCGGTGGCCTGGACCGGCAACTTCTACACCGCCGCCACCGCGAGCCTGGGCGCGGGACTGGTGCTGCTGCTGCGGCTGCTGCTCGCACCCGGCCCGGTCCGTGACCGGCTGCGCTCGCTCGGACGGGCGCTGGCGATGGCCGCGGTCGGGATCGGCCTGGCCGCGCCGACCCTCACGGTGACCTTCGAGGCCGGCCGGACCGCCCAGCCAGCCGCCGTCTTCCACCCCAGCACGCCGGGGTTCACCGACTACCTGGCCCAGCTGCTGCCGGGCGGGCTCTCCGCGCGGGCGCTGCCGAACGTCTTCGTCGGGGTGCTGGGCCTGCTGCTGGTGGCCACGCTGCCGTTCACCCGGGCGGTGCGGCTTCGCGAGCGGGTGCTCTGGTGCGGCGCGTTGCCGCTGGTGGCGGCCTCCTTCGTCTGGCGGCCGGCGATCCTGCTCTGGCACGTGTCGACCGCCCCCGAGGGCGACCCGTACCGGTCGACCTTCGTGCTGAGCGGGCTGCTCACCATGGCCGCCTGGGTCTGCCTCTCGCGGCGGCCGGGGCTGCTCGCGCTGGGCGGCGGGGTGGCGCTGCTCGCCGTGCTGGCGGCCCTGACGCACGCGCGCGGCTCGACCCGGCCGATCACCTGGGTGCTGCTGGGGGCCGGGGTGCCGCTGGCGGTCGGCGCCCTGTGGTGGCTGTCGCGGGGGCGGCGGACGGCGGCGCTGGCGGTGCTGACCTGCGCGGTCTTCGCCGGGACCGGCTGGGCGGCCTACTCGGTGGCCGCGCTGCAGGGCCGCCGGCCGAGCGCCGCCGCCGCGCCGGACGACGAGCAGCAGCTGGCCGCCCGGCGCCTCGTCCAGTCCGCCGACCACTGGCCGGGCGGGCGGACCGACCCGGGCCCGCACCGGTTCACCGCCAACGACCCGATGCTGCTGGGCGGCCAGGGCGGCGGCTACCGCAGCGGCTACCTGCCGACCGCGACCGCGCAGGCCCTGCACGACCTCGGGGCCGGCTGGTACCTCCAGGGCCGGCAGACGCTCAGCGCCGCCGATCCGGTGGGCCAGGCGATCCTCTCGGTGACCGGCTCGCTGAACGGTGACCTGACGGTGCGTCGGGCCGCCGCCGCGCCCCTGGTCACCGTGCACGCCCCCGGCGCGCCGGACACCTCCTCGGTCTGGTCCCGGCAGCAGGCCCTGCTCGGCGCGACGGTC
>FTKT01000036.1_pt2 | contig 10300 bp, 7 predicted proteins | sample 1658271 | NCBI WGS metagenome assembly FTKT01 (sample SAMEA3914811, study PRJEB12502) | metagenome | biome: forest; material: soil | place: Canada | collected 2011-08-04 | depth 0.3 m | reverse complement strand
AAAGCGCCGCCCACTCGCTGGCAAACCCGCGATTGCGGGCTTTGTCCACGAACGTAAACTCCCGCGCTTCGAATCTTCAAACTCAACCGCCATGCGAATCCACCACTCGCCGCGCCCCCTGCTCGCCGGCCTCGCGCTCGGCTTCGGCTTTCTCGCGCACGCGCTCGCGGCCGCGCCGGGTCAGCCGGTCGCGCCGGTGCACCCGGTCACGGACACCTACTTCGGCACCGCGGTCGTCGACAACTACCGCTACATGGAGGACCTCGCCAACCCCGAGATCACCACCTGGATGAAGGCGCAGGCCGACTACACGCGCAGCCAGCTCGACGTTCTGCCGGGCCGCAAGGCGCTGCTCGAGCGCGTGCACGCGCTGTCCAACACCGACCTGCGCCGCGGCGGCTTCGTGCGCCGCGGCCAACGCCTGTTCTACGAGGTGGTGCAGCCGGGCGCGCCGCTGCCCAAGCTCTACTACCGCGACGGCGAGAAGGGCGAGGAACACCTGCTGGTCGATCCGGGCGAGATGGGCAAGGGCTCGTCCACCCACTACGCACTCGACTTCTTCATGCCCTCGTGGGACGGCAAGCGCCTGGCCTACGGCCTGTCCACGGGCGGCTCCGAGAACAGCGTGCTGCACGTGATGGACGTCGCCACCGGCAAGGTGCAGGCCGAGTCCATCGACCGCGCGTCCAACAGCCGCGTGGCCTGGCTGGCCGACAACAAGTCGTTCTTCTACCTGCGCTACGTGAAGCCCGGGCCGAACACGCCCGCCAACGAGACGATGTACAACGGGCGCACCTACCTGCACGTGCTGGGCAAGAACCCCGACGGCGAGGCCGATGCCGTGGTGTTCGGCCGCGGCGTGTCGCCCAGGCTGGACGTGCCGGAAGGCCAGGCCACCTGGCTCGTGACGTCGCCCGATTCGCCGTACGTGCTGGCCATCGCCAACCACAACGACGACGACAATCCGTCCACCATCTACGTGGCGCCGCTGGCCCAGGTCAAGGGCGCGGCCACGCCGTGGAAGAAGATCGCCGATGTCGGCGACGGCGTCACCAACTACATGCTGCGCGGCCAGACGCTGTACTTCATGTCGCAGAAGGGCGCGCCGCGCTTCCGCCTGCTGTCGATGCCGCTCGCGAGCCCCGTGCTGGCCAAGGCCACGGTCGTGCTGCCGGAAGGCCCGGGCGTGCTGACCAACGTCGAGATCGCCAAGGACGGCCTGTACACCCGCGTGCGCGACGGCGCGGTGTCGCACCTGCACCGCGTGTCGTTCGACGGCAAGCACAGCGACGACGTGGCCACGCCGTTCGAGGGCAACGTGAGCGAGCTCGTCACCGACGCGGCCCAGGCCGGCGCGCTGTACACCATCCGCGGCTGGCTGCAGTCCCCGCAGACGCTGGCCTACGATCCCGCGACCGCGAAGTCGGTCGACACCGGCCTGAACCCGCCGTCGTCCATCGACACCTCCGCCTACGTGGCCGAGGAGGTGTTGGCCACCGGCGACGACGGCACGCGCATCCCGCTGTCCATCATCCACCGCAAGGACATGGTGGCCGACGGCAGCCACCCCACCATCCTCGACGGCTACGGCAGCTACGGCCTGTCGCTCGAACCGCGCTTCTCGCCCACGCAGCTCGCGTGGCTGGAGCGCGGCGGCGTGATCGCCACCGGCCACCTGCGCGGCGGCGGCGAGTACGGCGAGGGCTGGCACCAGGCCGGCTTCATGCTCACCAAGCTCAACACCGTGCAGGACTTCATCGCCTGCGGCCAGTACCTGATCGACCACAAGTACACGACGTCCGCCCGCCTCGCCGGCGAGGGCGGCAGCGCCGGCGGCATCACGGTGGGCGGCGCCATGACGCGGCGTCCGGAGCTGTTCGGCGTGATCCTCGACCTCGTGGGCATGTCCGACACGCTGCGCGCCGAGACCGAGCCCAACGGCCCGCCCAACGTCAGCGAGTTCGGCTCGGCGAAGGACGAGGCCGGCTTCCACGGCCTGTACCAGATGGGCGCCTACGTGCACGTGCGCGACGGCACGCCCTACCCGGCCGTGATGTTCACCACCGGCGCCAACGACCCGCGCGTCTCGCCCTGGCAGATGACCAAGATGGCCGCCCGCGTGCAGGCCGCCACCTCCAGCGGCAGGCCCGTCCTGCTGCGCGTGGACTACGACGCCGGCCACGGCCTGGGTTCCAGCACCTCGCAGCGCGAGAACCTCACCGCGGACCTGTGGTCGTTCGCGCTGTGGCAGATGGGCGATCCGGCGTTCCAGCCGGCCGCGCACTGATCGCGCACTGATCAGGCCTCGGGGGCGATCGCGCCCCCGGGAACCGTCGGCGGCGCCGGCGGTTCCACCGCCACCGCGGGAGCGGTGTGCAGGCGTTCCACGAACGTCGCCTTCACGCGGCGCGAGACCAGGAAGTACCAGACCCAGATCACAGTGGCCATCGCGTCGCGGATCAGCGCCGCCGATTCCCTGGCGTCGCCGCTGCCGCCGACGCCGGGCAGCAGGGCCGGCACGCACTGGTCGAGGATGCGGGCCGCGATCGACGCGCTGAAGAACGCGATGTAGGCGCGCGGCAGGCTGGTGCGCCGGCGGAAGTACAGGAGCGGCAGCAGCACCGAGAACACCAACAGCGCGATGTTCACGCCCAGCTCGAGCAGCAACAGCGGCGCCCACCACGCGCTGTAGTGCGCGCCGCCGGCCACCGTCAGGCGCGACCAGACGTCCGAGGCATACGACGGCATCAGGTTCCAGAAGTCCTTGGCCATGACGAAGGGCGTCAGCGCGATGCTGATGCCCGGCAGGATCAGCCAGCCGCGCAGGCCTCGCGGGGCACCCTCGGGCGCGCCGCGAGGCGGCGGATCGTGGCGCCAGGCGCGGCGCGCCAGCCACAGCGCGCCGGCGGCCATCGTCACCCCCAACAATGCCACGGGGAGGTTCAAGCCTCCGCTGGCCCCGGCCGCCGCGGCATCCGGCATGTACAGGCGCACGCCCAGAGCATCCCGGGCGCTGCGCACGTGCGCCACGTAGCTCGCGATGCGATCGGCCGGCACGTGGTCGACCAGCGTCTCCAGCCGTTCCGTGACGGTCACTACGGGTCCCTTCGAGCGGGTTTCGTCGCTGAACCTGAACGCCGGATCGTCGACATTGGCGGGCTCGAGATCGAGCTTCCAGTCCTTGTGCAGCCGGATCTCGGTGACGCTGGTGACCGTCTGCGGATACAGCAGGGCCAGCGGGCCACCGCGCACGGTGCGCTCCGGCGCGCGCAGCTGCGCGTCGATCTCAGGACTGTAGAAGCTGGCCTCGTAGCGCTTGGAGGCGTCCGCGCGCTTCCACGGATCGCCCACCGTGTAGTACTCCGTGACGGTCATCCGGTTGGCGGCGTCGTCGTCGCTGACCGTGAAGGGCTTGCTCACCGCCACGTCGGGGTAGAAGCCCGCGTAGAAGTTCAGGAAGCTGCGCTGCACGGCGTCGCGGCTGTCGCTCGCGAGCTGTCCGCGCATCGACTCGGCGCTCTCGCCCTCGTAGACCGTGGTCACCTCCATGCCCATGGGCTTGCCGCGGCCGCCGGTCGCGTCGAACACCGTGTGCACCTCATGACGGCGCAGCACATCGCGCGGGGCGATCATGTCGGCCAGCGCCGTGGTCTTCTCGTCGACGACCAGCGCGCGGTCGTAGGCGGCCTGCGACACGGTGGCCAACGTGCCCTTCTGCACCGCGCGGGTGGGGTCGAGCCAGTAGTCGCGGTCGCCGACGCGGGCGCGCACCACCACGTGATCGAACAGCGCCCCCGATGGCGGGTATTCGTCGAGCGAACGCGTGAGCCGCGTGTTGACCAGCGCCGGGCTCGCGTCGATGCCCATCGCGCGCAGCATCCACACGGCGAGCAGCGCCTTGTCCTTGCAATCGCCGAATCGACGGGCGAACACCTCGCGCGGCGAACGGGGCGCAAGCGATCCGATGCCCACCTCGATGCCGAGGTAGCGCACCTCGCGCTGCACGAACTTCAGGGTGGCGAGCAGGCGCTCGCCCGGATCGGCGCTGGCCTTGGTGATCGCGTCCACCTGGGACTGCAACTCCGGCCCCTGGTCGGGCGCGGCGCGGTACAGCGGCAGCGCCCAGGCCGCCACCGAGGCCCAGTCGGGGAATTCGCTCCACTGAACGCTGGCGAAGGCGTCGTACCAGGCGGGCTCGTCCTTGTCCTCTTCGAGCGGGGCCACCTCGTCGGCGCGCCAGACGTAGTCGACCTCGCCGTCGTGGTGCCGCACCTCGGGCTGCATCCGGGTGTTGCGGGCCTTCATGTGCAGCGTCCGCTCCTCGGGCACCAGAAGGCGCTGGTACGTCGCCTGCACCGGCACCTTCCACTGCAGGTCGAAGCCACCGGTGGCGCGGTCGCGGAACGCCGGGTTGACGCCGCGGATCGTGTAGGCGTACTCCACGACGTCGCCGATGCGCACGTCGTCCAGCATCACGCTGGCCGTCTTGCGCCCGTCGTAGATGCGCGCCTCGAGATCCTTCTCGCGCTGCAGCACCTGCACTTTGGCGGGATCGAGACGCGAGAGCGAATGCCCGTTGCGGTGCACCGTGATCGCGTGCAGCGTGAGCGTCTCGTACGTCGGATCGAAGGACACCTGCACGTGGGCCGCGTCCTCCACGCCGTCGCCCGTGACGGCGCGCGTGGCGTAGTGACTGTAGGAGACGCGATCGTGCGCCTCCAGTCGGATCTGCTGGTCGGCCAGCAGGTACTGCACGCCGCCGCTGGTGGTACCCGGCGCGGCCTGCACCTGCAGCGGCACCGCGACAGGGTTCACCCAAGCGGACGGGGCCTCGAACAGCACCTCGCGCGCCGCTGCCGGCACCACCGCCATCATCGCCAGGGCAAACGCGGCCAATGCACGCCGCCAGCCCGTCGCCCACGCTCCCGCCCTTGCGTCCCACGCCCTGCTGTCCATCCGTCCTCCCCGGGTTGCCATCACGCTGCCTTGGCGGCAGCCTTGTTCGATGGCGCCCAGTGTACGGAGTCAGGCCGCGGTTGGCACCACGGCCGGCAACAGCCTGCCCTGCCCCAACTGCACCAGCGTCCGCACGACCAGGATCGCGAACACCGTGTTGGCCGCCACGAACAGCGCCGGGGCCAGGTCGGCCACCAGGCCCGTCGCGCCGCGATCGACCATGCGCATCGCCAGTGCCGGCAGCGCGGCCGTGCCGAAGCTGAACGCCCAGTAGCCCGGCACGAAGGCCTGTTGGCGGATCCACGGCAGCAGGCGCAGCAGCAGCAAGGCCTGGTACACGCCGTAGCCCAGCAGCAGGTAGGCGAACAGGTCGGGCACGCCGGTGGTCAGCGACATCCAGCTGGCGCCGCCCACCACCGCCGGCGCGAGCTGGATGCCCAGCAGCGGACGCAGCGGCGCGGGCAGCTCGGTGCCGACGGAGGCGCGCTGCAGGATGATCGATTCCGTGGCCAGCCACGCGAACAGGCCCGTGCCGAAGAACAGCAGGCCCAGCTCGCTCCAGCCGAACGCGGCAGACACCGTCGCCGCGACGAAGCTCTGCGCCACGCTGGGCAGGTAGGCCGCGGGCGTGACCAGTTCCGGCGGCCGGCCGCCCATCCACATGCGGCCGTTGAGCCACAGCCCCACGGCCAGCTGCAGCGCCAGCGTCACGACGAACAGTGCCTGCGCGAATTCGCGTGCCCACGGGATCAGCGCCGCCGCGGCCAGCATGCTGGCCACCGGCAGCAGCGCCGCGAACGTGGATTGCAACGGGTGACCAAGCTCGGCCACCGCCCCGGCGCGATGCGCCAGCCACTTGTGCGCGTACAGCCCGAGCAGCACCCCCCACGTGGCGAGGCCGGCCAGCGACAGCGCCGTCGCGATGTCGGCCGGCAAGTGCCACAGCCGCGCGCCGACGTGCCAGGTGTTGGCGAACGCCAGCAGTCCCACGGGGATGCTGAAGAACGAGAGCGGGATCGGGGTGCGGGTGGCGGACATGGCGATTGCTCCATGCGAGGGTGATCGACGGAATCGATTCTGCGCGCCAGAATCGAGATGTTGAATGTCGAAAAGTCCACCACAATTGCTCTGGAGTCTCACATGGATGCGCTGAGCCACCTCGTCACGCTGCTGGACCCGCGCGGCCGCATGGAGCTGCGCTGCCTGTTCGGCGCGGCCTTCGCCGCGCCGCACGACCGGCTCGGGCCGTGGCGCGCGCCTTTCCACGTGGTGCTGCGCGGCGAGTGCGAGCTGGTGCTGCCCGGTACCGGCGACGCGATCGCGCTGCGGCCCGGCACGCTGCTGGTGCTGCCGCGCGGCAGCGCGCACACGCTGCGCGCGCGCGCGGCGCAGGCGTCCCGCGCGGGCGCGCGCATCCGTACGCAGGCGGGCACGCTGGTGGATATCAAGACCAACGTGCGCGACCCGGGGCGGGCCGAGATCGAGATCCTGTGCGGCGAGTTCGAGTTTCGCGGTCGCCGCCGCAGCGCGCTGCTGGAGGCCCTGCCCGACTGCCTGCTGGTGGAGTTCGCGCAACGTCCCGAGTTCGGCTGGCTGCAGGGCCTGCTGCGCATGATGGCCCACGAGATCGAACGCCAGGACGCCGGCGCCGCGGCCATCGTGGCCGAGCTCTCGGGCGCGCTGTTCACACTGGCCGTGCGCGCCCACCTGGAGACGCAGCCGGCGCAGGCCGGCGTGCTGGGGGTGATGGCCAACCCGCGCCTGGCGCCGGCGCTGTCGGCCATGCTGGACTCGCCCGGCGAGCCCTGGACCGTGGAGTCGCTCGCCGCCCGCTGCCATCTGTCGCGCGCCGCCTTCGCGCGCCTGTTCGCGCGGCACGCGGGCGTGGCGCCGCTGGCGCTGCTCACCACACTGCGCATGGAGCTCGCGTCGCGGCGGCTGGCGCTCGGCGAGCAGGACGCCGCGAGCGTGGGCGAGGCGGTGGGCTACCAGTCGGAGGCGGCGTTCAACCGCGCGTTCGCGCGGCATGCGGGCATGACGCCGGGGCGCTACCGGCGCCGCGAGCGCGCGCCGGCGGATTGAAGGCCTGGCCGCGTCATTCCGCGCGCAGTCGCGGAATCCACCCTCCGCGGACGCGTCGTTCGCCTGCGTGGATCCTGCGGCTTCGCGCTGGATGACCGCATCGTGGGCAGGCCGCTACCTTGAGGTTCGCCCCAGCATCAGGTCAAGGTTCTGCACCGCCGCGCCCGCGGCGCCCTTGCCCAGGTTGTCGAACACCGCGGCCAGCAGCACCTGGCCCGTGCGCTCCTGCGCGAACACCGACAGCCGCAACCGGTTGCCGCCGTTGAGCACCCGGGGATCCAGCCGCAGCGCGTCGGCGTCACCGGCCAGCGGCTGCACCTCGACGAAGCGCTGTCCCGCGTAGCGCGCCCGCAGCGCGGCATGCAGGCGCTCCGCGGTGGTGCCCGCGGGCAACAGGCGCAGGTGAAGCCCGATCGTGAGCACGATGCCCTGCCGGTAGTGCCCGTACGCCGGCACGAACGCCGGCGCGTGCGCGAGGCCGGCGTGCCGCTGGATCTCGGGCACGTGCTTGTGCCTCAGGCCCAGGCCGTACACCTGGAACGGCGGCGCGTCGGCGGCGCCTGCGCCCTCGTGGTCGTCGAGTCCCGCGCGGCCGCGTCCCGAATAGCCGGACACCGCGTGGATGGCCAGCGGGTAGTCGGCCGGCAGCAGGCCCGCGTCGATCAGCGGCCTGAGCAGGGCCACCGCGCCCGTGGGATAGCACCCGGGATTGCTGACGCGCTCGGCGGCGGCGATGCGTTCCGGCTGCGCGGCCTCGAGTTCCGGCAGGCCGTACACCCAGCCCGGCGCAGTGCGGTGCGCCGAGCTGGCGTCGATCACCCGCACGCCGGGCCGGCGCACCAGCGCCACGGCCTCGCGCGCGGCGTCGTCGGGCAGGCACAGCAGCGCGACATCGCAGTCGTTCAGCGCCGCGGCCCGATGCGCCGCGCTCTTGCGATGCTCGGGCGGCAGTTGCAGCAGGCGCAGGTCGGTGCGTCCGGCCAGCCATTGGCGTACCTGCAGGCCGGTGGTGCCTTGGTCGCCGTCGATGAAGACGAGAGGGGTCATGGAGCGTTCCGGGTGGGGTTCGAGGCGCATGGTGCATCCGACGCCGCATGCAGGCCAGTTGAATCTGCCAAACTACGGATTCAGGAATCCTGAAGGTCTTCGATGCGCGAAATCAACCTCGACCGACTGCGCACGCTGCTCGCGGTGGCCGACCTCGGCTCGTTCGCCGCGGCCGCCAAGGCGCTGCACCTGGCGCCGCCCACGGTGACGCTGCACGTTGCGCAGCTCGAGGGCCGCCTGGGCGCGCGCCTGCTGCACCGCGCGCCGGCCGGCGTCACCCCGACCTCGGCCGGCGGCCTGCTGATCGAGAAGGCGCGGCGGCTGCTTGCCGAGGCCGACGACCTGCTGCAGACGGTGCAGCGCCAGATCGCCGCGCGCGGCGGCCGCGTCCGGCTGGGCGCCTCCACCGGCGCGCTCGCGCACCTGCTGCCGCGGGCGCTGGAGGCGCTGGCCGCGCAACATCCGGAGATCGACGTGCAGGTGGCCGTGCTCACCAGCGAGGAGGCCCTGGCCCGGCTGGCCGCGGGCAGCCTGGACATCGGCATCGTGGCGCTGCCGCAGCCGGCGCTGCGCGGCCTGCGCGTGCAGCCGTGGCACCGCGATCCGGTGCTGGCGTTCGTGCCGGCCGACTGGAACCCGCCGCGCCACGTGACGCCGGCCTGGCTGGCCGCGCGGCCGCTGATCGCCAACGATCGCGGCACGCGGCTCTCGCGCCAGACCGCCGAATGGTTCGCCGCGGCCGGCGAGCGGCCGCAGGCGCGCATCGAGCTGAACTACAACGATGCGATGAAGAGCCTGGTGGCCGCGGGCTACGGCGCCGCGCTGCTGCCGCACGAGGCGGGCGCGCCGGCGCCGGACACGCGCATCGCCATGCGGCCGTTGAGGCCCGTGCTGTCGCGGGCGCTGGGCATCGCGCACCGGACGCGGCCGGACGACGACGCGACGGAGGCGACGCTGGCCGCCCTGCTGGCGATGCGCACCGTCAGGCCGGCACCTTGACCCTGCGCGCCGTCTTCATGCACGCCGCCACGAGCGCCTGCGCGCGCTCCGCGGGCATCGTCGGCGGCCCGAACAGCGCGCGGTAGATGATGGGCGAGACGACGGTGTCCATCACCGCGTCGACCTCGGGCACGGGCTCGCCGCGGGCGATGCCGCGCGCGACGATGGTCTCGATCTGCGCCGCCGTGAACGCCGCGCACCGGCACGGCACCGGCAGCTTGCCCTCGACGGGCGTGCCGCCCTTGGCCGCGAGAACGTCCAGCATCATGCCCAGGCCCACCTCCGACGACATCTCGTCGCGGTACTGCTCCACCCAGGCCAGCAGGTCGCCGCCCACGCTGCCGGTGTCGGCCGGGTCGGCATCGGGGCGCATGCGCTCCACGGCCACGTCGGCCAGCAGGTCGGCCAGCTCGCCCCAGCGGCGGTAGATGGTGGACGGCGTGACGCCGGCGCGCGCCGCGATCAGCGGCACCGTGAGCCCGGCCCGGCCGTGCAGGGCCAGCAGCTCGGCGGTGGCCTCGTGCACCGCGGCCTGGACGCGGGCGCTGCGGCCGCCGGGACGGGGAATGGCGCGGTTGATCGAGGTCATGCACCCATCTTAACGCAACGGATTTGCGTTAGCGAGAGAAAGGATGCACAATGAACAAACGCAAATACTTTGCGTTAGCTGGACTGGAGCCCCGATGAGCCGAACCGCCACCCCCACCGCCGCGATCGCCCGCGAACCCGCGCGAATGAGCCGCCCCGCGGCGTTGTGGCTGTATGCGTCCATCCTGGTCACCTACCTCGCGGCGTCCACCGCGCCGTCGCCGCTCTACGCGCTGTACCGCGAGGCCTGGGGCTTCTCGGCGCTGACGCTCACGCTGGTCTTCGCCAGCTACGCGTTCGCGCTGCTGGCCGCGCTGCTCGTCTTCGGCGCCCTCTCCGACCACCGCGGCCGCCGCGAGGTGCTCATCGCCTCGATGGCGCTCGAGTTGGCGTCGCTGCTCGTCTTCCGCCACGCCAGCTCAGTGGAATGGCTGGTCGTCGCCCGGCTCGTGCAGGGCGCTGCCACGGGCATCGCAGCCAGCGCGCTCAGCGCCGGCATGCTGGACGTGAATCGCGAGCGCGGCTCGCTCCTCAACAGCGTGTCGCCGCTGGTGGGCATGGGCATCGGCGCGCTCGGCGCCGGCGCGCTGGCCGAGTTCGCGCCCGCGCCCACGCGGCTGGTGTTCGA
>FTKT01003756.1_pt1 | contig 10306 bp, 7 predicted proteins | sample 1658271 | NCBI WGS metagenome assembly FTKT01 (sample SAMEA3914811, study PRJEB12502) | metagenome | biome: forest; material: soil | place: Canada | collected 2011-08-04 | depth 0.3 m | reverse complement strand
TTCTACCGCAATCGGTATTACATGTCCGGGTGCATGCGGTTCATCAGCGAAGACCCCATCGGCTGGGCTTCTGGCCAAACTAACAACTACGCATATGCGTACGGCAACCCGGTGCAGTTTGGCGACCCGTCCGGGTTGTTTGGTGCTGCCGATTTGCCATCGGTGCCTAACTGGGCTGTCAACGGTGTGGCCGGTTTTGGCGACACGTTGAGTTTTGGCTTGAGTGGTTTGGTTAGAGGTGGGCTTGACATTGGCGGAGTCGATACCTGTTCTGGCGCGTACGCCGGAGGTGAAGCGGCAGGGATTGCGATGGGCATTGCAATGGGCGGTGCAGCTGGTCTGGAGGCTGCTGGAACTAAGGGTGCAGGCAAGGAGTTCTCGCACTGGATTCCAAATCGCATGGGCGGCCCGCGTTCGCTGTGGAACGGAAATTACGTTTCAGCGGAAGAGCACGCTTTGTCAGACCCCTACCGGTATAGGTTCATGCCTAAGTCGTGGAAAGCGGACAACCCTATGCCTAACGCCGCGTCTCAGCAGTGGACGCGTGTACCGAATGTGTACAAGGGAGCTGCCGCTGGCGGCGTCGCGATGGGCGTCAGCGTGGGTGCCGGTGGCGACGGCGGCTGCAACTGATTGAGGGTCTGATGAAGACACAAATCGAGTTCAAGTCCACCGCGTTCCCGGCATACCCCGATGAGGGCGAGCAGGTCAATCCTGGGCGATACGGCAAGCGCTTGGCCGAGTTCCTGGCTGGTGCGTTGGGTAAGCACGGCTTCGATGTGCAAGGCATTCGCTCGGAGGATTGGGGTTGGGCGGTTGACTTGAAGAACGAGGACTTCCCCCTCTGGGTCGGCTGCGGAAATTACGAAGAATTCGCGGATGGCTTCTTATGCTTCATCGAGCCGTCGAAGCCGACCGTCAAGAAGGGCTGGCTCTCGAAAATCGAGACCGGGCCGACCGTCGAAAGACTTGCCTCGGCGCTTGAAAATAGTCTGTCTGAGAGTGGCAAAGTCTCGGACATTCGTTGGTGGGCTGACAACGAGCGGTGAGCGGTCGGGTCAAGGCTGGCTGCAGGCCACCCGGGAGGGCACGGCCTTGATGCGGCGGGGCACCGTCCGACGCTGTGCGTCAGCGGGTGACGGCTGGGGTTCTGGCCGCCACCCGTGACGCCAGAGGGCGACTCGCTCCCTTCCCGTGGGAAGGGCGGGGGGATGGGTTCCACCGGCCCACGTCGCCGAAGGCGGGCGGTCGCTACAAGGGGCATGCATCAACGCCCCGAACCTGCCTGGTACCTCTACGCCGCCGACGCCTCGAGGCCGGCCCGCCTGCTCGATGACGAGGGCCGTCCCGAGCCGAGCCTGACGGGCGACGCCGAGCGCACGCTGGCCGAGCTGGTCGCGGCTGTCCATGCCGGCGCCGGCCGGCTCGGCGAGCCCGAGCTGCGATGCCTGGAACAGGCCATCGCGATGCAGCGCTGGCGACGCTGAAAAGCGTCCCTCGGCGCGGGTGTTGGGAGCCGCCGCCAACGGACGGCGGGCAGGCCCGGCAGGCGCCGGGGCTGACCCGGAGGTGCACGGCGCCCCAGCGCCGTCACCGCAGGGCCGGGGGAGCCGGCAGCATCGAGGCGCGGTCCAAGCGCCGGCCCGCCCCCAGGCGGGCGATGTTGACGGGGCCGCAGCCGCCAGGCGTGAGGCCCGCCGCTGACGCAGCGACAGCGCAGGAAGCCAACCCGGGAGGCGACGAGGCGTCCAGCCTCGAAGCGGACGACGGTCACGGAGAACGCTGCTCGCATCGCGGGTTGGCTTCCTGCGCGGGCCGCCGACGTCCAGTCGGTGGTTCGTGCAGGCAGCGGCGCCCTGGAGCCCACGGGCGCGACAGCGAACGGGGGCGATGACGGGAGACGATGGGCGTGCAGCCCAGCGAGTGTGCGTGCGGCCCCAGCCGCCGAAGAGCACACGGTCGCCCGCCGGAGCCTGGGTGCGGTCGCAGCGTCTGCTGCGAGCGTGCCTGGGCGACCGACGCCTCGGCAGAGGCGGCGTGGCTACACGAAGCATCGAAACGATGCGAGCTGTAGACCATGCGTGTGACTCAAGACTTCCTCGGCGAGCTGCTGCGGCCGGCGGCTGCGGCGCCGAAACAGCCGACCTCGCGCGAGCGCGCGGCGGCGAACAGGCTGGCCGTGCTGCGGACGGTGGCCGCGCACGGGCACCTGCGCTGTGCCGACCTGGCGGCGGCCTGCTGGCCTGGCGCACGTTACGGGTTGCAGATGGCCCAGCGTACCGTGCGCGGCCTGGTCGAGGCCGGCGAGCTGCTGGCCCGGCGCAACGCGCATGGCGTGTCGATGAGCTACGTGCTCACGCGGCCTGGCGTCGCGGTGCTGGAGCTGCACGGCGTGGCCGCGCGGCATGGGCTCGACCTGGCGAGCGTGAGTGGCCCGACCTACGCGCACTTCGCGCTCACGGCCCGGGCGGTCATCCACAGGCAAGCCCAGGGCTATGAGGCGTGGAGCGAGTACGCCATCCTCACCGGCCAAGCACCGGTGAGCGCGGCGCAGCTGCGCGCGCGCTTGCGAAAGATGCCCGACTTCGTCGTGGTGCGCGGCACGCGACTGTGGCTCGGAGAGACAGAGTCGGCGCCGAAAGCCACGGCCGAACTCGTGCGCATCGTGAGCCAGGCCGAACAGGTCGGGCGCAAGGTGCATGCTGACTTGCCGTACACGCTGGCCGGCGTCATCGTGCTGTTCGACGCGACGCTGAACCACGCGGGCCGCATCGCGAAGGCGGCGCGCGAACGCTGGGGCCACCTGAGTGCGGCTGACCAGGCGGCGCTGGCCTCGCGCGTGACGCTGGCGGCGGCCGACATCGGCCTGCCGCTCGTGTGGCGAGGCTGCACCGAGGCGCCGCTCGTGCTCGCGGCACGCCGTTGACGCGCGGTGCCTATACATCGCAGGACACCCTCTCGAAGCTCAACGCGAGGCCATCCGTGCAACCTGATTCGGTGGGTCTTTAGAACCCACCACCAACGGCCCCGAAAGGGGCCGTTGGTCTTTTAGCGGGCCTGAAAGCCTAAAGCCTTTAGCGCGCTAAAGCCCAGCGTCAAGCCGGGCGGATAAACGCCCGGTTCCTAGACGTCGCTCCTCTTGCACGGAGCCACGTCCATGTCCACGAACCCGCCGACCGAGCTGTCGGCCGCCATCGCTCGCGCCAAGCACAAACGCGCGGCGAAGCACTTCAGTCCCCTTGCCCCGTACCTGCCGCCGGCCGACGCCGAGCTGCACCCCGAGCAGGCCGCGCTGCGCGACGCGGCGCTGGCCGAGGCGCGCGCCTGGGAGGCCGAGCTGCTGGCCCAGGTGCGCCGCATGCGGCGCTACCTGCACTGGTCGTACGCCGAGCTGTGCGACGAGGCGCGGCGCATCCCCGAGCGGCTGTGCGAGCTTGCCGCCGCCGGCGGCGTGCACGAAGGCGAGCGCCTGGTCGGACTCGCCGAGCGCCTGTTCGACATCACGGTCAAGGGCGAGACGGCGCAGGCGCGCGTCGCGCGCGTGCTCGATGCGCGCTTCTGGCGGCGCATCCTGCGCGAGAACGTTGCTCGCGAGAAGGAGATGGTGCACGTGCGCGGCGGCCTGGTCGGCAAGGACGGCAGCGCCTATTGCAGCGAAGACACGGTGCGGCTGCGCGCGACGCAGCGCAAGGCCCAACAGCAGTGGCTGAAGGAGACGACGCTGCAAGCCGTCATCGACGGCGAGGAAGTCGAGCTGGCGATGGAGGCGGTCGCCAAGACGCCGCATCAGCGCCTGAGCCGGCTGTACGCCTTCATCGCCGCGATGGACAAGCTCGCGGTCAAGGGCGAGCTTGCGGTGGCGCTGGTGACGGCGACGCTGGAAAGCGAGTGGCACCCGAACCCGGCGCGCGGCAAGGCCACGCACCACTGGAACGGCAAGACCCCGAAGGAGGCGAGCCAGGAGCTGGGCGAGCGCTGGGGGAACATCCGCCGCGACCTCGGGAAGAAGCGCATCATGTTGAGCGGCTTGTGGGCGGCCGAGCCGCACCGCGACGGCTGCCCGCACCGGCACTTCTGGCTCATCTACGCGCCCGAGCATCAGCGCGAGGTGTTCGCGGCCTTCCTCGCTTACTTCCCGGGCAAGCTGAAGGTGCGCGGCGAGGACGAGCACGGCGCGCGCCGGGACGTGGTGTTCGAGACGAAGGCCGACGCGCGGGACGGCGTGAGCCGGCCGCTCAGGAGCCCGCGCGGCAAGCCCGAGGGCGCGCAGGTCGACGTGAGCGTCGTTGACCGCGAGAAAGGCAGTGGCGCCTCCTACGTCATCAAGTACGTCTCGAAGAGCATCGGCGCCGAGGGCGCCTTCGACGGCGAGGACGCGAGCCCGAAGACGCAGCGCGAGCTGCGCAACCTGATGGCCATCGACGCCTACCGGGCGCTGTGGGGCATGCGCGGGGCGCAATTCTTCGGCATCAGGAACTGCTTGACGTTGTGGGACGAGCTGCGCGGGATGAAGGCGTCGCCGGTGCAGCCGGAGCTGCGCGCGCTGTGGCGCGCCGCGCGCGGCGGCGATGCCGAGGGCCGCATCGAGGCCACGCAGCAGCGTGGCGACGCGTGTGAGTTCCTGCGCTTGCAGGGCGGCCTGGCGGCGCAGCCGAAAGAGCCGGGCGAAGGCCGCACGCGCAAGGCCGAGCCGAAGGCGCGGGTGTACCGCAGCGCGACGCTCACGCAGTACGGCGAGGAAGGCGCGCGCATCGAGGGCGTGGAGCTGGTGGGGCCACCCGAGAAGAAGGCGCGGCGCAAGAAGGTGGCGGGCGAGCCGAAGGCCCCGCGCACGCCTCGGCCGCGCGAGGTGCTGGAGCGCGTGCCGACGCACCTGGTGCGCTGGTCGATGAAGGTGAAGAAGGACAAGCCCGTGACGCCCAAGCCGAAGGCTCGGGCTAAAACGGCCCCGGCCGAAGGCGGCCGGGGATAGTTAGACATAGTGTTCCAAGGGACGGGCGGTGCCCGTCCTTCTCTTCCAAAGACAAAGCGCTCCGCCAAGCCCCGCTGCTGCGGGGCTCAAAAGCCGCTTGGGATGCGGCGGGCGGTCAGTGGCTCGACTGAGCGAGCACCGTCTGCAGCATCTCCGTCACGAAGCGTTGCCGCGCACGCGGCAGCTTGGCGATGGCCTCCATCTGCTCCTGCCACTGCGGCACCGGCCCACGTCGTCCACGGGCCGGCTTGGGCGCTTCGCCGAACAGCTCGTCGAGCGACACGGACAGCGTCTGCGCCACGGCCGGCAGTGCCGACACGGGGATGCGGCGACGGCCGACCTCGTAGGACTGCATCGTCTGCTGCGACACGCCGAGGGCTTCGGCCAGTTGCACCTGCGTGACGCTGTGCTCGCGGCGCAGGGCCGCGATGCGCTCGCCGAGCGAGACGAAGAACGACCGCTCTTCGATGCTGATGGTCATGGTGGCTGAGGGTGCTTGCAGGTGAACAGCCATGACGATAAACCCCGGGGTTGCCGAAACGATGTCATAGTACTCCGAAACGAAGTACACTGAAACGGAGATAAATTCTTCAACGACCGATTGCGGCGAAGACCCTTCGCTGCAGTCGGAAAACCCAGGAGCCTCCCCGTCATGGCGCGCATCCCCGAGACCGAGCTGGAGCGGCTGAAGAGTGAGGTCGAGGTGCGCCAGCTCGTCGAGCGCAGCGGCGTCGAGCTGAAGCGAGCGGGCAAGGACTGGCTGGGACGGTGCCCGTTCCACGCCGACGAGACGGCCTCGCTGGTCGTGACGCCGGCCCGCAACCTGTGGCATTGCTTCGGCTGCAGCGCGGCCGGCGGCCCCATCGACTGGGTGATGCGGATGCAGGGCGTGTCGTTCCGCGAGGCGGTCGAGCGGCTGAAGGGGGAAGCCACTTCCTCCTTAGCCGCCGAGGGTGGCGAGCCGAGCGCGCGGCCGAAGCGGGGCGAGCTGCCGGTGCCGGTGGCGCTCGACGCCGACGAGCAGACGCTGCTCGGCCAGGTCATCGACTACTACCACGCGACCCTGCAGGAGAGCCCCGAGGCACTGGCCTACCTGCGCTCGCGCGGCATCGCCGACCCCGAGGCCATCGAGCGCTTCAAGCTGGGCCACTCGAACCGGACGCTGGGTCTGCGCCTGCCCGAGAAAAACCGCATCGCCGGCAACGAGCTGAGGACGAAGCTGCAACGCTGCGGCATCTACCGCGAGAGCGGCCACGAGCACCTGAACGGCTCGCTGGTCATCCCCGTCTTCGACGCCGAGGGCCGGGTGGTCGAGGTCTACGGACGCAAGCTGCAGGAGGCGCTGCGAGCGGGCACGCCCAAGCACTTGTACCTGCCCGGGCCTCATGCCGGCGTGTGGAACCTCGACGGCGTGCAGGCGAGCGAAGAGGTCATCGTGTGCGAGTCGCTCATCGACGCGTTGACGTTCTGGTGCGCGGGACTGCGTCACGTCACGGCGGCGTACGGCGTCGAGGGCGTGACGGACGACCTGCTCGCGCTGCTCGCGACGCGCGTCGACGGTCGCGCCCGGCGTGTGCTCATCGCCTTCGACCGCGATGACGCGGGCGAGCGCGGAGCCGCGAAGCTGGCCGAGGTGCTGATGGCCCAGGGCGTGCACTGCTACCGCGTGCAGTTCCCCAAGGGCATGGACGCCAACGAATATGCGCTGAAGGTGCAGCCGGCCGCCAAGAGCCTGGCGCTGGTCGTGCGCAAGGCCGTGTGGCTCGGCGCCGGCGAGCCGCCGTCGCACCCGTCGGTCGTTGCCGAGGCCGGGCCGGTGCCCGTTGCTGTGCCGGTGCCCACGCCAGCCCCGACTCCTTCCTTAGCCGCCAGCGTTGGCGCGCCGACGCCGCCGACCGCAGAAGAGCCGTCGATGCAGGTGCGTGACGACGAGGCCGTGCTGACGCTCGGCGAGCGCCGCTGGCGCGTGCGCGGCCTGGCGAAAAACCTGGCGTTCGAGACGATGAAGGTGAACCTGCTGGTGTCGTCGGGCGAGGTGTACTACGTCGACAGCCTCGACCTGTACAGCGCGCGTCAGCGCACGCACTACCTGGCGGCGGCGGCCAAGGAACTGGGCGTGCGTGACGAGCTGCTGAAGGCCGACATCGGCCGCCTGCTGCTCAAGCTCGAGGCACTGCAGGAGGAGCGCATCGAGGCGGCGACCCAGGTCGGGCCGCAGGTGCCCGAGATGAGCGAGGCCGAGCGCGAGGCGGCGCTGGCCTTGCTCCAGAGCCCCGAGCTGCTGACGCGCATCCTGGCCGACTTCGAGGCGTGCGGCGTGGTGGGCGAGCGCGTGAACAAGCTCATGGGCTACCTGGCGGCGACCTCGCGCAAGCTCGACCGGCCCCTGGCCGTGGTCATCCAGAGCAGCAGCGCGGCGGGCAAGTCGAGCCTGATGGACGCTGTCTTGGCCTTCGTGCCCGAGGAGGAGCGCGTGCAGTTCTCGGCGCTCACCGGCCAGGCGCTGTTCTACATGGGCGAGACGAACCTGCAGCACAAGGTGCTCGCCATCAGCGAGGAGGAAGGCGCGCACCGCGCGTCCTACGCCCTGAAGCTGCTTCAGAGCGAAGGCGAGCTAACCATCGCCTCCACCGGAACCGACGCGGCGGGCAACCTGGTGACGCAGCAGTACAAGGTCTGCGGCCCGGTCATGCTGTTCCTGACGACGACGGCCATCGACATCGACGAGGAGCTGATGAACCGCTGCCTCGTGCTCAGCGTCGACGAGGGCCGCGAGCAGACGGCCGCCATCCATCGCCAGCAGCGGCTCGGGCGGACGCTGGACGGGCTCATCGCCAAAGAGCGCAAGCGCGAGGTGCTGGCGTTGCACCGCAACGCGCAGCGCCTGCTGCGCTCGCTCGCCGTGGTCAACCCGTACGCCGACCGGCTGACCTTCCTCGACGACCGCACGCGCACGCGGCGCGACCACGGCAAGTACCTCGCCTTGATGGACACGCTCGCGCTGCTGCACCAGCACCAGCGGCCCGTGAAAACCGCCACGGTCGGCGGCCAGGTCATCGAGTACGTCGAGGTGACGCTGGACGACATCGAGCAGGCCAACGCGCTGGCCCACGAAGTGCTCGGGCGCAGCCTGGACGAGCTGCCGCCGCAGACGAGGAAGCTGCTGGGCGTCGTGCAGGGCCTGGTGCAGGCCAAGGCGCTGGCTGAAGGCCTCGAGCCGCGCCTGGTGCGCTTCAGCCGGGCCGAGGTGCGGCGCGTCGCAGGCGCGTCGGACACGCAGTGCCGGCTGCACCTGGAGCGGCTGACGGCGATGGAGTACCTGCTGGTGCACCGGGGCATGCGCGGCCAGAGCTTCGAGTACGAGCTACTGTTCGTCGACAGCGTCGACGAGGCTCGTCCGCGTCTGGCCGGGCTCCTCGACGTGGCCGGGCTCAAGCTCGAAGCCGGGGCTACGACAGCGAGTTCGCGGGGGCAAGCAGGTGAGTTCGCGGGGTCAACGCGGCCCCATCGCGGCCCCAACGCGGGGGCACTGCGGAGCCCTGAACCGGCCGCCAGGCCCGTGCTGGTGCGGCCTGCCGCTGAACCGCTCGACGACACGCCGGAAACGAGGCCACCCCGCCTGAACGGTGCTGCCCCGTCGTACCTGCACCTGAACGGGAGCATGCAGTGAGCCGGCGACCCGGCAAGGCCCCGGGGCCGCTGCGCTTCGCGGGCGACCCCGAGACGCCCGGAGGCTGGCGCGGCTACTTGGTCGACTACATCGCCTGGGGCAAGGCGATGAACTACTCGCCGCACACCCTCAAAAACCGGCGCATCGAGGTGGGCTACTTCATCGACTGGTGCGAGGAGCGCGCGGTGACGACGCCGCAGGCGGTCACGCGGGCGATGCTGGAGCGCTACCGACAACACGTCTTCCAGTACCGACGCCAGACCGATGGCCTGCCGCTGTCCTTCGTGTGCCAGGGCCGCCGGCTGATTGCGGTGCGCGGGTTCTTCAAGTGGCTCACCAAGCAGCACCACCTGATGCTCAACCCGGCCAGCGAGCTGGAGCTGCCGCGCGCCGAGAAGCGCCTGCCGCGCCACATCCTGACCGTGGCCGAGGTCGAGCAGGTCATCAACGCCTGCGACACGACGGATGCCACGGGCCTGGGCCTGCGCGACCGGGCGATGCTGGAGACGCTGTACTCCACGGGCATGCGCCGGGCCGAGCTGGTCGGGCTGCGCATCGACGACGTCGACTTGGCGCGCGGGACGCTGTTCATCCGGCAAGGCAAGGGCAAGAAAGACCGCGTGGTGCCGGTGGGCGAGCGGGCGGTGGCCTGGGTCGGGCGCTACCTCCACGAGGTACGCGAGCGTTACGTGGAGCTGCCCGACGACGGCGCGCTGTTCCTGGCCAAGCATGGCGAGGCGATGGCGGCCAAGCAACTGTCCAACATCGTGCGTCTGGCCATCGAGCGGGCGAGCCTGGAGCGCTTCCAGGCCACGCACCCGAACGCGGCCTGCCACCTGTTCCGCCACGCCTGCGCCACCCACATGCTGGAGGCCGGCGCTGACATCCGCTTCATCCAGGCGCTGCTCGGGCATGCCGACCTGGGCGCGACCGCCGTCTACGCGCAGGTCAGCATCGTCAAGCTCAAGCAGGTGCACGAAGCCACCCATCCGGCGCGATTGCAGGCCCGCCAGGGCTCCGAAACCGCTCGGGTGCACCCTGAGCCCCAGGCGACCGCCGAAACGCTGCTGCAAGCCCTGGAAGCCGAAGCCAGCGGCGACGCCCTCGACGCCTGAGCCCGGGCTGGCCGACGCCGGCAACCCTTCACCTCCTTAGCCGCCAACCGCGCGCAGCGCGGTAACGCTGTAACGCGTCCCGGCCACGACGCTGGCCGGCGTCGCGACGCCGTCACAGCCCCCTCGACAGGGGGCTTTCCCGCGCGTGCCTGCGTGAGCCAGAATGGGCTCCAAGAGCAAAAATTGCCACCCCAGGGAGCCCGTCTTCTTCATCTCGCCGCAAGTCCGCGTCACGCCTCAGGAAAGTGCCCTCCGTTACGACGGACGGGCGCCTAGGCGGAGCTTCATCAGCGAAGACCCCATCGGCTGGGCTTCTGGCCAAACTAACAACTACGCATATGCGTACGGCAACCCGGTGCAGTTTGGCGACCCGTCCGGGTTGTTTGGTGCTGCCGATTTGCCATCGGTGCCTAACTGGGCTGTCAACGGTGTGGCCGGTTTTGGCGACACGTTGAGTTTTGGCTTGAGTGGTTTGGTTAGAGGTGGGCTTGACATTGGCGGAGTCGATACCTGTTCTGGCGCGTACGCCGGAGGTGAAGCGGCAGGGAT
>FTKT01003112.1_pt3 | contig 10308 bp, 7 predicted proteins | sample 1658271 | NCBI WGS metagenome assembly FTKT01 (sample SAMEA3914811, study PRJEB12502) | metagenome | biome: forest; material: soil | place: Canada | collected 2011-08-04 | depth 0.3 m | reverse complement strand
TTCCTGAATTCGGCGCCGCCGACCACGCTGACGATGGCCAGCGGCCCCGACGGCAGCGCGTTCCGCCTGAGCGCGGAACAGTACCGCAAGATCCTGGCGCGCGAGGGCGTCACGCTGAAGGTGCTGCCGTCGCAGGGCTCGCGCGACAACCTCGCGCGCTTGTCCGATCCGAAGTCCAAGGTCGACGTCGGCTTCGTGGTCGGCGGCGAGAGCGCGGCCAGCGGCGTGTCGCATCTGGTCTCGCTGGGCAGCCTGTCGTACCAGCCGCTGATGATCTTCTATCGCGGCAAGCCCAAGGTGCTTCTGTCGGAGTTCAAGGGCGAGCGCCTCGACATCGGCCTCGAGGGCAGCGGCGCCTCGGCGCTCGCGCAGACGCTGCTCGACGCCAACGGCATCAAGGCCGGCGACGGAACGCAGGTCGGCCACCGCGATCCGCAAGCCTCGATCAAGGCGATCCTGGCCGGCAAGATCGACGCGGTGTTCGCGATGAGCGACGCGACGCCCACCGCGCTGCTGCGCGAGCTGCTGCACGACGAGAACATCCACCTGTTCGGCTTCGTGCAGGCCGAGGGCTACACGCACCGCATCACCTACTTGAGCCGGCTGACGCTGCCGCGCGGCGCGATCGATTTCGGCGAGGACATCCCCGCCGAGGACGTCTCGCTGATCGCGCCGACGGTCGAACTCATCGCGCGCGACAGCCTGCATCCCGCGTTGTCGGACCTGCTGCTCGAGGCCGCGCGCGAGGTGCACGGCCGGGCCGGGCTGTTCAAGAAGGCGGGACAGTTCCCGGCACCGCTCGAGCACGAGTTCGCCATCAGCGCCGACGCCACGCGCTACTACGCCTCGGGCCGCAGCTTCCTTTACCGCACGTTCCCGTTCTGGATCGCGAGCCTGATCGAACGCATCATCGCGGTCGTCGTGCCCATCACCATCATCCTGGTGCCCGGCTTCAAGATCGCGCCGGCGATCTTCCGCTGGCGCGTGGTGTCGCGCATCTATCGCTGGTACGCGGTGCTGCAGCACATCGAGCACGACTCGGGCGCGGGCCCGCTCGACGACGCGCGCTGCGGCGAGCTGCTGCATCGGCTCGCGCACGTCGAGGCGACCGTGAGCCGGCTGCAGATCCCGCCGGCGTATGGCGACCTGCTGTACGGCCTGCGCAGTCACATCGCGGTTGTGCGGGCGGGATTGCTCGAACGCTGCGTGAAGCCGAGCTAGCCGCGTCGCATCGCCTGCGCGTAGTCGCCGGGCGTGCGGCCCACGAGCTTGCGGAAGTCCGCGATGAAGTGGGCCTGGTCGAAGTAGCCGAGATCCTGCGCCAGCGCGGCCCACGGCACCGGCTGCCCCGCCTGCACGCGCGCGACGGCCTCGTGCATGCGGTAGCGGTTGATGACCCACTTCGGGCCGACGCCCACGTGCTCGTTGAACAGGCGCTGCAGCGCGCGCAGGCTCATGCCGAAGCGGCGCGCGAGCGCATCGGCCGAGTGCAGCTCCAGGTCGTCTGCGACGCTGTCGACGATGCGGCCGGCGAGCAGCGCGGTCGCGTCGGCGGGCGGCAGGCGCGCGCGCAGGAAGTCCGACGCGAGGCCGGCCGCGGCGGCGTCGCCGTCGCAGGCCAGGACGCCGTCCAGCGTCGCCGCGTCCGTGCCGAACAACGCGGTCGCGGGAATCGAGCCGTCGGCGATCGTCGAGACCGCGCGGCCCAGCAGCGCGCGGAACGCGCCGGGCCGGAACTTGATGCCGAAGGCCGACGACCGGCCTTCGAGCACGCGCGTCCAGCGTCCCGTGTGCACGCCCCACGCGGCGACCTCGCCGGGTTCGACGACGAGGTGCACGTTCGGATGCGGGAGCGTCTCCTGCAACTGCGGCGGCAGGCCCTCGAGGTTCCAGCGCACGCTCCAGAAGTGCTCGATGCGGTCGGCGAGGTCGTCCGGCGCCTCGAAGCGGCCGTGCGCGAATTCGCCGATCGCGAGCCGGTGCAGCACGCCGCGCGGCTGGGGGCTCGGCGGGCGTCGCGTTTTTCCAATCTGCGCCATGGGTTCGCTGCTTCAATGACTGCACGGCCGATGTCCGGCCGACCTGGATTTCATGATGCCATGATGCGTTTCAAGTTACTCGCCGCCACTGCCTTGTTCGCCGTCGCGAGCGCCTTCGGCGCCGACGCCGCACCCGTTCCGAAGGAGCATTCCGTGATCTCCCACACCGCCACCGGCCCGTTCGACGTCAAGCTCGCGCCGCAGCCGCTCAGCGACGTCGCCGAGCACAGCGGCCTCGGCCGCATGTCCATCGCCAAGCAGTTCCACGGCGCCCTCGAGGCCGCCAGCACCGGCGAGATGCTGGGCTGGCGCACGGCGTCCGGCTCCGGCGGCTACGTCGCGATGGAGACGGTGCGTGGCACGCTGGACGGCCACGCCGGCAGCTTCATGTTGCAGCACAGCTCGACGATGACGCGCGGCGAACCGGCGCAGTCGATCACGGTCGTGCCGGACTCGGGCACCGACGCGCTGGCCGGGCTGACGGGACGCATGGTGGTCGACATCGCGCCGGGCGGGGCGCATTCGTATCGGTTCGAGTACGCGTTGCCTTGAGGCGCCGGCGCATTGCGCAAAGTCGGCTAAGTCCTCCCGCCCCGGCCGCGGCACACTGGGCGGATGCCCTCCCGCTCCACCGAACAGGACTACCGCGCCCGCGTCGCCCGCGTCGTCGCCGCCATCGTCGCCGAGCCGTTGGCCGAGCACCGGCTCGAGGACCTGGCCGCTCTCGCGTACTTCTCGCCGTTCCACTTCCATCGCGTCTACACCAGCGTCGTGGGCGAGAGCGTCAGCGCGACGATCCGCCGCGTGCGGCTCGCGCGCGCCGCGAGCCTGCTGGCGCAGGGCGACGAGAGCATCACGCAGATCGGCCAGGCCGTCGGCTACGAGAGCCCGCAGGCCTTCAGCCGCGCCTTCGGCCAGTTCGCCGGCCAGTCGCCACGCGCCTTCCAGCAGCGCCTGCAGGGGTCGCGCGACGACGGCGAGCCGTCGTCGGGCCATGAGGGCGACGCGCGCGTGCCGCGCGTGCGCGTCGTCGAGCTGCCGGCGCGGCAGGTGCTGGCGCTGCGGCATGTCGGCCCCGTGGCCACGATCCCGCATACCTGGCGACGTATGGAGCAGCGCTTCGGCGAGCGGCCGATGACGGACTGGCTGGGCTTGTCCGTCGGCGAGCCGGACGAGGCCGACGGCTTCGCGTACTACGTCGGCCTGACCCCGCGCGAAGGCGATGTCCAGGACGAGACCGTCGAGATCCTCCAGGTTCCGGCCGGCACCTGGGCCCTCCACGAACTGGCCGGCCCGTACACGCGCATCAACACCGCCTTCGAGGCCGTCTACTCGCGCTGGATGCCCGGCAGCGGCTACGAGCCCGACCAGCGGCTGGCGCTCGAACGCTACCTGAACTCGCCGCGCGACGCCGCGCCGGCCGACCTGCGCACCGAGCTCCTTATTCCCATCCGACCCACCGCCTGACCATGACCATCGCCCGACGCCTCTCGCTCGCCGTCCTGTGCCTGGCCACGTCGCTGGCGCACGCCGCCGGCTTCGCGTTCATTGATGTGCCTGCCGACCGGGACGGCCCCGCGCTGCACGGCGCCGTCTGGACGCCGTGCGCGATGCCCGCCAAGCCGATCGATCTGGGCGGCATGGTCGTGTCCGGCCTGCGCGACTGCGCCATCGTCGGCGCACGCCTGCCGCTGGTCGTGGTCTCGCACGGCACCGGCGGCTCGTTCCTCGGCCACCACGACACCGACGAGGCCCTGGCGGACGCCGGATTCGTCGTCGCGGCCATCAGCCATCCCGGCGACAACTTCCGGGACCTGAGCCGCCAGCAACACCTGTCGGCCTTCGCGACGCGTCCGGTCGACCTGCGCCGACTCGTCGACTTCATGCTGACGACCTGGGGCGGACACGCGAGCATCGATGCGAGCCGCGTCGGCGTCTTCGGCTTCTCGCGCGGCGGCTACACGGGACTTGTGGCGGCCGGCGCGGTGCCTGAGTTCGCGCTGCGCAAGGACCTGTGTCCGCCTGCCTCGACGTTCCCGATGTGCGAGGAATTCCGGCGTGGCGACATTCCGCCGCCGCCCACGCGCGACACGCGGATCAAGGCCGCGGTCATCGTCGATCCGTTGAGCGTGTTCGACGCGAAGGGCCTGAAGAACGTGACGCTGCCGCTGCAGCTGTGGTCGTCCGAGTTCGGCGGCGACGGCGTGGCACCCGACAGCGTCGCGGCGCTGCGGCGCGACCTGCCCGTCGCGCCCGACTGGCACCTGGCGACCGGTGCGGCGCACTTCGCCTTCCTCACGCCGTGCCCGCCTGCGCTGGCCGACGCGATGCCCGAGCTGTGTCGCGACAAGCCGGGTTTCGATCGCGTGGCGTTCCATGCGCGCTTCAACGCCGAGGTCGTCGCGTTCTTCAAGGCGCACCTCGCGCCCGCCTGACGCGCTCAGGCGTCGCGCGCGCGCTCGGCCTTCACGAATTCGAGGCCGCTGTCGGCCAGCTTGCGCATCAGGCGCGCGAGCTCGGTGACGTCCTGCCGGTTCCAGCCCTCGAGCAGCCGCAGGAAGACCTTCTCGCGCGCGCCGTCCAGCGCGCGCGTCATCACGCGGCCCTGCTCGGTGATCACGGCCTCCTTGATGCGCGCGTCCTCAGCGTTCACCTGGCGGCCGACGAGGCCCCGGCTCTCCAGCTTGGCGACCTGGCGGCTGACGGTGGTGTAGTCGCGCCCGCACAGCTCGGCCAGCTCGCCGATTCCGAGCGGGCCGCGGCGTTCGATGCGCACCAGCAGCGGGAACAGCGCGCGATCGAGGTCGACGCCGGCCAGCGCGATCAGCGCGGCGTCGGGCTGGGGGCGGTTGAGGATGCCGTTGATGTCCAGCAGCGCGTCGCGCAGCTGCGTCAGTTCTCGCTTCATGGTCTCTTGCTCGCGTTCGCGAATATATGTGCAAAATACACTCATTATCAATCCGGCCGCGACGGCATCGCCGCAGGCGGAATCACCTCAACGGAGTTGACCATGAAAGCAGCGATCGTCGAACAGGCCGGCCGGCCGCCGGTGTTCGGAGACTTTGCGGAGCCCGCCGCGGCGCCGGGCCTGAGCGTGGTGCGCGTCGCCGCGGCGGCCATCAGCCACGTCACCAAGGGACGCGCCTCGGGCGCGCACTACAGCGCGGACGGCGGCCTGCCGATGATCCCGGGCGTCGACGGCGTCGGCCTCGACGAGCGCGGACGCCGCGTCTACTTCATCCTGCCCGAGGCCCCGTACGGCGCGATGGCCGAACGCAGCCTGGTCGACGCGCGCCGCTGCATCGCGTTGCCCGACGGGCTGTCCGACGTGGACGCCGCCGCGATGGCGATCCCGGCCATGTCGTCGTGGGCCGCGCTCGTCGAGCGCGCGAAGCTGCGCACGGGGGAGACGGTGTTGATCAACGGCGCGACCGGCGCGTCGGGCCGGCTCGCGATCCAGGTCGCCAGGCACCTCGGCGCGAAGAAGGTGATCGCGACGGGCCGCAACGCGGCGTCCTTCGCGGAGCTGCGCACGCTGGGCGCCGACGTCACCATCGCGCTGACGCAGGAGCGCGGCGCGCTGGCGCACGCGTTCGAGAGCGAGTTCGCGCAAGGCGTCGACGTCGTGCTCGACTACGTCTGGGGTCCGACCGCCGAGGCCCTGATCGTCGCCGCGGCCAAGGCCGGACCGGAGGCGGTGGCCATCCGCTACGTGCAGATCGGCGCGATCAGCGGCGCCGACATCGCGCTGCCCGGCGCGGCGCTGCGCTCGTCTGCGCTGCAGCTCATGGGCAGCGGCATCGGCAGCATCCCGCAGCCGCGCATCCTCGCGGCGATCCGCGGCGTGCTGGAGGCCGCGCCGGCGGCCGGCTTCAAGGTCTCGACCCGCGTCATGCCGCTGGCCGAGGTCTCGACCGCCTGGGACGCCGGCGACGCCGAATCGCGCATCGTGCTCGTTCCTTGAGCGCTGGCACGCCGCCGCGCGCCCTGTCGTTGTAGGGGGGCGCCAGCTCGACAATATCCCCAACGCGCACCACCATTGGGCTACCATTTCGACGGAGGGATCATCCTGCCGGCGCCACTCAGGGAGCGGCATGAACGGCGGGCATTCGACCCCCGGAACCGGGTCGTTGGAGAACACCGTGAAGGGCTTGCTCGTCCATTGGGCTTTGGCCTGCGTGCAGTCGCTCGCCGTGGCGCAGGTTGTCGCGGTGGCCCCGGCCTCCGGCGTGTCGGGAGTCGACTCGCCCGATGCCGTCAGGGCCTACCTGGCCGATGCCAGGCGCGTCGTCGATGCCGCCGCAAGGTCGGGCGTCGCCTGGACGGGCCCGCGCAGCGGCCCGCGCGCCCAGCCCGCCAAGCGCATCGCGCTGGTCAACGAGGACTTGCGCAACGGCGGCATCCTCGCGGTCGACGAAGGCGTCCTCGAGGCGGCCAAGGTCATCGGCTGGAGCGCGAAGGTCTTCGACTCCGGCGGGACGCTCGAAGGCCGCAAGAAGATGCTGGCCGACGCGCTGGCCAGCCAGCCGGACGGCCTGATCATCTTCGGCGGCGACGCGCACGCGCTGGCGCCCTGGTTGAAGCCGTTCGCCGAACGCGGCATCCCCATCGTCGGCTGGCATGTCACGGCCCAGGCCGGTCCGGTGCCCGGCACGCCGGTGGCGATGAACGTGTCGACGGATCCGCTCGAGGTGGCGCGCGTCACGGCGCTGGCGGCCATCGTGCAGTCCGGCGGACATGCGGGCGTGGTGGTCTTCACCGACACCAACTACGAGCTGCCCAAGGCCAAGGCGAACGCCATGGCCGCCGTGGTGCGCGGCTGCACCGGCTGCACCCTGCTCGAAGTGCGCGACGTGCCGATCTCGCGCAATGCCGAGCTCATGCCGGGCGCGACACGGGAATTGCTGGCGCGCCATGGCAAGCGCTGGACGCACGCGCTCGCCATCAATGACATCTACTTCGACTACGCCACGCCGGTCCTGACGCAGGCGGCGCTGCCCAACAACGCCCTGAGCATGCTTTCGGCCGGCGACGGCAGCGAGTCGGCCTTCCTGCGCATCCGCAAGAGCACGTTCCAGACCGGCACCGTGGCGGAGCCGCTGAACCTGCACGGGTGGCAGCTGGTGGACGAGATGAACCGCCTGCTGGCCGGAGAGCACGTCACGGGCACCGTCTTTCCCGTGCACCTCGTGACGGCGGACAACATCGACGCGGACGGCGGCGACCGCCTGGTCTACGACCCGGCCAACGGCTACCGCGACATCTATCGGCGCATCTGGCAACGTCCGTGAAGCTGCCCATCCCCCAATCCCTCGCGGCCCAGTTCACGTTGGTGGTGTCGTGCCTGGCCGCCCTGGTGGCCGTCGTCGGCGCCACCACCATCTACTCGCTGTCCGGGTCGGCGCTTGCGATCCGCCAGTTGGCCGACCAGCGCCTGGCGCGCCTGCAGGACGCGCAGGACCTGCAGCAGCACACGCTGAAGATCGAGCGCCTGGCGCTGCAGCTGCCCGCCATCGTGAGCGTCGACGGCGTGCGCGACATGCATGCCCAGGTGATCGGGCACCTCGAAACCTTCGACCAGCTGGTCGCGCGCCTGGCCGGCGCTGCCGGGGGCGACGACGCCGACATGCTCGCCCTGCATCGATCGAGCCAACGCTTTCGCAACACCGTCAACATCGAGGCCCAGGCGCGCGAGAACGCGCTGCGCGCCGCGGCGGCGACGCCGACGCCGCCCGGGTCAGCCGCGCCCGACGCCAGCCTGCCGCGCGAGGCCGAGGCGCTGGCGACGGCGGCCCAGCAGCTGTCGAACTCGCTGACGCGTGACTACCGGGATGCGGTGCAGCAACTGGCCGCGGAATCGGACCGGACGCGTCGCTGGGTCATCGGGGAGGTCACCGTCAGCTTGCTGCTGGCCTGGCTGATCGCCCGCGTGTTCCTCGGCCGGCATGTCGTGCGGCGGCTGCGCCGCGTGAGCCACGTGCTGCGCTACGGCGTCGGCGACCCGGTGCAGCCCGGGCTGCCGATCCAGGGCGGCGACGAGATCGCCGACATGGCGCGCGCCGTGCAGCAATTCCTCGAGGACCGCCGGCGACGCGGCCTGGCCGAGGACGCGCTGCACGAGCTCAACCTCGAGCTCGAGGCCCGCGTCGCGCAGCGCACGGCCGAACTCAGCACGGCGCTGGCCGGCCAACGCGCCGAGATCGCCGATCGCCAGCATGCGGAGGAGGCCGCGCGGGCCAGCGAGCATTTCCTCAACAACATCGTCGAGAACATGCCCGACATGGTCTTCGTCAAGGACGCGGCCACCTTGCGCTTCGTCCGCTTCAACAAGGCGGGCGAGGAGCTCCTGGGCTATCCGCGCGAGGAGTTCATCGGCAAGGACGTCCACGACATGTTCCCCAAGGACGAGGCCGACTTCTTCGCGCTGAAGGATCGCGCGGTGCTGGCGTCGCGCCAGATGGTCGACATCCCTGAGGAGCCCGTCCACACGCGTCACGGAACCCGCGTCGTGCACACGATGAAGATCCCCATCCTCGACGTGCACGGCGAGCCGCAATTCCTGCTCGGCATCTCGCGCGACATCACGGAGCAGAAGCGCGTCGACGAGGAACTGCTGCGCCACCGCGAGCACCTGGAAGACATGATCCACGAGCGCACGGCCGAACTGGTCGTCGCCAAGGAGCAGGCCGATGCCGCCAACCAGGCCAAGAGCGACTTCCTGGCCAACATGAGCCACGAGATCCGCACGCCGATGAACGCGATCCTGGGCATGTCGTACCTGGCCTTGCAGAGCGGGCTCGACGGGCAGCAGATGCACTACGTCCAACGGGTCCACGGGGCGGCCGAGTCGCTGCTGGGCATCATCAACGACATCCTGGACTTCTCGAAGATCGAGGCCGGCAAGCTGGACATCGAGGCGATCCCGTTCGACCTCGGCGACGTGCTCGACGGCCTGGCGAACCTGGTGGGCATGAGCGCGGAGGAGAAGGGCATCGAGCTGCTGTTCGCGCAGCCGCCGCAACTGCCCATGGCCCTGGTGGGCGATCCGTCGCGCCTGCGCCAGGTGCTGCTCAATCTCGGGTACAACGCCGTCAAGTTCACCGAGCGCGGCGAGGTGACTGTCGGCGTCGACGTCGTCGAGCGCGCGGAGACATCGGTCTGCCTGGGCTTCGAGGTTCGCGACACGGGCATCGGCATGACGCCCGAGCAGCAGAGCCGGTTGTTCCAGCCGTTTTCGCAGGCCGATGCCTCCACCAGCCGCCGCTATGGCGGCACGGGCCTGGGGCTGGCGATCAGCCGCCATCTGGTGCGCCTGATGGGCGGCGAGATCGCGGTGGAGAGCACGCACGGCGCGGGCAGCCGTTTCCACTTCTGCCTGCGCTTCGACCTGCAGGCCGCGCATGACGAGCCGCAACTGGTGGACCATCCGGACCTGCAGGGCAGCCGCGTGCTGATCGTCGACGACAACGCCGGCGCGCGCGAGATACTGGCCGCGATGAGCCGCGCCCTCGGCTTGCGGCCCGACACCGCCGTCAATGGCGCGGACGCGTTGCGCAAGGTGGCGAGCGCGGACGCGCGCGATGAACCGTATCGCGTGATGTTGCTCGACTGGCGGATGCCCGGCATCGACGGCGTCGAGTGTGCGTACCTGCTGCAACAGCGCCAGGGTGGGCGCCACCCGACGCCCTCGGTGCTGATGCTGACCGCGTTCAACCGCGACGATGTGCAGAGGCAGCTCGCCGAGCGCAAGCTGAGCGTCGGCGCGCTGCTCATCAAGCCGGTCACGCCGTCGACGCTGTTCGATGCCTGCGCGGGCGTGCTGGGCGTGGCGGTGCTTCGACAGCGGCGTTCGGCGAAGCGGGAAGAGGCCATGCTCGACCACCAGGAGCGGCTGCGCGGCGCGCACGTGCTGCTGGTGGAGGACAACGCCATCAACCGCGAGATCTCGTTGACGGTGCTCAGCCGCGCCGGAATCGTCGTCGACGTGGCCTGCGACGGCCGCGAGGCACTGCAGATGCTGGATCGCCAGCGCTTCGACGGCGTCCTGATGGATTGCCAGATGCCGGTCATGGATGGCTACGCAGCGACACGCGCGCTGCGCGCGCAGGCACGCTGGCGCGAACTGCCGGTCGTCGCGATGACGGCGAACGCGATGGTCGGCGATCGCGACAAGGCCCTGGCTGCCGGGATGAACGACCACATCGCCAAGCCGATCAATGTCGAGGAGATGTTCGCCACGCTGGCACGCTGGATCCGGCCGTCCGCCGCG
>FTKT01000687.1_pt1 | contig 10310 bp, 7 predicted proteins | sample 1658271 | NCBI WGS metagenome assembly FTKT01 (sample SAMEA3914811, study PRJEB12502) | metagenome | biome: forest; material: soil | place: Canada | collected 2011-08-04 | depth 0.3 m | reverse complement strand
GCCGACAGCGTGCACTACCGCTCCGCGCTGAAGCCGGCCGCGGGCGCGCCGGCGGGCAGCGTGGCCTACGACACGGTCACGAAGTCGGGCCTCGACTTCGTGCTGTCCGACCTCGTCGCGTCGCGCGAGGTCACGTACTCGCGGCCGCTCGACTACGTCAGCTACCGGCGCGACACCGTCACCATCAACGGCCAGGCGCAGCGCGTCTCGCCGCGCCTGCTGCACGGCGGCGCGCAGCTGTCCGATCCCGAGCACCAATGGAGCAGCGACCTGCTGTCGCGCGGCTTCACCGGCCTCGTGCTGGGACTGGCGCTGGCGGCGGCGGCTGCGCTCGCGCTGTTTGGACTGCTCGCGCGGGCGCGTGACGCGGCCTTCCTCGACACCGCGGCCAGCGTCTGGCGCAACGAGGGCGAGATCCCGTGGCGCGCGGCGCTGTGGACGCTGGTCGTCATCGCCACGCTCAGCGGCGTCACGATCTCGCTGATGGGCGCCTACCACGTGTTCGGCACCGACACCACCGGCAACGACGTGCTGTACCAGGCGCTCAAGAGCATCCGCACGGCGTTCGTCATCGGCTCGCTGTCGACCATCGCCACGCTGCCGCTGGCCGTCGTGCTGGGCATCATGGCGGGCTATTTCCGCGGCTGGGTCGACGAGGTGATCCAGTACTTCTACACGGTGCTCTCGTCGGTGCCCAACATCCTGCTGATCGCCGCCTGCGTGCTGATGGTGCAGGTCTACCTCGACAAGCATCCCGACATGTTCGAGACCGGCGTCGAGCGCGCCGACGTCAAGCTGTTCCTGCTCTGCACGGTGCTGGGCCTGACCGGCTGGGCCGGCCTGTGCCGGCTGCTGCGCGCCGAGACGATGAAGCTGCGCGAGCTCGACTACGTGCAGGCCGCCAACGCGTTCGGCGTCGGCCCGACGCGCATCATGGTGCGTCACATCTTCCCGAACGTGGCGCACCTGATGCTGATCGTCACGGTGCTCGACTTCTCGTCGCTGATCCTCTACGAGGCCGTGCTGTCGTACGTCGGCGTCGGCGTCGATCCGTCGATGAACAGCTTCGGCGGCATGATCAACCTGGCGCGCAAGGAGATGAGCCTCGACCCCATCGTGTGGTGGAGCTTCGCGGCCGCGTTCGGCTTCATGGTGACCGTGGTGCTGGCCGTCAACCTGTTCGCCGACGGCGTGCGCGACGCGTTCGACCCGCGCGCCCGCGCGTTCCGCCCGCGCCTGGCCATCACGCGCCGGCCCACAGCGAAGAAGGCGCAAGCCTGATCATGTTGCAGACGCAAGACCTCAAGGTGGCGCTCGACGCCGAACTCGGACTCGTCAAGGCCATCGACGGCCTCACGCTGGCGATCCAGCGCGGCGAGACCTTCGCGCTGGTGGGCGAATCCGGCTGCGGCAAGAGCATGACGGCGCTCGCGCTGATGCGGCTGCTGCCCGAGAACGGCCGTATCACGGGTGGCGAGGTGCGGCTCGATCGCGACGACCTGCTCGGGCTGCCCGAGGCCGCCATGCGCGCGGTGCGCGGCGGGCGCATCGGCATGATCTTCCAGGAGCCGTCGACGAGCCTGAACCCGGTCATGAAGATCGGCGCCCAGCTCGTCGAGGCGATCGAGGCGCACACGGCGCTGCGCGGCGCACAGGCGCGCGACAAGGCGATCGAGTGGCTGCGCCGCGTCGGCATCCCCGAGCCCGAGCGCCGCATCGACGACTACCCGTTCCGCATGAGCGGCGGCCAGAAGCAGCGCGTGATGATCGCGATGACGCTGGCCACCGAGCCCGACTTCCTCGTCGCCGACGAGCCCACCACCGCGCTCGACGTCACGATCCAGGCCCAGGTGCTGGACCTGCTCAAGCAACTGCAGAAGGAGCAGGGGCTGGGCATGCTGCTGATCACGCACGACCTGGCCGTCGTCGCGGGCATGGCGCATCGCGTGGCGCTGATGTACGCCGGCCAGATCATCGAGGTCGCGCCGGCCGCGGACTTCTTCGCCAACCCGAAGCATCCGTACGCCCGCGCGCTGCTGCGCGCCTTGCCCGACGCGCGCCGCCGCGGCCAGGCCCTGCAGGCGATACCCGGCACCGTTCCCGTGCTGACCCAGTCGTTCGGCGGCTGCCGCTTCGCGCCGCGCTGCGACCGCGTGATGGCCCACTGCGCCAGCGTCGTGCCCGAGCTCACCGGCATCTACGGCCGCGAGCAGAGCGGCGACCTGCACGCGGTGCGCTGCCTGCTGTTCGCTCCTGGTGCATCGATCGCACCGGCTGCGGGCACGCCCGCCCGGGTCGAGACGCCGCGTGCACCGGCACGCGCCACGACCGCGCCGGCGGCCACCTTGCTGGACGTGCGGGACCTGCGCGTGCGCTTCCCGATCCGCACCGGCCTGTTGCAGCGTGGCAAGCGCTTCTTCAATGCGGTCGACGGCATCTCGTTCTCGGTGGCCGAGCGCGAGACGCTGGCGCTGGTGGGCGAATCGGGCTGCGGCAAGACGACGACCGGCAAGGCCATCGTGCAGTTGCTGCGCGGCAGCGCCTCCTTCGAAGGCCAGGCGCTGCTGCAGGGGCGCAACCTGTTCGAGCTCTCGGGCCAGGCGCTGACGCAGGCGCGGCGCGACATCCAGATCATCTTCCAGGATCCGTTCGCGTCGCTCAATCCGCGCATGCGCGTCGCCGACATCCTCGACGAGGGCATGGTCTCGCTGCTGCCCGAGTTGGACGCCGGCGCGCGGCGCCAGCGCATCGAGGCGCTGGTCGACCAGGTCGGCCTGCGGCGCGATGCGCTCGCGCGCTATCCGCACGAGTTCTCTGGCGGCCAGCGCCAGCGCATCGCGATCGCGCGCGCTCTGGCGGTGCAACCCAGGCTCATCGTCTGCGACGAGCCGACGTCGGCGCTCGACGTGTCGGTGCAGGCGCAGATACTGAACCTGCTGCACGACCTCCAGCAGGAGCTCGGCGTGTCCTACCTCTTCATCACGCACAACATCGGCGTGGTCGAGTACATCGCCGATCGCGTCGCCGTGATGCGTGCCGGCCGAATCGTCGAGCAGGGCGACAGCGCGTCGGTGCTCGAGCACCCGCAGCAGGCCTACACGCGCGACCTGATCGACGCGGTGCCGCGCCTGGACTTGCAGGTCTGATCAATCCTGTCTAGGGAACTTCGCACGTTCGGGCGATCCGCGGGCCTCGGGCTGCGCGAAAACCGGACTCTTTGCACGCCTTCGACGGGCCGCGCGCAGCGGGTCCGCGGCTTGGCCGTGTCAAGCCGCTTTTCCGCCGCGTGCCGGCGCGGACAAACGGTATCGCGCAGGCGTCCGGAAGAAATTCATTTCGCTGCATTCTCGCAACACATTGCCTTAGGGAAAACGTTCGGTACGCGTATCAAATGGTGCGTCGGACGAGCACTCCATGGACAATATTTTCACAAGCTTTATTGGCCTGTTCATCAGCGGTTCACAGACCGGCTCAGGACTTGCTTTTCAGGCTGGGTCTATCGATCAACCTTTCCACCCCCTCAGGAGGGAATCCATGTTTCAACGTACGAAGATCTGTTCTGGTCTTCTCTTGGCTTTCGGCGGCACCCTGCTGTCCATCGCCCCGGGCGCCTTCGCCCAAGACACCACTGTCCAGCGCGTGGAAATCACGGGCTCGTCGATCAAGCGCGTTGATGCCGAGACTTCCGTTCCCGTCACGGTCATCACGGCCGATGAACTGAAGAAGGCTGGCGTGACCAGCGTCGAGCAGGCCCTGCAACAGGTCAGCTCCGTGCAGGTCTCGCTGACCTCGTCGCAAGCGGTCGGTGCCGGTACCGGTGGTGGTTCCTACGTCGACATGCGTGGCCTGGGCCCCAACAAGACGCTCGTGCTGCTGAACGGCCGCCGCATCGCCAACAGCGCGTTCACCGCGTCGGCTCCGGACATCAACACGATCCCCTTCGCCGCGATCGAACGCGTCGAAGTGCTGCGCGACGGCGCGTCCGCCCTGTACGGCACGGACGCCATCGCCGGCGTTATCAACTTCATCACCCGCAAGGACTACCGCGGCGGCACGATCACCCTGGGCGCGGACGCTCCGCAGCATCCGGGCGGCGCGCAGCACGAAGCGCAGTTCGGCTTCGGCGCTGGCGACCTGGACAAGGACGGCCTGAACGTCTACGGCTTCGTCGGCTTCCAGAAGCAGGCCGAGATCAGCGCGAGCCAACGCCACCTCGCACCCCATGCGATCACGTCGTCGACGACTTTCCCGGCCACCGTGTTCTACGGCCAGACCACCCCGACCGTCACCGGTCCGGGCGCCGGCGTCGGCTACACCCCGTTCGCGGGCCCGGCCGGCTGTACCGACCCGAGCCTGGTCGTCAACAATGCCCAGCGCTGCGGTGAAGACACGAACACGTTTGTCGACTACATCCCGGCCTCGCAGCGCCTGTCCGGCCTGCTGAGCGGCTCGTTCAAGATCAACTCGAACAACACGTTCAAGCTCGAAGCCTTCGTGGCGCAGAGCAAGGTCAACGCCAAGATCGCGCCGGTGCCCTACGCGCCGATCTTCATCGATCCGAGCAGCCCGTACTACCCGGGCAACGGCATCACGCCGCTGCCTGCTGGCGTGACGCTGGCGGCCGACCAGGTCGACGCTGCGCCGGGCTCGATTTTCGGCCGCAACGGCGACGGCACCCTGAACGAAGGCCGCATGGTCGCGCGCTTCCGCGACCTGGTCAACGGCTATCGCGAAGACGACAATACGACCACCCAGGGCCGTTTCATGGCCTCGCTGGAAGGCACGCTCGGCGACTGGGACTACGACGTCGCCGCGACGCTGAACCAGACCCGCACGCAGGACTTGCTGGTCCACGGCTATTCGGATGAAGACCTGCTGGCCACGGCCGACACGGACGCGAATTCGGCGACCTACGGCTACTACGTCCTGAACCCGGCCATCAACCCGTTCGGCCCCCAATCCGCTGCGGGCGCTGCCATCCTGCACAACGCCGTCAAGGAAGGCGTCGTCCAGTTCGGTACCGGCACCGTCAAGGACGTCGACGGCCACGCTTCGCGTGACCTCGGCGACTGGCTGCACGCCGGCCGTCCGGCCGCCATCGCCATCGGCGGCGAGTACCGCGACGAGAAGTTCCTGAACGCCGCGAACACGGAGTACGCTGCTGAAGTCGTTGCCTCCACCGGTATCGACCCCAACACGTACAACGCCGGCAAGCGCACGGTCTACGCCGGCTACGCCGAGCTGAACGTGCCGATCATCAAGAGCCTGGACATCACCGCCGCGCTCCGCTACGACCACTACAGCGATTTCGGCAAGACCATCAACCCGAAGTTCAGCTTCCGCTTCCAGCCGATCAAGTCGGTGCTGCTGCGCGGTTCGTACTCGACCGGCTTCCGTGCCCCGTCGCTGTATGAACTGAACGCTGCCCAGACGTTCACCAACTCGACGTCGGGCGTCAACGATCCGAAGAACTGCAGCGTCGACCCCGTGACGCAAAACGTGACCGCGCTGAACGGCTTCAACGTCGACGACGTCTGCAGCTACACCAAGGGTCACAATACGCTGAACCCGACCGGCACCAACGCCATCCAGTTTGTGGACAAGAACGGCGGCAACCCGAACCTGCAGGCCGAAAAGTCGAAGAACGCGACCCTGGGCCTGGTGCTCGAGCCGATCAACAACCTGACGACCGAGTTCGATTTCTACGACATCTTCATCAACAAGGAAGTCGGCGTCATCCCGGACTCGTACCTGTACACCGCGCAAGGTCTCGCCGCATTCCCGGGCAACTTCCACTACAACCCGGGTGGCTCGCTGACGCAGAACCCGCAAGGCTGCCCGAGCACGGCTTGCGGCTACGTCGATGCCCTGAACCAGAACATCGGTTCCGTGCGCACGAACGGCGTGGACATCGCGATCGGCTACAAGATGAACGCCGGCGCGCTGGGTCGCTTCAACTTCGAACTGCAATCCACCTGGGTGCATTCGTACAAGTACCAGCTGTTCCAAGGCGGTGGCTACACGCAGAACGTGGGCATCTTCTCGGCGGGCAACGGCATTCCGGTGTTCCGTTGGCAACACAATGCCAACCTGGACTGGAACTTCGACCCGTTCTCGCTGGGCTTCGCGGTTCACGACAAGTCGGGCTACACCGACTTCACGGCGCCCCACCGTGTCAGCTCCTACACGACGGCAGACGTGTACGCGACTTACGCGATGGCCAAGGGCTTCTCCTTCACCGCTGGCGTGAAGAACCTGGCCGACCGCAGCCCGCCGTTCTCGAACTACACCGGCCTGTTCCAACAAGGCTACGACCCGCGCTACACGGACCCGACGGGCCGCACGTACTACGGTCGGATGACCTACTCGTTCTAAGCGAGTCTCCGGAGCACGGGATGCCCTCGGGCATTCCGTCGTCCAGCAAGGGCGCGAAACATCCTCGGATGGTTCGCGCCTTTTTTCATGGCGCGGGGCTTCGTGCCGCCAATGAGAAACGGCCCCACGCGTCGCGAGGGGCCGTCGTCTTTTCAGTGGCCGGCAGGCCTTCGCGTGGCCGGCAAGAACTGGGAAGCGCTCAGCGCGGGGCGAGGCGGATCGCGCCGTCGAGGCGGATCACTTCACCATTGAGCATCTCGTTGGTGACGATCTGGTGCACGAGCTTCGCGTAGTCGGCCGGCGTGCCCAGGCGGCTCGGGAAGGGCACGCTGGCGGCCAGCGCGTCCTGCACCTCCTGCGGCATGCCGAACAGCATCGGCGTGCCGAAGATGCCCGGTGCGATCGTCATGTTCCGGATGCCCGTCTTGGCCAAGTCGCGCGCGATCGGCAGCGTCATGCCGACGACGCCGCCCTTGCTCGCGGCATAGGCCGCCTGGCCGATCTGGCCGTCGTAGGCGGCGACGCTGGCGGTGCTGATCAGCACGCCGCGTTCGCCGGTGGATTCGGGCTCGTTGGCGCTCATCGCCTCGGCGGCCAGGCGGATCATGTTGAAGCTGCCGACCAGGTTGATCGTCACGACCTTGGAGAACAGCTCCAGCGCATGCGGCCCCGTCTTGCCCACGGTGCGCGCGGCCGGCGCGATGCCGGCGCAGTTGACGAGGCCCATCAGCTTGCCCAGGCCCTTGGCGGCCTCGACCACGCGGCGGCCGTCGGCCTCTTGCGTGACGTCGCAGCGCACGAAGGCCTGGCCCAGTTCGGCGGCGATGGCGTTGCCGCGTTCTTCCTGCAGGTCGGCCAGCACGACCTTGGCGCCGTTGGCCACCAGCATGCGCGCCGTCCCTTCGCCGAGGCCCGAGGCCGCGCCGGTGACGATGAATACCTTGCCCGAGATTTCCATGCTTGCTCCTGTGCCGGCGGGCGCGACGCAGGGCGCGCGAGGCCGGCTAGATTGACGTTAACGTAAACGTCAATTGTCGCCGGAAAGCGGCGCAAGGCAAGAGGCCGGGCCCACCACGAAAAAGCCCGCGACGTCGCCGGCGCGGGCTTGCTGTCTGCGCGTGGAAACGCTCAGTTTTCCAGGGCGTCGAGCGCGCGCGTGGTGATCTCGTCGACGCTGCCGGTGCCGCTGATCTTGCGGCAGCGCGGCGCCTGCGCATCGCCCGTGGCGGCCCACTTCGCGTAGTAGGCGACGAGCGGCTCGGTCTGCTCGTGGTAGGTGGCCAGGCGCTTGCGCACGATGTCCTCGGCGTCGTCGGGACGCTGCGTCAGCGGCTCGCCGGTGACGTCGTCCTTGCCTTCCACCTTCGGCGGATTGTTGTGGATGTGGTACGTGCGGCCGGAGGCCGGGTGCACGCGGCGGCCGCTCATGCGCTCGATGATCGCGGCATCGGGCACGTCGATCTCGAGCACGAGGTCCAGCTTGACGTTGGCGGCCTTCATCGCGTCGGCCTGCGGGATGGTGCGCGGGAAGCCGTCGAACAGGAAACCGTTCTCGCAATCGCACTCTGCGATGCGTTCCTTGACCAGCGAGATGATCAGGTCGTCGCTCACCAGGCCGCCGGCGTCCATCACCTGCTTGGCCGCCAGACCCAGTGGCGTGCCGGCCTTCACCGCGGCGCGCAGCATGTCGCCGGTGGAGATCTGCGGAATGCCGTATTTCTGGCAGATGAACGCCGCTTGCGTTCCCTTGCCGGCGCCGGGAGCGCCCAGAAGAATCAATCTCATCGCTTGCCTCTAAAGTCGGAAATTCTTTTCGCGCATGCCTGATATTGGAAATCGGCCAGATGCCGTTACTCAGGGTGCCGGGATTACTCGACAGAATATCATGCGCACCCCTACGGAGCCTTACTGCACCATCGTGGATCGATGATGACGATTCGCCGAATTTCGCGGTGCGCGGACGTCGCCCGTCAGCCTGTCGCTTTCGCCAGCAACGCTCGCACGCGCGCCAGATCTTCGGCGGTGTCGACGCCGCCCGGCGGGGCATGCGGCGCGATGTGCACGACGATGCGCTCGCCGTGCCACAGCACGCGCAACTGCTCGAGCGACTCGAGCCGCTCCAGCGGCGCCATCGCCAGCGACGGAAACGTGCGCAGGTAGCCGGCGCGATACGCATACAGGCCGATGTGGCGCAGCGCGCCGACGTCCTGCGCGCCCGCGACCGGTAGCGCGGGCTGTCCGGGCGACGACGCGTCGCGCCACCATGGCAGCGGCGAGCGGCTGAAGTAGAGCGCGCGGAACTTCGCGTCGAGCACCACCTTGACGACGTTCGGATTGGTGAAGTCGGCGACGTCGTCGATCGCGTGCGCGGCGGTGGCGACGACGGCCTCGCCGTCGGTCTCGAGCAGGCCGGCGCACTGGCGGATCAGCGCCGGATCGATGAGCGGCTCGTCGCCCTGCACGTTGACGACGATGTCGCCGCCGTCCAGGCCCAGCAGCGTGCAGGCCTCGGCGAGGCGGTCGCTGCCGCTGGCGTGGTCGACGCGCGTGAGGACGGCCTCGACGCCGTGGTGTCGGCAGGCCTCGAGCACGCGCGCGTCGTCGGCGGCCACGACCACGCGCAGCGCGCCCGAGCGCGCGGCCTGGCGCGCGACGCGCACGACCATCGGCAGGCCCGCGATGTCGGCCAGCGGCTTGTCGGGCAGGCGCGTCGACGCCATGCGCGCCGGGACGAGGACGGTGAACGTCACGGCAGCGTCCCTCAGGAAGCGAGTTGCGGCGCCGGCGTGGCCGTGGTCGCGAGCGGGCGCGCCTCGCTCTCCAGCATCACGGGGATGCCGTCGTGGATCGGGAAGGCCAGCTTGTCGGCAGGGCACTCGAGTTCGACGAGCCGGTTGTCGGCGTCGCGGCCGGCTTCCAGCGGGCCCTTGCAGAGCGGGCACACGAGCATGGCGATGAGGCGGTGGTCGAGGGTCATGATGAGGGCGCCGGCTGTGGCGGCGAGAGAAGTGTTTCAGGCGGAGCGGGGTCGCGCTGGCAGCGCGTCGCGCAGCGCGCGGGCGAGGTCGTCCGGCAACCCGAAGTCTAACGTGGCGACCCAGACCCGCGTCCGGCCGAGCGGGCGCCGCGCGAGCTTGACGGCGTCCTTCTCGGTGACGATGACGTCGGCGGTATCCGCGGGCCAGGGCAGGGCGTCGAAGGCTTCGTGGTCGGTCAGCGGCAGGCGCACGATCGCCAGGCCCTCGGCCTCGAGCATCGTGAAGAAGCGCTCCGGGTCGCCGATGCCGGCGGCGGCCAGCAGCGGGCGTCCGCGCAGGGCGAGCAGCGTCTCGCGCGTCGCCGTCGCGCCGCGCGACCAGTCCGCCAGCGACAGTGCGCCGCCCAGACTTCGCCGAGCCTCGAAGCAGCGCTCGGGCGGCGCGGGCAGCGCGCGCGCGGGTGCCGCAGGCCAGCGGCCGTTGACGACGATGAAACGGGGTGGGGTATCGGCCGCCGTCGGCCAGATCGCGTCCGCGCGTTCGCGCAGCGGGCCGGCCGGCAGCGGCCAGCCGTTGCCGATGCCGCGGCCGTCGAACACCACCAGCTCGACGTCGCGCGCCAGCGCGTGATGCTGCAGGCCGTCGTCGGCGACGATGACATCGACCTCGGGATGCGCCGCCAGCAGCCGCAACGCGGCCTCGTGGCGCTGGCGCGCGACGGCCACCGGCGCGCCGGTGCGAAGGTGCATCAGCAAGGGCTCGTCGCCGAACGTGGCGGGCGTGGCGGCGTCGGCCGGCGTCGTCGCATCGAGCAGCAGCGCCCGGGCGTCGGCGCGGCCGTGGCCTCGGCTGACGATGCCGGGCGTGAGGCCCCAGCTTCGTAGCAGCGCCACGAGGGCGATCACGGTGGGCGTCTTGCCGGCGCCCCCGACGATCACGTTGCCCACCACGATCACC
>FTKT01002506.1_pt2 | contig 10315 bp, 12 predicted proteins | sample 1658271 | NCBI WGS metagenome assembly FTKT01 (sample SAMEA3914811, study PRJEB12502) | metagenome | biome: forest; material: soil | place: Canada | collected 2011-08-04 | depth 0.3 m | reverse complement strand
GCCGACTTCTTGCCGTTGACATAGACCTGGGCGTTGGAATTGCCACGCAGCGATACCGTGCCGTCATTGTCGACGGTGACGCCCGGCACGTTGTTCAAAACATCCGAGGCCGCGCCGGTCGCGGCTTGCGGATCCTGTTTGACGTCATAGATGTCGCGGTCGATCTTGTGCTCCAGCATCGGCTTTTGCGCCGTCACCGTAACTACGGTGGTGCCGCTGGATGTTGTCGAACCGTCTTGCGTCTGGCCCGTCGCCGGCGCGGCGCTTTGTTGGGCACCTGATTGGGCAGATGCGTCGCCACCGGTCGCTGAGTTCGGTGCGGAAGACGTTTGTGTCTGGGGAGTGGTTTGGGCCAGGGCGCCGGTCGGAATCGCAAGAATCAGGGCCATCAGGCTGATGTGGCGACCGAGGCGCCGCCGACCTCGTGCGTGTGTGTACATTAGAGTGCCTCAAATAATCGATCTTTAAATACGCACATAATAAGTTGAATGTGAACCGATCATGAATATATTTATGATTTCAAAGTTGAAACATTTCCGCCATTTAATAAAGTTTCTCTGTTGTTTAACGATATGCTTATATTGCATTCCTGTATTGATTTGCGGTGGTGGCGGGGCATACGCCCGGCGGCGTGTCCGCCGGTTTCGGGCTGTGTACAGTAATGCACGTATGGGTGTGTATTAGTGTGAATAATAACTTTGTATACGCATTTATTGGAAATGTATTTCCTGTAAAATTTAACATCAATATTTGAAATTAAGTTCGTATTAACCGGCAACCTTCACTTTCACAGCCATCCACTCTTGTTTTTGCCATTGCCCCGACATCTTGCCGGGAAGAGTTCAGTATGCGTACGTGTAAATCTTGGCCCCTAAAGCGCGTGGCGCTGTCCGGGATCGGCCTGGGCCTTGTGGCCGTGTCATTGGCGGCGTGCGGCGGCGGATCGTCCGGCGGGGGTGGCAGCAATCCGATCGCCAATCTGTTCGGCGCCTCATCGTCGTCATCGTCGGTGGCCGGCCCGCCGACGGCGGCGGAGGCCAGCCGTTTCCTGGCCCAGGCGACCTTTGGCGCCACGCCCGGTGACATCACCACCCTGACCGGCTCGACCTACAGCGCCTGGATCGATCAGCAGGAGGCGATGGCGCAGGCGTCGACGCACTTGGCGCACATGGACAGTCGCCTGCCACAATTGCAGGCGACGAACGCCACGGCCGCCCTGAGCGCCAACCAGTTCTACGAAAGCTTCTGGCAGCAGGCGGCGACCGCGCCCGACCAGTTGCGCCAGCGCGTCGCCTTTGCCCTGTCGGAAATCTTCGTCACCTCGTTCGGCTCGGGGCGCCAGGACCCGCGCGGCATGGCTGCCTATTACGACCTGCTGGAAGCCGACGCCTTCGGCAATTATCGCACGCTGCTCAATGACGTCACCTATTCGCCGTCGATGGGCATCTACCTGACCTATCTCGGCAACCAGAAGGAAGACGCCAAGACCGGGCGCAATCCGGACCAGAACTATGCGCGCGAAGTCATGCAACTGATGACGGTCGGCCTCTACAAGCTGAACACCGACGGGACGCTGCAAAAGGACCTGCTGGGCAATGCCCAGCCGACCTATACGACCGACGACGTGGTGGGGCTGTCCAAGGTGTTCACCGGCCTGTCCTGGTACAATGCGGCGCCGACCAGCAGCACCTTCGGCGGCGGCAGCCGTGACAAGGACGCCTATGTCAAGCCGATGATCGCCTACAACGCCTATCACTCGACCTCGGCCAAGACCTTCCTGGGGACCACGATCGCGGCCTCCGGCACGGCGGACACGGCGGGCGACGTCAAGACGGCGCTGGACGCGCTGTTCAACCATCCCAATGTCGGCCCGTTCATCTCGCGGCAATTGATCCAGCGCCTGGTGACGTCGAACCCGTCGCCGGCCTATGTCCAGCGCGTGGCGGCCGTGTTCAACAACAATGGCTCAGGCGTGCGCGGCGACATGGGCGCGGTCGTCAAGGCGATCCTGCTCGACAGTGAGGCGCGCACGGCGTCCAGCGACGCCGACTATGGCAAGCTGCGTGAACCGGTCGTGCGCCTGGGCAACTGGCTGCGCAGCTTTGGTGTGACCTCGGCGTCGGGCAACTGGCTGGCCACCTCGACGGCGGCGCAGACCTCGCTCTACGAAGCGCCGCTGACCTCGCCGTCGGTCTTCAACTTCTTCCGGCCCGGTTACGTGCCGCCCAATACGCGCGTCGGCGCCAAGGGGCTGCAGGCGCCGGAGTTCGAACTGGTCGACGAGGTCTCGACGGCCGCCTATGTCAATTTCATGCAGGGCGTCCTGACCAATGGCTGGGGCACGGTGGCGACGGGCACGACGACGACCGACATGAATTCGACCTATGCCAACGAGACCGCGCTGGCCGACACCCCGGCAAGCCTGGTCGACCATGTCGACCTGATGCTGGACGCGCAGATGTCGACCCAGACCAAGGCCAATATCGTCACGGCCGTCACGGCGATCAGCGTCCCGGCGACGGCCGGCGACGCCGCCCGGCTCAATCGCGTCCGGCTGGCCATCCTGATGGCCATGGCGTCACCCGAATATCTGATCCAGAGGTAATCTCATGCGTTCCTCCCTCGACCGGCGCCATTTCCTGCGCCTGACCGCCGGCATGGCCGGGTTGTCGACCGCGACCGCCTTCGGCCTGCAAATGGCGGCCGTCGGCAGCGCCGCGGGCCAGACGGCGACCGACTACAAGGCCCTGGTCTGCATCTTCCTGTATGGCGGCAACGATTCCAACAACATGGTGCTGGCCACCGACGGCGACACGTGGGGCCGTTACTGGACCGCGCGGAACCAGGGCTCGGACCCGATCGCGCTGATGCCCGCGGGCACGCCGGCCCTGGCGGTTGGCGCGACCTCGTCGCTGACCGGGCGTGTCTCGGCCCTGGCCAAGCCGGAAAACTGGGGCGGCGTCTTGCCGATCGCGCCGCGGACGGCCCAGGCCATTCCCGCCGGCACCGTGGCGTCGTCGCGCGGCTTCGGCTTGCACCCCTTGATGCAACCGGCCAAGGATCTGTTCGACGCGGGGCGGCTGGCCGTGCTGGCCAATGTCGGCACCCTGATCCAGCCCACGACCAAGGCGCAGTACAATGCCCGCAGCGTTCAGCTGCCGGCCAGCCTGTTCTCGCACAATGACCAGCAGTCCCTGTGGCAGGCGGGCGCCACGGAAGGCGCGCGGACGGGCTGGGGCGGGGAGATGGGCGACTTGCTGGCCTCGATGAACGGCCAGAACACCATCTTCACGGCGATCACCACCTCGGGCTCGGCGGTCTTCCTGTCGGGCAACAGCGTCATGCAATATCCGCTGTCGACCAATGACGCGCCGGCGGTCAAGGTGGCCGGCGCCGTGGCCAGCAGCCTGTTCGGCTCGAAACCCGGGCCGGCCGCGCTGCAGGCCTTGTTGACCGGCACCTCGGCCAGCGATTTCGGGACCGACTATGCCACGGTGACGGCGCGGTCGATCTCGTCTGCCTCGGTGATCAATTCGGCCTTTACCCAGTCGGTGGTGACCGCCGTGCCGGCGCCGCCGGCCTATACCAATCCCAGGGGCGCGGTCGAAACCAATGCGATTGCCCTGCAATTGCGCACCGTGGCGCGGATGATCGCGGCGGGACCGACCTTCGGCCTGAAGCGCCAGGTCTTCCTGGTCAACGGCGGTGGATGGGACAGTCACGACACGCAAAACGCCGACCAGTCGAACAACCTGGCCAAGCTGGCCCAGGCGCTCAGCTATTTCGATTCCGCTCTGGGCAATATCGGCGGGGTCGATTATCGCGGCGCGGTCACGACCTTTACGGCGTCGGACTTCAATCGCACGATCAACACCAATGGCGACGCGACCGACCACGCCTGGGGTGGTCACCACCTTATCATGGGTGGCGCGGTCAAGGGCGGGGACATGTACGGCCAGTTCCCGACGATCGGCCAGGACCTGAACGGCTTCGTCAATCCCGATGGTGTCGGGGCGGCCCTGGTGCCGACGACCTCGGTCGATCAATATGCCGCGACTCTGGGCAACTGGTTCGGTGTCGGAACGTCCGACCTGGCGACCATCTTTCCGAACCTCAGGAACTTCTCGACGGCCAATCTGGGCTTTGTCTAAAGCCGCTTGGTCATGAGGATGTGCGGGAGGGTCACCTCCTCGAAGACATCGCCTTCGGAGGTGTAGCCGGCCGCCGTGTAAAAACCCTGGGCCGTGACGCGGGCGGCCAGGGTGATCACGCGCATGCCGTCGGCGCGGGCCTGGCCTTCGAAGGCCTTGATAAGGGCGGCGCCGACGCCGCGGCCCTGGGCGTCGGGCGACACCGCCATCTGGCGCAGTTTTACGGTCGTGGCGGTGTAAGGTGTCATCACCGCCGCGCCGACCAGGGCGCCGTCATCGAACGCGACGAAATGGCGGTCGCCGGCTTCGGCGGCCAGTTGCTCCGGCGTGAAGTCCAGCCCCAGCGGTTTGCGCAGCACGGCACGGCGCAGGGCGACCGCCGCCTGGTAATCGGGGCTGTCATGCGGGGCGAGGCGAATGATAAGTGTCATGGGGCTCATCTAGGGTGCGCCCAGGGCGATGACAAGCCGCTTACAAAATCGGCGGAGGCGGCGAATGGCTTCATGAGGCGGCACGGCGTTACCGTTCGGGCCAACACAGGAGACGGTTGTATGAAGTCCATCGGTTTGACCGCGGTATTTGCCTTGCTCGCCGTGACGGCCTGTTCACCCAAGCAGACGCCGGACGAGGCCTCGGCCTCCTCGACCAGCGCGTCGTCCGAAACCGCCGCCGTATCGATGGCGGCCTCGGAAGTCGCGTCGCAGCAGGTGAACGGCACGTTCGACGCGCTGTCCTATATGGGCACGTGGACGGGCGCCAAGGGCGCGACCTTGAAAATCCTGCCCAATGGCGCGGCCTATACGCTGACCATCGCCGACGCGTCCGGTCGTCATGATTATCCCGCAGCCGTCAAGGACGGTACCCTGACCTTCGATCGTGACGGCGCGACCCTGACCTTGACCAAGGGCGATGGCACCGCGACCGGCGACAGCGACCTGAAGGGCAAGCACGATTGCATCATCGTCGCCGCCGGCGAGGGCTATTGCAGATAACACACCGAAAGCGCCACGTTTTCACCCGAATGGGCGCCTAGGTAAGCCATCTGCCGTCCGCGGACCGCCGCCAGGAGTGGTGAGAGCTTTTGTGGCGGCGCGGAAGGCAGGCAGAAATCCCGCTCCGGCAACGGAGCGGGATTTTTTCATGTGGATTCAAACCCAACCGACTTTTTATCTCGCAGTTGCTAACGATGATGCGGGGCGAAAAGGACATCGACATGCCGTCTCCCCGTTCTCCGATCCTGTCGCGCCGTTTCCAGGCCATAGCGCTTGTCGTGCTGGCCGTGGCGCAGATCGTCTCCGCCCAACTCACCGAGCTGCTGCATGTCGGCCAGAGCGTGCAATTGCGCTCGGCCGCCGCGGTCCATCCGCTGGTGCCGTGGGGCTATGCCTTCGCCATCTGGGCGGTCATTTATCTGTGGAGCCTGGTCTCGGCCGTCTGGCAACTGGGTGAAAAGCACCGCGACGATCCGGCGCTGAAAGCTGTCGGCTGGAACATGGCCGGCATGTTCCTGATCAACAGTCTTTGGCAGGTCTGGGTACCGTTGCGCGGCCTGGATTGGGTCAGCGTCGGCCTGGTGTCGATCGCCCTGGTTCTGGGCATCAGCGGTCTTTTGCGCCTGCGCGAACTGGGGCCGGTATCGGGCGAGGATACAGGCTTCGTGTTCGCGCCGATGGCCTTGATGAGCGGGTGGCTGACCGCCGCGGCTTTCGTCAATTTCACCTCGGTCCTGGTTGCCCAGCACTATGCGCTGGACCCGACCAATGTGAATGTGTCCATGGGCTTCCTGGCCGTGCTGGTCGTGTTCGGCGCCCTGATGATCCGGTTGACGCAAAGTCTCAGCTATAGTCTTGGCGTGATGTGGGCCGTGTTCTGGGTGATGATGGCCAATATCTATCGCGACCATGAGCTGGGCATGGCGACCCTGTCCCTGGCCGGCGTGTTCGCCGTCGCCCTGGTCTGTGCCTGGACCATGTTCGAGCGCCGTCCGACGAATGGCGGCCGTCATCTTCATGTCTAGGCTTGTGCCCTTGTCGTAGCCGCCGATTCCGTTGACATAGAGCGCAATGGAGGACGGTATGATTCAGGTGGCGGCGGCGAAGGCGGAAGACGAGGCGGCATGGCGGCCGGTCTGGCAGGGGTATCTCGATTTCTATTCGCAAGCCCTGCCGGGGGACATTACCGAACTGACCTTCCAGCGTGCGCTCGATCCGCACGAACCGGTCTTTCTGGTCCTGGCGCGCCAGGCGGGCGAGGTCGTGGGCTTTGCGACCTTCGTTCTGCATCGCTCGACCTGGGCGCGGACGCATTACCTCTATCTCGAAGACCTGTTCGTGACCGAAGCGGCGCGCGGCACCGGCGCGGGGCGGGCGCTGGTCGAGCATGTCATCGAAACGGGCCGGCAAAACGGCTGCGAGCGTGTCTATTGGGTGACGGGCGAGCTCAATGAAACGGCGCGGGCCCTGTACGACAAGGTCGCCAGCCTGCCCGGGCTGGTGACCTATTTCGCGAAGATGTAAAAAGGCCGGTGGGATAACCACCGGCCTTTCTCCTATTTCAGGGCGGCTTCCAGGGCCGTGTTGAAGGCCTCGGGCTGGTCCAGCATTTCGAAGTGCAGGCTGTTGTCGATGCGCACCAGGGTCAGGTTGGCCAGGCCGCTGAAGCTCGCCTTGTAAAAGGCCTCGGTCATGTCGGGATTTTGGCCGGCGGCCGCATTGGTCGGGTACATCAGTATGGTCTGGGCCTTGATGGCGCCGAGGTCGGGGCGCAGGTCGGTGACCATGTCCTCATACATCGCCTGGGCGACGACGTGACGGTCGGACGCCATGACCCAGCCCAGGGTCAGGTCGCGATTGGCCGGCGAGGTCACCATGCGCGCCAGGCCGGCGGTTTCCTGGGCCTTGAAGGCGTCGGCGGGAGCGGCTTCGATGCCGGCCTTCAGCGCCTGGGCCTGCGGCTTGACCAGGTCGACCGTGGCGGTCGGCCCGAACAGCAGGCCGATATAGGGCAGGGCGTCGACGATGACGATCCTGGAGGCGTCTTCCGGGTGCGCCTTGGCCAGCATCAGGGTCAGGGTGCCGCCCAGTGAATGGCCGACGATCACCGGCTTTAAGTGGTTGGCCTTGATATAGGCGTCGATCGCCTCGACCTCCGCCGGCAGGATGTCGCCCGTGGCATTGGCCGCGGCCGGTTCGCCGGCAAACCCGGCCAGGTTCAGCACGTGCAGGCGATAGTGGGCTTTCAGATGGGCGACGGTGCCGTCCCAGGTGGCGGCCGACGAGGCCAGGCCCGGGATGAGGATGACGTCGGGACCCTGGCCGGTGACGGTGACGCTGAAACGCGCGCTGGCGGCGTCGGGGAAGGGCGTCGCGGCGTGCGACTTGTTGGCGACGAAGCAGGCCGTGGCGATGGCGACGGCAATGGCGAACCAGGCGCCGAACTTTGCAGGTTTGGACATGACGGGAGTTCCTTACTTGATCAGGGTCGGGAAGGCGGCGTGCGCCCAGGTGTGGATGGCGTCGAACAGGGCGCCGGCGAAGTGGTGGTTGGGATCGGCCTGGATGAGGACGGCGACGATTGCCGTGGTGAAGCCGATGGCGAACAGGGTGCGGGTGGTCTGGAGCGCGCGCACAAGGGGACGCTCGCGCTCGGGAGTGAGACGTGACAACATCTGGGTTTCCTTTGGGAATCTTAGGTGCGGTAGGGGTTTTCGAAGATCGCCTCGACCGGTTTGTCGAACACGGCGGAAATCTTGTAGGCGAGGTCGAGCGACGGGATGTGCTTGTCGGTCTCGAGGGCGATCACGGCTTGCCGCGAGACGCCGAGCCGGATGGCGAGGTCGGCCTGGGTCAGGCCCATCTCGGTACGCAACTCACGCAGGATCTGTTTCATGTCGCCTTCCTGTGCAGAACGGAGGCGGCAGCGAAGCACATCCAGAACAGGGGGTAGACGAGGTAGAGATCCATGAAGGTCTTGCCGGTGCCATTCTCCAGGAAGCCGATGGCCGTGGTGAGGAACAGCATGGCGCCGGTGGCGGTGATGAAGCGTTTGACGACGACGGCGCGGACATATTCGTCGACTTCGGCGATGTAGCGGTGGAAGACAACGATGGTGCCGCCGATCGGCAGGGCGGGGGCGATCGACAGGATATCGAGCCACAGGCCGGCCGGATGCTGGGTCCTGATCGCCCACAACGACCCCATCAGGATGACGACATAGAGCGACATGGTGACCAGGACGCCGATCGTGTAGCGGGCATTGGCGGAAAGCGAATTCATATCCTTGGCCTTTCTGCAGGTCGATCCTGCATGTAAGGAGAACCTTACATTGGCCTCGATGTAAAGTCAACCTGACGTCAGGTAGACTTTACATTTTTTTTTGAAGGCGAGACGGCCAGCGGTGATTTGACACCGCGCTGGGATAGTTATAGTACTGACTGGTCAGTACTGAATGGTGCCGCCCATGCCCGATACCCTTGCCAAACGCCCACGCCGCGCCGCGCCCGAGGTGCGCCAGGCGGCCATTCTCGACGCGGCCCTGGAAGAGTTCGCCAGGCACGGCTTTGCCGATGCCCGGGTCGAGGACATTGCGCGCGGCGCCGCGGTCAGCAAGGGCACGGTCTATCTCTATTACCCGACCAAGCAGGCCCTGTTCGAAGCCCTGGTCCGTCGCGACATCGGTCCGCGGGTCGCCATGGCCAGCCAGTTCATCGCGGCGCATAACGGCCCGCTCGAGCCGGTCCTTGGGCAATTGGCCAATATATTGGCCGGCATGATCGAGGCGGATGCGGTGCCGATCTATCCGCGGCTGCTGATCGCCGAGGCGGGGCGCTTTCCGGAACTGGTCGCCTTTTACCGGCGCGAAGTGATCGGCGTCATGCTGGGCGCGCTGGCCGGCCTGTTCGAACGCGCCATGGAGCGCGGCGAGATCGCCCGCGAGGACCCGGTGGTGCTGGCGCATCTCTTCATCGCGCCGGGCCTGAAAGCGATGCTGTGGGCCCTGGTGTTCGTCGTGGCCGAGGCCGAAGCCATGCCGCCGCGCGCCTATCTCGACACCCACGTCCGTCTGTTCCTGAAAGGGCTGAAACATGCGTAGGCTTTTGTTCTGTGTCGCGGCGGTGGCGCTGACCGGCTGCGCCGGCAAAACCGACAACCGCTATAGCGGCTATGTCGAGGCGCAGGCGGTCAGTATCGCCGCGCCGCAATCGGGCTGGTTGACGGCCGTGCGCGTCGACCGTGGCGATGTCGTCTCGCGGGACGAACCTCTGTTTGCCCTCGACGCCACGCAACAGCAGGCTGCCTTGTCCGGCGCCGAAAACCGCGCCACGGCGGCGGCGGCGACAGCCAGCGACCTGAACAAGGGGGCGCGTGAGGCCGATATCGCGCCGTTGGTGGCGCAACGTCGGCAAGCCCAGGCGCAACTGGATCTGGCGAAGGCCAACGAGGCGCGTTACGCCCAGCTTCAGCCCGGCGGTTATGTCTCGCCGACCCAGATGGACAGCCTGCGTGCCGCGACGCGCTCGGCCCAGGCCGATCTCGACAATATCGACAAGCAGATCGCCGACAAGCAGTTAGCGGCGCGTGGCGACCAGATCCGCGCGGCGGAGGCCCAGGCCCAGGCGGCCAGGACCGATACGGCCCAGGCACAATGGACGGTCAGCGATCGGGATGTGAAATCCAGGCTGGAAGGTCGCGTCGATGAACGGCTGCGCGAACCCGGTGAGTTCGTCGCCGCCGGTTCGGCGGTCTTGACCGTGCTGCCCAAGGGGCGCGAGTTCGTGCGGTTCTATGTGCCGCAGGCCGATCTGCCGAAGCTCAAGATCGGCCAGGGCGTGGCCATATCGTGCGACAACTGCGCCGCCGGTCTGCATGGCAAGATCCGCTTTATCTCCCAGGTCGCCGAGTTTACCCCGCCGGTCATCTATTCGGTATCCGAGCGCCAGAAGCTGATGTTCCTCATCGAGGCGACGCCGGACACCCCCGACGCCTTGCGCGCCGGCCAGCCGGTGGATGTGCGGTTGTGAGGGGCAAGCTGGATTTTCTCCTCCCCATTTGGGACAAATGGGGAGGTGGCATCGCAAGCCCAAAGGGCGCGTCGATGACGGAGGGGGCACTTGCTGGTGCAAGAACCGCTTTGATGCCCGGAAGTGACCCCTCCGTCGCGGACTT
>FTKT01001162.1_pt4 | contig 10335 bp, 5 predicted proteins | sample 1658271 | NCBI WGS metagenome assembly FTKT01 (sample SAMEA3914811, study PRJEB12502) | metagenome | biome: forest; material: soil | place: Canada | collected 2011-08-04 | depth 0.3 m | reverse complement strand
GGCGTGGGCGTCGGAGTGGGGGTCGGTGTCGGGCTGGGCGTCGGGGTGGCAGTCGGGGTCGGGGTCGGCGTCGGGGTGGAGCCGCCGCCACCGCCGTTCGGCACGCCGCCGTTCGTCCAGAGCGGGGCGGGCCAGGTGCCCGTGCAGGTCGAGCCGGTGTTCCAGCCCGAGTTGCCGCCGCCGTCGGTGATGACCAGGCCGGCGCCGAGGCAGTTGTGGATCGGGGTGGCGGCCTGCGCGATGTTCTTGGCCTTGACATTGGTCATCGTCATCGTGGCGTTGGCCTGCGCCTGGATGGCGTAGGTGCCCGCGCCGTCGATGTTGATGTTGTTGAAGTTCAGCCCGTTGACGGCGCCGTCCATGGTCTGGATCGCCTCGTAGGAGCTGTCCAGGATGTCGCTGTCGGTGATGTTGATGGTGGCGCCGCTGATCGGCTCGTTGAGGCCGTCGAACCACATGGCGCCGACGCCGAACTGCCAGTTGAAGTCGTTGTTGCCGGTCCGGATCAGGGTGTTGCGGGCGGCCGTGATGGTGCCGGCCACCGCCGTCCCGCTGCCGGAGTTGACGCCGGGGTACCGGTTGGCGATGTGCAGTCCGCCGCCGTTGGTGATGGTGTCGGCCATCACGTTGTCGGAGATGTTCCAGTCCTTGCCGCCGTACGTGACGATGTTGTTGGCGAGGATCGGCAGCACCACGGTGTTGTGGGTGAAGCTGTCGTTGCTGTTCGGCACGTTCTGCGGCCAGGAGGCCAGGCCGTCGTCGCCGACGTTGCGGACGAAGGTGTTGGTGACGGCCGAATTGGTCACCCCGGTGTGGAAGTTGACGCCGTCTGCGGTGGTGTCCTGGATCCGGCTGTTCTGGATGGTGAAGTGGTCCATCGGACCGTCCATCCAGGCGCCGACCTTGGTGTGCTGGATCCACAGGTCGTCGACCACCGAGTTGGACATCGCGCCGCCGATGCCGTTGACCTGGTCGTCGTCCACCCGGTCGCGGATGTCGCCGATGATGGCGAAGTCCTTCAGCGTGACGTTGCGGCTCGGGCCGCCCGCCTCCTGTGGGCGCACCGGGCCGGTGTAGCCGCCGCCGGCCACGTACTTGCCGTAGATGCCGGCCGCCCGGTTGCGGTTGACCGGGTCGCGGCCGCCGAGCACGGTGTACCAGGGACCGGCCCCGGCCAGCGTGACGCCGTCCACCACCACGTGGTCGTAGAGCGTGTAGTTGCCCTGCGGCAGGTAGACCGTCCTGCCCTGCGCCTGACCGGCGTTGACCGCCGCCTGGAGCTTCGCGGTGGAGTCGGTGGCGCCGGTCGGGTCGGCGCCGAAGTCGGCGACCGCGTCAAGTGCCCCGGCGGGCTTGGCGATCGGCGGGGCAACGTTCTGGAAGTCGGCCAGGTCGATGGTGAAGGTGGGGGACTGCGCGGTCGAGGAGACCTGCAGGCGGACCTTGGTCCCGGCCGGCAGGGTCGAGCCGAACATGGTCCGGGCCTCGTCGTAGAAGTGGTGCGGATTGGTGTCGCCGGGGTTGTTGTTGAACGGGTAACCCCCGTAGTACCAGCTGTACTTGGAGGTGACGGGGACGCTCCTGAGGACCGAGCCGTTGATCAGCAGGTCCATCGCGGCGTCCCGGCCGGTGCCGTCCGCGCTGTCGGGCAGCGAGTAGCGGAAGTCGATCGAGTTGGCCGGCGCGGTCAGGGTGAACTCGACGTACTGGCCCACCGCGCCCAGCGTGACGGCCTGTCGGCCGGAGGCCTCCGAGGCCAGGTGGCCGTAAAGGCGGTCCGGGCCGATCACGGTGCCGTTGGTGGCCGCGTACTCGGCCTCCTGCTCGACGAACGGGACGCTCGCGCCGCGTCCGGCCACGGCGAACGGGGAGAGCGCCGGTACGCCCGCCGCGTGCGCCGGGGCGGCGGCGGTGATCACGGCGGTGAACAGGCCGGCGGTGGTGAGCGCCGCGGTGGCGAGTACGGACAGGCGGCGGGCGAGACGGCCCCGTTGCGGGGGAGCTTGCATGACGGTCCACATCCTTGCTGGTCAGTGGGGGGTGGTGCGGCGGCGGACCGTGGCGCGGGGCGAGGGGGTTCGCGGAGGAGGGAATTGCGAGGAGGCTTCCAGCGCGTGTCGGGGAGGTTTCCGCCGGGCGAGGAGAGACTACGAGTCGCATCGCATCAAGTCCATAAGTCTGCGCAAATTCATGACACAGAGTCGGAAGATTTGCACATGCGAAGGCCCGCCCGGCTGCCTGTGAGGCAACCGGACGGGCCTTTCCACCGCTCACGCGCCGGGTGGTGAGGTTCCGTCAGCGCACCGCGCACCGCCCGTCGGTCAGCGCACCGGCGCACCGCCCGTCGGTCAGCCGGTCAGCCGGCCGCGACCTCGGCGAGCACCCGGGCGGTGTCCGCCGGCCGGGAGAACATCGGCCAGTGACCGGTCGTCAGCTCGGTCAGGTCCCAGCGCGGTCCGCCGAGGTCCGCGAACCACGGGTGGCCCGCCGCGATGAGCGCCCGCACCTGCTCCAGCGGGAAGGAGCAGGAGACCAGCGTCTTCGCCAGCCCGTCCACCGCCCCGCTCAGCCGCAGCGGCTGGCGCAGCGGCCCGGCGGGCTGGTCGGTGGCCCGCTCGCGGAAGAGCGCCAGCTGCGCCTCGTCCAGCCCCGCCAGGCTCGACCCGGCGGCCGCCAGCTCCGCCCAGGAGGGCAGCGGCAGCCGCCAGCCGTCCAGCAGGGCGGCCTCGGTCCGCTCGCGCTGCTCGGGCGGGTAGCTGTCGAGCGCGGCGGCGCCGTCCCGCAGCGGACCGCTGTCCAGGTAGACCACCCGGCGGATCCGCTCGGCGACCCGGTCGGCGGCGCCGGTCACCGGCGCCCCGGCGCCGCTGTGCGCCACCAGGACCACCTCCCGCAGGTCGGCCCCGGTGATCAGTTCGACCAGGTCGGCGACGTGCGTCTCAAGATCCACCTCGGGCCCGCCCTCGCCGGCCCGTTCCGCCAGCCCGGTCAGCGTCACCGGATACACCGCGTGCCCCGCCTCGCGCAGCGGCGCCGCGACCGCCTCCCAGGCCCAAGCGCCGAGCCAGAAACCGGGGACCAGTACGAACGTGCTCATCTCGCCACTCCTTCGCATCCTGTGAACTCCTCGACCGGCTCGACTCTAGGATCGAATCCGGACAGCTTCCGCCCGGATTCGGCCGGTCGATCGCGTCGGTCGATCGAGTCGGTGGATTCGATTGAGCCGATCGGGTCAATGGGGCCGGTCGATCCGGTCGATCCGGTCGATCCGGTCGGGTCGGTCGAGCCGTCGAGTCGCTGGAGTCGGTCGAGTCGCGTGAGGAGTTTTCTCGATGAGCCATCCGGTCAGCCGGGTCCTGGCCCTGCTCGAACTGCTCCAGGCCCGCCCCGGCCTCACCGGGCCCGAGCTGGCCGAGCGGCTGGAGGTGGACGAGCGCACCGTGCGCCGCTACGCCGCCCGGCTCGGCGAACTCGGCATCCCGGTCCGGGCCGAGCGCGGCAGGTACGGCGGCTACCGGCTGCTGCCCGGCTTCCGGCTGCCGCCGCTGATGCTCACCGGCGAGGAGGCCACCGCCGTGGTGCTCGGCCTGCTGGCCGGGCGGCGCACCGGACTCTCGGTGGGGGAGGCGGCCACCGAGGCCGCGCTGGCCAAGATCCACCGGGTGCTCCCGCCCGACCTGCGCGAGCGGGTCGCGGCGGTCGAGCAGTCGCTGGGCCTGACCGGCGATCCCGCGCCCGGCCCGCCCGCGCCGGGCGGCGCGCTGCTGACGCTGGCCACCGCGGTCGGCCGGCGCCGGCGGGTCCAGCTCGCCTACCGCTCCTGGCGGGGCGCCGCCAGCGAGCGCGAACTCGACCCGTACGGCCTGGTCTTCCACTCCGGGCGCTGGTACCTGACCGGACTGGACCACCACAGCGGGCAGCTGCGGACCTTCCGGCTGGACCGGATCGTCCGCGTCGAGCCGCGCGACACCGCCTTCACCCGCCCCGAGGACTTCGACGCCGTCGCGCACGTGCTGGACTCGCTGGCGGCGGTGCCCTACGCGCACGAGGTCGAGGTCCTGCTGGTCACCACGCTGGAGGAGGCCCGCCGGCGGATCCCGCCCTCCGTCGGGAGCCTGACCGGGACCGAGGAGGGCGTGCTGCTGCGCACCAGGGCCGAGCGGCTGGACGGCATGGCCGCGATGCTGGCCGGGCTGGCCTGGCCGTTCACCGTGCACCACCCCGACGCGCTGCGCGCCGAACTGCGCGCGCTGGCAGCCCGGCTGACCGATTGGAGCGCCGCCTGACGGGCCCGCGCATTGGCCCAAGGACCCGGGTACCGATTGGATCTGACGCACAGCCGGTCGGCCACCTATCGTGGGGCTCATGACCACGACTGACCAGAGCGCTCCCACCAAGGTCGACTTCTACTTCGACCCGGCCTGCCCCTTTGCCTGGATCACCTCCCGCTGGATCCTGGAGGTCGAGAAGCAGCGCGAACTCGACCTGAACTTCAAGATCATGAGCCTCTCGGTGCTCAACGAGAACCGCGAGGACCTGCCCGAGCAGTACCGCGACCTACTGGGCCGCGCCTGGGGCCCGGTCCGGGTCTGCATCGCGGCCGCCGAGCAGCACGGCCCCAAGGTGCTGCGCGACCTCTACACCGCGCTGGGCACCCGGATCCACAACCAGGACAACAAGGACTACGCGTCCGTGATCCGCGAGGCGCTCGCCGAGGTCGGCCTGCCGGCCGAGCTGGCCGAGGCCGCGGAGAGCACCGAGTACGACGAGGCGCTGCGCCGCAGCCACCACGAGGGCATGGACCCGGTCGGCGAGGACGTCGGCACGCCGACCCTGCACATCGACGGCGTGGCCTTCTTCGGCCCGGTGCTCACCGCGATCCCGCGTGGCGAGGACGCGGTGAAGATCTTCGACGGCGCCCGCCTGCTGGCCGGCTACCCGAAGTTCTTCGAGCTCAAGCGCACCCGCACCCCCGGGCTCGACTTCAGCTGACCCACCCCCGGCCGTCCGGCGCAGCCCCCGCGGGCGGCGCCGGACGGCCGCGTGCCGGGCGGATCACCCGGCCCGGTCACCCGGCGGCCCGGGACCAGTCCCGCCGGTAGGAGGCCCAGTCCGCCTCGCTCGCCGAGAAGTCCGCGTACAGCGCCACCCCGAAGGCCTGCCGCCCGGCCGCCGAGCGGCTCAGGCCCAGCCGGACCCCGCGCACCGCGGCGGCCACCGTCTCCGCCGAGCCGCGGTGGCCCCAGTCGTCCGCGTAGTACGCGGGCAGGCCCATCAGCAGGTCCACCGAGGGCGGCGTCGCCTCCAGCGCGAGGGCGGTCTGCCGCGCGACGTACCCGCCGTACAGCGAGGACAGCGGCATCGCGGTGTCGTAGGACATCACCGCGATCTGCTCGGTGCGCCGGGCGACCTGGCCGAAGTACTCCTGCGACCACCACTTGGGGTGTCCGGTCAGCGTTCCGGCCACCGCGTGCAGGGCGGGCAGCGGGTCGATCTGCGGGGCGGCCACCGACAGCGGCGCCCCGCGCCCGGCCGTCACCGCGTGCACCTGGTCGAGCAGGGCCAGGAACCCGGCGCTGCCCGACTGTACCGGCTCCAGGTCGAAGTGCACGCCGTCGAAGCCCGCGTCCAGCACCTGGCCGGCCGAGGCGGTGATCCGGTCGCGGACCTCGGGCCGCTCCAGGTGCAGCCCGTCCTTCTCGGGCGCCACCACATCGCCCAGCCAGGCCTGCACCCGAACCCCCGGCAGCTCCCGGTGCACGGCGTCCAGCAGCGCGCGGGCCTGCGGATAGCGGGCGGCCGGCAGCGAGCCGTCGTGCTCCAGCGGTCCGGCGTGCACATAGAGGTCGCGGATGCCGCCGCGCACCAGGCGCGGCAGTCCGGCGAGGTCGGCCGGCCCCTTGCGCCCGTCGACCCAGGCGTGGCCGAGCCAGACGGCGTCGCGCCCCCGGCTGCGCGCCCGCGGGTCCGGTTCGCCGGCGTACTCCAGCCGCAGGGCGAGCGCCAGCGAGCCGATCGGTGCGAGCACGAGTGCGGCCAGCACCGCGGCCGCCAGCACGGCCCGCCGTCGGCGCGAGAGGCCCCGCCAGCGCGCCCACAGCCCCCGCCGTAGCCCCCGTAGCCCCCGCAACCACCCCAATGGACGCATACCGCCCTCCCTCCGATGGCCCACCATACGGAACGCCCTCCGTGACAACGGGCCCGGGCGGATACGCTGGCCGGGTGCATCCCCGATACGGAAGGGGAGCGCATAGCCGACAGCCGTCGCACCCAGGGAGTAGCCCCATGGCCACCAGTGTCCCCTCAGCAGCCGATCAGGCCCGCGCCACCGCCTTGCGGGAGGCTCTCGCCACCCGGGTGGTGGTCGCCGACGGCGCGATGGGAACCATGCTGCAGGCGCAGGACCCGACCCTGGAGGACTTCCAGGACCTCGAGGGCTGCAACGAGATCCTCAACGTGACCCGCCCCGACATCGTGCGCTCGGTGCACGAGGCGTACTTCGCGGTCGGCGTGGACTGCGTGGAGACCAACACCTTCGGCGCGAACTTCTCCGCGCTCGGCGAGTACGACATCCCCGAGCGGATCTTCGAGCTCTCCGAGGCCGGCGCCCGGATCGCCCGCGAGGTCGCCGACTCCTTCGCCACCGAGGACCGCCCGCGCTGGGTGCTGGGCTCGATCGGCCCGGGCACCAAGCTGCCGACGCTGGGCCACCTGCCCTACGCGGTGCTGCGCGACGGCTTCCAGCTGAACGCGGCGGGCCTGATCGCCGGCGGCGTGGACGCGCTGCTGATCGAGACCAGCCAGGACCTGCTGCAGACCAAGGCCGCGGTCCTGGGCTGCAAGCTCGCGCTCGCCGAGGCCGGCCTGGACATGCCGATCATCACCCAGGTGACCGTGGAGACCACCGGCACCATGCTGCTGGGCTCCGAGATCGGCGCGGCGCTGACCGCCCTGGAGCCGCTCGGCATCGACTACATCGGGCTGAACTGCGCGACCGGTCCCGAGGAGTACAGCGAGCACCTGCGCTACCTGTCGAAGAACGCCCGGATCGGCCTGTCCTGCATGCCGAACGCGGGCCTGCCGGTGCTGGGCAAGGACGGCGCGCACTACCCGCTGACGCCGGCCGAGCTGGCCGACGCCCACGACACCTTCACCCGCGAGTACGGCCTCTCGCTGGTCGGCGGCTGCTGCGGCACCACCCCCGAGCACCTGCGCCAGGTGGTGGACCGGGTGCGCGGGCGGGCCGTCGTGGCCCGTGACCCGAAGCCCGAGGCCGCCGCCGCCTCGCTCTACCAGCCCGTCCCCTTCCGCCAGGACACCTCCTACCTGGCGATCGGCGAGCGGACCAACGCCAACGGCTCCAAGAAGTTCCGCGACTCGATGCTGGCCGGCGACTGGCAGGCCTGCGTGGAGATCGCCCGCGAGCAGATCCGCGAGGGCGCGCACCTGCTCGACCTGTGTGTGGACTACGTGGGCCGCGACGGCGCGGCGGACATGAAGGAGATCGCCGGCCGGCTGGCCACCGCCTCCACGCTGCCGATCGTGCTGGACTCCACCGAGACCGACGTGCTGCGCGCGGGCCTGGAGCTGCTGGGCGGGCGCGCGGTCCTCAACTCCGTCAACTACGAGGACGGCGACGGCCCCGACACCCGCTTCGGCAAGGTCGCGGCGCTGGCCCGCGAGCACGGCGCCGCGCTGATCGCGCTGACCATCGACGAGCAGGGCCAGGCCCGCACCGCCGAGCACAAGGTCGCCATCGCCGAGCGGCTGATCGAGCAGCTGGGCCGCGAGTACGGCATCGCCGAGCACGACATCCTGGTCGACTGCCTGGCCTTCACCCTCGGCACCGGCCAGGAGGAGTCCCGGCGCGACGGCATCGAGACCATCGAGGCGATCCGCGAGCTGAAGCGCCGTCACCCCGCGGTGCAGACCACGCTGGGCCTGTCCAACATCTCCTTCGGCTTGAGCCCCGCCGCCCGCCAGGTGATCAACTCGGTCTTCCTGAACGAGTGCGTCGAGGCGGGCCTGGACTCGGCGATCGTGCACGCCTCCAAGATCCTGCCGATGGCCCGGATCCCCCAGGAGCAGCGCGAGACCGCGCTCGACCTGGTCTACGACCGCCGCAGCGAGGGCTACGACCCGCTGCAGAAGATGCTCCAGCTCTTCGAGGGCGTCTCGATGGCCTCCAGTGCCGCCTCCAAGGCCGAGGAGCTGGCCGCCCTGCCGCTGGACGAGCGCCTCAAGCGCCGGATCATCGACGGCGAGCGCAAGGGCCTGGAGAGCGACCTGGACGAGGCGCTGACGGTGCGTCCGGCCCTGGCGATCGTCAACGAGACGCTGCTGGACGGCATGAAGGTGGTCGGCGAGCTGTTCGGCTCCGGCCAGATGCAGCTGCCCTTCGTGCTGCAGTCCGCCGAGGTGATGAAGACCGCGGTGGCCCACCTGGAACCGCACATGGAGAAGTCCGAGGATGAGGGCAAGGGCACCATCGTGCTGGCCACCGTCAAGGGCGACGTCCACGACATCGGCAAGAACCTGGTCGACATCATCCTGTCCAACAACGGCTACACGGTGGTGAACCTCGGCATCAAGCAGCCGGTCTCGGCGATCCTGGAGGCCGCCCAGGAGCACCGGGCCGACGTGATCGGGATGTCCGGACTGCTGGTCAAGTCCACGGTGATCATGAAGGAGAACCTCCAGGAGCTCAACCAGCGGGGCCTGGCGGCCGACTTCCCGGTCATCCTCGGCGGCGCCGCGCTCACCCGCGCCTACGTCGAGCAGGACCTGCACGAGATCTACCAGGGCGAGGTCCGCTACGCCCGCGACGCCTTCGAGGGCCTGCGGCTGATGGACGCGCTGATCGGCGTCAAGCGCGGGGTGCCCGGTGCGGTGCTGCCGGAGCTGCGCCAGCGCCGGCACGCGCGGGTGGAGGCCGAGGAGCCGGAGGAGGTGAACCTCGGTCAGATCCGCTCGGACGTGTCCGTGGACAACCGGCTGCCCGCCCCGCCGTTCTGGGGGGACCGGATCGTCAAGGGCGTCCCGTTCGCGGACTACTCCTCCTGGCTGGACGAGGACGCGCTCTTCAAGGGCCAGTGGGGCCTCAAGGCGGCGCGCAGCGGCGGGCCCTCCTACGAGGAGCTGGTGGAGACCGAGGGCCGGCCGCGGCTGCGGATGTGGCTGGACCGCCTGCAGACCGAGGGCTGGCTGGAGCCGGCCGTGGTCTACGGCTACTTCCCGGCCGCCTCCAAGGGCGACGACCTGATCGTCTACAACGAGGACGGCAGCGAGCGCACCCGCTTCACCTTCCCGCGCCAGCGCCGCGGCCGCCGGCTCTGCCTGGCCGACTTCTTCCGCTCCGAGGAGAGCGGCGAGCGGGACGTGGTGGGCCTGCAGGTGGTGACCATGGGCAACCGGATCTCCGAGGCCGCGAACGAGCTGTTCAAGGCCGACGCCTACCGGGACTACCTGGAGCTGCACGGCCTCTCGGTCCAGCTGGCCGAGGCGCTCGCCGAGTTCTGGCACGCCCGGGTCCGCTTCGAGCTGGGCTTCGGCGACGAGGACCCGCAGGACGTCCGCGACATGTTCCAGCTCAAGTACCGCGGCGCGCGCTTCTCGCTCGGCTACGGCGCCTGCCCGGAGCTGGAGGACCGCGCGAAGATCGCGGAGCTGCTGCGGCCCGAGCGGATCGGCGTGGTGCTCTCCGAGGAGTTCCAGCTGCACCCGGAGCAGTCCACCGACGCGATCGTCATCCACCACCCGGAGGCGAAGTACTTCAACGCCCGCTGAGCGGGCAGGGTGAAGTGATCGCCCGCTTCAACGCGCGGTAACCCCCTGATCGCGCGCCGTTCTCCTCGGTGCGCGTATCCTGGACGACCCCGTACGGGCCGGCCCGCCTCATCCAGGCGGCCGGCCCGTCCCGCCCCGGGGGCTCGCGCAGCGAAGGGAAATGCCCGATGACCAGCATCGACACCACCGTGGAGACCCTGGACCGGACCGGTGGCCGGGGGCTGCAGGCGGTGCTGCTGGACATGGACGGCACCCTGGTGGACACCGAGGACTTCTGGTGGCAGGCGGAGGCCTCGCTCTTCGCCGAGTTCGGCCACCCGCTGGACGAGTCGCACCGGCTGCACTGCGTCGGCGGCCCGATGACCCGGGTGGTCGCCTACCTGCTGGACGTCACCGGCGTCACCATCGACCCCGCCGAGCTGAGCGTGCTGATCAACCAGCGCTTCGTCGAACTGCTGGACGGCGGCGCCCCGCTGATGCCCGGCGCGGCCCGGCTGCTGGCCCTGCTGGCCGAGCAGCGGATCCCCACCGCGCTGGTCTCCGCCTCGC
>FTKT01000302.1_pt2 | contig 10359 bp, 9 predicted proteins | sample 1658271 | NCBI WGS metagenome assembly FTKT01 (sample SAMEA3914811, study PRJEB12502) | metagenome | biome: forest; material: soil | place: Canada | collected 2011-08-04 | depth 0.3 m | reverse complement strand
GCGAGCGTTCGCCGCAGACCTCGGATGGACTGGAACACCTGGTGCTCCTTTCGACACGGCGGGCCGGCCCTGCGCCGGCGGCACCGCGATCAGGTGGGGGGAGGAGCGAGAACAAGCGGAGGGTTGGCGGTACGGGAGCAGGACGGCCCGCCTCTCCCGCACGCTGGACGGGAGGGACGGTCGCGGGCCGGCGCCGCCGCCGGAGTGAGGCAGCGCAAGGGGGACCGTAACGTCCCAGACATCATCGCGCAATAACTTGATACTTGTTCGCGAAATTTAGACTTTCCCTCGCAAGATCCCTGGGGTCGCCAGGCCCAGCTCCGGCTGCGGAACCGCCGGTACCGGAGTCGGCCCCGCACCGGACGGCACGCGCCCTGACGCACCGTCGGCAACCGGGCGGCCGCCGGCCCCCGGCCGTAACCTCGGCGCGGGCGGTCGTAACGCCCGGCGGTCCGGCCGGGCGGACCAGCTACCGGAACGAGACACGCCTGCAAAAGCGTCGTCATGACGGCGGGTCATCCTTGGAGTCACAGGAAGCAGACCGAGGGGAACCCCGAAATGAGCGACTACTCCGTACTCCTCGCAGCCCTGGCGCAGCTCCCGCCCGCGCCGGGCACCGACAACGGATCCGGCCCGCCGCCCCGCCTGCCGGGCCACCTGGCCGACCGGCTGGCCGGCCAGGTGCGCGGCGGGCCGCAGCCGGCCGGACACGACGGCGGCCGCCCGGGACGGCGCCGGCTCGGCCTGCGGGCCGCCCTGGCGCAGCCCCACTGACCTGCTGACGGTCTGTCGGGCCGACCGCCGCGCCACTCCCCGCCCGCGCCGGGCGGTCCGGGCCCGGCCGCTGAGGGCCAGTCGGATGAACCTGGCGTGCCGTCAGCCCTCGCCATTCGCCCCTGATGGCACCATGGTCATCAGGAAGCAGCGTGGTGGAGTGGCCGAGTGGCGAGGCAACGGCCCGCAACGCCGTACACAGAGGTTCGAATCCTTTCTCCACCTCCACGCGATGATCCCCCCGGCGCCCGGCGCCGGGGGGATCATCGGTTTCGGACCGCTCAGGAGCCGGCCGCGCCGCGGGCGGGCAGCGTACAGCCGGCGATGACGGCCGCCAGCGCGGCGAGCACGGCCGGCACCCCGAACCCCGTCGGGACGGCCGCGTGCACCCAGGCGGTCGCCAGCGCCCGCGAGGCGGGCCCGGCACGGTCCGGGGCGCGCAGGTAGTCGAGCGCCGCGTTGGCGGCGAGCCCGGAGACCAGGGTCGCGCCCGCGGAGAGCGACAGCGTGAACGAGGTGTTCAGCGCGCCGAGCCGGGCCCCGCCGACCTCGCGTGCGTTCGCGGCCACGATCGCGATCGCGCCGCCCGCCCCGAACGCCACCAGCAGCAGCGGAGGCAGGATCCCCGACGCGTACCCGGTAGCGAGCGTCGTCCGCGCGAGCCACCCGCAGCCCAGCGCGGCCAGCAGCGCGGCGCCCGCGCCCACCGCCCGGCCGCCGAGGACCCGGGCGAACCGCGGCAGGACCAGCGCCGCGAGGACGGTCGCCGCGACCGCCGGCAGCAGCAGCTGGCCGCTCTCCAGCGGGGAGTGCCCGAGCGCGACCTGGAAGAGGGTGAGCAGCACGGAGAAGGAGGCCAGCAGCGCGGTGGCGAGCAGCGCCACCGTCAGATAGGCGCCGTAGCGGCCGAGCAGCTCGCGCACCCGCTCCCCCGTCAGCGGCCGCCGGTCGCGCGGGTCGGCGATCAGCGCGACGGCCAGCAGCAGGACGGCGCCCGCGAACCAGGCCCACACACCGTGATCCGTCCACCCCTGGGCGAGGCCGCGGCTCACGCCCCGGGTGAGCAGGATCAGGCCGACGCTCGCGCTGAGCGCCGTGGCCAGCTCCGGCCCGGCCGGCCGGCTCGCGGTCTCGGGCAGCGTGACCGCCGTGAACAGCAGCAGGGCCAGGCCCAGCAGTGCGCTGCTCCAGAGGATCCAGCGCCAGCCAGGGGTGTGCTCCAGGAGCAGCGCGCTGAGCGGGATCGAGGCCGGGAACGCCGCCAGGCCCGCGGCGAAGTAGCAGCCGAGCGCCACCTCGCGGCCCCGCCGGGACAGCGCGGTGCGCTCCAGCAGGGCGATCGCCCCGGCGGTACCCAGGGCCGCGCCCAGGCCCTGTCCGGTGCGCGCCATGATCACCTCGCCGGCGGAGTGCCCCAGCGCGGCGGCCACCGAGCAGAGCGCGAACAGGCCGAGCCCGCCGAAGTACAGCTGCCGCCTGCCGAGCGCCTCCCCCAGCCGGCCGGCGACCAGCGGCAGCGCGCCGAGCGGGAGGGTGTAGGCGGCCACCAGCCAGCCCAGCACCGCATGGCTGAGCGCCAGGTCCCGGACCATGGACGGCAGCGCGAGGTTCACACTGACCGCGCCGAAGACCAGCAGCACCTGGGTCAGCACCAGCCCCGAGACGCCGGCCAGCTGACCAGGCGTCATCGGCTTGGCCGGAACGGGTGCTGGAGTCGGGCGACGGTCCGCGGGAGCCGGCGGGTACCCGGGCGGCGGGCCGTAGCCCTGGGCCGGGACCTGCGCCGGAGCCGGCCCATAGCCCTGCGGCGGCCCGAAACCGGGCGGCGGCGGGTACGGCGAACCGGCGTACGGGTCACTGCTCACGGGAGGTCCCCCATCCTCGATGCCGCCCGCGCGCATTGTGCCGTCCCCGGAGCCCGGGTGCAAGTGCCCACTCCCCGGGCCGCACCGCCGCTTGCCAGTCGTCGACGGACGGTGAGGGGCCGTCAGCCGTCGAGCAGCCGCCAGGCGCTGAGGGCGATCCTGGCCCTGGTCAGGCCGGTGGGCCCGGTGAGGTCGATGTCCAGCGCCCTGCCGAGCTGTTCGAGCCGGCGGGCCACGCTGCTGTGGTGCAGGTGGAGCAGGTCGGCGGCCTGGCGCAGCGAGCCGGTGACGCAGTAGGCGTCCAGCGTCCGCAAGTCCTCGACGCCGGCTGCCAGCCGGGCGATCGCGGCCACGTCGGCGTTCTCCCGCGCGGCCTCCTGCGGGATCTCGGCCAGCAGCGCCAGCGCGCCCAGGTCGGCGTGGCGGATCACGGGTTCACGCGGGCTCGTGAAGCGCAGGGCGGTGCGGGCCTGCCGCCAGGAGCGGTCGGGACGGCCGGCGGCGCCGATGCCCGCGCGTACCCCCGCCGGAAAGCCGGCCCGGTCCACGGCGGTGGCCAGGATGACGCCCACCTCGGCGAGCCGGGCTGCCTTCACCAGGCGGGCCGGGCAGATCAGGGCGCCGATCCGGTCGAGCGCAAGCCCCGAGCGCACGGCGACCACGCACACCGGCAGCTCGGCGGCGAACCCGAGGAGCCGCAACGCCCGTGCTCTGGCCGCCTCGTCGGTGTCGCAGCCGACCACCAGTTCGACCAGGGCGGGGTCGGCCATCGTGGTGCGCGCCGGGTCGTACCGCTCGACGGCCGTCGCGGCGGCGATGGCCAGGCGGTCCAGCAGCAGCTCGTCGAGCGGGCCGGGCGGGCCCGGGCGCTCCAGCCAGACCGTGCCGATCTCCTCCTCGTCGAGCGTGATCGACGCCGTGCTGGAGGCGGCCGACGGCGCGGCGGACACCTCCCCGCCGTCGGGCGCGAGCCGCATCGTCCGCCCCGTGCCGTGCAGCCGGAAGCCGGCCACGCACTCGGCCAGCCCCGCCGAGGCCCGGGCGAGCGCCGGCAGGTCCACCCGACGGCGCATCAGCGTGTCGTAGAACATGACGACGCGGACCACACCCTCGGCCTGCGCGTCCAGTTGTGACAGCCGTACGGCCAGTGCCTCCATGCCAGTGAGGATAGGTCTCCGCGACGGGGCGGACGGGCGCCGATCGGCGCGTGGTGCGGGCCCGATGGCCGACGGATGGCGGGTGATCGCGCGGGCCGCCTTGGTGAGGATGGTCGTCATGGACCCCGAACTCGAACCATTCGTCCCGCTGCTCCCGCTGACCGACCTGAACGACCCGCAGGCCGCGCGCCGGGTCTACGCCGAACTGACCACCGCCAGGCCGGCGCCGCAGACCGCGCACCTGGAGATCGAGGACCGCGCCGTGCCGGCCGATCCGGACGTGCCGGTGCGGATCTACCGCCCGCGCCAGGCGCGGGGCGCCGTCATCTGGCTGCACGGCGGCGGCTGGGTGCTGGGGAACCTGGACACCGAGCACACCTGGGCCGCCCGGATCGCGACGGACTCCGGCGCGGTGGTGGTCTCGGTGGACTACCGCCGGGCGCCCGAGCACCGGTTCCCGGCCGCCCTGGACGACGCCTACGCCGTGCTGAGCTGGACGGCCGAGCACGCGGCCGAACTGGGCGTCGACCCCGAGCGGATCGCGATCGGCGGTCACAGCGCCGGCGCGAACCTCGCGGCCGCGGTGGCGTTGCGGGCGCGGGACCGGCAGGGGCCGCCGATCCGCTTCCAGCTCCTCAACGAGGCTCCGCTCGACGACCGGCAGGAGAGCTGGTCGGCCCGGCACTTCACCGACACGCCCTGGTCCAACCGCCGCCAGGTCACCGCGGCGTGGCGCCACTACCTGGGTGGCACGCCCGCCTCGGCGTACACCGCCCCGGCCCGGGCCACCGACCTCGCCGGCCTGCCGCCCGCCTACGTCGCCGCCTCGGAGTTCGATCCCAACCGCGACGAGGACATCGACTACGCGCTGCGCCTGCTGCGGGCCGGCGTCTCGGTCGAACTGCACCAGTGGCCCGGCACCTTCCACGGCTCGCAGGCGATCCTCTCCGCGGAGATCTCCCAGCGGCAGGTCGCCGAACTCGGCGCCGCACTGCGCCGCGCACTGGCCGGGTGAGGACGACTGCGCCTCTTGAACAGATGGTGACAGACAGTCAGCTGTCGACCGGTGCCGGGGCGGGCGGCGCCACAGGGGTGCGCCGCCCGCCCCGGATCGGTCAGTGCCCGAAGTCGAACCAGTTGACGTTCACGAAGTCGGCCGGCTGGCCGCTGGTGAAGGTCAGATAGACGTCGTGCGTGCCGGTCACCGCGCTGATGTTCGCGGGCACGGTGCGCCAGCTCTGCCAGCCGCCCGTGTTGGCGACCGCGAAGCTGCCGACCGGTGCGTTGCCGGGGCTGTCCAGCCGCACCTCGACCAGGCCGCTGACGCCGCCGGCCGCGCCGCTGGCCACCCTGGCGTAGAACTGGGTCGCGGGCGCCGCGCCGAAGTCGACGCCCTTGTAGAGCGCCCAGTCGCCGCCTGCGGCCGAGCTGACGTCCAGGCCGCCGCCGGTGTCGGTGGTGGGCTCGGTGGTCAGGCCGGACTGCTGGTCGAAGGACTCGGCCTGGATCGCGCTGTAGGCGTCCCGGGACCCCGGCGGCGCGGTGGTCGGGGGCTGGGTGGTCGGGGGTGCGGTCGTCGGGGGCGCGGTCGTCGGCGGGGCGGTGGCTCCCCCGGCGGCCTGCCAGACGGCGACGTAGTCGACCACCAGGGCGTGGCCGGGCACCGTCCCGGCGTCCGGGCCCCCGCCGAAGGCGGCCGGGAAGGCACCGCCCATCGCCACGTTCAGGATCAGGAAGTACCCGTGGTCGGTCGCGTTGGCCCAGGTCGTGGCGTCCACCTGGTCGGCGCGCACGGTGTGGAAGTCGACCCCGTCCAGATAGAAGCGCATCTGCTCGGGGCTGGTGCTGCGGTCCCACTCCACGGCGTAGGTGTGGAAGGCCGCCTGACAGGCCGTCGGCACGCAGGGGGTCTGCCCGCCGATTCCGGTGGTCTCGTTGCAGGGGCCGCCGGAGCCGACGCCGCAGTGCATGGTGGCCCACTCGTTGTTGACGCCCTGGACGTTCTCCATCACGTCCAGTTCGCCGATGCTCGGCCAGTTCCACCAGTTGCCGCGGTAGGGGGCGCCCAGCGCCCAGAAGGCCGGCCAGTAGCCCTTGGCCGCGGCGCCGGTGACGTCCGGCATCTGCAGCCGGGCCTCGATCCGCAGCTTGCCGCCGGCCGGGGGCTGGAAGTCGGAGCGGGTGGTCTCGATCCGGCCGGAGGTCCAGTTGCCGGCCGCGTCGCGCTGCGGGGTGATCCGCAGGTTGCCGTTGCCGTCCAGGGCCACGTTGGAGGTGGCGGAGGTCATCGTCTCGACCTCGCCGGTACCGAAGTTGGCCGGGCCGCCGGGGTAGGAGGTCCCGTTGACGTACTGCCAGTTCGCGGTGTTCACCCCGCTGCCGGCGGGGCCGTTGAAGTCGTCGCGGAAGACGGAGGTCCAGCCCGCCGGGTCCGGGGGCACCGAGGCGTGGGCGGGGAGCGAGACCAGCACGGCCGCGGCGGCGGCCAGGCAGAGCGAGAGCAGGAGGGCCAGCAGGCCGCTGGGGGTGCGGACGGGAGCGGAGCCGGGTGGAGACGCGCGCATGGCGAGACCTCGTGGGGGAGAGTCGGCGAGTGGACTGAGAGCGCTCTCAAAGGCAGCTGCGCCGAAACTGTGCTCCCTCCTCGAACGGCGGTCAAGGGGTAAAGCCGAAATAGGGTCGGCGCGGCCAATCGCTTCACCTTGTGAACATATGACGCCGCGTCAGGGACTGCGGCGAACCCAGCGGCGGCGATCAGCCGACCCGGCCGGGTCGGTGCGGCGGGCCACCGGGTGCAGAATCGAGCCATGGACGAGACGACGTACGGGGCTCAGGACGGCACCGAGGAGCGCGATCAGGACGGCGCTCGCGACTCCGCCGGGCACGCCGCGCAGGACGCCGGCCCCGAGGCCGGCCGGGAGGGCGGCGAGCCGGCCTGCTGGCGGGACCAGGTCTGCGAAGCCTGCGGCCGCGTGCGCGAGCACCCGGGCCCGGACGCCTGCGAGCACTGCGGAGCGACCGCCACCCAGTCGACTGCCCCGCCCGCCGCCCGAGTGCCCGGACGCGACCGCGACGCGGCCGGGCGGGCCCGCAACGGGCGCCCGCGCGACGGCCTCGGCCGCCCCCTGCCGTACGGCACCCAGGGGGTCCCCCGGCAGCCCGAGGGGGTGCAGCGCACCCCGGCCGCCGCGCTCGCCGAGGCGCAGCGCTTCCTCGACACGGGGATGCCCTTCCACGCGCACGAGGTGCTGGAGGACAGCTGGAAGTCGGCGCCCGAGGCCGAGCGCGAACTCTGGCGGGGCCTGGCCCAGTTCGCGGTCGGCCTGACGCACGCGGCGCGCGGCAACGCGGCGGGCGCCGAGTCGCTGCTGACCCGGGCGGCCGAGCGGCTGACCGCCTACCGGAGCGACCCGCCCCACGGCATCGACGTCCCCGGCCTGATCGACTGGGCCCGCGAACGGCCCAGCGCCACTCCCCCACCCCTCGTCGCCACGGACCGCTGACCGGCCCCCGGACGACGTAGCGGGGTCACGGTCGCGCGCACGCCTCCCCGGATCGCGGCCGGGCAGAACAGCCGCACGCGAGCGCCCCTACGCCGCTCTCCCCGGACCGCGCAACGCGGTCACGGCCGGCAGAACAACCGCACCAGCCGCGCCGCCATCCAGGGCCGCCGGCCCCAGGCGAAGATCCGCCCGGTCAGCGTCTCGCGCCAGGTGGCGGCCCGCCCGTAGCCGACCAGCAGGAAGGCGACCGGGTCCGCCGAGATCCGGCAGTCCACCCGCTCCCCGGCGGCGGGCGGCCCGACCGCCACCCGGCCCCCGGCGAGCCGGATCACCAGGTCCGGGGCACCCTGGGGCGCCCCGCGCCAGCGGATCCGGTACGCGACCGTGGTGGCGCGGCCGGTCTCGGTGAGCATCAGCGGAAGCATCCGGGCGAAGACCTCGCGGGCCACCACGGTGGCCTCGGCCCGCTCGATCGGCCAGGGCGTGCCGGTGGCCCGGGCGATGTCCAGGCCGTGCACCAGGCACTCGCCGAGGGCCAGCGCGGTGAGCGTGTCCGGGGTCCGGGTCACGCCGGGGCCGTACCAGGGGGTGTCCAACGGTGCGTCAGGGTCCAGCGTGGCGGTGGCGGCCAGGAAGGCGGCCAGCCCCTCTTCGATCATCGTGACGGCGGCGGCGAAGGGCCGGCCCTCGGTGCTCTCGGCCAGTTCCCGCACCAGGGTGCCGTTGACCGCGGCCAGCCGCTGGTGGAAGTCCTGCTCCTGCGGCACGTAGCGGGCGTACTGGGCGCTGTTGCCGGTGGCCGCCTCGGTGAAGCCGTGCAGGACGTAGCCGAGGTGGGAGGCCACCTCGGCGATCCGCCAGTCGGAGCCGGGCACCGGTGTGTCCGGCTCGCTCGCGCGGAGCATCCGCAGCAGCCGGGCCCCGGCCTCGGGCAGTGCGCGGCGGGCCGCTTCGCGGTCGATCGGGTCCATCCAAGGCCTCCTGGCGGCAGGCCCTCGGCGTCGGCGGACCGGGGTGGGGGCGGGCGTGGCGCCGCCGATCTGCGAGGTGTCGGCAGAGCCTAGAAGCAGCCGGGCCCGCTGTCTACCCATCGGTAACCACCGGTTCCGCCGGCCGCGCCGCCCTGGTGCCCGGCGGGCCGGGCACCAGGGCGGCGCAGGGCTACTGCGGCGTCACATAGGCGCCCGAGATACCGCCGTCGACCAGGAAGGTGTTGGCGGTCATGAAGGAGGAGTCGTCGCTGGCCAGGAAGGCGACGGCGGCGGCGATCTCGGCGGGCTCGGCGAACCGGCCGAGCGGGATGTGCACCAGCCGGCGCGCCGCGCGCTCCGGGTCCTTGGCGAACAGCTCCTGCAGCAGCGGGGTGTTGACCGGCCCGGGGCAGAGCGCGTTGACCCGGATGCCCTCGCGCGCGAACTGCACGCCGAGTTCGCGCGACATGGCCAGCACCCCGCCCTTGGAGGCGCTGTAGGAGATCTGCGAGGTGGCCGCGCCCATCACCGCCACGAAGGAGGCGGTGTTGATGATCGAGCCCTTGCCCTGCCGCTGCATATGCGGGATCGCGTACTTGCAGCAGAGGTAGACGCTGGTCAGGTTGACGTCCTGGACCCGCTTCCAGGCCTCCAGCCCGGTGGTCAGGATGGAGTCGTCCTCCGGCGGCGAGATGCCCGCGTTGTTGAACGCGATGTCCAGGCGCCCGAACTCGGCCACCGTGGCCTCGTACATCTCCCGCACGGCGTCCTCGTTGCTGACGTCGGCCTGGATGAAGCGGCCGCCGACCTCCTCGGCCGCCGCCTTGCCCGAGGCGGCGTCCAGGTCGACGCAGACCACCTTGGCGCCCTCGGCGGCGAACCGCCGGGCGGTGGCCAGTCCGATGCCGCTGCCCGCGCCGGTGATGACGGCCACGCGGCCGTCGAGACGGTTGGTCATGCTGCTACTCCTCGGTTGAGATGAAGACGTTCTTGGTCTCGGTGAAGGCGGCCAGTGCGTCCGGCCCCAGCTCACGGCCCAGTCCGGACTGCTTGAATCCGCCGAACGGGGTCGAATAGCGCACCGAGGAATGCGAGTTGACGGAGAGGTTGCCCGCCTCCACGCCGCGTGCCATCCGCAGCGCCCGGCCCAGGTCCCGGGTCCAGATCGAGCCGGCGAGGCCGTACTCGGTGGAGTTGGCGATCCGCAGCGCGTCCTGCTCGTCCTCGAAGGGGACCACCGCGACCACCGGGCCGAAGATCTCCTCGGTGAAGGCGGGCGAGTTCTGGTCGACCGGGGCGAGCACGGTGGGCGGGAACCAGAAGCCCTTCCCGCCTGGCGCCGTGCCCCGCACCGCGACCGGTCCGGTGACGTAGCCCGCCACCCGCTCGCGGTGGGCCGCCGAGATCAGCGGGCCCATCTCGGTCTTCTCGTCGCGCGGGTCGCCGACCCTGACGCCGAGCACGGCCGGCTCCAGCAGCGCCATGAACTCCTCGAAGACACCGCGCTGCACCAGGATCCGCGAGCGCGCGCAGCAGTCCTGGCCGGCGTTGTCGAAGACCGCGTACGGCGCGGTGGCGGCCGCCTTGGCCAGGTCCGCGTCGGCGAAGACGATGTTGGCGCTCTTGCCGCCGAGTTCCAGGGTGACCGGCTTGACCTGGTCCGCGCAGCCCGCCGCGACCGCCTTGCCCACCTTGGTGGAGCCGGTGAACACCACCTTGCGCACGTCGGGGTGGCTGACGAACCGTGCCCCGACCACCGGGCCGCGCCCGGGCAGCACTTGGAGGACCCCCTCGGGAATCCCGGCCCGCAGGGCGAGTTCGGCCAGCCGAAGCGCGGTCAGCGGGGTCAGCTCGGCGGGCTTGACGACCACCGTGTTGCCGGCCGCCAGCGCCGGGGCGAAGCCCCAGGCCGCGATCGGCATCGGGAAGTTCCACGGCACGATGACGCCGACCACGCCGAGCGGCTCCTGGAAGGTGACGTCGATGCCGCCGGCCACCGGGATCTGCCGTCCGAAGAGCCGCTCGGGGGCGGCCGCGTAGTACTCGATCACGTCGCGGGCGTTGCCCGCCTCCCAGCGGGCGTTGCCCA
>FTKT01000292.1_pt2 | contig 10365 bp, 8 predicted proteins | sample 1658271 | NCBI WGS metagenome assembly FTKT01 (sample SAMEA3914811, study PRJEB12502) | metagenome | biome: forest; material: soil | place: Canada | collected 2011-08-04 | depth 0.3 m | reverse complement strand
GGCGTCGGTGGGCTCGGCGGGAACTCCACCGTCAGTACCGGTGGGGCCGGTGGTCAGGCCGGGGCCGGCGGGGCGGCCAGCGGGAGTAACAACAACGGGGGTGCCGGCGGATCCGGTGGGACGGGCGGCAACAGCGGCGCCCTCGGCACCGGCGGAGCCGGTGGTGGCGGCGGCAACGGCGGCGCGGCCACGGGCACCGGAGTGATCGGTCACTGCGGCCCCGGCGGCAACGGCGGTCTCGGTGGCGTCGGCAACGGTGCACACGGCGCCCCGGGCACCGGCAGTGGTACCTGCTGAACTGACAAGCCCCACCCGGCGGGCCCGTTCAGGGTCCTGCCGTGGTGGGGTGCGGTGTCCGACGGTCAGCCGACGCAGCCGGGCACCGACGGGGAACTGCCCGTGCAGTTGTCGGGAATGTTGCCGCTGACGGGGGAGGTGGTGAGCGTCATGGTCCCGTTCTGGCGGTAGATGCCGCCGGCTCCGGTGCCGGCCGCATTGGTGCTGATCTGGGTACTGGTCAGCGTGGTGGCCGTGGAGTTGACGGCGGCGATGCCGCCGCCCTGCGTTCCGGCGGTGTTGGCCCCGATGACGGAGGTGCTGGTGCTGGTCAGCGAGCCCCGGAGGCCGTTGTAGATGCCGCCGCCCTGGCCGTTGGCGGTGTTGTGGGACACGTTGCCGCCGGTGAAGGTCGCGGTCGCCCCCGTGGCGGGGGCGGCGAGGTCGGCGTTGGCCAGGCCGCCGCCTCGACCGGCCGCGGTGTTGCCGGTCAGGGCGCTCGCGGTGAGGGTCACCGCGCCGTAGTTGAGGATGCCGCCGCCGTCCGTGGCGGCGCTGCCGTTGCTGAGGGTGACGTTGCCCTTCAGGGTGAGAGCGCCGGTGGAGGCGACCTTGGCGATCCGGAAGGCGGGCGTTCCGGGGGTCGTCGAGCGGGTGATCGTGTCGTTGTCACCGGTCAGGGTGATCGTGGTGGTGATGATCGGCAGTGCGTCGGGCCCGTCGGTGTCGCTGCTGTTGGCGGCGGCGACGGTGTAGGTGCAGTTGGCCGCGAGGACGATGTTGCCCCCGCCGGCGGTGTTGGCGGCGTTGACGGCGCTGACCAGTGCGGCTCCGTCGCAGGTCACGGCCGCCTGCGCGGAGGTGGGGACCAGGGCGGCCAGCCCCGCGACCAGCACGGTGGCGCCGGCCAGGACCGGGGTGGTGCGGATGCGTCGCATGACGTTCCTTTCGGATCGACGAGATCGACGACGATCTTGCCGTGCAGGTGAGTTGAGTTGAGTTGAGTCGCTTTGCGCAGTGCCCGGTGCGGTCCCGCTGACCGCCCCCACCAGCTCTCTGCCTGGTGGCGCGGAGCTGGTGGGAGCGGTCAGCGGGACCGATGGGGAGGCCGGACAGCCGCCTGGCTTGACTGGCGAAGCATCAGATTCCTGTCGTGCTGGGCGGCCCTAGGCGGCCGCCGGCGCCGCTGGCAGGGCGCAGTTGGTGACGGCGGTGGCCGCGGCGGTCGCAGCGGTGGCGTTGGCGGCGACGGCGGCCGCGGTGGCGGTGGCCGCAGCCGCCGCGTCGGCAGCGGCGGTGACGGCGTGGGCCGCGAGGCCCGTGGCGGGCGGGACCAGGGCGGCCTCGGCGGCGAGGGACTTGGTGGCGGCAGCCGAGGTGGCGGCGGCGGTGTTGGCGGCGACTGCCGCGTTGCCGGCGGCGGCTACAGCGGCGGCCGCGGCGGTGGTGGCGGAGGCGCAGCCGGCAGCACCGGGGACGACACGGGGTGTCGACACCGCAGGTGTGCCCGGGGTTCCGGCGCTGGCCGGCGCCGTGGTCAGCACCGCACCGCCGATCATGAGGGCGCTGATGGCGAGGGGGACGGCGGCGATGCGGCGAGTCTTCACGGGAGCCTCTGTCATGAGGGTGAGCCCTGTCCTTGCGGCGGGACGGCCGGGTCGCGGGGCCCACGGTGGTGGAAGCCGAAGCGGCTCCTATGAGGAAGACCAACACCGATCTGCCGCGGTGTCCTTGTGGGGCGTCTGCGCCAAGTGGCCGAAGCCGGACCGGAACACGGGCGCCGCTCCGGGCGACGTGCCTGGTCAGGATGCCCGGGGGAGCCGGGCCCCGCCGATCAGCTGCCGACTCGTCAGGGTCGTTAGCGCCCCCCGTTCGTGGCGGTGCTGAGCCAACTGCCCTTTCGTGTTCCGGAGTCGCTGCATCAGAAGTCGGCGGTCGCGGGTCGGGCCGTGCGCGGCGGGAACGGACCCGATCGGCGCGGTCGGGCATCCCGGGTCGGCCGGCTGGGAACTTCGCCTGAGCGTGGTTCCCGGGTCGACCGGCAGCCCACTGTGCTTCGGGACTGCGAAGTCCGCGGACTCCGTGGGACCCGTGACACCGTCCTGGGACCCGTGACACCGTCCGGGTTGCCGCCGTCGAAGCGGCGGCGGCCTTGACGGGCTTGGTGTGTTCTGCGTTTGTATACAGCATGACGTGTACGGGTGTCTGGTGGCCGGGATGAGCGGCGCCCTCGGGGCACTCCGGCCGAGGGAGCCGCTCAGGGCGGGTCCGTTCGGTGAGGCCGTCAACCCCGCCCGGCTGCTCCGGCTGTCCCGGCTGTCCCGGGCGCCGGGGCCGTTCCTGGATGGCAACGCAGGCGGGGACCCAGGCCGCGACTCAAGCGGCGACCCAGGCGGGGACGGCACAGTCTGACCAGAGACCCTGGCTTCTCTGGCTCCAGGATGCCCAGGTGATGCGGCAGGCTGGGCTCGGCAGAGCGGTCGCCGTGGCCGTGCCCTTCAACCAGATTCCGCGATGCGGCGATCGACACCTGACCGGAGCGACGATGGAACAGCTGGAGCTTCGGCACCTGCGCGTGGTGTGTGCGATCGCCGACGCCGGCGGCCTGCGCCGCGCGGCGGTGCTGTTGGGGTACTCGCAGCCGGCTGTGAGTACCCAACTCCAGCGGATCGAGGGCTATTTCGGCGGGGAGCTGTTCGTCCGCAGCCGGGCGGGGGTGGTCCCGACGACCTTCGGGGTGAAGGTCATCGCCCAGGCCCGTGAGGTGCTCGCGCGGGTGGAGGCCATCGGCAGGTGCCCGGACGGGGACGACGCCGGGGCCGGCCAGGTCCTGCGGCTGGCCGCGACCAACACGCCGGTCCTGTCCGGCCTGGCGGTGCGGATCCGCAGGGCGCTGCCGGAGCTGGCGCTGACCGTCAGCTCGGTCTACTCCTCGGCGGAGATCGTCGAACTGCTGGAGGGCGGCGAACTGGACGTGGCGATCGCCACGGACTACCCCGGGATGGAGCTGCGGCACTCCGAGGCCGTCGCCCATCGCGGGATCGTCACCGAGCCGTCGTTCGTGGCGCTGTCCGCGAACCACCGGCTGGCCCACCAGGTCGAGGTCTCGCTCTCCGAACTCGCCGAGGAGGCCTGGTTCGTGACCCCCGACGACGGTGCCGGCTGGCCCGGGGTCTTCTACGTCGCCTGCCAGGCCGCCGGATTCCGCCCGGCCACCGTGCACCAGTTCCTCGGCGATCGGCACCAGCTCCAGGACATGATCGCCGACGGCCTGGGCGTCTCGGTGGTGCAGGCGACCTTCCGCCCCTCCGCCGGGATGCTGGTCAAACCCCTGACGGGCAGGCCGATTTGGTGTCGCTATCTGCTGGCCTGGCAGCTGGGCGGGGTCGCCGACGAGGTCGTCGAGACCGTCCACCGGTCCGCGACCGCGGCCTACCGCGACCTCTCGGTGCACGTGCCGCACTTCCAGCCCTGGTCCACCCGGATGTTCCGAGGGCCGCGCGCCTGATCCACCGCCGCGCCTGCCGCTGCACCCCTGCCGCCGTGCCCGACAGCGGCGCGCCCCCGGGCCATCGCGGGCGTTATCACCGCTCACCCAAGGTCCTATCACGCAGTCCGTTGTCAGCGGCCAGGCTCAGTGAGATGTTACATGTCACGTCTCACCAACCCCTCAGAGGCGTCCCCCACGTTCCCTCAGGAGCATTGATGCGCCATCGATTTGCCCTGCCCAGATTCCTCGCCTCCGCGGTGGCGGCCGGCGTCGCGACCGTCGGCCTGCTGGCCTCGCCGGCGCTCGCCGCGACCGCCCCGAAGCCCCTGCCCACGACTCCCACCGGCGCCGCGACCGCGGCCGATCCGCTGTCGCCGCTCGGCGTCATCACCGCCCCGTCCACCCAGACGGACGTGCGAGGCCACCGGGTCGACGCCGGTCACCAGCGTCCGGTCAGCCCGGCGACGGCCGCCACGCCCAGCACGCACCCGAAGGCCGCCGCGCTCGCGGCGGCGCAGTCCTGCACGGCCGCCGACTTCGGCGGCCGGTCCGGATCGGCGCTGGTCGCATACATTCAGTCCTCGACCCTGGACTGTGTCAACTCACTGTTCCCGCTCACCGGTTCCGACGCGCACAACGTCTTCGACGAGGCGCAGATGGTCACCGTGGCCAACGCCTTCAAGAGCGCCGCGGCCGGCTACCCCGGCGACAACTCCACCAACACCCATCAGCTCGTGCTGTTCCTGCGCGGCGGCTACTACGCGCAGTTCTACCACCCCGCCGACGTCGGGACGTACGGTCCGACCCTGGCGTCCGCCATCGAGGGCGGCCTCGACACCTTCGTGGCGTCCCCGCACTTCATGGACGTCACCGCGGCCAACGGCGACGTCTCGGGCGAGGCCATCGTCCTGACGGACAGCGCCAACGAGCAGGCCCGCTACCTGAACACCTACAAGCAGGTGCTCAACGCCTACACCAGCTCCTACGACGCGATCCCCAGCATGGACGCGGCCGTCAACGACGTCTTCACCCCGATCTTCCGCGGCCACCTGAACCCCGCCTTCCTCACGGCGGTCACCGCGGACCCGAGCATCATCGACACGCTGGACGCGTTCGCGCTGAGCCACCAGTCACTGTTGAACGGGTCCGGGTACTACCTGGACTCCAACGCCGGCACCGAGGTCGCCCGCTTCCTGGACACCACCGCGCTGCAGGCCAAGGTCCGTCCGCTGGCGAGGGGGCTGCTGGCCGTCTCGGCGATCACCGGGACCACGGCGCCGCTCTGGGTCGGGGTCGGGGGGATGGCCGACACCTTCGACCGCCCCCAGTGCTCGTTCTACGGCACCTGCGGCTACGCGGCCCAGCTCACCGCGGCCTCGCTGCCGACCACCTACCCCTGCGGTGCGACGATCACCCTGCTGAGCCAGGCGCTGACCCCCGCTGACCTGACGGCCGCCTGCACCAGCCTGCAGAACGAGATCCCGTACTTCCACAACCTGGACAAGGACAACGGCGTCGCGATACCCGGCCAGTACGAGACGAAGGTCCGGCTCGCCATCTTCGCAAGCTCCAAGGACTACCAGGTCTACTCGAGCTGGATCTTCGGCAACAGCACCAACAACGGCGGCGAGACGCTGACCGGGAACATCACCGACCCCAACAACCAGCCCGTCTCCGTCCAGTACCAGTGGCCCACGGACAACGGGTTCGCGGCGCGGGTCTGGAACCTCAACCACGAGTTCGCGCACCTCATGCAGGCCGCCTACGACATGAAGGGCGACTTCGCCACCCAGATCACCGTCCCGGACATCTGGTGGATCGAGGGCCAGGCCGAGTACGTCTCCTACAGCTACCGCGGCGTCACCGACACCGGGGCCGTCACCGTGGCCAGCCAGCACACCTACGCGCTCAGCACGCTGTGGCAGAGCACGTACAAGAACTCCGACCAGACCCGTACCTACCCGTGGGGCTACCTCGCCGTGCGGTACATGTTCGAGAAGCACCCCGCGGACATCTACAACATGCTCGCCCACTTCCGGACCGGGGACTACGCGGGCGGCTACGCCGTCTACAACACCGGCATCGGCACCCGCTACGACGCCGACTTCGACGTCTGGCTCGACGCGCTCGCCAACTCCGGCTCGAACGGCCCCGCGACGGCGTGCACCGACCCCGACACCCGTGCGATGGGCCAGAACTGCTTCCGCGCCAACCAGTCCGCCACCGCCGGCAACAGTGACTACCTGTTCGTCTACCTGCCGGCCGGCACCTCGACGCTGACCGTCAGCACCAGTGGCGGCACGGGCAACGCGGACCTCTACTACAACGCCGACACCTGGGCCGGCCCCACCGCGTACACGGCCAAGTCGACCAACTCCGGCAACGAGGAGAGCATCTCCGTCACCAGCACCAACGCGGCCCCCGGCTACCGCTTCTTCACCCTGCACGCGGCCACCGGGTTCAGCGGGGTCACCGTGACCTCGCGCTACGTCTTCGGCGGCGGGGGAGGCGGCGGGAGCCTGCCCGCCTGCACCGCCACCGACACCCGCGCGATGGGCCAGAACTGCTCGCGCGCCAACCAGTCCGCCACCGCCGGCAACAGTGACTACCTGTTCGTCTACCTGCCGGCCGGCACCTCGACGCTGACCGTCAGCACCAGTGGCGGCACGGGCAACGCGGACCTCTACTACAACGCCGACACCTGGGCCGGCCCCACCGCGTACACGGCCAAGTCGACCAACTCCGGCAACACCGAGAGCCTCACCGTCACCAACAGCACCGCCGGATACCGCTACATCTCCCTGTACGCCGTCACCGACTTCAGCGGAGTCACGGTGTCCACCCAGTACTGACGCACCATCAGCCGCCTGAGTGCGCCTGAGGACGGCGGCCGGAACGGAGCACAGGTGGGAGGGGAGGCGGCCTTGCCTCCCCTCCCACCTGTGGTCCCGAGGTTGGGCCATCCGGCATCGTGCCAGTGACCTGCCGTGCTCGTGACGGGTTGTCAGGCGATGCAACCAGTCTCCGGATCATCCGCGATCCGCTCCCGTCATGCCCCGGCCGCGCTGATCGCCTCGCTCGTCGCGGCCTTCCTCCTGCTGGCCGCCTCGCCCGTCGGCGCCCACGGTCCCGATGCGCTCGGCACGCTCAACCCGCCGCCGGGCGTCAACGTCCTGGACTGCAAGCCCGACGCGGCCCACCCCTATCCCGTGATCCTCGCCCATGGCACCACGGGGAACGCGCACGACGACTGGGGCTACCTGGGCCCCGAGATCAAGAAGGCGGGCTGGTGCGTCTGGGCGCTGGACTACGGCGACACCGGGCACTACCCCTACGACGCCACCGGCCCGGTGATCGAGTCGGCCCGTCAGTTCGGCCGGTTCGTCGACCAGGTCCGGGCGCTCTCGGCGGCGCCGGACGGGACCGAGCCCAAGGTGCAGGTCGTCGGCTTCAGCCAGGGCGGTGACCTGCCCCGCTACTGGATGCGCTACCTCGGCGGAGCGGCCGCCACCGCCGGCCTCGTCGGTATCTCACCGATGACGCACGGCTCGGACGGAGTGCTCTGGCACCTGCTCCCGGTCATCGCCCCCTACTGTGTGGCCTGCACGGACGAGTACCCGGGGTCGGCGTACAAGACCGTCGAGAACCAGGGCGGGGTGGAGACCCTTCCCGGCATCCGCTACACGGTCCTGGCGACCCACCAGGACGAGCTCGTCACCCCGTGGCGCGCGCAGTTCCTGGCGGGACCGGCGGCCATGGTCTCCAACCACGCGATCCAGGACTTCTGCCCGGGGGCGATCAGCGGTCACCTCGGAATGCTCACCAGCCCGGAGGTGCGCGACCTGGTGATCGACGCCCTGGCCCACGGCGGACGGCTCGGCGACGACGTCCGCCCGGCCTGCCGGGGACTGTTCGGCGACGCCGCCTCCGTGGTCAGCGAGGACGTCGGCAGGAGCAGCAAGCTGGTGCTGGACAACCTCCTCGGCCGGCTGGGCGACCCGCCGCACGGGTTCGGCGGCCTACCGAACCCGTAGCGCTCCGCGCGGGCAACTGCCCTGGGCACGGCGGCGGTTACGGCCGGTAGTACTCCTCGATGGGGACGCGTGCCTCGTCGAGGAGGGCCGGGCCGTGCTGCGGCACCACCGGCCAGCTGCCCGAGTCCGGGTTGAGGGCGACGAGTTGGTCGGTGGAGAGGGCGTAGACGACGCGGCCGAGGCCGGAGCGGGCGATGCCGCCCGTGCACATGCCGCACGGCTGGCAGCTGGTGTAGAGGGTGGTCCCGGCGGCGGCCTCGGGGGTGAGCTCGCGCGCCGCCCAGCGGGCGAGTTTGAGTTCCGGGTGGGCGCTGATGTCGTTGTCGCGCCGCACGGTGTTGTGGGCCTCGGCGAGGACCGTGCCGTCGGGGCCGGCGAGCAGGGAGCCGTACGGCGCGTCGCCCAGGGTGATGGCGTGGGCCGCGATGGCGATCGCGCGGCGCAGCAGGTCCTGGTCGGTGGTGGTGATCACGATGCTGTTCTCCGGTGTGTGGCCACGGCGGTGAGCGCCTGCCAGGCCGCGTGGGGCCGGCGGGTCTCCTCGGGGTCTCCGTGGTAGGGGTCGAGCACGACGGTGTGGGCGCCGAGCTGCCGCAGTTGGTCGAGGTCGTCGAGGATCTGTTCGAGGCTGCCGGTGCCGGCGAGCCGCGCGGGGTCCTCGATCGGTGCGGTGGTCAGCCGCAGGGCGATCCGGGGTGCGAAGGCGGGCAGCGTGTGGGTCGCCAGGGTCGAGCGCATCGAGGGGATGGTGGCCCGCAGCGGGTGCCAGGCGTCGCCGGACCTGATGGCGCGTCGGATCGCCGCCTCGCTGTTGCCGCCGATCCAGATCGGGATCGAGGTGGCCGGGGCGCCGCCGGCGGCCTCCTCGCGCCAGGCGTCGCGCAGGGTGGCCAGGTACTCGTCGGTCAGTCTGCCGCGCTCGGCGAACGGCACGCCGAGCGCCTCGAACTCCTGGCGCGCCCAGCCGACGCCGACGCCGAGGATCAGCCGGCCGCCGCTGAGTTGGTCGAGGTTGGCGGCCATCCGCGCGACCAGCAGCGGATGCCGGTAGGGCAGCACGAGCACGGTGGTGCCCAGACGGAGCCGGGTGGTGAGGCCGGCGAGCCAGGAGAGGGTGGTGAACGGCTCGTAGAACGGCGCGGGATACCGCGCGGCCAGGTCCGGGGTGATGGCCACGTGATCGGAGACCATGAGCAGGTCGAAGCCGAGTCCCTCCACGGTCCGTGCCCATTCGCGCAGCACGCCGGGATCTGTTCCAGGGCCGAAGTTCGGTACGTTGACGCCCAATTGCATACCCCGAGGCTATCTCGGCGATCATGGGGCATGGAACAGATTTCTCCTGGTCGTCGCCGGGTTTCGCCGTCGTTTCACCGGTAGAATCGAGCTATGGCCGTGAATCTTGACGACGTGGACTGGGCGATCATCGACGAGTTGCAACGGGAGGCGCGGATCTCCCTCAGCGAGCTGGGGCGGCGGGTGAACCTCAGCGCCTCGGCCACCACGGAGCGGGTGCGGCAGTTGGAGGCGATGGGCGTCATCGCGGGCTACCACGCCGTCGTCGACCTGGCCAAGGTCGGCTACCCCGTGCTCGCCGTCGTCCGGTTGAAGTATCCGGGCAACCGCCACGAGCCCTTGCGCCGGCTGCTCGCCGAGCGGCGCGAGGTCCTGGAGTGCGTGCGCACCACCGGTGACGACTGCTACACGCTCAAGGTGGCCGCGACCTCGATGGGGCATCTGGAGGCGTTGATGGACGAGCTGGCCGGCTTCGGCAGTACGACCACCAGCGTCGTCTACAGCCAGACGCTTCCCTACCGCGGACCCGCCCGGCCGGGAGCTGACGCGTAGTCACGGCCGCGGACCCGCCCGGCCGGGAGCTGACGCGTAGTCACGGCCGCGGACCCGCCCGGCCCGGAGCTGACGCGTAGTCACGGCCGCGGGCCCGGGCCGACCGCCGGGGCCGCGGGGAACCGGTGCGGCCGAGCATCTGTCATGGACGCGGTGGAGCAGGAAGACTGGGCGCTGGACAGGACGGGACGTCATGAGCCGGAGGTGTGGTGGTGGCCGAGGTGTCGGCGGGCGAGACGGTCGGTGACGCGCTCGCGGGGGTCGCAGCCGCGGGTCCGACCCTGTCCTTCCTGAGCCGCTCGCTGGGACTGGTCGGTGCGAGCGGGACGGCTGAGCGGTGGGCGGGCCGGCCGGTGCGGGGGGTCTGGCCGCTGGAGGCGGACCTGGCGCTGCCCCCGGCGGGGCAGGACCTGCGCGACCTGCTGGTGGTGCTGCCCGCCGGCGGGGTCGGCGGACTCGACGCGGCGGGGGTCGCGGTCCTGCTGCGACGGCTGGCGGAGCGCCGGGTGGCCGGGCTGGCCTGCCCGGCGGAGTCCGGCCGCCCCGGGGCGCCGGCCCTGCCGGCCCTGCTGGCCACGGCGGCGGACCGGGCCGAGGTGCCGGTCCTCGCGGTTCCCGAGGGCCTGCGGTGGCCACGGATCGCGCAGGCCGTCAGCGACGAGAGGTACCGCGCGGCGCAGGACTACGCCCGGCTGCCCGGCGAGGTGCTGGCCTGGCTGC
>FTKT01457691.1_pt1 | contig 10383 bp, 11 predicted proteins | sample 1658271 | NCBI WGS metagenome assembly FTKT01 (sample SAMEA3914811, study PRJEB12502) | metagenome | biome: forest; material: soil | place: Canada | collected 2011-08-04 | depth 0.3 m | reverse complement strand
CTGGGACCTGGCCCGGGCCACCGGCGGGGACACCCACCTGGCGCCCGAACTCGTCGAGTTCGCCCTGCACGAGGTGACCCCGTACGCGGACGGGCTGGCCGCCACCGGCTACTTCGCGCCCCCGGTGCCGACCGGGCCGGACGCCGATCCGCTGACCCGGCTGCTGGGGCTGCTCGGACGGCGGGACGAGGGCCGGCCCGAGACGGATCCCGACTCGACGGGGTAGCGGCGTGCGCCACTGAGGCGAGGCGGCCGGGCGGTGGTCAGGCCGGGTCGGGGCCGGCGCCCCCGTCCGGGCGCGGGCGGCGAAACGGGTGCGGCAGCCGCGGCAGGTGCCAGGGCCGATGGGTCCGCATGCTGCTCAGCCGCCGGTCGAGCCCGGCGTCCTGCCGCAGATCCGCCTCGATCGACTCCAGGATCTGGCGTTCGCGCCGGGTGAGCGCGGGTCCGTCCATCGTCGCCACCTCCGTACCAGCCGGCGACGGGTCCTCTGTCGCACTGCTGCCCAGGAAACGGCGGATCTAACGTCTTCGCGGGCAGCTCGGTGATTGATCCGCGCGGGCCCGGGTAGGCGCAGGCCGAAGGGCCGACACCGGTTGGGCCGGCGTCGGTACGCTCACGCCTCTGGAGGCGCGCGATGAGCATCCCCGTTCCCTCGGACCCCGACGCCCGCCCGTCGGCCCCCTACCCGCCGACGCCGCCCTCGCCCGACCCGCACCCCGGTCCCCCCGCACCGGACCCGGACCCCGCTCCCCCGCCGATGCCCGGCCCCTACACGCCCCCGGACGGTGCCCGGCTGCTCTGACCACCGTGGCTACTAGGCTGCCGACGTTCCCGGCCCAGCCCGCCCGACCAGAGGACGTCATGCCCCAGCTGCCGCTCGCCGAGTACCTCCGCACCCTCCCGCACGGCGTGGTCTTCGCCGCCGTACACCTGACGGACCAGGCGGACCGTCCGGTCCTGCTGCACTCCGTGTACGACCCGGACGAATGGCAGTTCGCGGGCGGGAACCTGGATTTCGGCGAGGACCCGTGGCAGTGCGCGCGGCGCGAGACCGCCGAGGAGACCGGTCTGGACCTGCCCGAGGAACCCGGCGCGCTGCTCACCGTCGGCTTCCTCCCGGCGGCCGGGGAGCTGCCGTTCAAGGTGGGTCTCGTCTTCGACGGCGGGCGCCTGACAGAGAATCAACTCTCCGGTGTCCGGCTGGACCCGGCCGAGCACACGGCCTGGCGCGTCCAGTCACTGGCCGACTGGCGTGGGCGGCTGAACCCGCGCCGCCTGGCACTGGTCGAGGCGGTGGCCACCGCCCGCGAGACGGGCCGGGCGCAGTACCTGCAGCTGGGCGGGCCAGCGCGGCCCGCGGGCTGAGTGCGGCGGCCGGCATTCGCAAGGCGCCCCAGTCGAAACGGTACTGACGCGGCCGTGTACTGTCGCCGCTCGCAGGCACTCACCTCCCGACCGTGGTTCAGGATCACCTGCCCCGAGGGAGGCACGTGCCGCGAGACCATCCTGCTGCACGTTTTCAGGGAGCATTCTCAGTGCACCGAACCCCCCGCAGAGCACTTCCGGCACTGGCAGTCGCCGGCATAGCCCTCACCGTTCCGCTCTTCACTGCCGGCGCCGCGCAGGCGAAGCCGAGCCAGCCGGACGAGTGCAAGTCGGTCGGCATCAAGTACCAGGCCGACGGCGAGACGAAGTTCAGCAGCTCCGGCCAGCTGAGCGGCACGTCCTCGAAGGTCACCGTCAAGCTCGACGCGTCGCCCGCCGAGGGCTGCGACTACAAGATCTCGCTCGCCTCCTACAGCACGGAGGGCGCGAGCTGGAAGACGGCCGGCCACCAGACGCTGATCGGGTGGGCCACCGTCACACTGAACCACGAGAAGACCCAGGCGACCCTGGACGCGAGCTGGAAGACCCAGCCGTGCTTCGGTCAGATCGACCTGTACAACGGGGACAAGAAGGTCCAGTCGATCGCGCCGCTCAAGCCGGTCTTCAACGAGGACCTGATCGCCTCGTGGAACGGCAGCTACGAGTGCGCCCCGGCGGGCACCACCACGGGCGGCACCGGCACGACCGGTGGCACGGGTGGCACCACCACCGGCGGGACCACCGGCGGCACGGGCGGCACGACCACGGGTGGCACCACCGGTGGCACGACCGGCGGGACCACCGGCGGCACGTCGGGCACCACCGGTGGGACCACGGGCACCACGGGAACGACGGGCACCACCGGCGGCACTTCGCCGACTCCGTCCCCGACCGCCATGCCGACCAAGTCGGCCACCCCCACCACGGCGGCCGGCACCTCCTCGGCCCCGGCCGTCGTGGCTCCGGTCGGCACGCCGATCGCCAAGCCGGTCTCCACCGCCCCGGCGGCCCACCTGGCCAGCACGGGTACCGACGGCACCATGCTCGCGGAGGTCGCCGCGGGCGCCACCGGGCTGCTCGTGATCGGTGCGGGCGCGGTCTTCCTCGGCCGTCGCCGGACCGCCAAGAGCTGATCGACTCGTGGGGCAGCGTCCGTCACGCCGTCGCAGGCGTGGCGGGCGCTGTCCTCGTCCCAGGCAACGCGACCCGAGCGAGCCTCAGGAGGTGTAGCCCGAGTTGAGTTCCACGTACTGCGGTGTCAGGTCGCAGCCGTAGACGGTGAACTCGCCCTGTGACAGCCCCAGGTCGATCCTGATCACCACCTCCGCCCCGCCGAGGTACTCGCGTGCCCTGGTGAGCGTCACCTCGTCCGGTTCGGTCGGGAACATCTCCAACTCGCCGTAGTGGATGGCGATCCGGGCGGGGTCGAGGTCGAGGTCGTCGTCCAGCTTGCCGATCGCCATCGCGATCCGGCCCCAGTTGGGGTCGGCGCCGTGGACCGAGGTCTTCACCAGGGGCGAGTTGACCACCGCCTTGCCGACCCGCTTCGCCTGGGCGGTGTCCCGGGCGCCGGTGACCTGGACCTCGATCAGCTTGGAGGCGCCCTCGCCGTCGGAGGCGATGTCACGGACCAGGGTGAGGGCCGCCCGGTAAAGCGCCTGCTCGAAGCGGTCCGGGTCCACCGGTCCGGCCAGGCCGTTGGCGAAGATCGCGGCGGTGTCGCTGGTGGAGGTGTCGGTGTCGATGCTGAGCGCGTTGAAGGTCCGGTCCATCACCCGCCGGAAGACCGCGTCCAGTTCGCCCGCCGGGAGTTCGGCGTCGGTGAAGAAGAAGGTGAGCAGGGTGGCCATGTTCGGCTCGATCATGCCGACGCCCTTGGCGATCCCGACCAGGACGGCATCGCCGCAGGTCAGGTGGATCGACTTGGGGCGGGTGTCGGTGGTCATGATGGCTGCGGCGGCGGCCTCGAAGTCCGCCTCGGCGAGTTCGCCCGGGATCGCGGCGATCCCGGTGCGCATCTGCTCGATCGGGTAGGGCCGCCCGATCACGCCGGTCGAACCGATCACCAGCTGCTCCGGTTCGATGCCGGCCCGCTCCGCGACCAGGCGCCGCACCTCCTCGGCGTGCCGGGCGCCCTCGCGGCCGGTCGCCACATTGGCGTTGCGCGAGACCACCACCATGCCCCGGCCGTCCTGCCGGCCGGCGGAGTCCCGGCTGAGCCCCACGCTCGGCCCGGCGAAGCGGGAGCGGGTGAAGACGGCGGCCGAGACCGTCGGCGCCGTGGAGAGGACGAGGGCGAAGTCGTCCTCGGCGTCCTTCAGGCCGAGCCGGGCAGTGTGCGAGACGAAGCCCTTCGGTACGGGCAGGTTCACAGCGACCCCTTCTGCATAGGTATACGTTTCAAGGCATATCAATCTATCGCCTCGTCAGGTCCGCCGTCACGCGGATTCGCACCCCGCGAGTCACCATGGAGGCATGCTGCTGGCCGAGGTCGCCCGGACGTCGCGTGAGATCGCGAGCACCTCGGCGCGCTCGCGCAAGACCGCCCTGCTGGCCGAACTCCTCACCGCGACCGACCCGGCCGAGGCGCCCACGGTGATCACCTACCTGGCCGGCCGACTGCCGCAGGGGCGGATCGGCGTCGGCTGGAGCGGCCTCACCGAGCCGGTGCCGCCGGCCGGCACCGCACAGCTGACGGTCCACCGGGTCGATCGCGTCCTCGACCGGGTCGCGGCCGTCTCCGGGACCGGCGCCCAGGCCGAACGCAAGCGCCTGCTGGGCGAGTTGCTGGGGGCCGCGACCGCCGAGGAGCAGCGGTTCCTGATCCGGCTGATCGGCGGCGAACTCCGCCAGGGCGCCCTGGACGCGGTGGCCGTCGAGGCGCTGGCAGCGGCCACCGGGGCCGCGCCGCCCGAGGTGCGGCGCGCGGTGATGCTGGGCGGCTCGCTCGGCGCGGTGAGCGAGGCGCTGCTCGCCCACGGACCGGCCGCGCTCGCCGAGTTCCGCCTCACGGTCGGCCGGCCGGTGCTGCCGATGCTGGCGCACACCGCGAAATCGGTGGACGAGGCGCTCGACCGGCTCGGCCCGTGCGCGGTGGAGGAGAAGCTCGACGGCATCCGGATCCAGGCGCACCTCAGCGGCGGGACGGTCCGGCTCTACACCCGCACGCTGGAGGAGATCACCGACCGGCTGCCCGAGGTGGTCGCCGCGGTGGCGGCCCTGGACGCCGAACAGGCCGTCCTGGACGGCGAGGTCATCGCGCTGGGCCCGGACGGCCGGCCGCGCCCGTTCCAGGAGATCGCCGGACGGGTGGGCTCGCGCCTGGACGTCGCGGGCGCGCGCGAGTCGCTGCCGCTCTCCCCCGTCTTCTTCGACCTCCTCGCGGTGGACGGGACGGACCTGCTCGACCGGTCCACCGAGCAGCGCCACAGCGAACTGGCCAGGCTCGTGCCGGCCGCACTGCGGGTCCACCGGGTACTGGTGCAGGATCCGACGGACCATCAGATCCGCCGGGCAGCAGCTGAGTTCGCCGAGTCGACGCTGGCCGCCGGCCATGAAGGCGTGGTGGTCAAGGCGCTCGACGCGCCGTACACGGCGGGCCGACGAGCCACCGGCTGGCTGAAGGTCAAACCCGTGCACACCCTCGACCTGGTGGTCCTGGCCGCCGAGTGGGGTCACGGCCGACGGGCCGGAAAGCTCTCCAATATCCATCTCGGCGCCCGCCGCCCGGAGGGCGGGTTCGCCATGCTGGGCAAGACCTTCAAGGGCATGACCGACGTGGTGCTGGCCTGGCAGACCGAGCGTCTGCGGGAGTTGACGGTCGACACCGAGCGGTGGGGCGTGACGGTGCGTCCGGAGCTGGTGGTGGAGATCGCCTTCGACGGCGTGCAGCGCTCCTCCCGCTATCCGGCCGGGGTCACCCTGCGGTTCGCGCGGGTGCTGCGGTACCGCCCGGACAAGACCGCGGATCAGGCGGACACCGTGGCGGCCGTCCTCGCGCGACTGCCGGGCGGCGGCGCGCGCGGGGACCGCACCTGAGGGCCCGGCGGCCGGGCGCGACGCGCCGGGTCAGCCGATTGCCCTAATTAATACTATTTTGCCTGATATTTATTCAGGCATGACACACCGGCAGACCCTCTCTCCACGCAACTGCCCGTCCCGCCTTCGCTCCAGGACCGCTCTCGGCACGCTCGCGACCGCCGTCACCGTCGCGGTCGGCGCCGGCACGGTCGGACCGGCGCTCGCCGCCACCCCGCCACCGGCCGCCGATCTCACCGTCGCCCGCCTGATCGATCTGCGGGTCTCGGAGGTGGACGCCTTCAACCTCTCCGCGTACCACGGCGTCTACGGCAAGGCGGACACGCCCGCGCCGAACAGCGAGGACAGCGGCGACTTCGCCGACCCGGACCACGTCCTCGACTACGTCGACGTGCTCGGCAGCGCCGTCACCCGCACCGCGCGCGCCGACCACAAGAACTACGCCCAGACGCACCTGGCCGGACTCACCGTCAAGCTGGCCCACGCCGAGTTCATCAAGGTCGACCGGGGCAGCGGTTCGCTGGGCTCGCTGGACACCTATGCGGAGTGCGTGCCGCCCCCGTCGGCCCGTACGCCCTGGCGTACGCGCGCACCGACAGCGCGTTCGTCACGGTGCTCGGCCACCTGATACCCGTCGGGACCACGACGATCGAGGTCAACGGCACCGACCTCGGCTACCCCGACGTCGGCGCGAGCACGCTGACCGTGACCTACCAGCCCTTCCAGGAGCCGCCGGGGGCCGCGCCCGCCCGGGAGTACACCGCGCGGGCCGGCATCGACGTCACGGTCACCGGCGTGCTGCACTCCACCGGGGGCGCGCAGCTGTACGACGGGCCGATCACCCGGCTGGAACTCGGCCACGTCGCCGTCGCCTGCGCGGGCGAGGTAACGCCGACGCCTACGCCTACGCCTACACCCACGCCGACTCCAACGCCTACGCCTACGCCGAGCCCGGACCCCACGCCGACGCCCACGCCAACCGCCGAACCGTCCGCTTCTCCCACCACGCCCGCGCCTTCGCCTTCGCCCGGGCAGTCGGAGCCGGCTGCCCCGCCACCAGGCCCCACGGGTGGCGGCACCAGCACTCCGCTGGCGTCGACCGGGGCGACCACCAGGCCGCTGCTGTTCGGGGCGGGCGCCCTGCTGCTGGGCGGCGGCGCGCTCTTCGCCCTCGCCCGGACCACTCGCGCCCGGCGCGGCGGGCGCTGACCACCCTTCGGCCGCCCGCCGGTGCACCTCGCGCGGGCGGCCGGGGTGGCAGCTGGGGACCAGTCAGGTGTGGGCGGCGGGGCGGCGCCTGACGACACGTCCAGCGCGGGCGCCGAGGACAGTGCCTGAAACCCCGTCAGCCCCCACCCACCTCGCGCCCGCAGCCCGGGCCGCCGCTCAGCCCGCCGCCGCGGCTGCCCGGGCGGCCAGTGCACGCAGGTGGTCGGCGAGTTCGGCCGGCTCCTCGACCCGGAACCCGCAGCCCAGCGAGAGCAGCCGGATGCCCAGCCACTCCAGCGAGTCGGCCCCGGTGCGCAGCCGGCAGCTCCGCTCGTCCACCGGTTCCAGCCCGGCGACGGCGCCGCCGAGGCGGCCGGCCGCCTCGGCCAGCGGCAGTTCCAGGAGCACCACCGCGCGGTAGCTGGTGGAGCGGTCGGCGAGCTTGCCGGACACGTACGCGCCCACGTCCCCGCCGGGAACCGTGCGGGCGGGCGTCCGGACGCCGGTCGGGCGCGGCTCGCTCAGCCGGTCGACCCGGAAGATCCGCCAGTCCTCCCGGTCGTTGTCGTACGCGAGCAGGTACCAGCGGCGGCCGGCCGCCACCAGGCGGTGCGGCTCCACCAGGCGGGCGCTCTCGGCGCCGTCGCCGGCCCGGTAGCGGAACCGCAGCCGCTCGTGGCCGGCCACCGCGCCGGCCAGCACCGTCAGGTGCTCGGGGTCCACCCGGGGTCCGGGGCCCGACAGCGCCACGGTCGCCGAGCTGAGCGCCCCGACCCGGTGGCGCAGCCGGGAGGGCAGCACCTGCTCCAGCTTGGCCAGGGCGCGCACCGACGCCTCCTCGATGCCGCTCACCGCCTGTCCGGCCGCGGCCCGCAGGCCGACCGCGATCGCCACCGCCTCCTCGTCGTCCAGCAGCAGCGGCGGCATCGCGGCCCCCGCCGCCAGCCGGTAACCGCCCACCGCTCCCATCGAGGCCTGGACCGGATAGCCCAGGTCGCGCAGCCGCTCGATGTCGCGGCGGATGGTGCGCGAGCTCACCCGCAGCCGCTCGGCCAGCTCGCTGCCCGGCCACTCGCGCGGGGTCTGGAGCAGCGAGAGCAGGTTCAGCAGTCGGGCGGGGGTGTCGGTCATGCCCGCTAGCATGCCAGTCATCTGGGACAGGAACTGTCCTAGAGGGGGTCTACCGTCAGAGCCGCAGCCACCGCAACCGCTCCTCGAAAGGCGCCATCTCCCCATGCACAACGCACCTGACCCAGCATCAGCCGCAGCCGACCGGCGGCGCTGGATCGCCCTCGCCGTGGTGATGACCGCCTCCTTCATGGACCTGGTCGACGTCACCATCGTCAACATCGCCGTCCCCAGCATCCAGCGCGACCTCGGCGCCTCGTTCAGCGCGATCCAGTGGGTCACCGGAGGTTACGCGCTGGCCTTCGCGATCGGCCTGATCACCGGTGGGCGCCTCGGTGACATCTACGGGCGCAAGCGGATCTTCCTGCTGGGCATCGGCGGGTTCACCCTGGCCTCCGCGCTCTGCGGACTGGCCGCCGACCCGGCGATGCTGGTCGCCACCCGCGTCCTGCAGGGCGCCACGGCCTCGCTGATGGTGCCTCAGGTGCTGTCGATCATCCACGTCACCTTCCCCGCGCACGAGCGCGGCAAGGTCTTCGGGCTCTTCGGCGCGATGGTCGGCCTCGGCGCGGTCTCCGGCCCGCTGATCGGCGCGCTGCTGACCCAGTGGAACCTGTTCGGCCTGCAGTGGCGGCCGATCTTCCTGATCAACCTGCCGGTGGGCATCGCCGGACTGCTGCTCGGCCGGCACTACGTCACCGAGTCCCGGGCCGCCAAGGCGCTGCGCCTGGACCTGGTCGGCATGGCACTGGCCGGCGCCGGCCTGCTGCTGGTGCTCTTCCCGCTGACCCACGGACGCGAGGCGGGCTGGCCGCTCTGGGGCTTCCTGGCGATGGGCGCGGGGCTCCTGGTGCTGGTGCTCTTCGTCCGCTACGAGCAGGCCAAGACCCGCCGCGACGGCTCCCCGCTGGTCGAGCTCTCGCTCTTCAAGGTGCGCAGCTTCGCCGCCGGCGTCGCCATCCAGCTGACCTTCGGAGTGACCTGCGGGATCTTCTTCCTGGTCTGGACGCTCTACATGCAGCTCGGTCTCGGCTGGAGCGCGCTGCGGGCCGGCACCACCGGCATCCCGTTCTCGATCGCGGTCTCCGCGGCGGCCGGCCTGTCGGTGGCGAAGCTGGTGCCGCGGTTCGGCCGCAAGGTGCTGCAGGCCGGTGCGCTGGTGATGGCGGCGGGCGTGCTGCTCTACCTCGCGGAGGCCCACCGGTACGGCACCGGCATCCACCCGTGGCAGATGGCGGCGCCACTCGTGGTGATGGGGGCCGGAATGGGTCTGATCGTGGCCCCGCTGACCGACTCGGTGCTCTCCGAGGTGCCGCGCGAGCACTCCGGCTCGGCCTCCGGCCTGATCAACACCACCCAGCAGCTGGGCAACGCGCTGGGCCTCGGCCTGGTCTCGGTCGCCTTCTTCGGGGTGGTGGACGGCGCGGCGCCCACGGCGGCGGTCGGCACGGTCTTCAACTCCGCCTTCATCCACGCGATGTGGTGGGTGGCCGGCTTCCTGGTGGCGCTCTTCCTGCTGATGCTCGCCCTGCCGGCCCGGGCCAACCCGCAGGACGACCCCGCCGCGGCCCCCTCCCCGGACCGGGAGCCGCAGCTGGTGCACTGACGCACCGGTCTCAGTCGAGGTAGCCGAGGCCGACTCGGCAGCGGGCCGCGGTGGCCTGCTGCTGGGCGGCCACGGTCCGTTCCAGGCTCGCCAGCAGCTCCGAGGCCGGGACCACCACCACGGGGCAGCCGGCGTGCGAGCGGCAGTAGCGGGTCACCGAGCCGTGCCGCAGGACGCCGAGCCGGCCCTGCCGGCTCTCGCCCACCACCAGCAGATCGGTCGGGCGGTCGGCCGCCGCCACCAGCGCGCGGCCGGCCTCGGCCCGGACCACCTGCGGGTGGATCAGCAGGCCCGCCGGGTAGCCGCCGAATGCCTGCTCGAAGACCAGGTCCAACCGCCGCCGCGCCGCGTGCTCCAGCTCGGAGAGCGGGCGCAGCGAATCCTCGGCCGGCAGCCAGGCCGCGACCGGTACCAGCACCGCGTCCCGCCGGCGCGCCTCGTCGACCGCCCGGTACACCGCGGCCAGGCTCCCCACCGAGCCGCTCACCCCGACAATGACCCGCTCACCCTCGGTCATGGCCTTCGCTCCTCAGTCCGGCGGCCGGGCCGGCCGCTCTGCCTCCATTGGATCGCCGCAGGCCACGGTCCGGGCACCGCCTTGACGAAGGCCGTACGGTCCGCGCTCCGTCCTTGACGCCTCCTTGACGGGAGGTCAGTGCCCCGGCCCGTCCCGGTGCAGCAGGAGCAGCGCCGCGTCGTCCTCGGCCTCCAGCCGCTCGCTCAGCGTGTCCCGGACGTGGTCGGCCAGCGCCGGCATACTCGCCGGGCCGGCCGCCAGCACGGCGGCGAGCCGGTTCAGGCCCTCGTCCAGGTCCTCCCCCGGCCGCTCCACCAGGCCGTCGCTGTAGAGCAGCAGGGTGTCGCCGGGCGCGAGGTGGAAGGTGGTGCGCGGGTAGGTCGCCAGGCTCCAGTCGGTCGGCAGGCCCAGCGGCGGGCCGCCGGCCACCTCGATCCGCTCCACCGTGCCGTCCGCGTGCCGCACCAGCGGCGGCAGGTGCCCGGCGTTGGCCGCGTGCACCGCGCCGGTGGCGAGC
>FTKT01000156.1_pt3 | contig 10408 bp, 10 predicted proteins | sample 1658271 | NCBI WGS metagenome assembly FTKT01 (sample SAMEA3914811, study PRJEB12502) | metagenome | biome: forest; material: soil | place: Canada | collected 2011-08-04 | depth 0.3 m | reverse complement strand
ACGCACTGCGGCATCAGCCGCTCGATGATCTCGCTCATCGAGCGCGGCGAGAGCAGTCCCACCGCGGTGCTGCTGGAGAAGCTCGCCAGCGGCCTGGGCGTGCCGCTCGCCGCGCTGTTCGACGCGCCGCAGCCCTCTGCCAGCCCCGTCGCGCGCGCGGTCGACCAGCCCTCGTGGCGCGATCCGCATTCGGGCTACGTCCGGCGCAACGTCTCGCCCAGCGGCGTGGGCTCGCAGATCCAGATCGTCGAGGTGATGTTTCCCGCCAAGGCGCGCGTGTCGTACGAGACGGGCCCGCGCGAGCCGGTGATGCACCAGCAGGTGTGGGTCCTCTCGGGCGCCATCGACATCACGGTGGGCGACGAGCGCCACGCGCTGGCGACCGGGGACTGCCTCGCCATGGTGCTGGACAAGCCCATCATGTTCCACAACCCGCACAAGGTCGCCGCGCGCTACGCCGTGGTGCTGGCGTCCATGCCCTACCCCTTGCCCTTCAGGAGATCCCATGGCGACCAGCGCCCCAGCCTCTACCCTTGAGATCCGCAGGCTGACCACCGTGGACGCCGAGCAGCTGCAGGCGCTCGCCGACGTGCTGGCCGACTGCGTCGAAGGCGGCGCGTCGGTGAGCTTCATGCTGCCGATGACGCGCGACAAGTCGCTCGCGTTCTGGCGCAAGGTGGCCGACGGCGTGGCGCGCGGCGAGCGCGTGCTGCTGGTGGCGGAGGACGCGCAAGGCATCGTCGGCACCGTGCAGGTGATCCTCGACCAACCCGAGAACCAGCCGCACCGCGCCGACGTCGCCAAGATGCTGGTGCACCGCCGCGCCCGCCGCCAGGGCGCGGGCGCCGCGCTGATGCGCGCGGCCGAGGACGCCGCACGGCAGGCGGGCAAGACGCTGCTGGTGCTGGACACCGGCGACGCCACCGCCGCCCGGCTCTACGTGCGCCTGGGCTGGCAGGCCGCGGGCGCCATCCCGCGCTACGCGCTGATGCCCGAGGGCGGCGAGTGCGACACGACGTTCTACTACCGGGACCTGCGGGGCTGAGAACCTGTGAACGAATCCCACACACCCGCTCGTCCCGCCAAAACGCGCCCGCTCCGCGTTGCAAATGCTCGCCGTAGCCCGAGCTACGGCTGTGCTTTGCGCCTTGATCGGACACGTTTTGGCGAGCCGCTCGGGCGCGCGGGATTCATTCACAGGTTCTGAGATCAGCTCCCGGCGCGCTCGACCAGCCAGGCATCCACCGCCTTCACCGTGTCGCCATAGAAGATGCGATACAGGTCGTCGGCCACGTAGCCGATGTGCGGCGTGCCCAGCACGTTCTCCAGCGAACGCAGCGGGTGGTCGGCGGGCAGCGGCTCGGTGTCGAAGACGTCCAGTGCAGCCAGCGCGATGCGCCGCGAGGTCAGCGCCGACACGAGCGCCGCCTCGTCGACCAGCGGGCCGCGCGAGGTGTTCACCAGCAGGCTGCTGGGCTTCATCAGCGCAAGCTCGTCGGCGCCCAGCAGGCCGCGGGTCTTGGGGCTGAGCACCATGTGGATCGTGAGCACGTCGGACTGGCGCAGCAGCTCCTCCTTGCTCACCGCCGTCGCCCCGCCCTCGGCGGCGCGCTCGGGCGTCATGTGCGGGCTCCACGTGATCACCCGCATCCCGAACAGCGCGCCCACCTTGGCGACGGCGCCGCCCACGCGGCCCAGGCCCAGCACGCCCAGCGTCTTGCCCGCCAGGCCGATGCCGACGCCCTGCTGCCACGCTCCGCGCCGGAACGCAAGGTTCTCGGCGACGATGTGCCGGCTGGCCGCGAGGATCAGCGCCCAGGTCATCTCGATGGTGGGCGCGGAGGTGTAGCCCGTGAACGCCACCGCCACGCCGCGCTCGGCGGCCGCGGCCACGTCGATGGCCGCGTTGCGCGCGCCGGTGGACACGACCAGCTTCAGGCGCGGCAGGCGCTCCAGCGTGGACTTCGGCAGCGGCGTGCGCTCGCGCATCACGCACAGCACGTCGAAGCCCTTGAGGCGCTCCACCACCGCATCGACGTCGGCCAGGTGGTCGTTGAAGACGGTGACCGCCGCGCGGCCGTCCAGCACCGACCAGTCGGCCAGGCGCAGCGCCGCGTTCTGGTAGTCGTCCAGCACCGCCACCGAGACGGGCTTGTTGTTGGCTGCCATGGAGTCCTCCTGCGTTGCGGCCCACTGTAGTCGCAACGGCGCGGGCGTGCGCGGCCACGGTCTTGCCGCAAGGGTGCGCGTGCCCGGCGGCGGCATGGCATCCCGTTTGCCGTGGCGGGCAGATGAACTCCCCTCACCCTCCACGAAGGACCGCCATGCCGGATCAAGCCAGCGCCAAGCACGCCCCCCTTCAACTCGACCAGGGCGCCCTGGATGCCGCAAAGAACAACATCGACCAGGGCGCGATCACGCCCGCGTACGGCCCGTGGCGCGACGACATCGTCAAGCTGCTCAACGACTCGCTCGCCACCGAGCTCGTGTGCATCCTGCGCTACAAGCGCCACCACTTCACTGCCAAGGGCCTGGCGTCGCCGGCGATCGCCGAGGAGTTCCTGGTGCACGCCAACGAAGAGACCGAGCACGCCGACATGATCGCCGAACGCATCGTGCAACTGGGCGGCGAGCCCGACTTCTCGCCCGCCACGCTGCTGCAGCGCAGCCACGCCGACTACGACGAATCGACGGACCTGAAGGCGATGATCCGCGCCAACCTGATCGCCGAACGCGTGGCCATCGAGGCCTACACGCAGATGGTCAAGCTGATCGGCGACAAGGATTCGACCACGCGCCGGATCGTGGAGCACATCCTGTCGCAGGAACAGGAACACGCGGAGGAACTGAGCGACTGGCTCGACAAGTAAGCCTGCTTGCACATCCATGAGGCTCCCGCGGGAGCCTCTTTCCGTTTCCGCTGCACTCGCATGGAAGAAGGCCCCGCCGGTCGCGAAACCGGCGGGGCCTGCTGGCGTCGACCGCTTACTTGGTCTGCGCGTTGATGTCCTGCGTCTCCTGCTTGTGGATCAGCTTGGCATCGGCCTTTTCCTTCCTCTCCTGTGCGCGGGCGTCGGCCTTGCAGGCGCGTTCGACGGCGCCGTCCGAGCCCACCTTGCAGTCGGCCTTGTTGAGGTCGTGGTTGGCCTCGGCGATGTTCTTGCGCGCCTTGTAGTCGCCCTTGGACTCGATCTTCATGTCCTTGGCTTCCGACTTCGAGATGCCCGGGGCGGGCACCATCTTGGTCTCCACCGTGTCGGTGGTCACCGTGGTGGTGGTCGTGGTGGTGCCGGGCGTGCCCGGTGCGGGCTGCGCATCCTGCGCGTAGGCGCCCAGGCTGAAGCCGGCGGCGGCGGCGGTGACGAGAAGCGTGGTGAGGGACTTGTTCATTGTGTTCTCCAAATCGATGAAACGACCCGAAGAACATGGCAATCGAGGGTCCCGCCCCGCACCCTCGATGCATCGCGTCACATCTTCGCCGTGAGCGACGCCACCGCGTCGTCGACGCTGCCGGCTTCCAGGCGCGTGGACGCCTGGCCCGCCATGGACGAGTGCAGCAGCGCGAGCACCGGATCCTTCAGCCGCGCGAGCACCGTCGCGCGACCCGCGGCGGCCTGCTCCGCGGTGAACGCGGTGAGCGCCTCGATGGTGGTGCCGTCGAGATCGGGCGTCTCCTCCAGGCTCAGCACGAACGCGCGCGGCGACTTGTCGGCGAGGCGCCTGCGCATCTCGCCCAGCATGTGCTCCACGTTGGCGAAGAACAGCGGCGCCTCGGGACGCAGGATCAGCACGCCGGCCACCGGCACCACCCCGTCGTGCTGCAGGCCGAGGTAGTCGTGGCCCTCGCGTTGGCGGCCCAGCTCGCTCATGCGCGGCTCCGACAGGCCGCGCAAGGTCATCGCCAGGCTGATCGCGATGCCCGCCAGCAGGCCGTTGAGCACGCCCAGCGCCACCACGGCCACCGCGGCCGCCACGACCACGAAGCGGTCGCGCCGCCATGCGAAGTACGGGCGGAACGCGGTCAGCGACAGCGTGTGCGAGACCGCGTGGATCACCACCGCGGCCAGCACCGGCTCGGGCGTGAGCTCGATCCACGGCAGGCACAGCGCCACCAGCGTGAGCACCACGGCGCCGGCGACCCACGCCGAGCGGCGGCTCGTGGCGCCCGCCGCCTCGTTGGCCGCCGTGGCGGAGAAGCCGGCGCCGACCACCAGGCCGTGGACCAGGCCGGACAGCAGGTTGGACGCGCCCAGCGCCAGCAGGTCGCGATTCGGATCGACGTCGTCGCCGTGCTTCATGGCCATCGTGCGGATCGCGCCGTAGCTCTCGGCGAAGACCAGCAGCACCAGCGCGAGCGACAACTCGGCGAGGCTGGTCCACTGCGCCTGCGTCAGCGCCGGCAGCGACGGCGCGGCCAGCCCCAGGTCGATGCGCCCGACCACCGCGACCCCGCGCGCGCCCAGGTGCAGCGCCTGCGCCGCGGCGATGCCCGCCGCGATGACCACCAGCGCCCCGGGCAGCTTCGGCAGGCGCGCGAGCAGCGCCAGCGCCACCAGCGCCACGCCGCCCAGCGCGATCGCGCTCCAGTTCCACTGCGGCAGCTGGGCGACCCAGTTCCAGGCGACCAGCGGCGCCGAATCGGCGCCCGCCGGCGTGCCCGAGAGCTTGGGCAGCTGCTTGGCGATGATCACCAGCGCGAGCCCGAACGAGAAGCCGCGCAGCACCGGCTTGGAGATGAAGCTGCAGATGCCGCCGAGGCGCATCGTGCCCGCGACGAGGAAGGCCAGTCCCGTGGCCAGCACCAGCCCGGCGGCCAGCGCGGCCCGCAACGCGGCGTCGTGCCCCGCGAGCGACAGCGTGGCCGCGGCCAGCACCGCGGCCGACGACGACGTCGCCGACACGACGGCGAAGCGCGATCGCCCGATCAGCCCGTAGACCAGCAACCCCGCGAACAGCGCCAGCACGCCGGCCTGCGGCGGCATGCCGGCGATGCCGGAATAGGCGACGGCTTCCGGCAGCAGCAGGCCGGCCATCGAGACGCCAGCGATCAGATCCGCCGTGATCGACGCGCTCTCGCCACCATTCACAGGACAACCTCCGCCCTGCGGGCTGCGGCGCGAGCGCCCTTCGGAGCGGCCGGGCGGGCGCTCATTTGCGCAGGTCCGCCATCGGCACCGACACCCCCGACCATCCCGGCAGGTAGCGCGCGAGCGGGCTCTTCGCCAGGCCCTGGGCCTCGCGCAGCGCCAGGTCGATGTCCTTGCGGATCTGCGCGCGCGAGACGTGCGGGCGCAGGTAGTCGGCCCACAGGAACTCGGCAAACGGCGACGTGTCCTTGGCGAAGCCGCCGGACGTGCGCAGCATGCCGGCGAGGCTGCGATGCGGATCGTCGCGCAGGTCGGTGATGCGCGTGGGGATGTCGACGTACGGGCGGCGCTTGCCGCCATCGTCGAACGGGTGCACCCAGTTGCGCTGCTCCATCACGCGCCAGAACACCGTGGGCGCGAGGTAGGACAGGTCGTCGAGCACCGCCAGCTTCACGCGCTCCACGCCTTCCTCGTGCAGGGCCAGGCCCAGGTGGTGGTGGTCGACGATGTAGTTGCGTCCGCGCGGCCCGAGCACCGCCGGGAACCAGTGCGACTGCAGCAGCTGCCTGCGATCCTTCTTCGACAGCGCCGCCCATTCGCGGCGCTTGAGCGCCACCTCGGCGAAGCCCGCCGTCATCTGCGTGGGACGCAGGGCCAGGATGTCGGACTCGACGAAATGATGGTGCGCGGCTGGCGTCATGGCGGTCGGGGGCCACGTGGCCGCGGGGAGGTCTCGCGGCGCCAGCCCCTGCAGTGGCGGGGCTTCGATTGTGCGGCCGATCGAGGCCCGCGCGGCGCGCGGCTTGCGCACGCCTGACGCCCGTGCACGCGCACGGACGCGGGGCTGGCTCAGCCGAAAAAGATCTGGAAGATGTCCGGCTCGCGCACCTCGCGCATCGACAGGCCCGGCAGCACCTCGTGGAACGGGTCCGAGGGTTCGACGAGAACGAGCTCCGACGGCACCGTATCCATCCAGGCGGGTTGCGCGCGTTGGCGACGGCCCAGCAGGTTCCGCAACGAGGGCAGCAGCTCCCATTCGACGCGGGCGACGGAGGCGGTGGCGGTGTGCGTGTTCATGATGAGCCTTGGCGATACGGTGAGGTGGGCAGGCCACCGATGAGCCGTTATCGTCGTCGTCGGGTCGAGCTGTAACCAATTGCTGGGCAAGATGTGACATCTGCACACCCGCGGCATCGGTTCAACGAGACGTCAGCTTCGCGGGAGCGGGAGTGTTCAAGATGGAAGCCACTGCGTCCGATCACTGACTACCCCCTCACCAGGAGCCTCAGATGATGATTTCCTCGCCCTCCGGGGGCGACCCGTACGCGGCGGCCGCGGCGCTCGATCGCGCGCTGCGTTCCAACACCGGCCCCGGCGCCGACGGCGGCCCGCCGTCCGACGGCAGCCCGCTGCAGTCCGGCCCCGACGTCGTCGTGAGCCTGAGCGGCGGCGCCTCGTCCCCTCCAGCCACCTACGACGCCTCGGGCCGCATGGGCGGCGCGCCGACGCTGGACGACATGGGCGCCAATGCGCCCGATTCGATGGCGCATGCGACCGAATCGGACGGCAGCGGCGGCACATCGGACGCGACCGGCGCGGCGAGCACGCCGGCTGCGGCGAACAACGCATCCGCCGACCAGGACGCGGCCGTCCCGGCCTGATCGCCGACAATCGAAGGCAGCGGCCGCGCGAGCATCTCGATGCCCGCGCGGCCTTTTCCTTTGCCCTGCCGACGATTGCCATGCGACCTCTGCTGAAGTCCGTTCTCTGCACGCTCGCGCTCGCAAGCCCCGCCGTCGAGGCCGCCGCCCTCAAGACGGTGACCATCGCCCGGCCCGCGCAGTTCGACTCGCTCGACCCGGTGCGCCAGAACGACGACGACTCGCGCCAGCTCGTGCAGCTGCTGTTCGACTCGCTGCTGCAGTACCGCTACCTGTCCGCCACGCCGCAGCTGGAGCCCGACCTGCTCGAGCGCATGCCCGAGCTCAGCGCCGACAAGCTCACCTACACGTTCACGCTGCGCAAGGGCGTGCGCTTCCACGACGACCCGTGCTTTCCCGGCGGCCAGGGCCGCGAGCTGACCACCGACGACGTGCTGTTCTCGATGAAGCGCTTCGGCGACGCGCGGCTCAACACCAAGAGCTGGTTCGCGATCGACGGCGCCGTGGTCGGCTACGACGCGTTCCATGCCGCCACCGCCGCGCCCGGCGCGCCCGCCGACACGAGCAGGCTGGACATCGCGGGCTTCCACAAGATCGACGCCACGCGCTTCACGCTGCGCCTCACGCACCCGAACCCGCTGTTCCTCACCGCGCTGTCGTACGCCAGCGCGGGCGTCGTGCCGCCCGAGGCCCTGAAGATGTACGGCGACCAGTTCGCCAACCATCCGGTGGGCACGGGCCCGTACATCCTCAAGGAGGTCGACCGCAAGGGCGTGCTGCGCTTCGAGAAGTACGCGCGCTACCACGGCCGCTACCCGTCCACCGGCGCGCCCGGCGACGCGGAGAAGGGCCTGCTGAAGGACGCCGGCCGCCAGCTGCCGCTGATCGACGTGCTGCTGATGCCGCTGATCGAGGAGGCCCAGCCGCTGGCCCTGCAGTTCCAGCGCGGACAGGTCGACGTGCAGCGGCTGGACCAGGCCAGCTTCAACAGGATGGTGGCCCGCAACCCCGACGGCACGTTCCGCGTCGCCGGCGACTACGCCGCGCGGTTCGACGTCTTCTCGTATCCCGAGCAGGCGATGTTCTATTACGGCTTCAACATGCGCGACGCGCTCGTGGGCCGCAACAAGCTCCTGCGCCAGGCCTTCGCGCGCCTGGTGGACACGCGGGGCGAGCTCAACACGCTGCTCAATGGCCGCGGCGTGAAGCTCCAGAGCATCGTCTCGGTGATCGTGCCGGGCAACGAGCACGACACCGGCGCCCGCTTCCCCGACTACGACCTGGCCGCCGCGAAGAAGCTGCTGGCCCAGGCCGGCTACCCCGACGGCAAGGGCCTGCCGGTGATCTCGGTCTCCTATCCGGCGGCGCGCCTGGAGGATCGCAACGCGTTCGACTACCTCAAGGCCCGCTTCGCGGCCGCCGGCGTGCAGCTCGCCCCGGCGTACCTGGACAACGCCGACTTCATCAAGCGCAGCCACGCCGGCAATTTCCAGATGATGTTCTATGGCTGGAACGGCGACCCCGACGCCGCCGACTTCTACCAGCAGCTGCTGTCCAAGAACATCGGCGCCGGCTCCAACCTCACCGCCTTCAGCAACGCGGACTTCGACCGCGAATTCGAAGCCGCCCTGCTCCTGCCCAACGGCCCCGAGCGCTACGCCCACTTCAGGAAGATGAACGACATCCTCGCCGACGAGATGCCGATGATCTTCACCTACGACCCGGTCCACGTGGGGCTGAAGCAGAAGTGGCTGCTGAACTACAAGCCGAGCTCGCTGTCGTCGGAGTTGATCTACGTGGACGTGGACATGGAGCTGAAGGCCAGGCAGCACTGACGCCGATGCGCCGCGTCAGACGACGCTCAGCCAGCGCTGCAGGCACTTGTTCAACGCCTCGGGCGACAGCGGCTTGGACAGGTAGTCGTCCATGCCGGCCGCCAGGCAGCGCGCCCGGTCGCCCGGCAGCGCATGCGCAGTGAGCGCCACGATGATCAGGTTCGCGCCACCGGGCATCGCGCGCAGCACGCGGGTGGCCTCCAGGCCGTCCATGTCGGCCATCTGGATGTCCATGAGCAGCAGGTCGAAACGCGCACCGCCCTGGACGAGGTCGATCGCCTCGCGCGCGCTCGTCGCCGATGTCGCCACGACGCCGGCGGCCTTCAGGAACTCGCGGGCGATGAGCAGGTTGACCTCGTTGTCCTCGACCAGCAGCACGTGCCGCCCTTTGCCCAGCGAGGCCGCGCGCGGCTCCGATCCGGCCTCGGCGTCGACGACGGTCGCCGGCGGCCGATGCAGGCCCGCCAGGATCGCCTCCAGCAGCGACGACGGCGTGGTGGGCTTGGAGACGAGGCCGGCGATGCGGGCTTCCCTGACGCGCTCCTCCACCTCCGGAAGCCGGTCGGCGGCAACCATGATGAACTCGGTGCTCGCCGAGGGCGCTCGCTCACGCATGCGCTGGATCACCTCCAGGCCGGTGACGCCCTGCAGCGTCCAGTCCACCAGCACGAAGCGGTAGCCGGCGCCGGCGGCCTGGGCACGGTCGAACTCCTCGACGGCGGCGCCGCCGTCGGCCAGGGCCACGCAGTCGACGTCGAACGAGTCCAGGATCTCGCACAGCGCGCCCAGCGACGTCGCGTTGTCGTCGACCACCAGCGCGCGCATGCCGCGCAGCGGATGCCAGGGCCTGGCGCCGGCGTCGCCGTCGACCGGCGCGATCGCGCGCAGCGGCACCGACACGCGGAACGTGCTGCCCACCATCAAGGTGCTCTCGACGGCGATCGTGCCACCCATCAGCTCCACCAGGTGCTTGCTGATGGCCAGGCCCAGCCCGGTACCACCGAAGCGCCGCGCCATCGAATCGTCGCCCTGGCGGAACGGCTTGAACAGCTGCTGCATCTGCTGCGCGCTCATGCCGATGCCGCTGTCGCGGACCGTGAAGCGTACCTGCACTCGTTCGGGCTGCGCCCCCTCGAGCTCCACCTCGACCAGCACCTCGCCCGAGGCCGTGAACTTGACGGCGTTGCCCGCCAGGTTGATCAGCACCTGCTCCAGGCGCGTGGCGTCGCCCACGAGCAGGTTGGGAACGTCCGGGGCGCGCCGCATCACCACTTCCAGCGGCTTGTTCTGCGTCATCGGGATGAGCAGGTTGGCCACGCGCTGAAGCATGTCGTCCAGCGAGAACTCCGTCTGGTCCAGGGTCAGCTTGCCGGCTTCGATCTTGGAGAAGTCCAGCACGTCGTTGACGATGTGCAGCAGCAGGCGCGCGGCGTCGTCGAGCCGCCGGAGGTAGTCGCGTTGGGTGTCGTCGAGGGTCGTCTTCAGCATCAGCGTCGTCAGGCCCAGGATCGCGTTCAGCGGCGTGCGGATCTCGTGGCTCATGTTGGCCAGGAACGCCGCCTTGGCGCGCGCCGCCTCGTCGGCCGCCGCGACCGCCACGGTGAGCTGCGTCGTCCGGCGCTCGACGGCCGCCTCCAGGCCGTCCGTGGCCTGCAGCAGCCGCTGTCGCATGATCTCCTGCGCCCGCGCCGTCTCGGCCACCTCGCGCCAGCGCGTGGCCATGCGCACCGGCCTGGCCAGGTCGAGACGACCGATGCGCTCGCTCTCGGCCGCCAGCGCCTTCAGGGGCCGCGCGAAGCGGCGGGCGCCGCGCAGCGAGGCCCAG
>FTKT01003019.1_pt6 | contig 10409 bp, 7 predicted proteins | sample 1658271 | NCBI WGS metagenome assembly FTKT01 (sample SAMEA3914811, study PRJEB12502) | metagenome | biome: forest; material: soil | place: Canada | collected 2011-08-04 | depth 0.3 m | reverse complement strand
TCGCGCAGGAAGCGGCGCAGCACGGCGTTGACGAAGGAACCCGACTGCGGCGCGCGCCGGCGCACGGCCGTCACCGCCTGGTCCACCAGCGTGTGATCGGCGTAGGGCGGCGCCTCGTCGGGCCACAGCAGGGCCAGCGCGCTCAGCAGCAGGGCCTCGACCGCCGGCGGCGGCGTGCGCGGCGCGAGCAGCGCGCGCAGCGCCTGGGCGGCGCCGAGCCGCCGCAGCACGAGGAACGACAGCGCCTGCGTGCCGGGCCGCAGCGGGCCCGGGCACGCCGCGAGGACCTCGGTGAGCGAGCGGCCGCCCCGCACGGCCTGCACGGCGTCGGCGGTCTGCTCGAGCAGGCGAGACAGCGCCGGGGCCTGGCCGGCGGACGCGGCGCGATTGTTGTTGTCGGAAGTCACCCGTCGCAGTCTACCCATCGGGGTTTGCTGCGGCGCGACGGCGTTGTATCCAATGGGTGCCAGGCCAAGCGCACCCACGAAACCCGGGAAATGTGGCGTCGGCGCAAAATGCGGGCTTCCGCGACCCACGCCAGACGCCCATGTCCACCCCTGCCTCGCCGCCCGAGTCCTCGCCCGCCGCCAGCAACCCGCCGCCGCGGTCGCTGGCGCTGATCCGCAGCGAGGGCGACCTGGCCGCCCTGCCGGCCTCCGAGCGCATCCGCTACCGGCTGGTGGGCGCCGACTGCCGCTTCCACGCCAACGACAACATCTCCGACTTCGTGCGCCCCGGCGAGACCGAGGAGCTGAAGGCGGAGGTGGCCGCGAAGATGCAGGACGTGCTGCGCGCGCTGGTGATCGACACCGACTCCGACCACAACACGCAGGAGACCGCGCAGCGCGTGGCCAAGATGTTCGTCGACGAGGTGTTCCGCGGCCGCTACCAGCCGATGCCCCCGGTCACCGAGTTCCCGAACGTCTCGCGCCTGAACGAGCTGATGATCGTCGGCCCCATCTCGGTTCGCAGCGCCTGCTCGCACCACATGTGCCCGATCCTGGGCCGCATCTGGATCGGCGTGCTGCCCAACGAGCATTCCAACCTGATCGGGCTGTCCAAGTACTCGCGCATCGTCGACTGGATCATGACGCGCCCCCAGATCCAGGAAGAGGCGGTCACGATGCTGGCCAACGTGCTGCAGGAGCGCGTGAAGCCCGACGGCCTGGCCATCGTGATGGAGGCCGACCACTTCTGCATGCAGTGGCGCGGCGTGAAGGACCTCGACTCGGCCATGACCAACAGCGTGATGCGCGGCGCGTTCCTGAAGGATCCGCACCTGCGCCGCGAGTTCCTGTCGCTGCTGTCGAAGAAGACTGCCTGAACCGCCGGAGCGCCCCATGCTGGTACGACTGATGTATGCGAGCCGCGCGGCGGCCAACCTCGACAACGAGGAAGTCACCGCCATCCTGCGCAAGTCGCGCGCCACGAACGCGCGCGACGGCCTCACAGGCGCGCTGTGCCTGTGCAACAGCGGGCGCCTGTTCATCCAGGTGCTCGAAGGCGGCCGCGACGCCGTCAGCCGGCGCTACAACCGCATCGTGGCCGACCCGCGCCACACCGACGTCACGCTGCTGCAGTTCGAGGAGATCGACGAGCGCCGGTTCGCGGGCTGGTCCATGGGCCAGGTCAACATGGCGCGCCTGAATCCCGGCCTGATCCTGAAGTACTCGGAACTGGGCAGCCTCGACCCGTGGTCGGTGTCGGGCGAGGCCACGGCGGCGCTGTTCGACGAGATGATCGCGACGGCGGCCATCATGGGGCAGCCCTGATCGACGGCGCCACGACACGCCAACAACCTCACCGCTCTCCCAAAAAGCGAACGGGCCGCCTCCCAAGGGAGCCGGCCCGTTGTTCTTGGCGAGGCCGCCAGCGGCCTCGGTTCATGCCTGCATCACAGGAACTTGTAGTTCAGCGAGACCTTCAGCAGGCGACGCGTCGCGTCCTCGTTGTCGACCGGGATGATGCCCGAGGCGCCGCCGAAAGCACGGAAATCAGCCGGCGGACGCTTGCCAAGCACGTTCTGCACGAAAGCGCCGAGCGTCAGGTTCTTGATGCCGGTGAAGTTGATGGCGTAGTCGAAGCGGTTGTAGGCCTTCAGCTTGCACTGGTCGGCCGTCAGGCCTTCGCCCGCGCAATCGTCGCCCGTGAAGCTCGGGTCATTGAAGTCGCCCTGGAGCGACGTCGCGCTGCGATGGTGCCAGGTCACCGTGTGCTGGACGCTGCCGACCTGCAGCGAGTTGGTCAGGTTGGTCTGCCAACGCGGGTAGCCATAACGGCCCGCGAGGTTGTCGCCCCAACCGCCCGTGCCGTTGCGCGTCGGGCTGTACGTCTGCCAGTTGGCCGTGTAGGTGCCTTCCAGCGTCGACGTCCACTTGCCGATCGGGGTATCCACATCGCCGGTGACGCCGAGGTCGACGCCCGACGTACGCGTCTTGAACAGGTTGGCGTACTGCAGCTTGACCGAGGCGATGGCGGGCGACGTGATGTTGTACTGGGTGAGCTGGGCCTGCGTGAACGTCGGGTCCGTGACGGGGTTGACGACTTGGTTGCCGTTGCTGTCCTTGATCGTCGGCAGGCGAGTCACGGCGGTGGTGTCACCCGAAGCCAGCAGGTCGTTGACCGACTTCAGGTTGATCTCGTTCTTGCGCTCGATGTTCCAGTAGTCGGCGGCGAACGACCAGTGGCTCGTCACCTGCAGCACCGCGCCGAAGGACTTCGACAGCGACGTCTCAGGCTTCAGGTTCGGGTTGTTGGCCGCGATGATGGGAACGCTCGTGCTGCACTCGTTGCTCTGGATCTGCTCGGCTTTGCGCAGGTCCTCGTCGGCGTTCTGCGGGTTGGCCACGGCATCGGCGCGCAGCGCGTCGGCGATCTGGGTCGCCGCCGGGCAGCGCTTCGGGTCGGTGACGCCCGGCTGGTAGGCCGACTTCGACGACTGCGCACTTTCCTGCAGGTTCGGCGCGCGGAAGCCGGTCTCGATCGTGCCGCGCAGCTTCAGGATGTCGACTGGGCGGAACTCGAGGTTGGCACGGGGCGAGATGTGGGCCGAGACGTTCGGGAACTTGTCGACGCGGGCCGCCAGGTTCGCGGTCATGGTCTTGAGGATCGGCACCTGCAGTTCCGTGTAGGCCGCCTCGAAATTGCGCGAGCCGTTGGACTGCGACTGCGAGAAGCCGACGATGTCGGAGTCGGTCAGGTTCTGCGTGGGCGTCAGCACCATCGACTCATGGCGCGCCTCGGCGCCCACCGAGAGCTGAAGCGGGCCGGCCGGCAGCTGCATGACGGTCGTGTTGGCGCTTCCGTCGATGAAGTACTGGCGATAGGTGCCGTCGAAGCCGTATTGCGGGAACAGCGTGGCCAGCACCGCTGCGCTGTTGGGGCCGCCGATCTTGTAGCCGCCGGGGACGTTGAAGAAGTCGGCCGCGACCGGGGTCAAATTGCCGGCGTTGGGATCGTTCGGGTCGGTGATCAGGTGGCCCGGGTCGCCCACTTCCTGCGTGAAGCCCGACTCGCTGAAGTTGCCGCGCGAGCGGTCGTGCGCATGGCCGCCCATCACGCCGACGGCCGCATCGTAGCTCCAGTCGCGCCAGTCGCCCTTGAGGCTGGTCAGGAAGCGGTAGCTGGTCGTGTGCGTCGTCTCGCCGGCATCGGAGCCGGGGTCGGCGAAGCGATAGCGGAAGTCGTTGGTGTTCTCGTCCTCGCCCGTGGTGTTGAGCGGGTTGGTCACCGGCAGGCCGCGGTCGTAGAACGTCTTGGTCTGGCCCGTGCTGAGGTCGAGCCACGAGGTCGGCGCCGCGACACTGCCATAGGTCTGGTAGGCGTGCTCGTAGCGCACCCTCACGTCGGACAGCTGCACTTCGGTGTGCCATTGCGTGTTGCCACTCAGGCGCAAGTCGCCACCCAGGATGGCATTGATGCGCTTGGCCTCCGGCACGGCCTCGAAGCGCGAGTAGCGGTCGTAGTTGCACTGGCCGCGGGCCGTCAGCACGCCGACGCAGGGCGAAGTGAGGGCCTTGCCGTCGAGGTTGCCGGCAAAACTGTAGCTCGAGTACGACCCGAACGCCGGTGCCACCGCCTTGTATGCCGGGTTGACGCTGCCGAGGACGTTGCCGTGCCAGAACACGGAATCGCGCTGGAACCATTCGACCGTGCCGAACAGGTTGTAGCCGTCCTTGTCGTAGTTGCCGAGGCCGCCGGTCAGCGACGCGGTGCGTTCGCCGAACTGGCTGTTCTGCAGCGAGGCCTGGTCGCTGCCACCCACTTCGAGGCCTTCGTACGAGGTGCGGGTGATGACATTGATCACGCCCGCGATGGCGTCGGAGCCGTACACAGCGGAGCCGCCGACCTTCAGCACTTCGATGCGGTCAACCGCGGCGATGGGGATCGTGTCGAGGTTGGCGAACGTGACCTGGAAGTCGGGCAGCGGGAACGTCGGCAGGCGGCGGCCGTTCAGCAGCACGAGCGTGGCCTGCGCGCCGAGGTTGCGCAGGCTGGCCTGCGACGCGCCGGGGGCGAAGGAATTCGAGGCGCTGATGTCAGTGGGCGTGCCCGATGACGACGCGGTCAACAGGTTGAGCACCTCTTGCACGCTCGTGGCACCTGACTTGCGGATGGCCTCGCGCGACAGGGTCTGCACCGGCGACGCCGTCTCGACGTCGATCTGCTTGATGCGGCTGCCGGTGATCTCGACGCGCTGGGGCGCCTCGGGAGCAGAAGCGGCGGCGCCCGGAGCGGCGGCAGTCTGCGCGAAGGCGGGGGCTGCGGCGGCGGCACAGGCCATGGCCAGCAGCGAGCGTCGGAACACGCGGGCACGCGTCGAGTTCTGTGTGTTCATGGGGTCCTGGAGAGAAAAGAATTGTGTTGGGGACGTTAACGAAACTTTCCCATACGCAAACCTCGTGCTCTCCCTCACCGGGTATTCCTGTAGCGTATTTGCTTCCCGCTTGACACCCTCATTCCCCTGGGCGCGACCCATTTGCAAAGGGAAAATGGTGCATGCGGCGCACCGAAGCGGGAACGTAAAGCCACAATTCGGTGCAAGGGAATGTGACATGACAGCAACAGTTCAGGCTGCCGGGCTACGCAAACGAGCCACTGGTCTGCACCTGACCGCACCTGTCTAGGCAGGCGCGCAGCTGACAGGGCTGTCAGACTCGGCCGGCGGAGCGGAATCCGAGGGGCGAGGCGATCAGGCGCGTGGGCACCTGGTGGATGGCCTTGTTGTACAGATCCACGGCGTCGTTGAAGCCCTGGCGGGCGAACTGGATGCGCGGTTCGGCCTCGCGCCAGGCCGCGAGCGCGGCGGCCAGCTGCGGCCCGGAGTCGGACTCGTGGATCAGTGCGGGCTGCAGCTCGATCAGCGCCCGCAACCGGCTCGCCGGCGACGCGAGCGCGGCCTCGGCGCCCACCCACGCCGAGACGTCGGCGATGCGCGCCCGCGCCAGGCGCACGCCGTCGGCGGCCGTGCGCTGCTTCGCGTCGGCGTCGGCCAGGGCCTGCAGCGTCACCGCCTCGGCCGCCAGCGGCACCCGCACGGCGTCGGCCACGGCCGCCATGGCCTCGCTGCGCTTGACGAGCGCGGCCACGATCTGCTCCCAGGCCGAGACGATGGACGCGCGCAGCCGCACCAGCCGGTTGTAGGCGCCCACCACCCAGGCCAGCAGCACCGCCAGCAGCACCAGCTGGAACAGCCAGTGCGAGGTCATCAGGCGACCCTCCGCCTGGCGGCTGCGGTGCGATCGCCTTCGGGCGGCCGTGCGGCGCTCATGCCGCGGCGCCGCGGGCGGCCAGGAAGCCGGCGTGCCCGGCGGCGCGCAGCTGGCACGCCGGGCACAGGCCGCAGCCATACCCCCAGGCGTGTCGGGCGCCGCGCTCGCCCAGGTAGCAGGTGTGGGTCTTCTCGACGATGACCTCGTTGAGCGCCTCGCCGCCCAGCGAGTCGGTGAGGGCCCAGGTCTGCGCCTTCGTGAGGAACATCAGCGGCGTCTCGATGGTCATGGGCGCGGCCAGGCCCAGGCTCAGCGCGATCTGCATCGCCTTGATCGTGTTGTCGCGGCAATCGGGGTAGCCTGAGAAATCGGTCTCGCACATGCCGCCCACCAGCACGGAGGCGCCGCGCCGGTACGCGATGGTGGAGGCGAAGCCGAGGAACAGCAGGTTGCGGCCCGGGACGAAGGTGTTGGGCAGGCCGTTGGCCTCGAACTCGATGGCGCGGTCGGAGGTGAGCGCGGTGTCGGAGACCTGGCCCAGCAGCGCCAGGTCGAGGAGGTGGTCGTCGCCCAGGCGCGCGGCCCAGCCGGCGTCGAGCGCGGCGAGGGCCTCGCGCACGCCGGCGCGGCAGTCGAGCTCGATGCGGTGGCGCTGGCCGTAGTCGAAGCCGATGGTCTCCACGCGGGCGAAACGCGCAAGCGCCCACGCGAGGCAGGCGGTGGAATCCTGGCCGCCGGAAAAGAGCACGAGGGCGGTGCGGGGGTCGATCATGACAATGGGGCGATGCGGAAGAGTCGCAAGCATAGTCGCTGCGCGGGGAAGATGACTGCCTCGGCGTCAGGCGCGGATCTCGCCCTCGCCCAGCACGATCCACTTCTGCGACGTCAACCCCTCCAGGCCCACCGGGCCGCGGGCGTGGAACTTGTCGGTGGAGATGCCGATCTCCGCGCCCAGGCCGTACTCGAAGCCGTCGGCGAAGCGCGTGCTGGCGTTGACCATCACGCTGGCCGAGTCCACCTCGCGCAGGAAGCGCATGGCGTTCGGGTGGTCGGTGGTGAGGATGGCGTCGGTGTGGTGCGAGCCGTGGCGGTTGATGTGGGCGATGGCCTCGTCCACCGAATCGACCACGCCGATGCTGACGATGGGCGCCAGGTATTCCTCGCCCCAGTCGCTGTCGCGCACCGGCACCAGCTTCGCGCCGGCCACGTCCTTCAGCGCGGCCAGCGCGCGCGCGTCGCCGCGCATCTCCACCCCCTTGGCCGCGAACACGGCGCCGATACGCGGCAGGAACGCCGCGGCCTGCGCGGCGTGCACCAGCAGCGACTCGGTGGCGTTGCAGGGGCTGTACTTCTGCGTCTTCGCGTTGTCGGTCACGCGCACGGCCAGCTCGAGGTCGACGCGTTCGTCGACGTAGGTGTGGCAGTTGCCGTCCAGGTGCTTGATGACGGGCACGCGGGCCTCGCGCGCGACGCGCTCGATCAGGCCCTTGCCGCCGCGCGGGATGATCACGTCGACGAACTCGGGCATCGCGACCAGGCGGCCCACGGCGGCGCGGTCGGTGGTCGCCACGAGCTGCACCGCGGTCTCGGGCAGGCCGGCGTCGGCCAGGGCGCGCCGCACGCAGCGCCACAGCGCGACGTTGGAGCGGATCGCCTCGGAGCCGCCGCGCAGGATGCACGCGTTGCCGCTCTTGATGGCCAGCGACGCGGCCTCGATGGTGACGTTGGGCCGGCTCTCGTAGATCATGCCGAACACGCCCAGCGGCACGCGCATGCGGCCCACGCGGATGCCGCTGGGACGCTGCACGACGCCGGTGATCTCGCCGATCGGGTCGGGCATCTCGGCCAGTTGCAGGCAGCCCTCGATGACGGTGTCCAGCGCGTGCGCGTCCAGGCGCAGGCGGTCGAACAACGGGCCCGAGACGCCGTTGCCGGCGGCTGCTTCCAGGTCCTGCGCATTGGCCGCCTCCAGTTCGGGGCCGGCCTCGCGCAGGCGCGCGGCGAGCGCGCGCAACGCCGCGTCGCGTTTCGCGCGCGGCGAAGCGGCCATGCGGGCGGCGGCCTGGCGGGCGGCGGCGCCCAGCGCGTCCAGGGTGGCGGCGACATCGAGTTCGGTCATCCCGCGATTGTCCGCCAGGCCCCGAGTCCTTCGCGGACGCGGAGATTTCGTGTCTCGGCGAGTGTCGGATCGCCGCGACGGCGCCGGGCTCCGGTCGGCAACGACGGCTGCATCGGCTTCAAGGACGACTTCTGATGCCGGCGCCTGGCGCGGGCCGCCGCTTCAGTCCGGCCCGGTAAGATCACCGTCGCCGCCGGCCCGACGCCCCGTCATGCAGCCCGCGCCCGCCTCTTCGAGCCGGACGCCGCCGCCGATTCCCGTCGCGACCTTCCCGGCTCGTCGGCGCCCTGCGCGCCCGCACCGACCAGCCGGAGGAAAACGTCCCGATGACACGCAGCACCGCCCTTGCCCTGGGCCTCGCGCTGGCCGCCGCCGCGCCGGCCTTCGCCGCCGAATCACCCGCCGACGGCGACAGCGCGCCCGCCGCCATTCGTCCACTGGTGGGCGTGATGCTCACCGGCACCGTCGGCACCAACACGATCAGCGTCGCCAATCCCGACGGCAGCACCGCGACAGGCAGCCTCAGCGGCCGCTACGAGGCCGTGGCCGGCGCCGAATTCCCGATCGACCCGAACGGCCTCGCGCTGCGCCTGACCGCCGGCATCCACGTCAGCGCCGCCTTCACGGGCGCCGGCGGCAGCGAGCACCTGACGCGCTTTCCGCTGGAGGCGACGCTGTGGTATCCGTTCGGCGACAGGCTGCGCCTCGGCGGCGGCGTGCGCTACGCGCTGCGCTCCCGCTTCAGCGGCCCCGGCGGCAAGACGTCCGACGGCCTGAACGCCACGCCTTCGCTGGTGCTGGGCGTCGGCTACCGCCTGATGCCGCACCTGCTGCTGGACATGCGCTACGTGTACGAGCGCTACGAGCAGCCGGTCGGCGGCGACCTGGAGGCCAGCCACTGGGGGCTGGGCCTCACGGCGATCTACTGACGGCGTCCGTCATCCTGCGCGCAGGATGACGCTGCGTCACTCCTCGGCCGCCTTCTTCTTGGCCGCCACCTTCTTGGCCGCCGGCGCCTTGGCCGCGCGCGGCTCGAACTCGAAGTTCACCTTGCCTTCCTTCTTGTCGTAGGCGAGGAAGGCCTTGAACTTGCGGCGGGTCTTGTTGGAGACGAAGTTCTCCATCAGGTCCGTCTTGCCGGTGGCCAGCAGCTTGGCCATGTTCTCGCGCGACACCGGCTGCTGCAGGATGATCTTGCCGCTCTTGAAGTCGCAGGTGACGTGCGCGCCCACCGCGTGTTCGCAGACGTAGGACGTGCCGTGCTCGAACACGCGGCCCGCGTCCTTGGGACACGGCCCCAGCGATTCCTGGTCGGAGAAGTCCACCGGCTCGCCGTCGCCCTCCTTGGCCTCCTCGCCGAAGTCGAACTCGAGCTTCCAGTTCTTGATCTCGTCGTCGTAGGCCAGCTTCAGTTCGGCGGTGAACGGCCAGCCGGCCTTGGAGCGGAAGCCTTCCAGCGGGCCGATCTTCTTGTCGCGCAGGAACTGCTCCACCTCCGCGATCTCGAACGCGCGTCCGGCCGGGATCTTGGTGATGGAGAACTCGCAGCCGCCCGTGCCGTCGCCCTTGGGGCCCTGGCAGGTGTAGCGGCGGTAGTTCTCCTTGACGATGCCGCCGCAATTGGGGCACGGCGTCCTGAGCGTGGCGTAGTCGCCGGGAATCGTGTCGCGGTCGTATTCCTTGGCCTTCTTGACGATGCGCTCGGCCATCTGCGCGATGTCGCCCATGAAGGCGTCGCGCGACAGGCGGCCGTGCTCCATCTCGGCGAGCTTGAACTCCCAGTTGCCGGTGAGGTCGGGGCGCGTCAGGTCTTCCACGCCCAGGCCGCGCAGCAGCGTCATCAGCTGGAACGCCTTGGCGGTGGGGATCAGGTCGCGGCCCTCGCGGAAGATGTACTTCTCGAGGATCAGGCCTTCGATCACCTGCGCCCGCGTGGCCGGCGTGCCCAGGCCCTTCTCGGACATGGCGTCGCGCAGTTCCTCGTCGTCGATCAGCTTGCCCGCGCCTTCCATGGCCGACAGCAGCGTGCCTTCGTTGTAGCGCGCCGGCGGCCGCGTCTTGGTGCCGACGGCCTCCACCGACTCGTTGCGCACGATCTCGTCCTTCTGCACGGCCACCAGCGTGGCGTCGTCGTCCTGCGCCTCCTTGCCGTAGACGGCCAGCCAGCCCGGGTTCACCAGCACCTTGCCGTTGGTCTGGAAGCGGTGCTCGTCGACCTGCGTCAGGCGCGTGGTGACCTGGTACTCGGCGCTCGGGAAGAACACCGCGATGAAGCGCTTGACGACCAGGTCGTAGAGCTTGGCCTCGATGTCGGACAGCGACTTGGGCGCCTGCAGCGTGGGGATGATGGCGAAGTGATCCGACACCTTGGCGTTGTCGAAGATGCGCTTGGACGGCTTCACGTAGCCTTCCTTGAGCGCCTTGGCGGCATGCGGCCCGAGGTCGCGCAGCGGGCCCGGCAGGTCCTCGGTGGACAGCATCTTGAGCGTGTCCTTGACCACCGGCAGGTAGTCCTCGGGCAGCGCGCGCGAGTCGGTCCGCGGATAGGTGAGCACCTTGTGCTTCTCGTACAGCGCCTG
>FTKT01002759.1_pt4 | contig 10422 bp, 11 predicted proteins | sample 1658271 | NCBI WGS metagenome assembly FTKT01 (sample SAMEA3914811, study PRJEB12502) | metagenome | biome: forest; material: soil | place: Canada | collected 2011-08-04 | depth 0.3 m | reverse complement strand
TTCGAGCGCCAGATCAAGGGCTTCTCCCTGCCTGACGCCGTGCTCACCGGCGTGGAGACGCGCACGTCGTCGCCGCTGCGCATCCCGCGCGGCAAGGACTACCAGAGCCTGAACGTGCGCGGCCTGTACCCGGCCGGCGAGGGCGCGGGCTACGCGGGCGGCATCATGTCGGCCGGCGTCGACGGCATCGAGGTCGCCGAGGCGCTGGGCGCCGCCATGCTGGGCGGCAAGAACCTGTTCTGAATCTTCAGCTGTTCGCCACCACCGTGATGGTGGCCACCGCGCCGGCCAGCCCGTGCGAGTCCTTGACGGTGACCTTCAGCGCATAAGTGCCCTTGACGGTCCTGCTCCATGCCAGCACGCCGGCGCTGCTGAGGGTCATGCCGCCGGGCGCGCCCGTCATCGTATAGGTGAGCGCGTCGCCGTCGACGTCGCTGCCATGCAGCGTGGCGGTGAACGATGCGCCGGCCTTGACCGTGATCGTGCCCGAGGCCAGCGTCGGCGCATGGTTCACCGCGACGACGCTCAGTGTGTACTTCCCGCTGGCCGACTTGCCCGCGCTGGTGGCGGCGGTGGCCGTGAACGAGTAGCTGCCCGCGACCGGCGCGGCCCAGGTGACGACGCCCGCGGTGCTGACGGCCAGGCCGCTCGGCGCGCCCGACAGCGTGTACCTGGTGGTCACGCCGGGCGGCGCGGTGATGCCCAGCGACTGCGAGAAGGCCGTGCCGGTCTGCGCGGAAAACGCGCCGCCGGGAACCACCGGCGTCGCGGTCGCGGCGGCGGCGGTGCTGGAGCCCACCAGGGTGGTGAGCAGCGCCGCGGCGTTGGGCGTGCCCCAGCCGGTGACGGTGTCGAAGCCGGTGGCCGCCACGCAGCTCGCGCAGCTGCCGTCGTTGCCGTCCACGATGTCGGCGAAGTCGGCCGCGTACGTGGTGGCCGAGGCGGCGATGGTCTTGTAGAGCGTGGCGTGGAAGTCGCCCAGCAGCGCCTGCGAGGCCGCGACGCGGCGCGCGTTGGCCACGGCCACCAGGCCGGCCCATTGCGGCGCGCCGATGCTGGTGCCGCCATAGGCATTCCACGCCGTCGTGGCCGAGCCCTTCGCGGTGAGCGCCACGTACTGGCCGGTGGAGGGGTTGGCGTTGAAGGCCACGTCGGAGACGGTGCGCATGCTGGCCGCGCCGACGCCCGGCACGACCGTGCCCGACTGCCACGCGGGCAGCGTCTCGTACGCGCTCACGCCGCCGCCGGAGCCGGCCCAGGCCGCCTCGTAGCGCGTGCCGCTGCCGCTCCATTGCAGGCTGGTGCCACCCACGGCCAGCACGTTGGGCGACACCGCCGGCCACAGCGCCTGCGCGCCGCCGTCGCCGGCGGACGCGATGTAGGTCATGCCCGTGGTGGTGAACGATGCGTCGTTGCCCTTGACCCAGCTGCCTTCGGGCGCGCCGAAGCTCATCGACACCACGCCGCCGCCCATCTTGTTGGCGAGCGCCACGCCGCCGAGCAGGCTGTTGCTGTTGGCGTCGCTCACCTCGATCAGCACGACGCGCGCGAGCGGCGCGATCGCGTGCGCCCATTGCACGTCGAGCGCGATCTCGGCGATCCAGTCGGCGCTGTAGGCCGGGGCCGCGGCGTTGAGCGCGGCCTTGCTGTCGGTGTAGGCCACCGAGAACGTGCAGGTCGACGGCGCCTTGGCCAGCGGCAGCGCCGAAGTGGCGGTCAGCGCGACGTTCGTGCAGGCGGGCAGGCCGAACTTGGTGGAGAACTTGCCCAGGTCGCTGAACGCGTTCGGGTGATCGTAGGCGTCGATGACGTAGATGGTCTGGCCGGCGCCGAAGGTGGCGGCGTCCGCGGCCGACAGCGTGGCGGTCGAGGCGGGCAGCACCGGCAGGCCGTACGCCGCGCGGATCTGCGCGGGCGTGTAGACGGCCGCGGTAATGGCCGTGCCGGCCGGCCGGGTGCTGACCGATTCGGCGCGCGCGCGCCGCAGCGTGGCCAGGCGTTGCGCCAGCACGGCGGGCGTCAGGCGCGCGGTGGACAGGCCGGCCGCGTCCGTGTCGATCTGGAACTGGTGCGGGGTCGCGCTCGCCGCGTCGGCATCGGCCGGCTCGTCGAGTTGCGCCGGAGCCATGTGGAAGGTCGGCTGGGCCTCGGCACCGGACGATACGCCGGACACGCTGGCGGAGTCCGGCGCCGCGGCCACCTCCGCACCGCCGCCGCAGGCGGTCAGCACGGCCGCGGCCAGGCAGGACAGGAGCGCAACGAGGGGCGAGCGGGAAATCAGTGCCGGTTGGCGATGCTGGAACAAGGTCGATCCCTCGGGGACAAGTTCGATACCGCCCCTATCGACGGCGCCGCGCTCCTGCTGAGCGAGCGCGGCAGCAATCGACCCAACCTGCCCAAAAGATCACGCAAGCCGCCCCCGGGGGCGACGCGCGCCCCCCTTACGCAGGCGTTGCGCGAACGGATTCATGTCAGCGCGCTGCAAGCGGTTAACCAATCGTTTGCATCCGGAAGCATTTCACGGGTCGTAACGAGAGAGCCAGCACAAGGAATCGAAGGCGCCCGCGCTGCTCGACATCGGTGTTCCGCACAACGGCTTCCATCCCAAGCACCCAGGAGTAGAGACATGCGACAAGACCGACCCCATCCGTTCCGCGCCGCGCCCGTCGTGACCGCGGTACTGCTCTGCCTCGCCGGCGGCGCGTTCGCGTCGAGCCATCGCGAGGCGCCGTTCATCACGACCGCGCCCAAGGTCGATGCGTCCGACTTCTACATGTTCAACAGCTACGAGGCCGGCCGCAGCGGCTTCGTCACGCTGGTGGCCAACTACCAGCCGCTGCAGGACGGCTTCGACGGCCCGAACTACCACGCGATGGACGCCAACGCGCTCTACGAGATCCACATCGACAACGTGGGCGACGCGCACGAGCACCTCACGTTCCAGTTCCGCTTCCAGAACAACTTCAGCGCGAAGACCGTGTCGGCCGGCGGCACCAGCGTGGACATCGCGCCGCTGCAGAACGGCGCCGTGGGCACGCCGCACGACCCGCACCTGCAGGTCAACGAGACCTACACGCTGACGCTGGTCACCGGCGACCGCCGCACCGGCACGGTGGCGGCCATCACCAATGCCACCACCGGCGCGACCACCTTCGACAAGCCGGTGGACAACATCGGCGAGAAGACCATCGCCGACTATCCGGCCTACGCGGCCGCGCACGTCTACCCGATCAACATTCCGGGCTGCTCCACCGCCGGCAAGGTCTTCGTCGGCGCGCGCCAGGATCCATTCGCGGTGAACCTCGGCGTGATCTTCGACATGGTGGACGCGCCCGTCGCCGCGCTCACCGATCCGACCGCATACGGCGCGACGCCGCGCGGCACGCTGTACTACAAGAACGTCACCGCGCTCGAGCTGGAAGTGCCCGCCACCTGCCTCGGTGCCACGGCCACGAATCCGGTGATCGGCGGCTGGACCACGGCCTCGCTGCGCCAGACCCGCGTGCTCGACCCGACACCCAAGCCCGGCTACCAGACCACCGACCGCAACGGCGGCGCATGGACGCAGGTGTCGCGCCTGGGCATGCCGCTGGTCAACGAGCTGGTCATCGGCATGCAGGACAAGGACCGGTTCAACGGCTCCAAGCCGAGCGGCGACGCGCAGTTCCTGACCTACGTCACCAACCCGTCGTACCCCACGCTGCTGGCGAGCTACCTGAACATCCCGGGCACGGCGCCCACGAACTTCCCGCGCAACGACCTGGTCACCACGTTCCTGACCGGCATCACGGGCCTGAACCAGTTGGCCACGGTGACACCGTCGGAGATGCTGCGCCTGAACACGTCCAAGCCGGCCGTGCCCTTCGCCCAGCAGAACCGCCTGGGCTACGTGGGCAACGCGCTGGCCGGCGGCCAGGACTTCGCCGGCTACCCGAACGGCCGCCGACCCAAGGACGACGTGGTCGACATCACGCTGATCGCGGCGATGGGCGGCCTGTGCGTGGCCAACGGCACGACCGACGCCTTCGGCTTCGGCGCGGCGTGCAACCCGAGCGCCGCGCCGCTGGGCCAGACCGCGTTCGCGCTGAACGACACGGTCGACCAGGCGGCGCAACCGTTCCTTCCCGGCTTCCCGTACCTCAACACGCCGATCCCGGGTACCGGTGCGCGCGCCGAGGTCGTGCCGGCCCCGACCGCCGCCGCGGCCTCGGCCAAGCGCGGCAACGGCTCCAAGTGAGCGGACGGAGGCACACGACATGACCCACTCACCTTGCCCCAGCCCCGCCCGCACGGCCGCGCTCGTCGGCGTCACCGCGCTGGCCAGCCTGTTCCTCGCCGCGTGCGGCGGCGACAGCAACTCGCCCGTCCCGCCGCCGCCGCCACCACCGGCGCCGGTCACGCAGGTGCCGGCGTCGGCCGCCGCCAGCGACATGGCCCTCGAGGCCTTCGCGTTCAACCTGCCGGAGACGGAGAACACGGAGCCGCTGACGCTGGACCTCGTGCCCACGTTCCCCACCAGCGAGACCGAAGAGCCGATCGCCACGCCATGACGATCGCAGCCGCCGCCCGGCTCGCACTCGCGCTGCTCGTCGGCGCGGTGGCGCCCTCCTTCGCGACCGAGGATTCGGCCCTCCAGTTCCCCGCGCGGGACGACGCCATCGTCGAACGGCTGCCGACCCACGTGGGCGACGCCGCCGAACGGCGCGCCGCCCGCGCCGCCGAACGCGCGCAACGCGACGCGCTGCAACGCCATCCCGACGAACTGGGCCTCGCGCTGCAGGCCGCGCACGACGCCCTCGCGCGCGGACGCCTGCGCGGCGACCCGCGCGAGCTGGGCGCGGCGCAGGCCGCGCTCGCTCCGTGGTGGACCCGCGCCGACGCGCCGCCCGAGGTGCGCCTGGTGCGCGCCACCGTGCTGCAGAGCCAGCATGAATTCAACGCCGCGCTGGTGGAGCTCGACGCCGTGCTCGCGCGGCCCGACGTCGCGCTGCCCGTGCGCGCCCAGGCCGAGCTGACGCGCGCCGGCGTGCAGCAGGTGCTTGGCCGCTTCGCCGAGGCCGACGCGGGCTGCCGCCGGTTGGTCGGCGCCGACTACTTCGCTCTCGGCGCGGGGGTGCGCCAGAACGGCCTGGCCTGCATCGCGGAGCTCGCCAGCCTGCAGGGCCATGCCGACACGGCCGCTGCGACGCTCGCGCGTCTCGCGGGCGCGCCCGACGCGGGCAGCGTGGCTCCCGGCGCGCCCGGCTGGCTCGCGCTGATGCGCGCCGAGCTCGCGCAACGGCGCGGCGATCCGTCCGCCGGCGCGCTGTTCGAGGCGGCGCTGAAGGCCAATCCCGACGTCTACACGCAGTGCGCCTATGCAGACTGGCTGCTCGACGAACACCGCGCGGCCGAGGTCGTCGCGCTGCTGAAGGGCCACGAGGCCGCCGACCCGGTGCTGCTGCGCGTGGCACTCGCCTACCGCCAGCTGCATGGCCGCGACAGTCCGCTGACGCGCGACGCCGCCGCGATGCTGGGCGATCGCTACGACGCGGCGCTGCTGCGCGGCGACAAGAGCCACGGCCGCGAGCAGTCGCGCTACGAGCTCGGCCTGCGCGGCGATGCGCGCGCCGCGCTCGCGCTGGCGCAATCGAACTGGCGCGTGCAGCACGAGCCCGCCGACGAGGTGGTGCTGGCCCGTGCGGCACGCGCCGCGCATCGCGACGACGCGGCCGAGCCGCTGTGGCAGTTCCTGCGCGAGACCGGCGGCCGCGACGCGCGGCTCGCCGTCGGCGGCCCGAATGCCGCGCCCTTCCTGCCGGCGCCCGCGGCCTCGGTCGCGTTGCAGGCCGCCCCGCGGGGCACGCCATGAAGCGCCTCTTCCTCGCCCTCGCGGCCCTGCTCGTGGCGGCGCACGCGCAGGCCCACAAGGCCAGCGACGCCTACGTGACGCTGCGCGTGGACGGCGCCACCGTCGACGCGCGCATCGACATCGCGCTGCGCGACCTCGACCGCGACCTGGATCTCGACACCAACGCCGACGACCGGCTCAGCTGGAAGGAGGTGCGCACGCGCTGGGCCGACATCGCGGCGCTGGCGCGCACCGACATCCGCCTGAGCGCCGACGGCTCGCGCTGCACGCCCGAGGCGGCGGACGCGCCCATCACCGATGCGAATGCGCCCGCGCTCACGCGGCACAGCGACGGAACGTACGCGGTGCTGCGCATGCGGTGGCAGTGCGCGGCGCCGGTGCAGCAGCTGAGCGTGGACTACCAGCTGTTCGCGAAGACCGATCCCACGCACCGCGGCATCGCGCGGGTCGCGCGCGCGGACGCACCGGCGCTGCAACTGGCGGTGCTGGGTCCGGGCAACGGCTGGCACCGCTTCAGGTTGCCGGCCCTGCCGGCCGCCACCCCGGCGAGCGCCGCGGCGTCCGACGCGCCCCCCGCCGTCGCGCCGGCCACGCCGGTGCCGGTCGCGCAGCCCGCGGCCGACACGGCCGCCGCCGAGGACGCCCCGCCCTCGTCGTTCCTCGGCTTCGTGCGCGAGGGCGTGCACCACATCCTGATCGGCTACGACCACATCCTGTTCCTGCTGTCGCTGCTGCTGCCCGCGGTGTGGATCCGCAGCGCCGTCACCGACCCGCGCACGGGCGTCATGCGCACGCGCTGGCTGCCGTCGCGGAACCTGCGGCCGGCGCTGGCCAACGTGCTCAAGGTGGTCACCGCGTTCACGGTGGCGCACTCGATCACGCTGGCGCTGTCGGTGCTCGACATCGTGAACCCGCCGTCGCGCTGGGTGGAGTCCATCATCGCGGCAAGCGTCGTGCTGGCCGCGCTGAACAACATCTGGCCGGTGATCAGCGAGGCGCGCTGGAAGCTCACCTTCGTGTTCGGCCTCGTGCACGGCTTCGGCTTCGCGTCGGCGCTGAAGGACGCGGGGCTGGCCAAGGGCGCGCTGGTCGGGCCGCTGGTGGGCTTCAACGCGGGCGTGGAGATCGGCCAGCTGTGCATCGTGGCCCTGGTGCTGCCCATCGCGTGGTCGCTGCGCGGCACGCGCACCTACCGCGGCGCGTTCGCCGGCGGCTCGCTGGCCATCGCCGGCGTGGCCGGGCTGTGGCTGGTGCAGCGCGCGTTCGACCTGAGCCTGATTGCGGGCTAGGATCGCCTCCTTCCCGGAAGGAGTCGACATGTACACCCTGTTCGGATTCAAGGGCTCGGGCTCGGCCTCGGTGGAATGCGCGCTGGAGATGACCGGCGCGCCGTACCGCATCGTCGAGACGGCGTCGTGGGAGAAGAACGACGCGCTCGCCGAGCTCGAGTGCGTCAATCCGCTCAAGCAGATCCCCACGCTGCGGCTGCCCGACGGCACCGTGCTCAGCGAGAGTGCCGCGATCCTGATGCACCTGGGGCTCGCGTTCCCCGACTCGGGCCTGCTCGACGCCGACGCCAACGAGCGCGATCTCGCGCTGCGCGGGCTGGTCTACATCGCGGCCAACTGCTACTCGTGCATCACGGTCGTCGACTACCCCGAGCGCTTCACCACCCAGACCGACGACGCGGCGCTGGCGGCCGTGCGCGCCGGCGCAAGGGCCCGGCTGCACGCGCACTGGGACATCTTCGCCGACCTGTACCCGGTGACCGACGAACGCTTCATCGCCGGCGAGCAGCCGGGCGCGCTGGACCTGCTGGCCGCGGTCGTGTCGAAGTGGTCGGGCACGCGCAAGCACGTGAAGACGTCGCGGCCGGCGTTCTCGGCGCTGCTGGAGCGCATCGATTCGCATCCGGCGGTGGCGCTGGTGTTCGGCCGCCATTGGCCGACGCCGGCACAGACGCCGACGGGCGCCTGACAGCTCAGGCGAGCAGGCCCATCTCCACGCCGGGCGCCAGGTTCAGGCGGCTGGCGAGGCCGGCGCGCAACTCGAGCACGGTGCGCGCGTCGGGGCAGCTGGACATGCGCCAGGGCTTCAGGCCGGACACGACCTTGGTGACCACGCCGTCGGCGCTGAGGAAGACGACGTCGACCGGCTGGGCGAAGCCGAAGGTGTTGATGGAGCGGCAGCGCTTGACCCAGACGCCGCAGGACTTCTTGAGCTCGCGGGCGCCGGCCAGGCCGAGGAAGCGGCTGCGCCATTGACCGGTCGTGCGCACGGGCACGCGATTGCGCGTGCCGGGCACCTTCAGGTCGATCGTCTGTGACATGGAATAACCTGCTCTCGTGTGCTTTTCTTGTTGCCGGAGCGGCTCCTCTTCGTGAGCCGCACCCTACCTTGACGACGCGTAGCTTAACTGCCGAGCGTGCGGAATTTCACGTCGCCTCGGGTAAACCACGGCACACGAGACACACGGTTACGTGTGTGCAGTGACAAGGTGCATCGGCTCTTGACAAGCAGCGCGGCTCGAACGGAAACGGCGCGCGTTTCGCACCATTCCCGTGCCACGACGAAGCGCGGCCGCTCCGCAAGGACTTCCCGCTGGGGTGCTGACCGCGACCAGGCGCTCAGGCGTCGCGTTCCCAGAACACGCCGTCCTCGGTGATCATCGCGTCGAGCGGCATGTCGTGCGGCTCGGCGTCGAGCCAGGGCACATACCCGTGGCTGTATCCGATGCCCACCGTGAAGGGACGCGGCGCGAGCGCGGCCAGCGTGCGGTCGTAGAAACCGCCGCCGTAGCCCAGGCGCACGCCGTTGTCGCCGAAGCCCACACAGGGCACCAGCAGCAGCTCGGGCTCGAACTTGTCGGTGCCCTTGGGCTTGGGGATGCCGTAGGCGTCTTCCTCCATGGGGCAGCCGGGGTACCAGACGTGGAAGTCGAGCTGCTTGGTTTCGCGGTCGATCACCGGCAGGCCGATGAGCCGGTAAGGTTCGCCCTCCGTCCAGCGGAACAGCGCGGGCATGGCGTCGAACTCGCCCTTGATGGGCCAGTAGGCGCCGATGGAGGTCTCCGGCCGGGTGACGAGCCACACGCGCAGCACCTCCTGCAGGTGCACCGAGCGCTGATGGCGGTCGGTCATCGCGAGCCGCTCGGCCTTCAACTGGCGGCGCAGCGTGGGCTTGTCGCGGGCGGGCTCGAGCGAGAACTTCCAGGGCGGCGTGGTCATGGGTCGATTGTGCGGGCCCGGTGTCCATCCTGCAAATGGCGGTCACGATCGCCGTATCCCGCCCTTAAACTTCGGCCATGAACGATCAAGGCTTCGTCGAGCATTGCCTGGAACTGCTGGCCCCGCTGGGCCGCACGTCGTCGCGCCGCATGTTCGGCGGCCACGCGCTCTACATCGACGGGCTGTGCATGGCGCTGATCATCCAGGACACGCTCTACCTGAAGGTGGACGACGCGCACCGGGCCCTGTTCGAGCGCGCCGGCTGCCGGCCGTTCACCTACACCGGCAAGCACGACGAAGTCCACGTGATGAGCTACTACACGGCGCCGGAGGAGGCGATGGAGTCGCCGGCCGAGATGCTGCCGTGGGCGCGTCGCGGCCTGGCCGCCGCCGTCGCTGCGCGGGCGAAGGCGCCGCCGGCGAAGAAGAAGGCCGTGGCGAAACAGACGATGCCGAGGAAGGCCGTCGCCAGGAAGGCCGCCAAGCCATGAACATGGGTCGCCATCGCCCGCTGGTCCTCGACCACCTGCGCAGCTTCGAGGCCGTGGCCCGGCGCGCGGGCTTCGGCGCCGCGGCCGAGGAGCTGCACGTCACCCAGTCGGCCGTCAGCCGCCAGATCAAGAGCCTGGAGGACGAGCTGGGCGCGCCGCTGTTCACGCGCGGCACGCGCCGCGTGGAGCTCACGCAGGCCGGCCAGCTGCTGCTGCGCGCCATCACGCCGGCGCTGGGTCGCATCGACAGCGCGGTGCGCCAGATCCGCCAGCTGCGCGGCCGCGCGCAGGTGAGCCTGTCCACCTTCCCGTCGTTCGCCTCGCTGTGGCTGCTGCCGCGCCTGCCCACCTTCGAGAAGGGCCAGCCGGCCATCGACATCCGCATCTCGGCCACCGACCGGCTGGTGGAGCTGGACGATCCCGACCACGACCTGGTGCTGCGCCAGATCCGCCCCGAGGACGCGCCGGCCGGCGCGATCCGCATGTTCGGCGAGGTGTGCACGCCGGTGATCGGCGCCAGCCTGGCCGACGCGATCGCGCGCGGCGCCGCGCCGCCGCTGAAGACCCCGCTGGATCTCGTGAACTGCACCCTCATCGAGATGGACGACGACCGCGCCAGCAGCGACGTGCTCGGCTGGCCCTACTGGCTGCAGCAGCGCGGCCTGACGCAGCTGGAGCCGCGGCGCTGGATCAGCGTCAACTTCACGCACCAGCAGGTGCAGACGGCCCTGGCCGGCCAGGGCGTGGCGCTGGCGCGCCTTCCGCTGATCCACGACGCGCTCGAGCGCGGCGACCTGATCGAGCCCTTCGGCCGCGAAGGCCGCATGACCTCGCCGTGGTCGTACTGGCAGAT
>FTKT01003192.1_pt1 | contig 10432 bp, 10 predicted proteins | sample 1658271 | NCBI WGS metagenome assembly FTKT01 (sample SAMEA3914811, study PRJEB12502) | metagenome | biome: forest; material: soil | place: Canada | collected 2011-08-04 | depth 0.3 m | reverse complement strand
ACGCCCATCAGCCGCACGGCTTCGGTCAGCATGTCGTAGTTGCGGCGGACGCGTTCCTGGAAGGCCTGGTCGACGGCCTCGGTTTCCAGGGCCGCCTTCTTGGCGGCGGCGGTCATGGCCAGCAAACCGTCCTCGACCGAGCGGCGAATGTCGATCAACCGGTCCTGGGCCATGGCCGGCAGGTGGTTGGCGCTTTCCGCCAGGTCGGTCAGGGCGGCATTGACCTCGGCGATGGTCGCCCGCGTATGGGCAAAGCTCTGGTCCAGCTTGTCGGCGGTCTGGTCGCCGGCCTCGACGATCAGTTCGGCCGAATCCTCGATCAGGCGGCGGGCGGCGGCAAAGCGCGAATCGAAGACCTCGTCGGCCTTCTTGCTGGCTTCGAAGATGGTTTCGTTCAGGCGGTCGACGCGTTGCTGGGCCGTCTGGGCCGCCAGGTCGGCGGCCTTGCGGGCGTCGGTGGCGGCGACGCTGAGCTGTTCCAGGGCGCGGCGCGTTTCCTCGATCAGGTCGTCGCGGGCGTCGGCGGCCATCATCGAGATGTTCGACAAGGTGGCGTGGATACGGGTCTCGAACGCCGTGCGCTCGTTTTCCGAAACCTGGCCCACCGAGCGGAAGCTTTCCTGGGCAGCCACGACGATGTCGCGCAACACGTCGACGCCGCGCGCGGAGGTCTCGCCCAGGTCGACCGTGGCGACGCGGGTGATGGCCAGGGCCTCGGTCAACTGGGCGCGCTGGTTCTCGATGTGGACGGCGAAGTCTTCCTGGTCGGCGCGCAGCGACAGGGCGGCGGAGACGAGGGCGGCGCGTTGCTGGCCCAGATTGTCCTCGACGCTGCGGATCTGGTCGACGACGCCCGAGCCGGCGGTTTCCAGGCGCTGGGTCTGCCGGTCGAGGTCGGCGGTCGCCGTCCGCGTCGTCTCGTTGACGTCATGGACGATCGACAGCACCTCGGCCGTACGCGCCGACAACGACGCTTCGGCCTCATGCAATTGTGTCTGGGCCAGGTCGGAGGCGTCGGCGACCATGCGGGCCTGGCGGTCGACCGTTTCGATGATGCCCTGGCTCTGCTGGTTCAGGCGATCGCTCATCTGGCCGATGGCGCTGCGTTCCTGCTCCAGCGAACGGGTGATCGACTGGGTGGCGCCGCGGGCGATCTGGGTGGCGTCGGAAATGCGATCGGTCTCGGCCTTCAGCTTTTGCGCCAGGTCGTTGAGGTCATTGTGGGCCAGGCGCACGGCGCGCACGGCGTGATCCACCTGGGCGCGCAGCGATTCGACCAGGTCGGTCGCCTGGACGGTCGCCTGGGCGGCGGGGGCCAGCATGGCGTCGGCCAGGGCCGCGGTGCGCTGGGCCTGGCGCGACAGGGCGGCGGCGACGCGCAGGGCAAATGCCGCGGCGAAGATCAGGCCGATCGGAAACAGGGCCAGAAAGGCCAGGACGACGATCCGGAAGGGCGCGACGCGGAAAGCCGACAGGTCCGATTGGGCGCCCAGGACGAAGGCGCCAAGCCCCAGCGCCCACAACAGGCTGATGACGGTAACGCCGCCCCAGAACATCATCGGCGAGCCGCCGGTCGTCTTCAGCACGCCTTCGGGCTCGACCTTGACGGCGAGGTCACGGCGGGTCTCGGGTTTGTAGGCGCCAGCGCGTGGCTTTGGCGGAGTTTCGGCGCGGACGGGCGGCGAACTTTCGGGCGGCGGTGTCAGGTGGACGGTGGCTTCGGGAATCTCTTGCGGTTCGGCGGCCGGCTTCGCGGCTTCCGGCTCATCCGCCGTCGTCGTCTGGAGCGCGGGCTGGGGGGCGTTGAGGGGCGCGGTCAGGATGTCGTCCACGCCCAGGCCGCCGATCGTATCCTCGACGGCGTCCGTGTCGGCCGTTTCTTCTTTCAAGACAGAATCCGCCCCTCCGGGAGTACGCACTTTCGGTTCGCTCAGGTTCAGGGGCGGACGTCGTGATTTCATTCAAAGCTTCCTAAGGCCCGCCGGCTGAAATTCAAGGGCCTTACGGGCGGCTGGGGCGTTTCTCCCAACACGGGAAAGCTACCGCCAAGCCGTGCTTTTAGCAAAGGTTTTTGTCATTTGGGGGCGGGGAAACTTCGCCGTTTACGGACGGTCGAAAGCGGTATCAGCCCCGGCGGAGCGGGGAGGCCGTGCGTACGGCGTCCACGGCCGGCAGGGCGCCGGCCGAACCGTGGCAATGGCTGCGCATGGCCAGGTGGTGCACCGTGGCGTGGGCGGCGGGCGGGGGAACGGCCTTGTCGTCGCTTGCCGTATCGGCGATCGGGGACAGGGCGGCCACGGAGGCATGCGCGGTGGCGGCGGCCGGTTTGGCGGGGGGCGAATCGCCGGTGGCGCCGAAATGCAAAAAGGCCGCCGACATCAGCATGGCGACAAACGCGCTGATCATGTCATGGATCGACGACATTGCTGGGTCCCCGGGGCGAAAGCGCTATAACTATGTTCCAGGCCGAACGCGGTTGCAATTGATACCGCTGCGTTTGTCGCAAATCTGTCGAAATATCCTGATGTAGCGATAATTTCGCCACGCCCCGCCCGGCCTGTGAACGCGGTTGCCGGGATGAGAGGATTGCGCTAGTCGTTGATCATGCAGACATTGAATGCACAGGCTTTTTCGGCTGTCGAAACGCGCAATGACGTCACCGCTTCCGGCCTGGCCAAGGCGGTCGTAGGTTTGACGACGCCGGTGATTTTCAAGGGCGCCGTCAAGGCATGGCCGGCCGTCCAGGCCTCGACCGAATCGCTCGACGCGCTGGTCGCCTATCTGAAAACCTGCGACAACGGTTTTCCCGCCGAGACCTTTCGCCAGGCGCCCGGCGCCGACGGCAAATATTTCTACGGCGGCGACCAGAAGACGCTGAACTTCGCCAAGGCGACCATTCCGGTCAGCGCGGTGCTGGGGCGGCTGCGCATGCCCGATGCCGAGCCGCTCTACATCCAGTCGGCACCTTTGAAGGACCATTTGCCGAAGTTCCGTGCCGAAAACCGCCTGCCCGGGATCGAGGCCGAACCGCGCGCCTGGATCGGCAATCGCTCGATTACCCAGATCCATTTCGACCTGTACTACAACCTGGCCTGCATGATCGCCGGGCGGAAAACCTTTGTGCTGTTCCCGCCGGACCAGGTGAAGAACCTGTACATGGGACCGATCGAGACGACGGTGTCGGGCGTACCGACATCGATGGTCAATCTGGAAAATCCGGATTTCACGGCGCATCCGCGTTTTGCCGAAGCGTTGACGACGGCGACGATCGCCGAACTCGAACCCGGTGACGTCCTCTACATTCCCTACATGTGGTGGCACCACGTCTCGTCGTCGGGCGCCTTCAACATGCAGGTCAATTACTGGTGGAACACCGCCGCGCCGGACATGGGCGTCGCCATGCAGGCGCTATTGCACGCCATGTTGTCCCTGCGCGACCTGCCGTCCGACCAGACCGCGGCCTGGAAGGCGATGTTCGATCACTTCGTCTTCCACCAGTCCGATCCGGTCGCCGATCATTTGCGGCCGGAGGTGCGCGGTTTGCTGGGCGAGGCGACGCCGGCGCAACGTACGGTCATCCGCAAGCAGATCGGCAAGAACTTGGTTGAAGATTAGAAGACGTCGACCGGCGGCGCCGGTGGGCGCAGCGGGTCGGGGCCATACCTGTTCGTTCCCTTATTGCCGGTGCCAAACAAAAGGATCAGGCCGACAATGCCCGAACCGATAGCCCATACCTTGTCAACGATGTGTAGAACGGAGGTCACCTTGGTAAGGGGGATAAAGCCTGCCAGCACGTCGGCATATGCGCTTATCAAGGGTTCGATTAGCAGGATCGCCGCGATAAAAGCCGGCCAATTCAAATCGTGAAGGCGTTTGGCGTCCAGGCAAAAATAGACGTAACTCGTAAAGGTAAGAGCCACAGCGATAGCGAGACCGTCCATTTGTGTCTTGCCGAGCAATTGCGTGGCGGCACCCGCACCGACCAGGACCGTAAAATATACCGCCAGGTAGATCAGGCTGTAGACAAAATATTGCAGCCGGCTGACGCGTCCCTTGGCCGTGAAATGGTTGGCCACGGGAATCCAGAATTTTGCTTTTTGCATGATGCCCCCCCTTGACGGGTAGAGCATCATGAAAACAACCGACTGTAAAGGCGTCGTTTTTAACCCTTATGCCGCTCGCGCAGCACGTCGAGCACGGCGTCCAGCGACGTCTCACGGGCCATCAACAGCACGGTCAGATGATACAGCAGGTCGGCCGCTTCGTTGTGTAGTTCGTCGAGATCGCCGGAACGACCGGCCAGGGCCGTCTCCAGGCCTTCTTCGCCGACCTTCTGGGCGATCTTGGCAATGCCCTTGGTCATCAGGCGCGCCGTATAGCTGTCGGCCGGATCGGCCTTGGCGCGCTCGGCGACGACGTGGGCCAGCTTGCCGAGAAAGCCGATGCCGGGTGCCGTCTCCATGCCGAAGCATGAGGTCGTCCTGGTATGACAGGTCGGGCCTTCCGGGCGGGCGAAGACGACCAGGGCGTCCTCGTCGCAATCGGTCAGGATATGGTCGAGACGCAGCACGTCGCCCGAGGTCTCGCCCTTGGTCCAAAGCCGGCCTTTAGAGCGCGAAAAAAAGGTGACGAGGCCGCTGTCCAGCGTCTTGGCCAAGGCTTCGGCGTTCATGTAGCCGACCATCAGGACCTGCAAGGTCTCGATGTCCTGGACGACAGCGGGCACGAGGCCGCCTTCCTTGGCGAAGTCGATACGTTCGATATCGCCGGCGGTCAGTGGGTTGGGGAGGGTGTGTTGTTCAGCCATGACTAAATCCTGACCGCAATGCCGGCCGCGCGCAGGTCGCGCTTGAGATCCGGGATGGCGATGATCTTCTTGTGAAAAACGCTGGCCGCCAGGGCGCCCGAAACGTCGCATTGCCGGAAAACCTCGGTGAAGTGTTCAGGCGCGCCGGCGCCACCCGAGGCGACCAGCGGAATGTCGATCAGGTCGCGCACCAGGCGCAGTTGCTTCAGGTCGTAGCCCTGGCGCACGCCGTCCTGGTTCATGCAGTTCAGCACGATCTCGCCGGCGCCGCGATCGCGCGCCTCGACGACCCAGTCGAGGGTACGTCGGCCGGCCTGACGCATCTTTTCCGGATCTCCGGAATATTGATGGACGTAATAATCGACCTCCCAGTCATCCTTGTGCTCGAGCGCCGCGGCGGCGACTTCGGTCAGGGTGCCGGGCTTGGGCAAACGCATTTCGCGGCTGTCGATGCCGACGACGACACACTGCGAACCGGCCATTTCGGCCAGTTCGTTGATCAGGTCAGGGCGCTCCAGGGCTGGGGAATTGATCGAGACCTTGTCGGCGCCGCTGTTCAGGCACTTGACCGCCTGTTCGGCCGAGCGAATACCGCCGGCGACGCAGAAGGGGATGTCCAGCGCGCGAGCGATGTCGGCGACCCAGTTGTAGTCGACCGTGCGGCCTTCGGAGGAAGCGGTGATATCGTAAAGCACCAGTTCGTCGGCGCCTTCGTCACGGTAACGCAGGGCCATGTCGACGGCGTCGCCCAGCACTTCATGGCCGAGGAACTGCACGCCCTTGACGACCTTGCCGTCCTTGACGTCGAGGCAGGGGATGATCCGTCGTGCCAGGGTGGATTTGGCTAACATGCCAGCGCCTCCTTGAGGTCGATCAGGCCTTCATAGATTGCCTTGCCGACGATGGCGCCGTAGATGCCCATGGCGTCAAGCGCCTTGAGATCCTCAACGGAACGCACGCCGCCGGAGGCTTCGATCTGCAGATCGGGACGACGATCATGCAGGGCCTGCATCAGGTCCATGTTCGGCCCTTGGAGCATTCCGTCGCGCGACACGTCGGTGACCAGGATGCGTTGGGCGATCCCTTCGGGATAGTAGTCGAGCACATCCCATAACGAGATACCCGAACCTTCGACCCAGCCGTGCAGGGCGGCATCGAACCCGCCGTCTTTCGTCGGCAAGACATCGAGCGCCAGGGTGATGCGATCCGTGCCGAAATCCTGAAGCCAGCCACGGACCTCTTCGGGGTTTTTGACGGCGGCCGAGCCGACGACGACGGCGGAGACACCGGCGTCGAGCAGGGTTTGCACGTGTTCGCGCGTACGGACACCGCCACCAGTCTGGATCTTGGCGTGGGACGCCCGGGCCAGGCGGCCGATCAATGCGTGCTGTTGCGGCGAACCCGCCTTGGCGCCGTCCAGATCGACGATATGCACCCACTGGGCGCCGGCCTCATTGAAGGTCGCCAGGCGCTTGAACGGATCGGTGTCGTAGCGCGTCACGGCGTCGAAACGGCCCTGGGCCAGGCGCACGCATTCGCCGTTGATCAGGTCGATGGCAGGGTACAGGATCATTTCACAAGCTCAGGAAGTTTTTAAGAATCACCGCGCCGGCGGCGCTGGAGCGTTCGGGATGGAACTGGCAGCCCCAGATATTGTCCTTGCGCACCATGGCGCCAAAGGGATGGCCATAGGTGCTGGTCGCCAGGGTGAAGTCGTTGACCGGGCAGACGAAGCTATGGACGAAATAGGCGAAATCACCGTCCTTGACGCCAGCCGTCAGCGGATCGTCGCGCCTCACATCAAGCTGGTTCCAACCCATGTGCGGCACGACAAGGTCGTCGCTGACCTCCATCTTCGTCACCTGGCCGGGGATAAGGCCGAGGCACGCGACATCGCCTTCGGTCGAGCTTTCGAACAGCAATTGCTGGCCCAGGCAGACGCCGAGCAAAGGCACTTTGATATTTCGAATGGTCTCGAATAGTCCAAGCGCGTGGATACGCGACATGGCAAAACCCGCCGCGCCGACGCCCGGCAGCACGACCTTTTCGGCAGCGGCGATTTCGGCCGCATCCGAACTCAATTGCACCTGTGCGCCGGCGCGTTCCAGCGCCCACAGTACGGAAGCGGTGTTCGCACAGCCGATTTCGATAACCGTAATCATGCCAGCATGCCTTTTGTTGAAGGCAGGGCATCGCCTTCGATGCGCGTCGCCTGGCGCAAGGCGCGACCCAAGGCCTTGAAGCAGGCCTCGGTCTTGTGGTGGTCGTTGCCGCCCTGGACATCGACATGGATCGAGGCGCCCAAGGTTTCCGACAGCGAGCGGAAGGCGTGCGCCGTCATTTCGGTCTGGTAGTCGCCGATATGCGTCGACTTGAACTCGCCATTGAAGACGCAGAACGGCCGCCCGCCCAGGTCGATCGAGACGCGGGCCTCGGTTTCGTCCATCGGCAGCACGAAGCCGAAGCGGGCCATGCCGATGCGGTCGCCCAGCGCGATCTTCAGCGCCTGGCCGAAGGCCAGCATGCAGTCTTCGACCGTGTGGTGGGCGTCGATATGCAGGTCGCCTTCGCAGGCCAGTTGCAGGCTAAAGCCGCCGTGGGTAGCGACCTGGTCCAGCATATGGTCGAAGAAACCGACGCCGGTGTGCACATGAACCGGCTTGGCGACGTCGAGATTGACGATGGCCGAGATCCGCGTCTCCTTGGTGTCGCGCAGGACCTCGCCGGTGCGCGGCGCCTTGGCCGGCGGGGCGACGCCCACCGCCTTCAAGAGGCGGTTATTGGCGGCGACATCGCCGATCGCCAGCAGAAGCCCGCTGTCAACCGGGCGGACATCGACGCCCAGGCGTTTCAGGGCCAGTTGCAGGCCGGTCAGATCCTTCGGCTTCAGCCAGACGAACGGGCCGGCATTGAGGGCATAACCGTCGAGCACGGTCGAGGCATCCAGCGCGGCGCGCAGGCGCACCTGTTCGTCGCGGATCAGGTCGATGCGCGACTGCACATTCAGGGCGCGCGACGGCGACAAGGCGGCTTCGGCGGCGCGGATCGACGGCGTCGGCAGCGGGTGCGGTTCGCAGAACTTCAACAGGCCTTGCAGCGTCTTGGTGTTGGCGATCAGTGCGCCGACCCGGGCGCCGGCCATGCCGAACAGGTAGGACAGCGACTTCAGCACGACGACATTAGGTTCGCTGGTCGCCAGTTCGACCAGGCTCTTGCCGTCGGCGATGTCGGCATAGCTTTCGTCGATCACCAGGATGGACGGGAAGATATCGACCGCCAGGGTCCGCGCGGCGACCAGGTCCCAGGCTTCACCATCGGGCAGGCGCGGGTTGTCGATGCGGTAGAAGCCGCCGCCTTTGGGCAGGGGACCCTTGGGGGGGCTGCGCACCTCGAGATTATAGACCCCACACAGGTCTTCGAGATAGGCGTCGCTTTGCCCCCAGACGAATTCGTGGCCATGGGTGCGCAGGCGGCGCATCAGGATTTCCAGGGCGTGCGAGGCGCCGCGCGTCACCAGCAACTGGTGCGGTTCGACACCGTAGAACGCGGCCATGCGTTCGCGCAACGGCTCCAGCGACGGCGGCAGGCTTTCGAGTCCGCTGCCGGCTGCGTTCAAGGACGGGAAGGGGGAATTGAACATGGCTTATTATACTTCAAGTCTAAAATCGGCCGCCAGCGCATGGGCCTCAAGGCCTTCGAGGCGAGCCAGGCGGGCGGCGGCCGGGGCGATGGCGGCGGCGCCTTCGCGGGTCGCCTTTTGCACGACGAAGCTGGTGAGATAGGAGCGCACGGTGATGCCGTCATAGGCCTTGGCGGCGCCGTCGGTCGGCAGGACGTGACTGGGGCCCGCGGCATAGTCGCCGAAGGTTTCCGCGGCATAGGTGCCGGCGAAGATGGTGCCGGCGGCGGTCAGCAACGGGATGATCGCGTCGACATCGGTGACCTGGATGGCCAGGTGTTCGGGGCCGTAGGCGTTCGACACCTCGGCGGCTTCTTGCAGGTCGCGGACGATGAACAGGCGCGCCTGGTCGAGCGAGCCGCGGGCAATCGCGGCGCGCGGCAGGCGGGCGACCTGGACCTCGACCTCGGCGGCTATGGCTTCGGCGATGGCGCTCGACAAGGCGACGAGAACCACCTGGGCGTCGCTGTCGTGCTCGGCTTGCGACAAGAGGTCGGCGGCGACGAGCTTCACATTGGCGCTGTCGTCGGCGATGACCAGCAGTTCGGACGGGCCGGCGGGCATGTCGATGGCCAGGCCTGACACGCGTTCGGTGGCGTAGCGCTTGGCCTCGGTGACGTACTTGTTGCCCGGGCCGAACAGTTTGTCGGCCGCCGGCAGGCCGGGTAACACACCCAAGGCCAGGGCCGCGATACCGTGGGCGCCGCCCAGGCGCCAGACGGCGTCGAGGCCGGAGGCCTGGCCGGCCGCGATCATCATCGGGTGCAGGCTGCCGTCCTTGGCCGGCGGCGTGATGGCGATACGGTTGGGTACGCCGGCGACCAGGGCCGGGACCGCCGTCATGATCAGGGTCGAGAACAATGGCGCCAGGCCACCCGGCACATAGAGGCCGGCGGTGCCCAAGGGGCGGTAGACGCGCTGCAGCGACAGGCCGGGCTTGGGCGCGATGACCGGACCGGTGGTCGGCAGTTCGGCTTGCTGGAAGGCGCGAACATTCTCGACCGCCAGTTCCATCGCGGCCAGGTCTTCGGAGGTTAGCTGGGCGCGGGCAGTGTCGACGGTCTTGGCATCCAGTTCAATACGGTCTGGAGTGTGGCCGTCGAGACGGACCGCCCAGTCAGTAACGGCCTCGAACCCGCGGGCTTCGATGTCATCGAAGATGTCGCGTACACGGGCCAACACCGTGGCGTCACGGCGATTTTCCGGCCGCGCCAGCGCCGTCTTGCGCTCGGACGGGCTCAACTCATTCCAGACGAAGCTTCTCATTTCATCATCTTTTCGATCGGCAGCACCAGGATGGCCGAGGCGCCGGCGGCCTTGAGCTTGTCCAAGGTCTCCCAGAAGACATTTTCCTGGCAGACGGCGTGGACGGCGACGGTGTCGTCGCGTCCGGCCAGTTGCATGATCGTCGGCGAGTCGGCGCCGGGGATCAGCTTGGTGATCTCGGCCAGGTGCGACTTGGGCGCGTTGAACATGACGTACTTGGCGCCGGTCGAGGCGACCACGCCGTCGAAACGGCGGATGACCATGTCGAAGATGTGAGCTAGTTCGGGCGCCGGCGCGTTCGGCGCCTTGATCAGCACGGCTTCGGATTTCAGCACTAGGTCGGTCGCCTTCATGCCGTTGGCTTCCAGCGTCGCGCCGGTCGACACCAGGTCACAGATGGCGTGGGCGATCTTCATGCGCGGGGCGACTTCGACGGCGCCGCGCATCTCGACGACCTCGGCGGTGATGCCGTGCGAGGCCAGCCATTTGCCCAGGATATTCGGATAAGAGGAGGCGATGCGCTTGCCGTTCAGCCATTGCGGGCCGGTATAGTCGACGTCGTTGGGCACGGCGATCTTCAGCGTGCACGAACCGAAGCCCAGGCGCATGACGATCATGCTTTCCAGGTCGCGGTCCGGAAAATGTTCGGCCAGGACGTTGTACCCGACGATGCCCAGTTC
>FTKT01000778.1_pt2 | contig 10439 bp, 6 predicted proteins | sample 1658271 | NCBI WGS metagenome assembly FTKT01 (sample SAMEA3914811, study PRJEB12502) | metagenome | biome: forest; material: soil | place: Canada | collected 2011-08-04 | depth 0.3 m | reverse complement strand
CAGCGCACCGGCGCCGAGCCCGAGAGGGTGCAGGTGCCCATGTACGCGCTGGCCGAGATGCTCACGCGCTGCCACGTGCTGATGGCGCAGCTGGTGGCGGTGCGGCTGCTGCTGGCGCGCCGCGGCGCGCAGCTGGAGGGCGCGGTGGCGCAGAAGGCGCTCACCGATGCCTGCGTCGCGCTGCACCACGCGCTGGACAACCCCGCGGTGGGCACCTCGCCGCAGCGCGGCGCGCCGGGCGCGGCGGGCGCGCCGGTGGTGGTCAGCGGCACGGTGCCCAGCGAGGACGTGGACCACACCGCGGTGCCGGCCGCGCTGCCGGACAGCGCGGTGCTGCCGTGGCTGCGGCGGCGCCTGCAGCTGGCCACGCGCGCGGCGCGGCGGGTGGGGCTGGCGGCGCAGGCGCTGAACGCCGCATCGCGCTGACCGGAGCCGCTACCAGCGAATCGGCAGCGGGCGGGCGATGACCAGCGCGTTCTCCCGGTGCAGCAGGTAGTCGCCGGTCTCGAGGTCCTTCATCACCCGGCTGACCATCTCGCGCGAGCATCCGATGCGATTGGCGATGTCCTTGTGCGTGAGGTGCTCGCTGATGATCGCCGTGCCGTCCGGGCCCGGATCCGAGACGGACTCGAGCAGCTGCTTGAGGCTGCCATAGACGCTGTTGAGGGCCAGGTTCTTGGCGGACAGGGTGGCCGCCCGGGCGCGGCGGATCACCTTGGACAGCAGCTCGAATGCGAAGGCCGGCCGTTCGTCGATGAAGCGGTTCAGCAGGGGCCGCGGCACCACCGAGCACAGCGACGCCTCGACCGTCTCGACGCTGGCGGAGCGCGGGCCGCCATCCAGGCTCATCTCGCCCAGGTACTCGCCGGGGCCGTAGATGCCGAACGTGATCTCGCGTCCGTTGGCCGAGGACGAGAACGCGCGCAGCCGGCCCGCCAGGATGATGTAGAGCGCATCCCCGCTGTCGCCTTCCTCGATCAGGACGGTGCCCTTGCGGTAGCGTCGCACGTGCCCGCGCGCCGACAGCTCGCTGAGATGCGGGCTCATCCCGGGCGGCAGCGGCGGCTCGACGCTCCGCTGCTTCGCCGAAACGGCTCCTGCTGATTCCTGTGTCATCGCCTCGATCCCCCCGGCACCGACTGGAGCGTGGATGGTAGCGCCGGCGGCGCCATGTCGTCATCCGTTTGCCGTCGCCGCGACGGTCACGCGCGCACGTCCCAGCGGCGGAAGCAGGGCGACCTCGCGCACCAGGGTGCCGATCGACCGGGCGCTGGTCTTCGAGCGGATGCTGCGGATGTGCGAGCGCACGGTCGACACCGCGATGCCCTGCCGGTGCGCGATCTCGCCGGGCGCCAGGCCGCCGCACAGCAGGTCCAGCACGTGGGCCTCCGCCAGCGTCAGGCCGTGACGGCTCGCGAACATCTGGGCCGTCAGGGCGTCGCAGACATGCACCCGGCCGATGACCAGCAGCGCCAGGCCCGGGATCGCGCAACGGGCGCCCTGCAGCGGCCCGAGCGCCGCGGCGACGCCCTGGGTGCCTTCGCCGAACGCGAGCAGGGCGCGCCAGCCACACCGCACGGCGCTCGCGAGGGCGCGGCGGAACGGCCCGGATTCCTGCGCGGCGACGGCCACCAGGCGGCCCTCGTGCATGCGCAACGGCGCCGAGCTGCGCGACAGCCACTCGCGCGCCGTGCTGTTGACATGCAGGGCCCTGGCCTCTTCATCCAGCACGACCAGGCCGTAGTCGATCTGGTCGAGCAGGGCGGTCGACCATTGGGCGGACTCGACGTCCGGCGCAACGGCCACGTGGGGAGCGCGGCCGGGCGCCGGCAGGACGGCCTCGGGCTTGCGTTCGATCACCAGCGACATGGGAGCCTCCGTGGATTCGCCCGGGCGGAAGTACCTGGGCAGTGCCAAGACTAGGGGCCGCCCGGCGTGCTGGACAGTGAGATCTTGACGCTCGCGCGTGTGACAAATTCACCAAGCCCTCCCGCCTGGTGCCGCCCCGTGTTCTCCGGGTCGTCTGCCGCCCCGCGGATGCGCCGCGCGTCGCTTCGCGACACCCTGGCCGCAGGCGGCGCACGGGCAGCCGCTCCGGGCGGCGATGGTGAAGATTCACCGCCTGCGCGGTGCGCACTTCGCTGGCCGCCGCCGCCGCGCCACAGGAGACTGGCCCTGCCTTGCGAGCGGTTCGCGAGGCGTGGATCGAAAGCGAGGGAACCAATGAAATTGCAGACCGAGGACTTCGTCTCGTCGCTGTTGGGACTGGTGCTGTGCGCCGCCAACGTGTCGTTTCTCGTGCTGCTGCTGGCCTGAACGGGCAGCAGCCGGGGCTTCGCCAGGGCGAGGCCCCTCAACTCCAAGGAGATCACCATGCGCCAGTACTTCACCACCAGGTCGCTCATGCGTTCCGCCGCCGCGATCGGCTTCTCGATCTTCTCCTACGCCGCCATGGCGCAGTCGATTCCGTCGACCGATGCCTGCGGCCACGCGCTGTCCGGCTTCCAGAAGCGCCTGTACGCGCGCTTCCTGGCCGGCCCCGACACGCTTCGCAACTACGTGTTCGCCGTGCGCAGCATCCACCTGCTCGACATCCGGGAGGTCGACGAGTGGGGCCGCGACATCCGCGGACAGGTCTGCCGGGAAGCTGCCCCGGTCGTGGGAGCGGCCGACGAGTCGACGGCGACGCCCCTGCCGCCGATCGTCGCGGACGCGGCGCCGGTGCCGATGACGCGCGCGGCGGTCCGGCAGGAGCTGGCGCTCGCTCGCGCGACGCGCCAGCTCCAGTTCGGGGAACGGTGATCGGTCGGCGTGGGCGCCGCCGTCGGTGGGCGCGCGTGATGCCGCGTGGGTACCCACCCCCCTAACCAGAGTCCGCGCCTTTGGCGGCGGCGGCGGCAATTTGCTTGCCGCCGCCGTGCTCCCTGTGCATGATGTAGTCGAGCTAGCGTGAACCGAGGGAGGATGGTCATGAGCCCCAGGTACGCCTCTCGTCCTGCGCGTGTGTCGCGCCCGACGAGCGCCCCGGAACCCGGGCCCGGCAAGCACGGCCCGGGCGTGGCGGAAGGCCGATGACGTGTCTTCCACCTGGGACTCGCAAGGTTTCGTCCTGACCGCGATGTTGCCCGGGGACGAGTTCGTGCTCGCCCTGACCGACTCGCGCCACACCGCCCGCCTCGCCTCCGTGCCCGACGCCGCGGCGGCCATCGAGGCCTTGCGCCTGCGCCTGCTGGAACTGGCCGCACCGGATCGCTCCTTCGGTGCGGATCCGGCGCGTCAGGCGGCCGCCTCGGCCTGGTGCGAGTTCGGTGCCGGCCTGTTCTCGACGCTCCTGCCGCCGTCGATGGCGGCCGTCCTGCGCGAGACCCGTCCGCGGCCGCTGACGCTGCAGCTCGAGCCGGCGCTGGCGTGGCTGCCGTGGGAACTGGCGTTCGACGGCGACCGCTTCCTCGGCGAGCGATTCGCCATCAGCCGGCAGCTCATCGCCGACGACGGCGCCCGCGCCGGCGGCGCGGCCTCGGCGCGGCGCGGTCCGTTGCAGGTGGCCATCCTGGTGGGACTCGTCGCGCGACCCGAGGGCGAGGATCCGATCCAGCCGCTGATCGCGCGCATGCGCACGATGGATCGCGTGGCCGTCACGGTCGCCCAGGTGGGCGACATGCACCGCGACGCGCTGCCCGAGCTGATCGACGAATGCGACGTGCTCCACTGCGTCGGGACGTTCAGCGGCCGGCTGAGCGCCGAGGGTCCGCCGCTGTCCTGGCGCAGCGGCGAGCTGTTCGACCTGTGCGACCTGCTGTCGCGGCTGCGCTGGCCGCGGCTGCTGGTCGTCCAGGGCCCGGGCGCTTCGCTCGCCGACGAATGGCGCGGGCTCTGCGGCGTCGCCTGCCGCGATGCCGCGGGCGTATTGTTGTGCGCCGCGATGGCGGACGACCCGCCGGCGCTGGAGTTCCTGGCCCGCTTCTACGACCGGCTGGTGCACGCGGCGCCGCTGGCGATCGCGTCGGCGGATGCGCGCACCCACCTCCATGGCCGCATGGGCATCGACCGGCTGGCCGCTCTTCGTCCCGAACTCTATGGCGACGGCGGATTCGTCCCGTTCGCGGAGCATCGCCGGCGCCGCGACGACGACACCTGGCGCCAGGTGTCGGTCGTCTCGATCGACGTCGACGATTCCATGGGCCGGATGCACCGCCTCGGGACCGAGCGCTTCAGCGAATTGCAGGCCGACTACGACCGGCGCGTCGCGGCGATCGTCGAATCCCATGGCGGCGCGGCCGACGATCCGCAGGGCGACGACAGCCGGATGTGCTACTTCGGCTTGCCCGTGGCGCGCGAGGACGCCGCCGCCCAGGCCGTCGGCGCGGCCGTCGAGATGATCGAGGCCGCGCCCGCGTTCGGGCTGTCGGTGCGGGTCGGCGTCTGCACCGGCGAGGTGGTGGTGCGCGACGGCGTCCCGACGGGCGATCCCATCGTCACGGCGGCGCGGCTGCGCGACAAGGCCGGAGCGGGTCGCATGCTGGTGGCGAGTTCCACCTGGAGCATCGTCCGCGATGCGTTCCGCTTCCAGCTCCCGGGCTGCCTGTACGAGAACCTCAAGGGCATCGAGAAGCCGGTGTTCGCCTTCTTCGCGACAGGCCGGGCGCCGGCGGGCCAGCCGCAGGCCGCGGGCGCCAGTCCGGGCATGACGCCCTTCGTTGGTCGCCGCGCGGAACTGGAGGCGCTGGACCAGCATTGGGACGCGGCGTGCGCGGGCTCGGTGCGGCTCGTCCGCATCGTGGGCGAAGCCGGGATCGGCAAGTCGCGGCTCGTGCGCGAGGCCAAGGCCCAGCTCGTCGCCCGCGGGTTCCCGGTGTTCGAGTGCCGCTGCTCGCCCGACCACACGACCACCGCGTTCCAGCCGCTGATCGAGGGGCTGCGTGCGCAATTGGACATGGAGGATCTCGACGATCCGGCACGCGTGGACCGCCTGCGCCACCTGGTCGCGCGCGTGGACGCCGACGACGGCACGCTGGCGCTCGCGGCCGACCTGCTGGGCATCGGCATGCCGCGGCGGCACGCGGTGCTCGACCTCGCCCCCGAACGGCGGCGCCAGCTGACCCTCAACCTGCTGGTGGCGCTGGCCATCAAGCTGATGCGCGAAACGTCGTCCTGCCTGTTCGTGGAGGACGCGCACTGGGCGGACCCGTCGACGGCCGACTTCATCAATCGCTTCGCCGAGGAAGGGCGGGCGCTGCCCCTGCTGATCGTCGTCACGACGCGCACGGATGTCCAGGGATGGTGGTACCCGCGCAGCCCGGTGCACGAGATGCAGCTGCGCGGCCTCTCGCCGGCGATGTCGCGTTCGATGGTCGAGCGCACGAGCGCCGGGCAGCGGCTGCCCTCGGAGCTGGTGCATCTCATCGCGGCACGAGCCGATGGCGTGCCGCTGTTCATCGAGGAGTCCACTCGCATGGCCATCGACGTCGGCGCGACCGGCGGGCTCCTCGGCGCGACCGCCGTGCCGCCGGTTCCCACGACCTTGCTGGACCTGCTCACCGCTCGCCTCGACCAGCTGGGCGCGGCGAAGTCGGTGGCCCAGGTCGGCGCGGTGATCGGCCGCGAGTTCCCGCAGGCGCTGATGGAGGCCGTGTTCGAGGCGCTGCCGGTGCGCGATCTCGAGGCGCAGCTCGCGTCGCTACTGCGATCGCGGGTGCTTGTCGCGCGGCGCGAAGAGGACGGGCCGCGGCTCGCCTTCCGGCACGTGCTGCTGCGCGATGCGGCCTACCGATCGCTGCTGCTGCGAGAGCGCGCGCGGCTCCACCAGATCATCGCCCAGGTCATCACCGGGAGGTTCGGCGAACTCGCGCAGCGCCAGCCGGAATTGCTGGCCTTCCACCTGACGCAGGCCAACCTGGACGAGCAGGCGCTGAAGCTGTGGGAGGTCGCCGCGCGCCAGGCCACCGCGCGCTCGGCCCACGCCGAGGCGATCGGACATCTCGGGCAGGCCCTGGCCGTCCTCCGGCGCATGCCCGAAGGCCGCGAGCGCGACCGGCTCGAGCTGCGGCTGCAACTGCTGCTGGCGGCCCGCCTCATCGCCACCCACGGCTACGGCGCGCAGAGCGTCGAACAGGCCTACGCGCGCGCCATGGCGCTGACCCGCGACCTCGGGGACCAGGCCGCGCTCATGCGCGTGCTGCTGGGGCTGGAGGGCTACCACTTCATGCGCGCCGACTTCGCGCAGGCCCGCGCCTGCGCCCTGCAGGCGGCCGCCGTCGACGGCCACAGCGACAGCCCGGTGCAGCGCATCCAGACCCAGTGGGCGCTGGCCAACATCCTCATGCACCAGGGCGACATGGGGCCGGCCGTGCGCCAGATGGACGAGTGCCGGGCCGAATACGACCGGCTCGAGCGCTGGCCCGAAGGAATGCAGAACCCGAGCGTGATGTGCCTGTGCTATTCGGCGTGGTCGCTGTGGGAGCTGGGCTTTCCCGACCAGGCGCTGCATCGCGTCGACACCGTCGTCGAACTCGCCAGGCGCCTGAACCACTCGTTCAGCCTGGGCGAGGCCCACGGTTTCCGCGCCGCCGTGCAGCACTTCCGCGGCGAGGATCGCGCCGCCCTGGACAGCGCGGCGAACGCGGTGCGCATCTGCGAGGAGAACGGATTCACCGTCTGGCTCGCCCACGCGCGCATCATGCGCGGGCGCATCCTCGCCGAACTCGGCGAGTGGGTCGAGGGCATCGAGGAGATGCAGAAGGGCTTCGACCTGTGGGCCGCCACGGGCGCCGTCGTGACGACGCCGTTCTACCTGGCCATGCGCGCCGAGGCGCTCGCCCGCGGCCAGCGGCTCGACGAGGCGCTGGACCTGCTGGCGCAGGCGCTCGCCATCGTGGAGCGCACGGGCGAGCGCTACTACCTCGCGGAGATCCGGCGCCTGACCGGCCAGCTCCTGCTGGAGCGGGCCGCGCGTTCGGGCCTCGATCGCGTCGCCGAGGCCGAAGGCTGGCTGCGCGGCGCGCTCGCCGACGCCTCGACACGCGAGCAGCGCTCGCTGGCCCTGCGGGCGGCGACGAACCTCGCGGACCTGTGGCACGGCCAGGGGCGCCACCGCCAGGCGGCCGAGGTGCTGAGGCCGGCCTGCGACGCGATCACCGAGGGCCCGTCGACGCGCGACGTGCTGCGGGCCCGCACCTGGCTGGCGCGCGTGGAGGCCGTGGATTCGACGTGACGCCCGTGCGGCGAAGGCAGCACGTCAACAAAGAGGAGGCGGGGATGACCACCAAGCTCGATGCATTCGAAAGCGAGACCGATCCGTATCGCCGGAACCGCCTGCTGTTCGGCTGGCTGTGCGACGACGACGAGCGGCTGGCCTTGTACGAGGAACTGAAGGGCCGGAAGTTCGAGGTGCTGCGGCTGAAGAGCGTCGTGCGCCAGCCGGACGACACGGCGCCATGGCCGTGCCACGACCTCCATGTCGTGTCGGGGCGCGAGGATGTCGCCTACGCGATGCGCAAGTTCAGCGTCGAGCCGTATTCGGAACTCGACAGCCCCGACCACCGCTTCATGCTGGGCCTGGACGATCCGACGCTGCACGGCGACCAGAAGCGCGTCGCGATGGCGGCGATGGATTTCGAGCCCAAAGAGATCCAGGCCACGGCGAAGGAGGCCGCCCGGCAGGCGTGCATCCTCCCGTTCAAGACGCGGCAGTTCGACCTCGTCACGGGGGTCGCGCAGCAGGCCGCGCTGAGATTCACCGAGTTGCTGTTCGGCATGCAGCCCGAATCGCATGTGTACCTGGAACTCGGGATGGACGACACCTACCGGCGACTCAGCTTCAAGATCGTCGGCCGGCACTTCGTTTCGGATTCCGGGCTGCAGCCGCTCGATTCGGCGCAGGCGGTGGACGTCAAGAACAAGCTCGGGGCCGCCGTGGCGGCCGCGGCGACGGCGACGCGGGATCCGGACCTGGTGCGCAAGGGGCTGTCCGAGCAGACCGTGATCTCGCGCCTGTTTGCCGTGCGGGGCGAGCCCGGCGGGAGCGATCCGGTGCTGGTCGCGCTCGGGCTCATGGCGGGGACCGTGGGCAACCTGACGTCCGCGATCTCGATCGCCATCGACCACTTCTTCCAGGGCCGCGATCGTGACGGATCGCCGCTGATGCCGGCCGCCCGGGCGGCAGCGCAGGACGAGGACAGGACGGCACTCGAGCGCCTGATCCAGCGCGCCCTGTGGCGCCGGCCCGCGGCGCCTTTCCTGACGCGCGTCGCGCGCGGCAACGGCGCGGGCGACGGGGGAACGGGGGCGAGATCGATTCCCGACGGCGCGCTGGTGTTGCTCGCCCTGGGCGCCGATCCGCACGGCAACCTCGCATTCGGCTGGGACGAGCCCCCCGGGGACTACGCCCATCGATGCCCGGGCCAGGTCTTCGTGTCGCCGCTCGTGACGGAGACGGTGCGCCAGGTGCTGCGCCTGCCCGGGCTGTCGCGCGTGATCTCGCCGCAGACCGGCCGGCCGATCCCGCTCGCGAAGACCTGGGGCGCGGTCTGCGAGACCCTGCCGCTCCAATACCAGCGCGACCTCCGGCTGAACCAGCAGCCGTTGCACGTCTCCCTACCGATCAAGGAGCCGGTGGCCGAGAACGCGAAGGTGATCGAGCAGATCACGCAGGCCGGCGCCCAGATCGTGGAGGACGCGCTCGCGAAATCCAGGCACGTGCACTTCGCCTGGTTCAATTTCGACGACTCCAGGACCCACCTGTGCATGTCGACGGCCTTCGACGGCGATTTCGATACCTACGTCGAGTTCTTCGCGCTCCTGGTGCCCCTGTTCGACGTGCAGTTCCAGTACCTGAAGGTGGATTTGCCGGGCCCGATCCGCGACTTCCCGAAGGAGTTCGTGGCCGCGATCCGCAAGCACAGCCGGGATCCGATCGCCGGCTTCTTCTTCAGCGCCTATCCGCTGCTGACGGTCTCGGACATCGACAACATGGGGGGGGAATGATCATGGCCGCGACCTTCCATCTCGATGGAGACATCCCCGCGCCCGCCGACAACCCGCCGCCGCTGCCCCTGCACGCCGAAGAGGAGCCCGACGTGCAACGCCTGGCGCTCACCGGCTACGACTCGGACCACGCGCGCCACATCGTCCTGACGATCAGGTCCGCGTCCGCGGCCAGGGGCTTCATCGATCGATTGCTGCGCAAGGACCTGATCACGTTCGGCGAGCATGGCCAGCGTCCCGACGTCGCGGTCAACATCGGATTCACCTATCTCGGGCTGAAGGCACTGGGCCTGCCGACGCTGCACCTCGAGACCCTGGCAACGAAGTCGCCGGCATTCGCGGCGGGCGCTCCGGTGCGGGGCGGCCTCCGCCTCGGCGACTCGGACGCAGGCGCGGCGGAGCATTGGGAGCAGGCGTTCGCGCTCGATCGGGCCCATGTCTGGCTGAGCCTGCATGCCGACACGCCGGAGGCCCTGGATTGCGCGGCCGGGCAGCTTCGCCACGCGATGCGCGGCGAGGACTGCTTCGCGGGATGGGAGACCGGGCTGGACTCGGCGCACCTGACGCGCAAGTCCGCGCCCGGAGCCAAGGCGCCCCCGCGCTTCGTGCATTTCGGCTTTCGCGACAACCTCGCCCAGCCTGCGGTCGTCGGCCGGGACGACAAGCCCGACCTGCATTCCGCCGGCGAATTGCTGCTGGGGTACCTCAACGACCGGCAGTTCAACTTCTGGGAGGGCAAGGGCACGCCGGACGCGGTCGCCCGCTTCGCGCGCAACGCCAGCTTCGGGGTGCTGCGCAAGATCGAGCAGCACGAGGGCCGCTTCAACGCGTGGCTGGACAACGCGAAAGGCGTCCCCGACGCGCCGCAGCGGGGGGAGTACCTCAAGGCCAAGCTGTGCGGCCGCTGGCCCAACGGCGCGCTGGTGAAGCCCGGCGAACTCTCCGCGCCCGAGAAGGGCCCGGGCGAGCAGGGGCCGTTCGAGATGCTGGAGACGAAGAACGACCCCGCGGGCATCGGCTGCCCCTTCGGCGCGCACATCAGGCGCACCAATCCGCGCAACGACCCGATCGTGCCGCCCGGCGGACGCACGTTGTTCCGGCGCGGCATGCCTTACGGACCGAAGTTCGGATCGACCCCGGAAGGCGACGCGGCGTCCCGCGGGCTCATGGGGGTCTTCTTCTGCGCCAGCATCGAGGACCAGTTCGAGGGCCTGGTCGCGGAGTGGATCGAGAAGAAGCCGATGGGGCTGGACAATCGCGGCCGGGCCAAGGATCCGCTGGTCGGCCACCACGAGGACAAGGGCGCCGTCTTCGAGATCCCGCTGCCCGATGGCACGCGGGCGCGGGTCGAGGGATTCGAGCCCTTCGTCACGACGCGCGGCACGCTCTACGCGCTGTTTCCGGGTCGACGCACGCTCGCCGAGCTCGCGGCGGGCGCCGACCTGGCCGCGGCCGCG
>FTKT01000513.1_pt1 | contig 10443 bp, 11 predicted proteins | sample 1658271 | NCBI WGS metagenome assembly FTKT01 (sample SAMEA3914811, study PRJEB12502) | metagenome | biome: forest; material: soil | place: Canada | collected 2011-08-04 | depth 0.3 m | reverse complement strand
CCCGCTACGCAGGGGAGGAGGAAGTTCAATTACTTCGGCGCCGGCAACGGCACGCCTTCCCTGACCGGCTCGCCGAACACCGGCTTGCCGTCGGCGCCGAAGCTGAAGGGCTGGATATGTGGCGCGCGTTTGGCGGTACAGCCCATATTGGGCCCGGCATTGGCGTGATAAATGATCCAGTGCGTCTTGCCGTCCGGCGAGGTGAAGAAGCCGTTGTGGCCGGTGGCGTAAACCCCGGTTTTTTCCGACTTTTGCAGCACCGGCGTTTGCGACTTGGTCCACACCGCCGCGTCCAGTGGATCGCTGCCGGCCGGGGCGCTCAACAGGCCCAGGGCATAGTCGTCGGACCAGCAGGCACTGCCCGAAAAGGTCAGGAACAACTGACCGTTCGGTCCTTCCAGGAATTCCGGACCTTCGTCGATCTGGCGGCCGCCCTGGCGTTCCCAGGGCAGGTCCGGCTTGGAGATGATCGTTTCGGCGCTGTCCAGCGTCCACGGATTGCCCATGCGCGCGATCAACAGGTCGCTGTCGGGGCCCATATAGGCCGAATAGACGAAATAGCGCTTGCCGCCATAGGCAAAGGTGGTGCCGTCGATGCCGCTATGCCCCGTATTGATGCGGCCGCGATCGACCCAGAAGCCGCGCGTCGGATCGGCCGACGCGTTTTCCAGCACGAAGATGCCGCGATGGCCGTCGTCGTCATGCCCGGCCGCCGCGGCAGTGTAATAGATGTACCACTTGCCGTCGATGCGGTGCAGTTCCGGCGCCCAGATCGATTGCGCGTTCGCCCCGTCCTTCGGCGGCGTCCACACCGTCGTCATCGGGGCATGGGCCAAGTCGCCGATGTTCTTTGTCTTCCAGATGGCCAGCCGGTTGCCCAGCGTGTTCATGTAATAATAGGTGTCGCCGTCGCGGGCCACCCACGGGTCCGGTCCCGAGGGCAAGAGCGGGTTGGTATAGGTCTTGTTGGTATAGGTCTTGGCCGCCTGCGCCCCGGCCGCCGCCGGCATCACGCACAGCATCGCCAGACACAGCGCGCTCGATAAACCTTTCATGGCATCCTCCATTATATGATTTATCATATAAATAGATGCGCCAGCAAAAGCCACCGAAATTTGCGGAGATCAGATCTCTTCCAGCACCACCCGATCGCCGCACACCGCCTTCAGCTTGGCGCACAGGCCGCTGGCCATGAAGGGCTTGGTGATCAGGTCATTCATGCCCGCCAGCTTGCCCAGGCGGTGGATAGCTTCCATCAGGTGGCCGGTCATGCCGACGATCGGCACCTCGTCCGAGACCTGGGCCCGGATCGCCTTGGTGGCGTCGAAGCCGTCCATCTCGGGCATTTCGATATCCATCAGGATCAGGGCATAGGCCTTATTCGTCGCCATCTCGACCGCCATGCGGCCATCGCGCGCCACATCGGCTTCCAGCCCCATCAGTTCCAGCATGTCCTGGACCATAAGCGACATGCTTTTGTCGTCGTCGACGACCAGGGCGCATTGAGGCAGATGAAGTTCGGTCATGACGCCCTTTCGAAGGCGCGAGTCGGTCGCAACCCTGAGTGTACCACAGCCGCCATAAGAATCTCGTCCGATCCGGCGGTCATTCCACAAATTCCCGCGAATCTCGACATCCGGCACCATCGCGGTTTAAGTACCGGCTCGGTTTGAGGGGACATGTGCGCGTATGGGCCACCAGGAAGGCTTGACGATCATCGGCGGCGTCTGTGTCGTTCTGCTGGTGTTGCTGGCCGTGTTTTTCGCCACCGTCCGCTCGACGCTGACGCTGGGCAACCGCCTTTTCGCCGGCTTCTTGGTGTTGACCGCCGTTGATCTGAGCGGCTGGATCGCCTGGCCGGCCGGACCCGTCGTCTCGATCCTGCGGCTGAGCCTGACCTTCCTGCAGATGCCCGTGCTGTTGCTATATGTCAGCGCGGCCTGCTTTTCCGACTTTCGCCTGCGCCCGGCGCATCTGTGGCATGCCGTTCCGTTTGCCGCCGTCACGCTTCTGCTCTGGCTTTTCCCCGCGCAACTGGCGGCCGTGCTGGCCGCTCTGCACATGCAGTTCTATCTCTACATCACCGCCGCCTTCCTGACGCTGCGGCGCTTTCGCGCCCTTTTCAGGGACCAGTTCGCCGATACGTCGAGCCGCACCTTTGCCTGGCTGTTTCAGCTGTGCCTGGCCGCAACCGTGGCCCACACCCTGCTTCTCGCCAAGGGCCTGGCCGCCTCGCCGGCCCTGAGCGTGCTCGTCCCGCTGGCGGCCCTGGCCATCACGGTGTGGATCGCAGCGAAGGCCTTGTATCAGCCCGACCTGTTCCGGCGCGTCGAGGCGCACCCGGGCGGCGATGTCAAACCCGCGCGCCCCCTGAAAGCCGAAGCCGGCGCCGACCTGGAACGGCTGCGCGACCACATGCGCCGCAACGCCCCCTTCGCCGACGCCAATCTCAGCCTGAAAAAGCTGGCCCGGCAGATGTCGCTGCCGGAGCGGGACCTCTCCGTATTGATCAACAGCGGCGCGGGACAGAGCTTCTTCGAATTCATCAATGCCTACCGCGTCGACCGTGCGGCGGAAATCCTGGGCGATCCCACCCGCACGGACATGTCGGTCCTGGACGTGCTGTACGAGGTCGGCTTCAATTCCAAATCCTCGTTCAACACGGCCTTCAAGCGGCGCATCGGCCAGACCCCGTCCGACTACCGGCGCACGCGGATGAAATAAGGTTCGACTTCGCGTATCCGGTCGAATGGACACCGCGGGCGGATTAGGAGAACGCCCGCAAACATCACATACGGGGTCCTTCATGTCTGTCCGCGCACTCGCCGCCTGTGGCGCCCTCTGGCTTTTCGCCGGCGCCAGTCATGCCGCCGCCCAAACCCCCGTGGCGAACATTTGCCAATCGCCGGAACAGGCGGTCCACGAAGAAGGCTTTGTCGAGATCGGCGGCATCCCGCAGTGGGTCACCATCAACGGCGACAAATGTTCAAATCCGGTGGTCCTGATGGTCCACGGCGGCCCCGGCAATCCGATGAGCCTGTTCGCCGGACGGATCTATGGCGGCTGGGAAAAGGACTACACCCTGGTTCAGTGGGACCAGCGCGGCGCCGGCATGACCTATGGCAAGACCCGGCCGTCCGACGACACGCCCCTGACCTTCGAACAGATCACGGACGACGGGATCGAACTGACCCGTTACCTGACCCGGCACCTTGGCAAACAGAAGATCGTACTGATGGGCGGCTCGTGGAGCTCGATCATCGCCATTCGCATGATCAAGGCCGAGCCCGGCCTGTTTTCCGCCTATCTCGGCTGGTCGCAGATGGTCAGCTATCGCGACAATCCGGCGGGCACCTATGCACGCCTGCTGGACCTGGCGAAGACCGCCTACGATCGTGACAGCCTGGCCAGGCTTGAAAAGCTGGGTCCGCCGCCATGGACCGATCCGCGCGCCTTCGGCATCATGCGCCGCATCGACCGCGCCTACGAAGCGCGCGTCACCGAGCCCGCGCCCGCCGACTGGTGGCAGCCCGCGCCGGAATACGCGACCGCGCAGGCGCAGGCCGACTACACCGCGGGCGAGGACTATTCGTACCTGAAATTCGTCGGCCTGAAGGGCGACGGCATGTATTCAGCCGTCGATATGCCGGCTTTCGGGACGCATTTCGACGTCCCGATCTTCCTGCTGCAGGGCGAAGACGACTACCTGACTCTGCCGGAGATTTCGCGCCACTATTTCGACAGCCTCCGCGCCCCGCAAAAGGCGTTCGTCATGTTGCCGCGCACCGGCCACGATCCCAACCCGATAATGGTCGACGCCCAGCGCAAACTGCTGGACGAGAAAATCCGCCCCTTGGCAGAGCCGGCGCCTGGGGCACCGTAACGGAAGCTGAATGGGATACCCTTGCGCTCATGTGAAAAATTGTGTACACAATTTTTCACATGCCATGAGAGCGACTATGCCTGTCCCGATCGAGAATTCACAACGCTTCCGCCGCGTAGGCGTCCGAGAATTTCGCGGCAACCTCAATGCGTTTCTGAAAGAAGTAGAAGCCGGGCAAACCTTGGTGCTGACGTCTCATCACAAGGTGGTTGCGGAAATTCATCCTCCCTCGCAAGCCACTATAAACCGCACGCCGGGGGCGCTTCGCGGGAAGATCAAGATGGCCGATGATTTCGATACACTGCCCGAAGCCGAGCTGAAGGCCATGGAGGCCGGCGATTGAGGTTGCTGCTCGATACCCACGCCTTGCTCTGGTGGCTGGGCGACGACCCGAAACTTGGTGCCAAGGCCCGTGCGCTTATTTCGGACGCCGAAAATGAAGTCTTCGTCAGTGTGGTATCGCTGTGGGAGATAACGGTTAAGTCCCGGATCGGGAAGCTTAATGTGACGGTTGAGGACGTGCTGTCGGTGTTGCCGGATCAAGGCTTCGAACGCATCGAGATCACCGATTCGCACCTGGCTGCCCTACAACGCCTGCCGACTTTTCACCGAGACCCATTCGATCATTTGCTGATCGCCCAGGCTATCGCTGAAGGGGCGACCTTCCTGACGGAAGACGAGCACGCATCTCGATACGGCGCCCCCGTCGAAGCCTGTTCAGGCTGATCGCCCGCGACTCAATCACCATCAGCACATCAGCCGCCGCCCTTCGGCCGCACTTTTCTGCCCCAGTTCCAGGAGGCGCATGACCTTCAGGGCGTCCTCGGCGGGGACGGGGTTGGCGCCGCCGGCGGTGACCGCCTGGGCAATGCTCTCATAATAGCCCAGGTAGTTGCCTAACGGCATCTCGACCTGGGTCGCGCCGCCCGACAGGCCGTCGACAATGCGCACGGCCGTGGCCTTGACCGGATCCACGCCCCAGCCCGGGCTTTTGGGCCCCTTCCCTTGCCGCAGCATCGGCTCCTGGGAATCCAGGCCATACTTGACGAAGGACCCGCCGGCGCCGTGGGCCTCGATGACCGGGCCTGGGACCGGCGTCATCATCGACGAATGCAGGACCACCCGAAGCGGTCCATAGCCCAAGACAACATGGAAATAGTCGTCCGTCCGGGCGCCCGGCCGCTGTTGCCCGATATCCGCCTCGATCCAGTCCGGCCACCCGGCCAGTTGCAGGACCTGGTCGGCGAGGTGAGACCCCAGGTCCAGCCAGATCCCCGATCCCGGTCCGGCATTCTCGCGCCAGCGATCGCGAACCAGCGGCCGCCAGCGGTCGTTGCGCAAGGTCAGATGGTAGAGATCGCCCAGCCATTGCGTCGCCTGGCGCAGGCCCAGGTAACCGCTGTCCCACCGGCAGCAGTGGAAAACGGACAACAGCCGTTGCGCCGCCTCCGCATGACGGATCAGATCGGCCGCCTCGGCCACATCCAGGGCGAAGGGCTTGTCGATCACCACGTGCTTGCCGGCCTCCAGGGCGACATGGGCCAGGGGCGCGTGAGAGGCATTGGGCGTCGCGATGACGACCAGGTCGATGTCCAGGTTTTCGAGCGCCGATTGCACTGTCGCGGACACATGCACGTCCGGCAGGTCCCGCCTGACATCGCCCGGCCGGCTGGACACGACGGCGCAGAGGTCCAGGCCATGGGCGGCCGAGATCAGCGGCGCATGGATGGTCTTTCCCGCAAAGCCATAACCGACCAGGGCGGTCCGCACGTTCGTATCCGCTGTCATGGAGTCATTTTCCGTGGGCATTTCGGTGTCAACTTGCCGCTTGCATAAACTATCGCCGGGGCTCGGGGCGAGCTTATTTCAATATTTGGTATTCACCCGAAATATCGCATCCCTCGCGAGGCGCCGCACGATATTCCTTTGACAAGGCGTCATGAGATAGTGAGAACTTGCCTCACATGCTGACTATTCGGGAAGGAAAACGATGGCGGCTATCGCGAAAACGATCGCGCTCGGCCTTGCGGCAATGGTGTTCGGGCCCTGCCAGATCGCCGCCGCCCAGCCCACACCGCCGCCCTCCGCATCCGACTCACGGTGGTCGGATAGCGTGACTGTAGTCGTTCACGGTCCAACGATCGTAGATATCCACGCGCGCTGCCCCGCTATGTGGAAACTGAGCCGAGGCGCTTCCGTTGTCTGGGTAATGCCGACCCTGCTTGAGAATATAGATGACGGCAACTGGGATTCGAGTTGCTTTAAGCGTGTCCTCAAGGGGGCGAGCGCCCTGCTGGTGTCAGACGAATATGTCATGGTCGATTCTCAGCAAACCCGTTTACCCCAAGGAAAGACGCTTAAGGACGTCGTGTCGCCGGCGAGCTACGAAAGATTTCTGGCGGCGGCCAGGCGTGTACATGAGTCGCCCAAGCCGTTCGAAACCCTGCGCCCGGTTTGGGCCGCCGATTATTTCGTCACGGCGGCCTTCCATATGGAGCGGATCAGGCTGGAAACCTATTCCAGCGACATGCCTGGCATGGCGCGCGACGCCGGCGTGAAACCTTTGGTCGTGCCGTTCCACTCGCCGCGCGCCGACCTTCGCAATATCAAGAACCAGCTTGATGCCCGAGGGGATGAAGGCTGCATGAACAGCGTACTCGACCGTCTCGACTACACGATGGACGTCGAGCCCTCAGTCATCGCCGCTTGGCGCAAGGCCGACATCGCCACGGTACTGAAACAATTGCCGCGGGATGACACGCGATGCTATCCGCCGGGCTTCGATTGGGCGGATATTTCCGGCAAAGCCAATATGAACGAGTGGACGACGGACCTTGGGTCCTACCTCGACGGTACACCAAGGAAATCCGTGGCGGCAATCCCGCTGGTGTGGCTTTTGTCCAAGGCCGGCGTACTCGACCAGCTTCAGGCCCAGGGCGTCACCGTAACCCCTCCGCGCGGGGTGGATGAATGAAACACCTGCCACGGCAGGCGAAGCGTTTATGAGGATAACCTGGCGCAATTACTATTATGTCATCTTTGAAATATCTCATGTCACTGATGAAATACAATAATATCAACGGATACATCACACCAACACTGGTTGACAGTTCTACGACATCTGTTGTTTAACCGAAGCGGGGAGATACATCGCTACGACAGCATGCCAAAAGGTGGATGCCACTTTTGGGGAAAACATGCTGCGAAAAACGATGCTTAGATACGCCAAGGGAATCCGTTGAAGCGTTCCATAGACGACGCCCCGTCTCACGAAGATCCGCCCGGCTACCTGGAACGCCTGATGGCGCGCCCGGTGCCGATGTGGCAGGTCATCCTGCTGTGCTGGCTGGGCCTGGTCGTGATGATCGCGTTCGGCGCCTCGGTGCTGCGGCCGCCCTCGACGGCCTGGCTGCGTTCGGGGATTCTCGGCCTGGCCGATGTGCCAGACATGATCGGCCGCTCTTTCCATCGCGCCTCCGCCCTGCCCCGCCCCTATGCCGGCGGCAAGCTGCCCAGGACGCCGCAAGGCCTGGTGCGCAATCCGGCCTTCACCGATCCCGGCTATCTGCTGCTGACCGCCTTCGACGAAGGCCTGAAACGCCCGGTCGTGCGGCTCATGCGGCTCAGCGACGGCGCCATCGTCCGCCAATATGCGCCGGACATCGCCGCCATAAACCGGCAATCGCGCTTCACCTCGGCCCTGATCGACCTGAGGCGCGACCGCAATGTCACGCTGAACCTGATGATGCATCCGCTGCTGATGCCCGATGGCGGCCTGGTCATCCACGACTCGTCGCCCCTGGCGCGGGTGGATGCCTGCGGCCATGTCGCGTGGGCGATCGATGGCATCTTTCACCACTCGGTCGAGCGTGATGCGACAGGCAATATCTGGGCCAGCTTCCGCCTGCCGCACGCCCAGGTGCCCGATGTCGGCCCCCAGTTCAACGACGAAGGCTTCATGGAGGTCAGCCCCGCGGGCAAACAGCTGTTCGTCGCGCGCATCGCCGACGTGCTGGACGCCAACGGGCTGGGTTACCTGTGGCGCAGCCATCCCTATACGGACGATCCGTTCCACCTGAACGACGTCCAGCCGATCCTGAGCACGGGCCCCTATTGGCAGAAAGGCGACCTGCTGCTCAGCCTGCGCAATGTGTCGACGATCCTGCTGTACCGGCCATCGACCGGCAAGGTCCTTTGGTCGAAGACCGGCCCGTGGGCCATGCAGCACGATGTCAGCGTCGTCGACGACCACCGCATCTCGGTCTTCGACAATCACTGGCGCATCGCCGCCCCCGAGGGCGAGGTCGACGGCACCAATCGCGTCGCCGTCTACGACTTCAAGACCGGCGCCACGACCTTCCCGATGGACAAGGTCATGACGGCGCTCGACATCGACACGCGCGCCCAGGGCCGCGCCACGCCCTTGCCCGGCGGTGATTTCATGATCGAGGAAACCGAACGCGGCCGCGTGCTGCGCGCCGCCCCCGACGGCACGGTGCGCTGGACCTATACGTCGGCGACGCCCGACGGCAAGCGCCTGCAACTGCGTTGGAGTCGTTATCTCGATCCCGCCGAAACCCTCGACGCCATTACCCAAACCAAAGGTGTGACATGCCCCACAACACTGAAACCCTGAAAGTCCCCGTCGTCTGCGTGCTGGCCGGCGCCCTGCTGCTGCTGGTCAATGCGGCCCCGGCCCTCGCCTATATGGGCCCCGGCCTCGGCCTCGGCGCCATCGGTACGGCGCTGGGCGTCGTCGGCGCCCTGTTGCTGATGCTGGTCTCGATCGTCTGGTATCCGGCCAAGCGCATGCTGCGCAAGATGCGCGGCGACAAGGCGGCGCAATCCGCCGGCCGCAAATAAGACGATGATCGTAGCGCCCGCACTGTTGCTGGCGGCGACGCTTGCCGCCGTCGAACTGACCTGGGCCACCCGGGTGCTGCCCGGTTTCGCCCAATTGGGCGCCACCGCCGGCCAGGCCGGGCGGATGGTCATGCGCGCCGGTGTCTCCGAATGGGCCAAGGAGCGGGCCATGCGGTTGATGTCGATACGCATGATGGGTCAATCCCTGCGCGGCGCCGGCCTGTTGCTGATCGTCGCCAGCCCCTTCCTGGCCGTCTCGGTGCTCGACGCGCTGCATCCCGTCGGGCTGGGCCACGCCTATGGCGACTGGCCGACGCGGCTGGGCCTGCTGTTCGTGTCGATCGCCTATGTCATGGTCCGCCGGCGCTTCCGCCGTCCGGCGACGCAGACGAAACCGGCGCCCAATTTCGAACGCACCTGGCAGCGTATCGCGCTGGGCAACCCCGCCGTGCTCGACGTCACCTTCGACATGGAGCGGGCGGGCTATAAACCCTGGCCGGACAATGCCGACGCCCCGATCTTCGTCGCGGGGCTGCCGCGCGCCGGCACGACCATCCTGACCCGGCTGCTGCACGAACAGCACGGCCTGGCTTCCCTGGTCTATCGCGACCTGCCCTTCCCCCTGGCGCCCAACGGCTGGGCGGCGCTGTCGGCCCGGCTGGGCCGGCACGTCGACCGCGCCGAACGCGGCCACGGCGACGGCGTCTTCCACGATCTCGACAGCGCCGAAGCCATCGAGGAAGTGTTCTGGCGTCATCACGAAGGCGCGCGTTTCAGCAGCCCGCGCGGCCTGTCGACCATCGCGCCCCTGCCCGAAACCATGGCGGCGTTTCGCGACTATGTCGGCCTGGTGCGGCAACGCCACGCCGGGGCGCGTTATCTGTCGAAGAACAATGCCAATGTGCTGCGCCTGCCGGCCCTGGCCGAGGCCTTTCCGGACGCGGTCCTGCTGCATCCGTTCCGCGATCCGCTGCAACAGGCCCTGTCGCTGTTGCGCCAGCATCGCCAGGCCCTGCAGTCGGCCGCCGAGGATCCGTTCCGCGCCGAGTTCATGAGCCTGATGGGCCATCACGAATTCGGCGCCGACCAGCGGCCCTACCTGTTCGCCGGCCACCCGCCGGCCGATGGCGACCGCGACCATATCGACTATTGGCTGCGCCTGTGGATCAGCGTCCATACCGCCCTGCTGGCCCAACCGGAAACCGTGCGCGACCAGCAGGTTTTTCTCGACTACGACGCCCTGTGCGCCGATGCGCCGGCCCAGGCGGAAATTCTGGCCGCGTCTTTGGGTCTGGACACATTGTCGCTGGACGACGTCCATCCCGCCCCGTGGCGCGCGGTCGGCGGCGCCAACCGGATATTGCTGGCCCGCGCCCTGGTCGTCCACGTCCGCCTGCGCGCCCGCAGCCTGAACGGCGCTTTCCTCCCCGCCGCCCAACGCGTTCGGGCGCATGCATAGACCTCTCCTCCCATGCGAGCCTCTTGGCGAAGCGGGGGAGGTGGCGCGGGAGCGAGTGCGCAGCACAAAGCCCCGTGACGGAGGGGGCCAGCGCCGGCGCCAGGCCCCCTCCGTCATCCGAGGCGTAAAACGCCTCGTCTGCCACCTCCCCCGTACGCTTCGCTACAGGGGAGGAGAGGCTTAGCTCTAAACCCGCCCAAAGATGACGCTGGCGTTTACGCCGCCGAAGCCGAAGCCG
>FTKT01002497.1_pt2 | contig 10445 bp, 9 predicted proteins | sample 1658271 | NCBI WGS metagenome assembly FTKT01 (sample SAMEA3914811, study PRJEB12502) | metagenome | biome: forest; material: soil | place: Canada | collected 2011-08-04 | depth 0.3 m | reverse complement strand
TGCGAGGACGACCAGGCCGGCGGCGGCGATGTTCGAGACGATGCGATGCAGGTTCACGAGCGTGTTCTTCGAGGGATGCGGTGGGCGTGACGATAGCAACGCCGCGCCCGCATCGCGCGGAAGGTTCGCTCACATCGCGGTGAGTCTTTGGGCGTCGCCCTCGAGCGACGCCGGGGCCTTCAGCGGCCGTCGCGAACCAGGATCACGCCGTAGTCGTTGAACTCGGTCTGGCGGTACATGCCCGGCTCCGAGCCGATGCCTTCCGAGCCCTTGCTGAAGCGCGCGTACCAGGCACTGGCGCCCGACGAGTGCGAGCTCGTCCAGAACGGCGGTGTGCTGATGGCGATGCGCGGGAAGACGGCGTTGTCGATCGCCGGCGAGATGCCCTTGTCGACCTTGTCCGGATCGATCAGCGTGGCCATTTCCTTTTCGGTCGGCACGCGCCAGGTGCTGTCGCCGGTGCGTTGCGCGACGTCCCACTTGTAGCCCGGCTCGCCGCCTTCGCAGCCGCTGCCCGTGTACGTCTGGCCGACCTGGCAGCGCTTCCACGTCAGGTTCGTGGCGGCGTCGTAGGCCTCGCCACCGTGCACCTCGAACGAGTGCGCCACGGCCTTGTGCTTGTGTTGCCAGACCTTCCAGCCGCCGAAGACCACCGCGACGACCACGAGCAGTTTGACGAGCGTTCCCATGAGTTTTCCTCCCTGTTTGCGATTTGGAGCGGCCGTCGTCGGCCGCGTGGCCGAGACTCTAGCGTGCCGCGGCGGCGCCGGCGCACCCGGCCGCGCGGCGGGAACGCGGGCGCCGTGAAAGATGCCGCACGCGGCGTGGGTCGGGGTCTCTAGAAGCGCCTGGAAAGTCAAGCCGGCACCCCTAAGGCGTCGAACCTGAAGCGAGCGTTTCGCAGGACCGATGCGCGCTCCGTCCTTCCCGGCGCGATACGGTGTGACGTACCCGGAAATGGGTATGCGCCGCTGACGCTTCCCCCATTGACGCGCTGGCCCGCGAAAACGAACACTGGCGCTCCCCACCCTCCCTGGAGATTCGTGATGAGCTTCGATACCCGCAAGCAATGCGTCGCGTTCGCCGCCGCCGCCCTGTCCGCAGCGATCCTGCCGACCGCGTTCGCGCAGACCGCCACGCCCGATGTCGCCGTCGTCAGCGCCGAGGCCCTGATGCAGGAGAACTGGCGCGAGACCATCGCGCGCACGGCCGTGCCGCACGAGGGTTGCTTCGAAGCCGAATTCCCGAACGCGGTGTGGGTCGAGGCGCAGTGCAGCGTCGCGCCGGACAAGGTCTACGTGCCGCACCGCAGCGGCGGCCCGCAGACGGTGGGCAACGGCGTCGACTACGCCGCCACCGTCACCAACCTGATGTCCGCCGCCGTCGGCACCTTCCCGACGGTGACCGGCGTCACCAGCGAGAAGGACGGCAGCTCCAACGTCTATTCGATCCAGCTCAACTCCAACTTCATGTCGACGGCGGCGTGCAACGGACACTCGGGCTGCCTCGCCTGGGAGCAGTTCGTGTACTCGTCGTCGGAAACGTCGGCCTTCATGCAGTACTGGCTGATCGACTACGGCAACAGCTGCCCGAGCGGCTGGAACGCCTACCAGGGCAGCTGCTACAAGAACAGCGCCGCGGTGACGGTGCCCAAGGAGCCGATCACGTCGCTGGCGACGCTGAAGCTGTCGGGCACGGCGGTCAGCGGCGGCAACGACACGCTCGTGTTCACGGCCGGCAGCAAGGCCTACAGCACCACCGGCAAGGACAGCGTGACCGACCTGGCCACCGCCTGGAAGCAGGCCGAGTTCAACATCATCGGCGACGGCGGCGGCTCCAAGGCCACGTTCAACAGCGGCTCGTCGGTGACGGTCAAGGTGGCGGTCACGCACGGCTCGACCACCGCGCCGACCTGCGCCTCCAACGCCGGCACCACGGGCGAGACCAACAACCTGACTCTGAAGAGCTGCTCGGGCGTGTCCGGCTCCACGCCGTACATCCAATTCGTCGAATCGAACTGAGTTCGTGGCGCCCTCTCGGTGACCGGCGCGCTCCGGCCGACCCCTCCTAGGGCCGGGCGCGACGTCGCCGAGAGGGCAGTCACCCTCGCCGCGCCCGCGACAGCGATGCGCGGCGTTGTCGTTTCTGGAGCACCGTACCTGCGCCGTAACCCCCGGCGCTAGACTGCGCGCGTTCATTGCTGCTCCAGGACGCCACCGTGTATTTCCAGAAGATCCGCCACCCGTCGAACTTCCGCTTCGCCACCGGCCACGCCGGCGACGTGCTGCAGCTGGGAGACGCCGCGCCGCTGCGGACGCGCGTGCGCGACCTCGGCGAGGACGTGTTCCACGTCGAGCTGCGCGACGACGCGCGCTGGCCGCTCGATCCGCGCCTGCTGCGCCTGCACGACGACGCGTTCGCGGGCGCGTCCACGCATCGCCTGGGCTTCGACGCCGACGGCACGCTGCTGCTGGAGGACGCGCAGGGCGCGCGCGTCCTCGCGGGCGTTCCGCGCGCGGGCGTGGGCGTGTGCGGCAAGGCCTGGCTCGTGCAGCTGGCGCGCGGCGACGGCATGCGCTTCTACGGCCAGGGCGAGAAGCTGACAGGGCTCGAGAAGACCGGCAAGCGCACGAAGTTCTGGAACCTCGACGTCTGGGGCGACCACCCGATGCCCGTCATCATCGACGGCCAGGCCGACCCGCAGTACGCCGCGATCCCGTACCTGCTGATCCGCGACGGCGCGCGCTGGATCGGCGTGCTCGTCGACCATCCCGGCAACGTGTTCATGGACACGGGCTCCAACTGGTTCTTCAGCGGCAAGGACGACCTCGGCGCGCCGCCCAGCCTGTGGTTCGGCGCGGACGAGGGCGTGCCGGCGTTCTACGTGATCGCGGGCGACAGCATGGCCTCGGTCACGCGCCGCCTGCAGCGCCTGGTGGGCGTCACGCCGCTGCCGCCGCTGTGGTCGCTGGGCCATCACCAATGCCGCTGGGGGTATGCCGGCACGCGCGACCTGCAGTGGCTGGACGCGTCGTTCACGGAGCACGAGTTCCCCAACGACGGCCTGTGGCTGGACATCGACTACATGGACGACTACAAGGTCTTCACGACCAGTCCGGCGCAGTTCGGCGACCGCGCGAGCGAACTGCGCGCGCTCGGCGACAAGGGCCGCCGCGTCGTGCCCATCCTCGACCCGGGCGTGAAGGTCGCCGAGGGCTACGAGGTCGCCGAGAGCGGCACGAAGGCCGACATCTTCTGCAAGAACCCGGAAGGGCAGCCCTACGTCGGCTTCGTCTGGCCGGGCCGCACCTGGTTCCCCGACTACTCGCTGCCCGAGGGCCGCGCCTGGTGGGCGGGCTACGCGCGCCAGTTCCGCGACTGGGGCTTCGGCGCCGCGTGGATCGACATGAACGACCCGAGCACCGGCGCCGCCGAGGTCGACGACATGCGCTTCCAGCACGGCCAGTGGGATCACTGGACGTACCACAACCTGTATGCGACCGGCATGGCGCAGGCGACCTGGGAAGGCTTCAAGGCCGCACGGCCGGACGAGCGGCCCTTCATCCTGTCGCGCAGCGCGGCCACTGGATCGAGCCGCTGGACGGCGCTGTGGACGGGCGACAACTGGAGCAACTGGCACCACCTGCGCCTGGCCATCCCGTGCACGCTCAACCTCGCGCTGTCGGGCCTGCCGTTCAACGGCCCCGACGTGCCCGGTTTCGGCGGCCACGCCGACGCGGAGCTGGCGATCGCCTGGTACAAGGCCGGCATGCTGTTCCCGTTCCTGCGCAACCACTCGGTCAAGGGCTCGGTGGCGCAGGAGCCGTGGCAGTTCGGGCCGCAGGCGCTGCAGGTCATCCGCCACTTCGTGCGGCTGCGCTACAAGCTGCTGCCGTATCTTTACCAGCTGTGGATCGCGCAGGCGCGCGAGGGCACCGCCGTGATGCGCCCGCTGTTCCACGACTTCGACGACGCCGACGGCCTGGCCCTCGACCGCGTGGACGACCAGTTCCTGATCGGCCCCGCGATCATGCAGGCGCCGCTGCTGCATCAGGGCCAGCAGCAGCGCACCGTCGCGCTGCCCGGCAGCGGACGCTGGCTGGATGCGTGCAGCGGCCGCTTCGTCGCCGCGGGCCGCAGCATCCACGTGCGCAGCGACGCGGCGTCGACGCCGCTGTACCTGCGCGAGGGCCAGCTCGTGGCCATGCAGCCCGGCGAGCGCACGACGCAGTTCAACGACCTGTCCGACATCGAGCTGCACGTGATCCTCGGCGCGGGCTGCGTGGACGAGGCGGTGCTGGACTACGCCTACGACGACGGCCTGAGCGACGGCCACCTGCGCGGCGAACGCGGCGTGGTGCGCTTTCGCGCGACGCGCGCGGGCGATGCGATCACGCTGCGAGTCGAGGTGCTGCAGGCCTGGCAGCCGCTGCGCGTGCGCGTGATCGGCTACGACGGCGCGACTTCGGCTGTCGTCAAGCTGCCGTCGGGCGATGTCGCGCAGGCCTTGCAGCCGGACGCGTGGACCTTCGCCGGCCAGCCGCTCGCGGCCGCGCGCGGCGCGATCGTCACGATCTGAGCCTCAGGCGACACGCACGGCGGCGGCCTGCGCGAACAGCGAGTCGGCCACCGGCGGCTGGGCCTGGGCGACCACGGCGGTGAACAGGGCCAGCGTCGTGACGGCGGAGGCGAAGGCGGCGACGAGGCGTTGGGTGCGGTTCGTGGTGTTCATGGCGGGCTCCTGGATGGGTTGGGCGTCGGGGCGGATCAGGCGAGGCGGACGGCGGCGGCCTGCGCGAACAGCGAGTCGGCCACCGGCGGCTGGGCCTGGGCGACGACGGCGGTGAACAGGGCCAGCGTCGTGACGGCGGAGGCGAGGGCGGCGACGAGGCGTTGGGTGCGGTTGGTGGTGTTCATGGTCGGCTCCTGGTGAGGTTTGGGAAACACGTTGTCGATGGATGAACTTTGTTCCTCGCACCCCCGCCGCGTCCTGCAGCGCTCTGAAAACGGTCTGAAACGTTCTGAAAACGCCGCGCGACTCGCGCTTGACATGCAGGTAAATGCCTGCATATAGTCCGTGCAGTCCAAAGGCTGCATGAACGACTCCGACTTCCTCTTCAAGGCGATCGCCGACCCCAGCCGGCGCAAGCTGCTGGACGTGCTGCACGAGCACGACGGCCGCACGCTCGGCGAGCTGTGCGAGCACCTGGCGATGGCGCGTCAGTCGGTCACGCAGCACCTGGGCCTGCTGGAGGCGGCAAACCTGGTGACCACGCAACGGCGCGGCCGCGAGAAGCTGCACTTTCTCAATCCGGTGCCGCTGCACGACATCTACGAGCGGTGGATCCGCAAGTTCGAGGTGCCCCGCCTGAAGGCGTTGCACGGCCTCAAACAACGACTTGAAAGCGAAGAGCCATGAACAAGACCGAGTTCGTCTATGTCACTTTCATCCGCACCACGCCGGAGCGGCTCTGGACGGCGCTGACCGACCGCGAGTTCACCGCGAAGTACTGGTTCGGCGCGTCGTGCGAAAGCGAGTGGACGGCCGGATCGCCGTGGGCGCTGAAGTACGCCGACGGCCGGCTCGCGGACTCGGGCGAGATCCTCGAGGCCGAGCCGCCGCTGCGCCTGGTCATCAAGTGGCGCAACGAGTGGAACCCGGCGTTCAAGGCCGAGGGCGACGCGCTGTGCACGATGACGCTCGAGCCGGTGGCGGATGTCGACGTGCCGGTGGTCAAGCTGAGCATCACGCACACGATGGCGCGCGCCGACTCGGCGTTCATCGGCGCGGTGTCGGGCGGCTGGCCGCGCATCCTGTCCAACCTGAAGTCGCTGATCGAGACCGGCGAGATCCTGCTGAAGCCGGCCGCGCACGCGGCCTGAAAGACAAAGCGGCGCCGGTCACCGGGTGACGGGCGCCGCAGCGCGCGCGGGACGCGCCCGCGTGCGAGGGAGCAACGAGATCAGGCCTTGGTCAGCAGGTCCGCCACTTCGGCGAACGAGGCTTCGTAGCCGGGGAACTGCTTCGCGCCGTCGGCCATGTACTGCTCCTTGGTGATCTTGTTCTTGTAGAGCGCCTCGCACTCGTTGAAGAACCATTCGCGGTCGGCCGCGGTGGCCAGCGGGATGCTCTTGTAGTTCGGGTCGGCCTTGACCTGCGTGATGACCGACGACATCTTGTTGTCGAACGCGTTGGCCATCGAGGACGTGGCGGTCAGCAGGCCGGCGGCCAGCACGGCGACGACGGCGATGGTGGAGGTGGCGCGCTGCGCCTTGCTCTGGAACTTGCTCATGAAATATCTCCGAATTCGAGTGAGGTGAGCCCGCGCGACCGGCCGTCCGCGATAGGCAATGTTTGTCCGACTCGTACGCCGGTTAGGTCGTCGAGCGGTATCCGGCGGCACGCACGTCTGCATTTCCGCTGACCAGAAGTCTAGGGCGGACAAACCTGCAAGTCACTGCAGTTCATTGCTCCAAAGTCGCAGTTCGTCGCAAGGTCTGGAGGTCGCGCCGACGGCCTTTCGCGAAGGCAGCCTTCGCGGCCTCAGCCGGCGTCGTCCCGGCCGTCGTCGAACGCCTGCGCGAACGCGTGCGCGAACTCGGCCGTGCCGGTCAGCGTCAGCGTGACCGCATGCCAGCCGCCGTCCTCGGCGACCACCTGCAGGTCGTGATCCCATTCGCCGCCCTCGTCGGCAGGCCCATGCGTGTGCGGGAAGGCATCCCAGGCCCAATCCAGCACCTGCTGCGCCTCCGCCAGCGCGGCGGCGTGGCGCTGGGCGGACGTGGAGGCGAGGGCCTCGATCGTCACGACGCCCTCGTCGTTGTCGCTCACGTCGACGGTGAGGATCGCCAGCGCCGTCATGCCGCCGGCGCGGTCGGCGCGATCTCGTCGTGCGCGCGCCCCGCGCCGCCGAAGACCTCGTCGAGCGTGGCGTTGAACACGCGGAAGTCCAGCGGCTTGGTCCAGTAGTCGTCGAAGCCTGCGTCGAGCGCGCGCTGGATGTCGGCGGGGATCGCGTTGGCCGACAGCGCGATCACGCGCAGCGCGGCGGTGGCCGGGTCGGCGCGCAGGCGCGCGAGCACCTCGAGGCCGTCGATGTCGGGCAACTGCATGTCGACCAGCGTCAGCCCGGGCAGCGTCTGCGCCGCGCGGGCGACGCCGCTGGCGCCGTCGGGCACGCTGTCGAACTCGATGCCGCGGCGCCGGCGCACCAGCTCGCTGACGATCATCACGTTGACGGGGTTGTCCTCGATGTAGAGCAGCCGGCGCGACGGCAGCGCGAGCGGCCCGGAGTCGGCGGCGGTGTCCAGCACCACCTCGAACACGCTGCCCACGCCGCGCGCGCTGTGCACGGCGATGCGCCCGCCCATGCCCTCGACCAGCGCCTTGACGATGGTCAGGCCGATGCCGGTGCCCTCGATGCCGTCGCGCTCGGCGCCGGCGCGGTTGAATGGCTCGAACGCGTGCGTCTGCTGCTCGGGCGTCATGCCCACCCCGTCGTCCGACACGCGCATCAGCACGCGGCCGGCCTCGGGCGCCACCTCCAGGCGCACGCTGCCGCCGGGACGGTTGTACTTGATCGCGTTCGTCAGCAGGTTGACCAGCACCTGCTTCAACCGCGTGGCGTCGGCGCGCACGTGCAGCGGGCTGGACGGTGCAACCACCGTCACGCCATGCTGGATCGCCAGGCCCTCGACCAGCGGCAGGCTCTGCTCGATCACGGTGGCGAGCAGCACCGGCTGCAGCACCACGTCGCGCGCGGGGCCGTCCAGGCGCGACAGCTCCAGCACGTTGTTGATCAGCGTCAGCAGGTGCTCGCCGGCGGAATGGATGTGCTCCAGGCGCGCCTGGCGGGTGGCCGCGGCCTCGGGGCTGCAGTCGCTCGCACAGTCGTCTGCCAGCAGCAGCCGCGTGAAGCCCAGCACGGCGTTCATCGGGGTTCGCAGCTCGTGGCTCATGCGCGCGAGCAGCTCGGACTTCGCCTGGCTCTCGCGCATCACCAGCTCGCGCTCGTGGCGCGCGGCGGCGGCCTCGTGGGCCTCGGTGATGTCCCAGTTCACGCCCAGGCGCAGCCGCGTGCGCCCGCGTTCGTCGCGCACCGGCAGCGAGCGCGAGGCGAGCCAGCGCACCTGGCCGTCGGTGCGCAGGATGCGGAATTCGTAGTACGCCGCGCGGTCGTCGACGCGCGCGCTCTGGATCTGGTCGTTGACGTAGGCGCGGTCGTCGGGATGCACCCACGCCGTCATCTCCTCGAAGGTGGGCGGCGTCGATCGTGGCGCGTGGCCGCGCAGCACGAACATCTCGTCGTCCCAGCGCGTGGTGCCGGCGTCGCTGTCCCACTCCCAGATGCCGATGCCCGCTGCGCGCGTGGCCAGCGCGCTTCGCTCGTTGGCCTCGCGCAGCGCGGCCAGCGCGAGCTCGCGCTCGGTGACGTCGATGGCGACGCCCGAGGCCCGGTACGGGCTGCCCTCGGGCTCGATCCGCGCCCGCGACACGACGTGGCGCACCTGGCCGTCGGCATGCAGGATGCGGTGCGCGATCTCCAGCGGGGCGTCCGGCTGTGCGATCCATTGGCGCACCTCGAGGTTGACGCGCTCGCGGTCGTCGGGGTGCACGTAGCGATCGACCCATTCGCCGAAGCCCGGGCCGGGCTGGCCCGGCGGCACGCCGGCCATGGCATACATCTGCGCGTTCCATTCGGCGCTGCTGTCGTCGCGCAGCACGCGCCACACGCCGATGCCCGAGGTCGCGGTGACGTCGTCGAGCCGGCGCGCCAGGTCGTCGGCGCGCTGCAGGCGTTCCATCTGCTCGGTGATGTCGAGCGCGACGCCGCTCAGCGCGACCGGCGTGCCGAAGCCGTCGCGTTGCGTGATGCGGCGCGTGAAGATGTGGTGCCACTGGCCGTCGTGCGCCAGGTAGCGTGCCTGCATGTCCTCGGGCTGCGTCGCGCGCAGTGCGCGCTCGTGCGTGGCGAGCACCTCGGGCAGGTCGTCGGGGTGGATGCGCTGGCGCATCTCGGCGATCGGCACGCCGTCGGGCCGCGCCTCCATGCCCATCACTTGCGCGGCGCGGCCGTTGAGGAAGACGCGCTGCTTGACGAGGTCGTGGCGCCACATCGAGACGTCGGCCAGCTCGGTGGCGAGCTGCAGCTGCGCGCTGGCCTCGTCGATCGACGAGGCGAGCTCGAACGTCTCGGTGTCGTCCATCACGAGACCGACCACGTGATCGGGCTGGCCGTCGGCGCCGGGGAACACCTGCCAATGCGCCTGCACGCGGCGCAGCGCGCCGGTGTCGGTGAACAGCCGGTAGCGGTGCGAGTAGGTGCCGGGCTTGGACATCGACTCGGTGAGCGCCTGGAACAGCCGATCCTGCGGCACGCTGGACTGCGCGACCTGCGCGATCGACGGCGTGCCGCGGCGCGGGTCGATGCCGAAGAAGCGGAACATGTGCGGATCCCAGCGCCCTTCCTGCGTGCGCACGTTGCGCTCCCACAGGCCGATGCGTGCGTGCGTCTGCACGAATTCGAGCAGCGCGCCGCGACGGATGATCTCGGCGTCCTGCGCCACTTCCACGTCGCGCGACACCAGCGTGAGCAGCCGCAGCCCGCCGGCGACGGCGTCGACCTGCACGTCGCAGTGCAGCGACGCGCCGTCCTGGCGCAGCACGCGCCGCCGCGCCAGCTCGCCCGCCGGCGGCAGCCATGCCGGCGCCACGGCGTCGCCGAGCAGCGGCTCGATGGCGGTGCCGACGGCATGCGCCGCGGCGAAGCCGGTGAGGCGCTCGAACGCCGGGTTGACCCACGCGACGATGCCGTCGCACCCGATCGCCGCGAGCGCCACCGGCGCCACGCGCGCCCACGCGTGGAGCGCGCCGACGGCATCGTCCGGCCCGGACGCCGCCGCAGCGACGTTCGATCTGGAGAAGCCCTCGGATGCGGACATGTGTTGTCTCTGGAGCGATGGAACGGGCCCAGTCTACCGCCGGGCCTCGGCTGCGCGGAATCCGCGGCAGGCGCGAGAATGGGACCACGCAGCCCCAGCTTTCCGCGTCGGCCGCGCCGTAGCCAGTGTCTTTACGAGTCCTTACGACTCCCACGAACCGCCCGCCCATGTCCGATCCGAATGCCCTGATCCAGCCGCCGCTGACGCCCGCGGGCGATGTCGATGCCGCCCTTGCGGCGACCGGCTTCGCCGTCGTCGGGCCGCAGGACGTCGCGACGCTGGTCGGCGCCCCGCTGGCCGCGCTCGACGCCTGGCTGCCGTACTGGGACAGGCTGCCGCCCGACGCCTACCTGCTCGATGGCGGCAAGTACCGCCAGCGCCGCCACGGCGCCTTCGTCGTCGACGGCGACGAGGTGACCGTCGCGCCGCCGCGCCCGCACTGGCAGCCGGTGGACTACAACGCGCTGCACGGCGGCATCGAGCGCCACTTCGAGCAGATCGAG
>FTKT01001996.1_pt2 | contig 10454 bp, 4 predicted proteins | sample 1658271 | NCBI WGS metagenome assembly FTKT01 (sample SAMEA3914811, study PRJEB12502) | metagenome | biome: forest; material: soil | place: Canada | collected 2011-08-04 | depth 0.3 m | reverse complement strand
ACGGTGGCGGTGGTGCCGGAGGTGTTGTCCTTGAGGGTGGCCGTCGCCCAGTCGTAGGTGACGGTGTCCGGGCAGGTCATGTTGTACCAGAAGGAGACCTTGCTGGTGCCGGCCGCGGCGGTGAAGGTCTGCGCGAGGGAGGAGGTGTTGGACGGGTTGGCCGAGCCGACCATCGCGCCGTAGCTGCCGCTGTGGGCGGCGGCCGCGGTCACCGAGGTGCTGCCGGCCGAGGTCCAGCCGGAGGACGAGCCGGTCTCGAAGCCGCCGTTGGTGACGGAGCCACCGCCGCCGCCACCACCGGAGACCGTCCAGCTGAACGAGGCGCTGCCGGTGGTCCCGCCGGCGTCCTTGGCGGTCACGGTGACCGTCGAGGTGCCGGCCGTGGTGGTGGTGCCGGTGATCAGGCCGCTGCTGCTGATCGACAGGCCGGCGGGCAGGCCGGTGGCCGAGTAGGTCAGCGCGCCCGAGCCACCGGTCGCGTGGACCTGCAGGCTGACCGCGCTGTTCAGGGCGGTGCTCTGGTTGCCCGGGCTGGTGACGGTGACGCCCCCGGCGGGCAGCGAGCCGACGTTGACGGCGGCCCAGGCGGTGGCGACCTGGTTGTACTCGGCGCTGCCCGCGCCGTACAGGTCGGTGGCGGCCGACAGGGTCGCGGTGCGGGCGCCCGCGTAGTCGGTGGTGGAGGTGAAGTACGTGGTCAGCGCCTTGTACCAGATCTGCAGCGCCTTGTCCCGGCTGATGCCGGTGACCGAGATGCCGTTCACCGTGGGGCTGTTGTAGCTGAAGCCGTTGATGGTCTTGGGCGTACTGCCCTCGGAGAGCAGGTAGAAGAAGTGGTTGGCCACCCCGGAGGAGTTGTGCACGTCCAGGTTGCCGACGCCCGCCGACCAGGAGTCGGCCGAGTTGCCGTCCTTGGACGGCTGGTCCATGTAACGCAGCGGCGTGCCATTGCCGTTGAGGTCGATCAGCTCGCCGAGGTAGTAGTTCGGCGGGTTGCCGGGCAGGTTGGCGTACCACTCGACGCCGGTGCCCATGATGTCCGAGGTGGCCTCGTTGAGGCCGCCGGACTCCCCGGAGTAGTTCAGGCCCGCGGTGGCGGCGGTGACGCCGTGGCTCATCTCGTGGCCGGAGACGTCGATCTCGGTGAGCGGGTGAGTGTCGCCGGACCCGTCGCCGTAGGTCATGCAGAAGCAGCTGTCGTCCCAGAACGCGTTGGTGTAGTTGGTGTCGTAGTGCACCCGGCTGAAGGCGCCGACACCGTCGTTGCGGATGCCGGTGCGGCCGAAGGTGTTCTTGTAGTAGTCCCAGGTCGCCGCCGCGCCGTACTGCGCGTCGACGGCAGCGGACTCCCGGTTGGTGGCCAGGCCGTTGCCCCAGCTGTCCGTGGACTTGCTGAACAGGGTGCCGTTGCCCGAGGTGCTGTTGCCCATGTCGACGGTGTACTGGCTGCCGCGGGTGGTGTCCTTGAGCTGGAAGGTGCCGCCGGACTGGGTGGTGGTCAGCGGGACCGTGCCGACGAAGACACCCTGGCCGGTGCCGGTCTCGATCTGCTCGATCCGGCTCAGCAGGGCGCCGGTGGTGGCGTCCGTGACCACCTGGAGCCGGCTCGGGGTGCCGCCCGCCTGGGTGCCGACCACGACCGTCTCCCAGGCGAGGGCGCGGGTGCCGGCGGTGGCCCAGACGACCAGGCGGGGTGCGGTCTTGACGGTGGAGCCGGCCTCGGTGGCCAGCGCCGTCCGCTGCGCCTTGGCGGCCGCTATCGCCGGGGTGGTGGACATCCCGGCCAGGCTCACCGTGCTGGCCCGGTCCACGCTCTTGACGGTGCCGTTGGGGGCCTGGTGGACCACCAGGTCGCCGCCGCGGACCGGGAGTCCGGCGAAGGTGCGCTCGTAGCGCAGGTGGCGGGTGCCGTCGGCGTCGACCACCACGTCCTTGGTGACCAGCTTCTCCTGGCTGCTGAGACCGATGGCCAGGGCGAGGGCGGCGCCCTGCTGGGTGGCGGAGGACAGCAGTTGGCTGCGGGCGGAGGACTGCGCGGTGGCCGAGCCGGGGGCGGCGGTCGAGGCGGTGGCGCCGACCGCCTGGACTCCGGCGGTGGCCAGCAGGGTGGTGACTGCCAGGGCGGCGGTTGCTATCCGTGCGCGAGGGGCGCGAGACATGACGGACTCCTGTTTCCGATCGGCCGCGCTGGCGCGGCCGGTGGGGGAAGCCGGCCGCGGGGTCACGGCGCAGCAGATCCGGGGCCGGCGATGGCCGGCCCGGATTCGGTGCAAGGAGTGCAGACCGGGACGGGCGTGCCGCGGTAGCGGACGCGTGTCTCCCGGTGGTGCGGGTCCGCCGCGTGGGTCGGGGCTCACTGCGGCTTGGCCAGAGCTTGCAGCAGACATTCAGGATTGGCAAGGACACGTCACATGCTGTCTGGAAATCGGCCACACTCTGCGTGCCGCCGAAAAGGTGTGACGTGCTGACGGTGCGTCATCGCCGCTCCGTCACCGGGCAGAAGGGGCGGCCGGGCCAGGCGGCGGGAGTGCCCGCGGGTGCCGGTGCTCAACGTCGCCGAGTCCGTGGACGTGCCCGAAGCCGCCGGGGAGGGGTCGGATCCGGCCAATGTGCCGGTTGTGATCTCAGGAAGTGCCCAGAAAGACAGCGGGTCCGTCGTTGCTGACGCCTGGTCACGCACCGGCGCACCGACCACTGCTGACGACCTGTTCCGGGGCGGGCCCGAGGTCCGTTCCGGTGGGAGATTCGACGCGGGAACCTTCGCTCCGGCTCTTGACGCGGATGTGCAGCGGGCGTTTCCTATGACACGTCGTTTGATCCCGGTGGTTTCTGATTGATTCTGTCTTTTCTCTGCCGAGCCGCCCCGCCGGGATCACCGTCGTGCTCAGAGCCGAACGCCTTCGCACGCCCGGCAGGCCGTCACCTCGCCTGTCGGGACCCCCACCCCGTAGGAGCCCACCCGTGCGCAGAATCCGGATACCAGGCGCCGCAGCCCCGCGCAGAGCCAGAGCGGTCACGCTGGCGGCCTCGCTGGCCCTCGCCGTCAGCCCGTTCACCGTACTGACCGCCCAGCCGGCCGCGGCCCAGGCCAACGGCGTGGCGGCCAGCCCGCCCATGGGCTGGAGCAGTTGGAGCTTCATCCGCTCGAACCCGACCGAAGCAGACATCGAGGCGCAGGCGGCCGCGCTGGCGAGCAGTGGTCTGCTGGCCCACGGCTACAGCTACGTCAACATCGACGACTTCTGGTACCTCAACCCGAAGACCAGCGTGGACTCCTACGGCCGCTGGGTCACCGACTCAGGCCGCTTCCCGAGCCCGACCGGGATGAAGGCGGTCGGCGACTACGTCCACGGCCTCGGCGAGAAGTTCGGGATGTACCTGACCCCCGGCATCCCGGTCGCCGCCTACAACCAGAACACCCCCATCGAGGGCACCTCCTTCCACGCCCGTGACATCGTCTCCGACACCACCCGCTACGAGACCAACTACAACTTCGGCAACGGCTCGATGTACTACATCGACTACGCCAGGAACCCCGCCGCGGCCCAGGCCTTCCTCAACTCCTGGGCGGACCAGCTCGCCTCCTACGGGATGGACTACCTCAAGATCGACGGCGTCGGCAGCTGGGACATCCCCGACGTCCAGCACTGGTCCCAGGCGCTCAACCAGACCGGCCGCCCGATCCACCTCGAACTGTCCAACTCCCTCGACATCAACAACGCCGCCACCTGGCAGCAGTACAGCAACGGCTGGCGCGCCGAGGGCGACATCGAGTGCTACTGCAGCTCGAACTCCTCGTACCCGCTCACCAGCTGGAACCACGTCGCCTCGCGCTTCACCGACTCGGCCAAGTGGGCCAAGTACGCGGGCCCCGGCGGCTGGAACGACCTCGACTCGGTCGAGGTCGGCAACGGCTCCGACGACGGCCTCACCCCTGACGAGCGGCAGACCCAGCTCACCCTCTGGGCGGCCTCCGCGGCGCCGCTGCTGCTCGGCACCGACCTCACCCGTCTCGACGCGGGCGACACCGCGCTGCTCACCAACGACGAGGTGCTCGCCGTCGACCGGGCCGGCCACCCGGCCCGCCCCGTCGACCAGTTGACCCAGCAGCAGGTCTGGTCGGCCCCCAACCCGGACGGCAGCTACACCGTCGCCCTGTTCAACCTCTCCTCCTCGGCCGCGACCGTCACGGCCCGCTGGTCCGACCTCGGCTTCACCGGCTCCGCAGCACTGCGCGACCTGTGGAGCCACACCGACCTGCCCGCCGCCGCCGGCACGTTCAGCGCCACCCTGCCCTCGCACGGCAGCCGGCTGCTGCACGTCACCCCGGCGGCCGGCGCGCACTACACGGCGCTGCACTACAACCTCGTCAACGCCGCCTCCGGCCAGTACCTCGACGTCGCCGGCGCGGCCACCACCGACGGCGCCGGCCTCGTCCAGCAGCCCGCCAACGGCGGCGCCGACCAGCAGTGGCAGCTGATCCCGACCGGGGACGGGCACTACAAGATCGTCAACGTGAACAGCTCCGCCCTGGCGACCGTGCCAGGGGCGAACACCACCAGCGGCAGCCAGCTCGTCCAGAACCACGACGACGCCAAGGCCGACTCGCAGTGGACGCTGGCTCCCACCGGCAACGGCGCCTACACGATCGTCGCCAGGTCCGACGGCCAGCTCATCGACACCTCCGGCAGCGCCGTCGTCCAGGCCGCCGCGAGCGGCGGCGCCGGCCAGCAGTGGCGGCTGGTCCCCGTCCCGGTGCCCGGCGCCCGGTACAAGCTGGTCAACGGCAACAGCGGCGGCCGGATGGACGTCAACGGCGATTCCACGGCCGACGCCGCGACCATCCTGCAGTGGCAGGACAACCAGCAGGCCGACCAGCTGTGGACCTTCGCCGCGCAGAGCGGCGGCGCCTACACCATCGCCAACGTCAACAGCGGCAAGCTCCTCAACATCCCCGGCCCGACCACCGGCCAGGGCACCCAGCTCATCCAGTTCCACGACGACGGCAACAGCAACTCCCGCTGGCAGCTGGTCGACGCCGGCCCCAACCAGCTCCAGCTCAGGAGCGTCTACGACGGCCAGCTGATCGACGTCTCCAACGGCTCGCTTGCCAACGGCGGTTCGGTGATCCAGTGGAACGCCAATGGCGGCAGCAACCAGCTGTGGAGTGTCGTCTCGACCTCCTGACCCGCACCGGGTGCCACTGCCACTGCCACGGGCGGAGTCGGCGGGGGTGGTGGCACCCGTGCGGGAAGCTCCGGGCGGGCCGAAGCAGACAGCAATCGTCAATACAACACAAGTTATTTTGTTGCAAAATGGTGTAATGTGATGCTTTCTCTTGGGCGCGGCGTTACACTGCTCGCCTGCCGCAATCCGAGGACCAGGGAGTGACGCCATGGCCGACCAGGGCTTGCTCGCTCACCAACGCCGGGCCGTCATCATGGAGTACGTCCGCCGCGACGGGGGTGTGCGGGTCGCCGAGCTGGTCGACCAGCTCGGCGTGTCCGATATGACGATCCGCCGGGATCTGGACGCCCTGGCGCGGACCGGCGCCCTGGAGAAGGTGCACGGCGGCGCCGTGGCACCCGCCGGCACCGCCGTCGACGAGCCGGGGTTCGAAGCCAAGTCGGGCCTTGAATCGGCCGCCAAGACCGCTATCGCCGATACCGCGGCGGCCCTGGTCGAACCGGGCAGCGTGATCGCGATCTCGGCGGGCACGACGGCCTACGCGGTGGCCAGCCGGCTGCTGGCCCAGCCGCGGCTGACCGTGGTGACCAACTCGCTGCCCGTCGCCGACCTGCTGCGCGCAGCCAACCGGGAGCAGATCGAGGGCGCGCCGACGCTGCTGGTGACAGGCGGCGCCCCCACCCGGTCCGCGGCGCTGGTGGGACCGCTGGCCGACCAGGCGATCCGTTCGCTCCACGTGGACCTGCTGATCCTCGGCAGCCACGGCGTCTCGCAGGCCGGGCTGACCACCCCCAACCTCGCCGAGGCGCAGACCAACCGGGCGCTGGTCGCCTGCGCCCGGCGGGTGGTGGCGGTGGCGGACCACACCAAGTGGGGTGTCGTCGGCCTCAGCAGCTTCGCGGGCCTCGACGAGCTCGACTTCTTCGTCACGGACGGCGGCCTCGGCGCCGAAGCGCGAGCGGTGCTCGCCGAGAACGTCGGGGAACTGCTGGTGGCCGGCGGTCAGTAGCGGGCGCGAGCCGGTTGAGCGGTTTGAGCTGGTCCGGCCGGCGGGGTGGTCGGGCCGGTTGAGCCGGTTGGGCTGGCCGCCTGGGTGGTCGAGCCGGCGGGCTGCCCCGTTCGTGGGTGCCCGCGTGGCTGACCCGTCGTCAGTCGTCGAGGCTCTGGCGTATCCGGCGCGAGGGGCTGAAGGCGTACAGGTCCAGCACGCCCGGGGGTTCGGCGAGGCCGGGGCCGCCGGCCGCGACCCAGGCGGTGATGTCGCCCGCGGCCTGAGGGTCGTTGACCTGCCCGAGCCAGACCGGGCGCCCGCCGGCCCGGCGGCCCTCGGCGGAGGGCTGGACGACGATCACGTTGGCCCGCTCGCAGGCGTCCAGGCAGCCGACCGGCCGGACCTCGGCGACGCCCGCCAGGCTCCCGCGCAGGTCGGTGAGCTGGGCGGCGTGGTCGAGGTCGGGGACCTTGGGCGTGCCGCAGCAGCAGCCCCGGCAGACGGTGACCGTGCAGCGGGCCGCGGCTCCCGCCGCGGCGGGTGCGGCGGCGGCGCGCTTGGTTCGCCGGCTCATCGGCCCCCCTCCAGACCGGCCCGCCGCCAGGCGGACTCGCGCAGCAGCCGCAGGCCGTTGAGGCCGACGATGACGGTCGAGCCCTCGTGCCCGAGGACGCCGAGCGGCAGCGGCAGCCGGCCGGCCAGGTCCCAGACGACCAGGGCGGAGATGAACACCGAGGCGATCACGAGGTTCTGCACGACCAGGCGGCGGGCCCGGCGGGAGAGGGCGACGACGGTGGGGACGGTGGCGAGCTCGTCGCGGACGATGACCGCGTCGGCGGTCTCCAGCGCGAGGTCGGAGCCGGCCCGGCCCATCGCGATACCGGTGTGCGCGGCGGCCAGCGCGGGCGCGTCGTTGACGCCGTCGCCGATCACCAGCACCTTCCGGCCGGCCCGCTCCTGCTCCCGGACGGCGGTGACCTTGTCCTGGGGGAGCAGCCCGGCCCGAACGTCGGTGATGCCGACTTCCCGTGCCAGCCGGGCCGCGGCGCGCGGGTTGTCGCCGGTGACCAGCATCGGCGCGGCGCCGGTCAGCGCGGCGAGCGCGCCGACCGTGGCGGCGGCGTCCGGCCGCAGGCGGTCGGCGATGCCGAGGACGCCGACCGCGACGCCGTCCAGCTCGACGAGCACGGCGGTGCGGCCGTCCTCCTCCAACTCGCCAGCGACCAGGGCGGCGTGGGCCGAGGCCGGGTCCGCCGCGCCATTGAGCAGCCGGGCCGGGGCGCCGACCGCGACCGCGCCGCCGGCCACCGTGGCGCTGACGCCGATGCCCGGGGCGGAGGTGAAGTCCCGCGCCGTCGCCAGGGCCAGCCCACGGTCACGGGCGGCGTCGACGATTGCGCGGGCGAGCGGGTGCTCGCTGGGGTGCTCGGCGGCCGCCGCGAGTGCGAGCAGCTGGTCCGGCTCCATCCCGGTCAGCGGGCGGACGTCGGTGACCCGCGGGGTGCCCTCGGTCAGCGTGCCGGTCTTGTCGAGCGCGACCGCGTCGATCTGGCCGAGCCGCTCCATCACCACGGCGGACTTCACCAGCACGCCGTGCCGGCCCGCGTTGGCGATCGCGGAGAGCAGCGGCGGCATGGTGGCCAGCACCACGGCGCACGGCGAGGCGACGATCATGAAGGTCATCGCCCGCAGCAGCGAGCTGGTCACGTCCGCGGCGAACGCCAGCGGGACCAGGAAGACGGCCAGCGTGGCGAGCACCATGCCGAGCGAGTACCGCTGCTCGACCTTCTCGATGAACAGCTGGGTCGGGGCCTTGGTCTCGGAGGCCTCCTCGACCATCCGCACGATCCGGGCGATCACCGAGTCGCCGGCGTCGCGCTCGACCTTCACCCGCAGCGCGCCGGTGCCGTTCAGCGTGCCGGAGAAGACCTCGTCGCCCCGCTCCTTGGCCACGGGCAGCGGTTCGCCGGTGATGGTCGCCTGGTCGACCTCGCTGGCGCCGTCCAGCACGCGGCCGTCGGCGCCGACCCGCTCGCCGGGGCGGACCAGGATCGTGTCGCCGACCGAGAGCGTCTCGGTGGCGACGCTCTCCTCGCTGCCGTCGTCCAGCAGGCGGGTCGCGGTGGTGGGGGCGAGGTCGAGCAGGCCGCGGACCGAGTCGGCGGTGCGGGCGGTGGCCAGCGCCTCCAGCGCGCCGGAGGTGGCGAAGATGACGATCAGCAGGCCGCCGTCCATCACCTGCCCGATCGCGGCGGCACCGAGCGCGGCCACGATCATCAGCAGGTCGACGTCGAGCGTCCGCTCCCGCAGCGCCTGGAGGCCGGCCCAGCCGGGCTCCCACCCGCCGGTCGCGTAGGCCAGCGCGTACAGCGGGCCCCATACCCAGGCGGTGACGCCGGTGAGCTGAAGCGGCAGCGCGACCAGGAAGAGGAGCGTGGCAGCGGCCGCCCAGCGGGCCTCGGGCAGCGCGAAGACGCGGGTGCGCCGCTTGGGAGCGGTCGCGGCGTGCTGCGGTGCGGCCGGCGCGGGGCGCTCGGTCAGGGTCGACGACATGGCAGTGGCGTTCCTTCACGCAGGCAGGCAGGCAGGCAGGACGGGGTGTGGCCTCCAGCATACAGGAATGCATGAACAGCTCTTCATTTGTCATCAGTACGATGAACCCGGATCGACCGCCCGAACCCGGCGGCGGTTGAGGCCGCCGGGCCCGCAACGGCGCTGGTGGGCCCCGGTGGCGGCGAGTGCCGGAGCTACCGGTCGGCCAGTCGCACCGCGTCGGGCTGCTGGTACTCGCGCAGGGCGTCGGTGATCGCGGTGCGCACCCGCTTGGCGCCGACCCGGTCGAGCAGGGACCGCAGCGGGCCGGGGCCGAGTCGCGTCCGGCGCGTTGCGCCCGGAGGTCATCGGCGCCTGCGCCAGGGAGGTCTCCACCCGGTCGAAGGCCGCCTCGGTGAGGACCTGACGGAAGGTCACGGGATCGGCGAGCGAGAGCATCCCCGGCGTGCCGCCCGCGAGCTCGCGGGCCCGCTCCAACTCGGGCGCCGGCAGGTCCATCCCGAGCACTTGGCTGCTCCCGGTCCGCCGGGCGCCATTCGGCTGGTGCGGCCGCCCGCAGCAGGGGCAGTGGTGCGGCCTGTGGCGAATTCCGGCCGACCGCCCGTGCGCAGGTCCGGGGCCCGCATGGCAGGATGCCTCTCGGCGTCGATCTAGCAGTTCATAATACCGGCGAAGGGTTCGGACTCTTCTGGCGGACTGCGCGGCTGACGGTCTGTCGGGTCGGGTATGGCGGGGGGAACAGGGCATGACGGGTCGGGGGACCGTACTCGGGGGGCGCTACACGCTCACCGAGCGGATCGGCGGCGGGGGCATGGGCGCCGTCTGGCGCGCGGACGACGAGGTGCTGGCGCGGCAGGTCGCGGTCAAGATCCTGCACGCGGCGCTGCTGGAGGACGGCACGTTCGCCAAGCGCTTCCGGCGCGAGGCGCAACTGCTCGCCGCACTCAGCCACCCCGGCATCGTGGACGTCCACGACTACGGCGAGAGCGAGGAGGACGCCGAGGAGCGGGTCGCCTACCTGGTCATGGAGCTGATCGACGGGCGGCCGCTGCACGAGGCGCTGGCCGAGAGCGGGCCGATGCCGGCCGAGCGGGCGCTCGGCCTGCTCGCCAAGGCGCTGGACGCGCTGCACGCCGCGCACCAGCGGGACATCGTGCACCGTGACATCAAGCCGTCCAATCTGATGCTCCGCGGCGACGACGACGTGACGGTGACCGACTTCGGCATCGCGCGCTCGATGGCGAGCAGCAAGATCACCGCCTCCCACACGGTGCTCGGCACCGCGCTCTACATGGCCCCCGAACAGGCCGAGGGCACGGCCACCACCCCGGCCTCCGATCTCTACGCGGTCGGCGTGGTCTGCTACGAACTGCTCACCGGCCAGACGCCGTTCACCGGCGAGAGCGTGCTCGAAGTCGCGCTCAAGCACATCCGGGAGCCCGCTCCCGAACTCCCGGCGGAGTTCGCCCCGGAGGTTCGCGAGTTCGTCGCCACCGCCCTGGCCAAGCAGCCCGGGGACCGCTTCGAGGACGCCGCCGCGATGGCCGCCGCCGCGCGGGCGGCGATCGGCGCGGGGCCGGCGACGGGCGATCCCGACCCCGCCACGCGGGTGCTCCGGCCCCGGCCGGTGCCCGCTGGTGAGGCCGTCACCGCTCCCGGAGCCGTCGCTCCCGGGGCCGTGGACGCCGGGGCCGTGGACGCTGCCGCCGTTGCGCCCGCCGGC
>FTKT01000837.1_pt2 | contig 10459 bp, 9 predicted proteins | sample 1658271 | NCBI WGS metagenome assembly FTKT01 (sample SAMEA3914811, study PRJEB12502) | metagenome | biome: forest; material: soil | place: Canada | collected 2011-08-04 | depth 0.3 m | reverse complement strand
GGCGCCCAGCGAGCGGCGCAGACCGATCTCCTGGGTGCGCTCCAGCACCGCGACCAGGGTGGTGTTGGCGATCCCGACCGCCCCGACGACCAGCGAGATCGCGGCGAGCCCGAGGAAGAGGCCGGTCAGGTCGGAGGTGACGTGGTCCTGCAGGGAGTGCGGATCCGGCGGCGGGGTCACGCTGAGCCGCTCCACCGCGTCCGGCCGCAGCGCGGCGGCCAGCTGCCGCGCCACCACGGGCGCGGCGCCCACCCGGGTGGCGACCAGCATCCTGGCCGCCTGGTCGGGTCCGGTGCCGGGGTTGCCGAAGCGGTCCAGCGCGGTGGAGCCGGGGATGATCAGGCCGAGCAGGCTGTCCGGCAGCCGCTGGACGTCCCGGTAGATGCCGATCACGGTGTACGGCAGGCCGTTCAGGAAGATCGCGGGCTGCGCGTCCAGCCGGCCCACCCCCAGCTTCACGGCGGCGGCCTGGCTGAGCAGCGCGACCGGCAGGTGCGCCCGCTGCGCGAACGGGTCCAGGGTGACCCCGGCCGTCAGGGTCGGGCCGATCGCGGCCACCGCGCCGGGGGTGGCCGCGATCACGCTCAGCCCCTGGCCGGCCGAGTCGTCGCCGGTGGGCGAGGCGGAGATCCGCACGGAGCCCTCGCCGGCCTTCCACCAGACCCCGGCGGCGCTCACCCCGTCGATCCGGGCGGCCCGGGTGTCGGCGTCGGGCGGGAAGCTCGTCGGCGGGTTGCTGTTCGGCGCCAGGCCCTCGGTGGACGGGTTGTCCAGCACGGTGACGGTGGTGGCCTTGGTGAGGTCGAACTGCTCGCCGATCTGCCCGGAGGCGGTCGCGGTCAGCCCGAGCACCGCCACGAAGGCGCCGATGCCCAGCACCGTGCCGAGCATGGTCAGCGCGGACCGGCCGGGCCGCTGCAGGATGCCCGACATCGCCTCGGCGGCCAGGTCGCGCGGGCCCAGCCGGGAGGCCGGTTCGGTCAGCACGGACTTCACGCCGCTCCCCCGTGCGCCCGGGCCGTGGCCGGCGACTCGCTCAGCCGCCCGTCCGCGATCCGCACCGAGCGGCCGGCCCGGGCGGCGACCGACGGGTCGTGCGTGATGACCACCAAGGTGTATCCCTGCTCGTTGAGTTGGTCGAACTGGGTGAGCACGGCCGCGGCGTTGGCGGAGTCCAGGTTGCCGGTCGGCTCGTCGCAGAGCAGCAGGCTGGGACGGTTCACCAGCGCCCGGGCGATCGCCACCCGCTGGCGCTCACCGCCGGAGAGGGTGGTCGGCAGCGCGCCCAGCCGGTGCCCCAGGCCGACCAGCCGCAGTGCCTCCCGGGCCGCCTGGCGGCGCCGGGCGCGCGGGGTGCGGTTGTAGACCTGGGCGAGCAGCACGTTCTCCTCGGCGGTGCGGTGCGCCAGCAGGTGGAAGGACTGGAAGACGAAGCCGATCCGCCGCCCGCGCAGGGTGGAGCGGTCCCGGTCGGAGAGCCGGCCGGTGTCGATGCCGTCCAGCGCGTACGTCCCGCCGGTCGGTGTGTCGAGCAGGCCCAACAGGTGGAGCAGGGTGGACTTCCCGGAGCCGGACGGGCCGGTGACCGCCACGTACTCACCCTGACGGATCGTCAGATCCGCGCTGTGCAGGGCGGCGACGGCGGGCGGGCCGGGGTAGCTGCGGGTGACCGCGGTCAGCTCGATGACCGGCGGCGGCCCGGCCGCGGCCGCGCTCACTGGCCGACCGCCACCAGGTCGCCCTGCTTCAACTGCCCGCCGCCGGCGGCCGTCACGCCGACATAGCCGTTCGCGGTGGCCCCGGTGTCGACCGCCACCGTGCTGCGCGCCCCGCCCGGGTCCACCCGGGTCACCTCGGTCTGCCCGGCCGCGCTGGTGAAGACGGCGGCCACCGGCACGCTCAGCACCGGGGCGGCGGCCGCGCTGCGCAGCACGGTGATCCGGACGTTCTGCCCGTTGAAGGCGGCGGGCAGCGGCGAGTTCGGCGCGATGGTCAGCGGGACGTACGCGGGCTCCTGCGAGCCGGCCGCGCCGACGCCGCTCCCCGGCGCCCCGGCCTGGCCACCGGCCCCGGACCCGGCACCCGACGCCGACCCGGCCGCGCCGCCGATCGAGATCACCGTGCCGGCCAGCGCGGTCGTGGTCTGGGCGCCGAGTTCACCGACCGTGCCGGTGACCGTGGTGCCGGTCGCCTCGGAGAGCACCTCCACCGCCATCCCGGCCTTGACCCCGGCCGCCTGCGCCGGGGTGAGCTTGCCGGTCACCGTCAGCCGACCACTGGTCAGCGACAGCAGGACGCCCGAAACCGGCGATCCCACCGCCGAGTTCACCGCGTTGACGGTGGCGGGCAGCGCGGGCAGGAATACCACCTCACCGGCCGGGACCATCGGGCCGGTCACCGACTGCGCCTTGGCCAGCGCGGTCCGGTCGGTGGCCAACTGCTTTCTGGCGGCGGTGATCTGCTGGTCCAGGGTGGCACCGGCGGCGGCCTGGCCCTGCGCCGGGGCCTGACCTGTGACCGGCTGCTGCGACTGCGACTGCTGCTGTGTCTGTTGCTGTTGCTGTGCCTGTTGCTGTGCCTGTTGCTGTTGCTGTGTCTGTTGCTGTTGTGCCTGTTGCTGTGTCTGCTGCTGTGCGGAGTTCTTCTGCGCGGTCAGCGAGTCGATCGTCTGCTGGTCGGTGTCCACGGCCTTCCGCGCCGTGTCCACCGCCTGCTGGGCGGCCGCGCCGGTGGTGGGCGCGGTGTAGCCGAGGCGGGCGTAGTAGTCGGACACCGCCTGGGCCGTCCCCGGCCCGTAGCTCCCCGCCGCGTCAGTCCCCCGCCTATACCCCAACTCGGCCAGCGCGCTCTGCAGTTGGACCACATCGGGCCCGGTGGCACCCGGCTTGAGATCGCGGTAGGCCGGCACCTCGCCGCTGAGCACGAAGAGCGGCTGGCCCGAGACCTCCGCCAGCTGCTGCCCGTTGGAGACCACGTCGCCCGCCTTGACCGACAGCTTGGACACGTACAGCTGGGTCACCTCGGCGGAGGCCGCGGTCGGGGTGATGTTGTACTGCGTCGGCGGGTACACCGTCCCGCGCAGCACGGCCGACTGGTTCAGCACCTGCATGGTCACCGGCGCCGTGATCAGGGTGGGCGGCGGCGCCTTGGTGTCCGCGGCCCGTTCGGCCGGCGACTTGATCAGCGAGGAGGCCACCAGCCCCCCGGTCGACACCAGCGCCGCGAGCACCGCCACCGCGAGGAACACCCGCTGCCGCCGGGCCATCCTGGACCGGTCCGGGGCCAGGTCCGGGGCCGATTCCTGAGCCACCCCCGGCCCTGTCGTGTCCTGCATCAAGCCCGTCCCCCAACGTCAGTCCACCAGCCGCCACTTGGGCGACCACCGAGCACGATTCAACCACCCGGCGGAGGTCGCGGTGGTATGGACCACCGGATTGTTCGGAGGCATCCGACGAGCCCTGGCCATCGCCGGCGCCGCGCCGCCCGGCGACGGCGAAACGGCGGGCCCCGCGCCTCGGGTCGAGGTGCGGGGCCCGCCGTCGTTCGCGGAGCGTCAGCCCCAGGTGATCAGGCGCTTGGGGAACTCCAGGACGGCCGCGACATCGGCCAGCACCTTCGAGCCCAACTCGCCGTCGACCAGCCGGTGGTCGAAGGAGAGCGCCAGCGTGGTGACCTGACGGGGCACCACCCTGCCCTTGTGCACCCACGGCAGGTCCCGGACCGCGCCGAAGGCCAGGATGGCGGCCTCGCCGGGGTTGAGGATCGGGGTACCGGTGTCGACGCCGAAGACGCCGACGTTGGTGATGGTGATGGTGCCGCCCTGCATGTCGGCGGGCGAGGTACGGCCCTCGCGCGCCGTGCCGATCAACGCGCCCAGCTCGGTGGCCAGGCCGGCCAGCGTGAGCGCGCCGGCGTTCTTGATGTTCGGCACCAGCAGACCGCGCGGGGTGGCCGCGGCGATGCCCAGGTTGACCTGGCCCTTGACCACGATCTCCTGATTGGGCTCGTCCCAGCCCGCGTTGATCTCCGGGTGCCGCTTGACGGCGGTGAGCAGCGCCTTGGCGACCAGCAGCAGCGGGCTGACCCGGACGTCCGGGCCCAGCTCGCCGCTCTCCTTGAGCCTGCGGACCAGCTTCATCGTGCGGGTGACGTCGACCTGGATGAACTCGGTGACGTGCGGCGCGGTGAAGGCGGAGGCCACCATCGCCTGGGCGGTGGCCTTGCGGACGCCCTTGACCGGGATCCGCCGGTCGGTGCCGGGCACCGCGGAGACCACGGGTGCGGCGGAGGCGGCCGGCTGGACCTCGGCCACGGCCGGCGCGGGGGCCTCGGCCACCACGGCGACCGGTGCGGCGGCCGCGTGCACGTCCTCGCGGGTGATGATCCCGTCCGGACCGCTGGGGACGACCGCGCGCAGGTCGATGCCGAGGTCCTTGGCCAGCTTGCGGACCGGCGGCTTGGCCAGCGGCCGCTGGTCGGCCACCCCGGCCACCGGCTGCACCGCCGGAGCCACCGGAGCCACGACCGGCACGGGCGCGGGAGCGGGGACAGGGGCAGGCGCGGGAGCGGGAACCGCGACGGCCGGAGCCGCCCCGACCGTCCGCCGGGCCCGGCGCTGCACGGCGCCGGTGCGCGGCCCGTACCCGACCAGCACCTCGCGGCGGGCCGGCTCGGCGGCGCTCTCGGCCTCGGCGGCAGCCACGGTCTCGGGCAGCGCGGGAGCCGCCGGAGCGCCGCCCGCCACCGCGACCGAGATGATCACGGCACCGACGTCGACCGTCGTCCCCTCGGGGAAGAAGAGCGCCTCGACCGTCCCGTTGAACGGGATCGGCAGCTCCACGGCCGCCTTCGCCGTCTCCACCTCGCAGACGACCTGACCGTCCGTCACGGTGTCGCCCGGCTGGACGTACCACTTGAGGATCTCGGCCTCGGTCAGCCCCTCGCCGACGTCCGGCATCCTGAACTCACGGAGTGAGCGAACTTCGGTGGTCATCGAATCACTCCTCTCAGAACGCCAGCGCGCGGTCGACCGCGTCCAGCACCCGGTCCAGGTCGGGCAGGAACTGCTCCTCGACCCGGGACGGCGGATACGGCGCGTGGTAGCCGCCGACCCGCAGGATCGGCGCCTCCAGGTGGTAGAAGCACCGCTCGGTGAGCCGGGCGGCGAGTTCGGCGCCCATGCCCATGAAGACCGACGCCTCGTGGACCACGATGGCACGGCCGGTGCGCTTGACCGACTCCTCCAGGGTGGCGAAGTCGACCGGCGAGAGCGAGCGCAGGTCGACCACCTCGATCCGCCGGCCGTCCTCCTCGGCCGCCGCGGCGACCTCCAGGCAGACCTTCACCATCGGACCGTACGCCAGCAGGGTGAGGTCCGCGCCGGGGCGGACCACCCGCGCGGTGTGCAGGCCGAGCGCGGGGGCGGCGGAGATCTCCGCCTTGTCCCAGTAACGGGCCTTCGGCTCCAGGAAGATCACCGGGTCGTCGGACTCGACCGACTGGCGGAGCATCCAGTACGCGTCGTCCGGGTTGGACGGGGTGACCACCCGCAGGCCCGCGGTGTGCGCGAAGTACGCCTCGTGCGACTCGCTGTGGTGCTCGACGGCGCCGATCCCGCCCGCGTACGGGATCCGGATCGTCACCGGCATCCGGACGTGCCCGAGCGCGCGGGCGTGCATCTTCGCCAGCTGGGTGACGATCTGGTCGAAGGCCGGGTAGACGAAGCCGTCGAACTGGATCTCCACGATCGGCCGGTAGCCGCGCAGCGCGAGGCCGATCGCGGTGCCGACGATGCCGGACTCGGCGAGCGGGGTGTCGATCACCCGGTCCTCGCCGAAGTCCTTCTGCAGGCCGTCGGTGACCCGGAAGACGCCGCCGAGCTTTCCGACGTCCTCTCCCATGATCAGCGTCTTGGGGTCGTTCTCCAGGCAGGTGCGCAGGCCCTCGTTGATGGCCTTCGACATGGTGAGTTTGGACATGGCTCGGACTACTCCCCACCCTCGAAGGACTCCGCGTACGCGACGTACTCGGCCCGCTCCTCGGCGACCAGGGTGTGCGGCTCGGCGTACACGTGGTCGAAGATCAGGGTCGGGTCCGGATCCGGCATCGAGCGCACGCCCTCGCGCACCCGCAGGCCGAGCGCCTCGCTCTCGGCCTCCACCGAGGCGAAGAACTCCTCGTCGGCCAGCTGCTCGCGCTCCAGGTGGGCCCGCAGTCGCGAGATCGGGTCCTTGGCGCGCCAGGCCTCGGTCTCCTCGGTCGCCCGGTAGCGGGTCGGGTCGTCGGAGGTGGTGTGCGCACCCATCCGGTAGGTGAAGGCCTCGATCAGCACCGGGCCGGCGCCGCCGCGGGCGTGGTCCAGCGCCCAGCGGGTGACCGCCAGGCAGGCCAGCACGTCGTTGCCGTCCACCCGGACCCCGGGGAACCCGAAGCCGGAGGCGCGGCGGTAGAGCGGGATCTTCGTCTGGTTGGTGGTGGGCTCGGAGATCGCCCACTGGTTGTTCTGGCAGAAGAAGACCACCGGCGCGTTGTAGACCGAGGCGAAGGTGAAGGCCTCGCTGACGTCGCCCTGGCTGGAGGCGCCGTCGCCGAAGTAGGCGATCACCGCGTCCTCGGTGCCGTCCTTGGTGATGCCCATCGCGTAGCCGGTCGCGTGCAGCGTCTGCGAGCCGATCACGATCGTGTAGAGGTGGAAGTTCTTCTCGTTCGGGTCCCAGCCGCCGTGGTTCACGCCGCGGAACATCCCGAGCAGGTTGAGCGGGTCCACCCCGCGGCACCAGGCGACGCCGTGTTCGCGGTAGGTGGGGAAGGCGTAGTCCTTCTCCCGCATCGCCCGGCCGCTGCCGACCTGGGCGGCCTCCTGGCCGAGCAGCGAGGCCCACAGGCCCAGCTCGCCCTGGCGCTGAAGCGAGGTCGCCTCGGCGTCGAAGCGCCGGACCAGCACCAGATCGCGGTAGAGCGCGAGCAGCTCCTGCGGGGTGACGGTCAACGGGTAGTCGGGGTGCTCGACCCGCTCGCCCTCGGGGGTGAGCAGCTGCACCAGCTCCGGCGCGGCGTCGTTCCCCGCGCGGACGTTGTCAGGGACGCCGGGGGCGGCCTTCTTGCGCGCCCTCGCCGTACTTTTGACGGTCACGTTCACTCCTCGGTCTGTCCGGCCGCCCGGGGTCGCCGGTGACCGGTCCGGTCACCTTCCTCGCAAGGCGCGCGGGGTGTGCGCACCGATCTGCGTGGCAGGTGGTGATCCTTTTCCGACGGCGTCCTCACGAGAACGTTACCCAGCGGGCGCTCCTGGCGCGCCTGCGTTAGGACGTCCTACTTGTTCCGGTCCGAGCGGGTGTGACGCCCGGTCCGGGGGCTGTTCGTGCTGGTGCCGTCAGGACACCAGCGCACGCTATCCGGGCAGGGCGTTTCGCGTAAGGGGTTACCTCAGACAGATTGTGTGCGCGGCCGGTGCGGGCACCCGGTCTTCCGCTGGACGGTATGGGAGCATTCAGCGATGACTGAAAACGGACAAATCAGGGTTTTCCTGCTCGATGACCACGAGGTCGTGCGGCGCGGCGTCCACGAACTGCTCTCGGTCGAGGACGATATCGAGGTGGTCGGCGAGGCCGGCACCGCCGCCGAGGCGCGGACCAGGATCCCGGCCGTCGCCCCCGATGTCGCCGTGCTGGACGTCCGGCTGCCGGACGGCAACGGGGTGGAGGTCTGCCGGGAGGTGCGCTCGGCGAACCCCGGCATCAAGTGCCTGATGCTCACCTCCTTCTCGGACGACGAGGCGCTCTTCGACGCGATCATGGCGGGCGCCTCCGGCTACGTCCTCAAGTCCATCCGGGGGACCGACCTGCTCTCGGCGGTGCGCGACGTGGCGGCCGGCAAGTCGCTGCTCGACCCGGTGGCCACCAGCCGGGTGCTGGAGCGGCTGCGCGAGGGCGGCGGCGAGAAGGAGGACGAGAAGCTCGCCCAGCTGACCCGCCAGGAGCGCCGGATCCTGGACCTGATCGGCGAGGGGATGACCAACCGGCAGATCGGCAACGAACTCCACCTGGCCGAGAAGACCGTGAAGAACTACGTCTCCAGCCTGCTCTCCAAGATGGACATGGAGCGCCGCACCCAGGCCGCCGCCTATGTCGCCCGGCTGGGTGCCGAGCAGCACCACTGAGCGTACAGAGCGTGACAGTTCACGCTCCGTCAGCGGACACGATCATCGGGCCGGTGCTCACAACCGGGCAGTTTCGGCCATTCGGCCCCCGATCGGCCGGCCCGGCTACGATGACGGAATGTGACAGACAGTCAGATCACCTCCGTCGCCGCCCTGCTGGAAGGACCGGACGCCAGTGCGCCGCCGGTCGGCACCCTCAGTCCACCGGTCTCGCGGAACGTACTCGCCCGGGTCCTGCGCCAGTACCGGGCCGGCCGGCTGATCGAGGCGCGGCCGGTCGCGGAGGGGCTGCTGAACCGCGGGTACCGGGTGACCACCAGCACCGGCGAGTACTTCCTCAAGTGCTATGTGGACCGCGCCACCGCCTCGTTCGCGGCGATCACCGCCCAGCACCGGGCGACCGGCGCGCTGTACGCCCGGGGCCTGCCCCTGGCGCCCCCGCTGCCCGGCCTGGACGGCGCCACGGTGACCGCCTGTGACGGCCGCCGGTTCGCGCTCTTCCCCTGGGTACGCGGAAACCACCGCACCGGTGCCCAACTGCGACTGACGCAGTGCGAGGAGCTCGGCGCGCTGCTCGGCCGGCTGCACGGCGCACTCGCGGAGGTCTGCGCCCCCCTGAAACCTTCACCCGCCCGGCCGACCGCCGACCCCCGTGACACCGTCGCGCTGATCGGCGAGCTGCGCGAACTGGCCCGCGAACACCGCCCGTACGGCCCATTCGACCTGCTCGCCGAACGCCGGCTGAGCGAGCGGGCGGACCTGCTGGAGACCTACGGACACCGGCGGCCCGCCCCGCAGGCGGCCGGTCCGGACGGCTGGACGCACGGCGACTTCCACGGCCTCAACCTGCTCTTCCAGGGCGGCCGGGTGGCCGCCGTCCTGGACTGGGACCGCCTGGGCGTCCAACCGCGCGGCGAGGAGGTGGTCCGGGCCGCCACGCTGATCTTCAACGACCCGGTCAGCGGCGAGCTCGACCTCGCCCGGGTCCGCCGCTACACGCGCGGCTACCGGGCCGCCGCCGGCGCGCCGCCCGAGGAGCTGGCGGCGGCCGTGCACCGGGTCTGGTGGGAGCGGCTCAACGACTTCTGGATGCTGCGCTGGCGCTACCAGCGCGCCGACCGGCGGGCGGACCGGCTCTTCCCGGCGGCCGCCGCGCAGACCGTCTGGTGGTGCCAGGAGTACGAGCAGGTGCTGGACGCCTTCGTCAACTGACCGTCAGTGGCCGGTCGATGTGGAGGCCGGCTTCGACGGAGGCGCCTGCGCGGACGAGCTGCTGCTGGCCGACTCCGAACTGCTGGCCGGGGCGGACGGCGAGGCCGAGGCGCTCGCCGAGGCGGAGGCCGAAGCACTGGTTGAGGCCGAAGCCGAGGCGGAGGCCGTCGGCGAGGTGTGCGTGGTGGGCGTCGGCGGGACGTACGGCGCGGTCTCGGTGGGCTGCTGACTGGGCGTATGGGTCCGGCTGGGGGTCGGCGTCGGCGACGGGGTCGGCGACTGGGAGGTCTCGGTCGGCGCCGAGTACGTGGGCGAGACCGAGGGCTGCGCCGGAGCACTCGGCGTGCCGCTGCCGCTGTTCACCGCGAGCGCGATGCCCACCCCGCCCGCCGCCAGCAGCACCAGTGCGGCCACCCAGGCCAGCGCCGTGCGCCTGCGGCGCGGCGGCTCGCCGTCCGGGCCGCCGGAGCCCCCCGGCCCGCCGGAGCCGTGGCCGCCGTAGCCGGGACCACCGGGGCCGCCAGCGCCCGGGTAGGGCGCCGCGGGCGTCCCGCCCGACCCGTAGGGCAGCGCCGTGGTCTGTCCGCCGGAGCCGCCGGTCGCGCCGAAGGCCTCGGTGACCGCCGTCCCCGCGCCCGGCGTGCCGTCGTAGCCCGGGAAGGTGCCGCTGTGGCCGGATCCCGCGGCCGCCAGCCCGGCGGCAGCGGCGGCCGCTGCCGCCGCCCCCGCCGCGTAGCCGGCGCCGGCCGCGCCGTGCATCTCGCGCAGCGCGTGCTGCACGTGGGCGCGGAACTCCTCCGCGCTCTGGAACCGGTCGTCCGGGTTCTTGGCGAGCGCGCGCAGCACCAGCGCGTCCAGCTGCCAGGGCACCCGGGCGTTCGTCTCGGAGGGCGGCACCGGCGCGTCCTGGACGTGCTGGTAGACCACCGCGAGCGGCGTGTCGCCGGTGAACGGCGGGCGCAGCGCCAGCAGTTCGTAGAGCATGCAGCCGGCCGCGTACAGGTCCGAGCGGTGGTCGACCGGCTTGCCGAGCGCCTGCTCCGGGGAGAGGTACTGCGGGGTGCCCATCACCATGCCGGTCTGGGTCAT
>FTKT01000233.1_pt1 | contig 10481 bp, 8 predicted proteins | sample 1658271 | NCBI WGS metagenome assembly FTKT01 (sample SAMEA3914811, study PRJEB12502) | metagenome | biome: forest; material: soil | place: Canada | collected 2011-08-04 | depth 0.3 m | reverse complement strand
GGCGGCGGTGACGGCGGCGGAACCGCTGCCCGTGCCGGTGCACTGAGCCCGGACGCGAGGGCCCGCCGTCCCCGGGAGGGGACGGCGGGCCCTACCTGCCGTCAGCTCAGCTAGGACCGGCTCAGCTCGGCCGCGACCAGCTCGGCGATCTGCACGGCGTTCAGCGCCGCGCCCTTGCGCAGGTTGTCGCTGGAGAGGAAGAGCGAGAGCCCGTTCTCCGCCGTCTCGTCCGCGCGGATCCGGCCGACGAAGGTCGGGTCCTGGCCGGCCGCCTGGAGCGGGGTCGGGATCTCGGAGAGCACCACGCCGGGGGCGCCGTCCAGCAGCTCGGTGGCCCGCGCGGCGCTGATCGGCCGCGCGAAGCGGGCGTTGACCTGGAGCGAGTGGCCGGTGAAGACCGGCACCCGCACGCAGGTGCCGGAGACCTTGAGCCCGGGGATCTCCAGGATCTTGCGGCTCTCGTGGCGGAGCTTCTGCTCCTCGTCGGTCTCGTTCAGCCCGTCGTCGACGATCGAGCCGGCCAGCGGCAGCACGTTGAAGGCGATCGGGCGGGCGTAGACGCGCGGCTCGGGGTACTGGACGGCCGAGCCGTCGTGGGTCAGCGCGGCGGCGCCGTCCACCACCTTGGCGGCCTGCTCCTGCAGCTCGGAGACGCCGGCCAGGCCGCTGCCGGAGACCGCCTGGTAGGTGGCGACCACCAGGGCGGACAGCTCCGCCTCCTGGTGCAGCGGGCGCAGCACCGGCATGGCGGCCATCGTGGTGCAGTTCGGGTTGGCGATGATGCCCTTGGGGCGATCGGCGATCGCGTGCGGGTTGACCTCGGCCACCACCAGCGGGACCTCGGGGTCGCGGCGCCAGGCCGAGGAGTTGTCGATCACCACGGCGCCGGCGGCGGCCACCTTGGGCGCCAGCTCCTTGGAGGTCGAGCCGCCGGCCGAGAAGATCACGATGTCCAGGCCGGTGTAGTCGGCGGTGGCCGCGTCCTCGACGGTGACCTCGCCGTCCTGCCAGGGCAGCGTCCGGCCGGCCGAGCGGGCCGAGGCGAAGAGCCGCAGCTGCTCCACGGGGAACTCGCGCTCCGCCAGGATTGCGCGCACGACCGCGCCGACCTGGCCGGTCGCCCCCACGATGCCGATCTTCATCTGACTCCTCCTCCTGTGGTACCTGTCGGGTTCATCCTGCCCTGTCAGCCTGCCAGGGCGGCGATCTGTTCCAGTACGTGGGCGACCCGCTCCGGCCCGGCGGGCAGCAGCGGCAGCCGGACGGACGGGCTGGGGATCCGGCCCTGGGCGTGCAGGGCGCCCTTGACGACGGTCGGGTTGGGCTCGGCGAAGGCGGCGGCCGAGAGCGCGGCCAGCCGGCGGCCGAGCGTCCGGGCCCGGCTCACGTCCCCCTCCTCCCAGGCCCGGACCAGTTCGACGAACCGGCCGGTGCACAGATGGGCCGAGGCCAGCATCCCGCCGTGCGCGCCGAGCGCCAGCAGCGGCGACAGCACGACGTCGTCCGCGGCGAAGACCGAGAAGCCGGGCGGCAGCGAGCCGTCCAGCAGCTCCACGGTCTCCTGGCCGATCGGGCCGACGGCGTACTTGACCCCGGCCACCCCGGGCAGCGCCGCCAGCCTGCGCAGCGCGTCCGTACTGAGCAACTGCCCGGTGCGGTAGGGGATGTGATAGATGATCAGTGGCACCGGGCTGTCGGCGGCGAGCCGCTCGAAGTGCGCCAGCACGCCCGCCTCGCCGGGGCGGGTGAACGGCGGCACCAGGGTCAGCGCGGCCGCGGCCGTAGCGGGCAGTTGCCGCAGCGCCTCGACGCCGCCGCGGGTGTCGCCGCCGTCCGCGCCGACGATCAGCGGGGCCTCGCGCTCGCGGCAGACCCGGGCGCAGATCTCCAGGACCGTGCGCTTCTCGTGCTCGTCCAGGGAGCCCGGCTCGCCCGTGGTGCCGAGGGCGACCAGGCCCGCCGCGCCCTCGTCCAGGGCCTGGTGGGCCAGCCCCTCCAGCGCCTCGCCGGCGAGCTCGCCGGCGGCGGTGAAGGGGGTGATCAGCGGGACGTAGATGCCGGAGGGGAGCTGCTGCGTGGTCATGTGCACCAGCCTGCGGCAGCCGATCCGGCAGGTCCAGTTCGCTTTTGTGGTGGAACCCGTAAGCTGAGCCGATGCTCGATGTCCGCCGCCTGCGGCTGCTGCGCGAACTGGCCCACCGCGGCACCATCGCGGCGGTCGCCGAGGCGCTCGCGTTCAGCCCGTCCGCCGTCTCCCAGCAGCTCACCGCGCTGGAGCGGGAGGCCGGGGTGCCCCTGCTGGAACGCTCCGGGCGCGGGGTGGCGCTGACCCCGGCGGCCCGCGGGCTGGTGGTGCACGCCGAGGCGGTGCTGGCCCGCCTGGAGCAGGCCGCCGCCGAACTGGCCGGCGCCCGGCGCGGGTTGGCCGGCCCGTTGCGGATCGGGACCTTCCCCTCCGCCGCCCGGGTGGTGATCCCGGCGGCCCTGGTCGCGCTCGGCCGCGAGCACCCGGCGCTGGAGCCGATGGTCCGTGAGATGGACCCGGCGGGCGTCGCGGACGCCCTGCGGGCCGGGGAGTTGGACGTCGCACTGGTCCACGACTACGACTTCGTGCCCTCCGCCCGCGAGCCCGGCGTGCAGAGCGAGCCGCTCTTCACCGAGACCATGTACCTCGCCGCCGCCACCCTGGGCCCCGCCACGGTGGACGACTGCCGGGAGAGCGAGTGGATCACGGCCACGCCCGGCACGCTCTGCCACGCGATGGCCCTGCACGCCTGCCAGGCCGCCGGTTTCGCCCCACGGGTCCGCCACCGGATCGACGACTTCAGCACCGTGCTGGCCCTGGTCGCGGCCGGGCAGGGCGTCGCGCTGGTCCCGCGCCTGGGCGCCGTCGACCCGCCGCCCGGGGTGGCGCTGCACCCGCTGGCGATGTCCCGCCGGACCGCCGTCGCCTTCCGCGGCGGCGCGGCCGGGCACCCGGCGGTGGCCGCCTTCACCGCGGCCGTCCGGACCTCGCTCCCCGCCGATCTGCGCTGAGCGGCCGGGCGGGCGGACGGGGCAGCCGACCGGACGGGGCAGCCGACCGGGCGAGGGGTGTACCTGGATACACCCCCGTTCCGGGGCGCAACGCCCCTGCGCTCCCGGCCCGGCGCCCGTCAGACTGAACCGCAGCGACCCCGGCCGAGGAGACCCACCGTGAGCGGTACGACAGCAGCCCCGGACAACCCGATCCGCCGGCCCGGGCAGGTCGGCCGGCTCGGCTGGCTCGGCTGGCTCGGCGCGGGCCTGCTCGCCGCCGCCCGCGGGCTGGCCCTCGGCGCGCTGGCCGTGGCCGGTCTGGCCGCCCTGCTCGCGGTCCCGCTGGGCCCGCGCGGTGGGCGCGGGCTGCGCCGGGTGGCCGAGCGGACCAGGCGGCTGGCCGGGTCCTGGTGCGGCGTACCGATCCCCTCCCCCGCCGTCCCGACGGAGTCGGCCGGCCGGCGGGAGCTGGCGTGGACCGCCCTCGACGCGGGCGTCGGCTGGCTGCTGGTCACCGCGCCGGCCGGGCTGATGCTGTACGGACTCGCCGTCCTGGCCGCCCAACTGCCGGACCCGCAGGGCACACCCGTCCCTCCCACGCCCGTCGACCTCGGCCGCTACACCGCCTGGTTGGGCAGCGCGCTCTCCCACGGCGGGCTGAGCCCGTGGGCGGCCGTCCCGCTCGGGCTGGCGTCGGTGGCGCTCGGGCTCTGGTCGGGCCCGTACCTGCTGCCGGTCCACGGCCGGTTCGCCCACACCTTCCTCGGCCCCACCCGCGAGGTCGAACTCTCCCAGCGCGTCGGCCAGCTGACCCGCAGCCGGGCCGACAGCATCGACACCGGCGCGGCCGAGCTGCGCCGGATCGAGCGCGACCTGCACGACGGCGCGCAGGCCCGGCTGGTGGCACTCGGCATGGCCCTGGACACCGCCGGCCACCTGCTCGACAGCAGCCCCGAGGCCACCCGCGCCCTGCTGTCCGAGGCCCGCGACTCCTCCGTCAAGGCGCTGGCCGAACTGCGCGACCTGGTCCGCGGCATCCACCCGCCGGTCCTCGCCGACCGGGGCCTGGCCGACGCCGTCCGGGCGCTGGCCCTGGACCTGCCGCTGCGCGTGCACGTCAGCGGCGACCTGCCCGCCCGGCCGCCGGCGCCCGTCGAGTCGGCCGCCTACTTCACCGTCAGCGAGCTGCTCGCCAACGTCACCAAGCACGCGGACGCGGACCAGGTCTGGCTCGACATCAGCCACCAGGACGGCATGCTGCGGATCAGCGTCACCGACGACGGCCGCGGCGGCGCCGACCCGGCCGCGGGGACCGGCCTGCGCGGCATCGAACGGCGGCTGGCCGCCTTCGACGGCGTCCTGGCCGTCAGCAGCCCGCCGGGCGGACCTACCATGGCCGGCATGGAGATCCCGTGCGCGTTGTCCTAGCCGAAGACCTCTTCCTGCTGCGGGACGGCCTGACCCGGATGCTCGAAGCCCACGGCATGCAGGTGGTCGCCGCCGTCGACAACGGTCCCGACCTGCTCGCGGCCCTGGCCGCCGAGCGGCCGGACGTGGCCGTGGTCGACGTGCGGCTGCCGCCCAGCTTCACGGACGAGGGCCTGCGCGCCGTCCTGGAGGCCCGCCGCCAGGTGCCCGGCCTGCCCGTCCTGGTCCTGTCGCAGTACGTCGAGCAGCTCTACGCCCGCGAGTTGCTGGCCGGCGGCACCGGCGGCATCGGCTACCTGCTCAAGGACCGGGTGGTGAACAGCGCCGAATTCGTCGACGCCGTACGCCGGGTGGCCGCCGGCGGCACCGCCATGGACCCCGAGGTGATCGCCCGTCTGCTCACCCACAACGCGGGCAACCACGCCGTCGCCTCCCTCACCCCGCGCGAGCGCGAGGTGCTGGCCCTGATGGCCGAGGGCCGCTCGAACGCCGCCATCGCCCAGCAGATGACCATCACCGAGCGGGCCGTCGCCAAGCACACCGCCTCCATCTTCCTGCGCCTGGACCTGCAGCCCTCCGAGGACGACAACCGCCGGGTCCTGGCGGTGCTGGCGCACCTGAACGGCTGACCGCGGGCGGGGAGTTCGGCGATATCCGGGCCGTGCTGTACTGGGATCCCACCCCACCCGTCACCGGAGGTCACCCGTGGCCCGGCTCCACATCCGTCCCGGCGTCGACCCCGACGAGCCGGACGTGCCCGTCGTGGTCCTGGTCGTCGACCCCGACGGCCCGCCCGGCGAACAGGCCGTCAGCCGGCTCGGCAGCTACTGCTACGAGGGCGACGGCGTGGTCTACCTACTGCAGACCGACGGCTGGGCCGAACAGAGCCTGGACGGCGACCGTCTGGCCGTCGAGATCGCCGTCTATCCCTTCGCGCTGCGCCAGGTCCGGGTGGACGCCGGACCGTTCCCGACCCGCTCGGCCCTCGACCCGGACGCGGCCCTGGTGCTGCGCGCGGAGACCGTGGTGGACCCGCGGCTGTACGCCCGGGCGGCGCCCGAGACCGTCGTCTACACCGCTCCCGGCGACCGCCCGCTCGACGAACTGCTCAGCGCCGGCGACGAATGGCCGATGATCCTGGCCCCCGCCCCGGAGCGGTAGCCGCCGCGGCGGCCTGCGGTGTTCGCGTAACGATTGCCCGGTTGGGGTTCCGGCCGCGGTGGGCGCGCGTATAGAACAACTCAGGTCGGACCACCAAGAGATGAGAACCCAGGAGCATGAGCACCAATCAACCCCCGGGCTACGGCTACCCGTCAGACCCGCAGAACCCGTACGGCCAGCAGCAGCCCGGTTACGGCCAGGTACCGCCCCAGCCGCAGCCTCCCTACGGGCAGCCGCCGCAGGCGCCGTACGGCCAGGGGTACGGCCAGGCGCCGCCGCCTCAGCAGCCGCCGCAGCAGCCGCCGTACGGGCAGCAGCCGGGGCCGGGCGGGTATCCGCCGCCGCCTCCGCCCTACGGGCAGCAGCAGCCCTATGGGCAGCAGCCCCCGTACGGCCAGCAGGCTCCCTACGGGGCGCCGCAGCAGCTCCCGCAGTGGCTCTCCGCGCCGAGCCCGTACGGGCCGCCCGCACCGGGGACGCGGATGCTCGCGTCCTCCGCGGACCGGTTCCTGGCGCGGCTGATCGACTTCGGGGTGCTGCTGATCCCCAACGTGTTCCTGGCCGCGATCATCGGGCTGACGTCCAGCTCCTTCCTGCTGTACTTCACGCTGGGTGCGGTCAACTTCGGATACGAGATCGCCATGCTGCTGACCCAGGGCGGTCAGACCCTGGGCAAGAAGGCGATGAAGATCCGTGTGGTCTCGCTCACGCACGGCGGGCGGCCGGCCGACGGGGAGTTCTGGGCGCGGGCCGGGGTGTACTCCGGCCCGGGGGCGATCTACTGCCTGGGCAGCCTCTTCTCGCTGGTCAACGTGCTCTGGCACCTCTGGGACAAGCCCCTGCAGCAGTGCCTGCACGACAAGGCGGCGAAGACCGTGGTGGTCAAGGAGGGCTGAGAAAGCGACCGGTGGCGGGTCCGTCCGACACGTGACGGACCCGCCACCGAGGCGAGGAGAATCGATCTTCGGACCGCGCTAGGGTGGAGGCTTCCCATCCGGAGATCGACGTTCCGAGGAGCCCTCCCCACCGTGGCCGACAGCTTCGTGCACCTGCATGTCCACACCGAGTTCTCGATGCTGGACGGGGCAGCGAAGAACGGCAAGTTGTTCGCGGAGGCCGAGCGGCAGGGTATGCCGGCCATCGCGATGAGTGACCACGGCAACATGTTCGGCGCCTACGAGTTCTTCCAGGTCGCCTCCAAGACCAGCGTGAAGCCGATCATCGGCATCGAGGCGTACGTGGCGCCGGGATCGCGCTTCGAGAAGAAGCCGGTCTTCTGGGCGCCCGGCGGCCAGCGGATGGTGAGCGCGGACGGCGAGGGCGGCAAGGACGTCTCCGGCGGCGGCCGCTACACCCACATGACCATGTGGGCACAGAACGCGACCGGCCTGCGGAACCTCTTCAAGCTCTCCTCGCTCGCGTCGATGGAGGGCTACTACATGAAGCCCCGGATGGACCGCGAGCTGATCGCCGCGAACGCCACCGGGATCATCGCCACCACCGGCTGCCCCTCGGGCGAGGTGCAGACCCGGCTGCGGCTCGGGCAGTACGAGGAGGCGGTCAAGGCCGCCGGCGCCTACCAGGACATCTTCGGCAAGGAGAACTACTTCCTGGAGCTGATGGACCACGACCTGTCCATCGAGCGCGACGTCCGGATGGACCTGCTGCGGCTGGCCAAGGAGCTGAACATCCCGCTGCTGGCCACCAACGACTCGCACTACGTCACCGCCGACCAGGCGGACGCCCACGACAGCCTGCTCTGCGTGGGCGTGGGCAAGAACAAGGACGACCCGAACCGCTTCAAGTTCAACGGCAGCGGCTACTACATCAAGACCCCCGAGGAGATGCGCGCGCTCTTCAGCGAACTCCCGGAGGCCTGCGCCAACACGCTGGAGATCGCGGACCGGATCGAGCCGTACGACGAGGTCTTCAAGTACGTCGACCGGATGCCGCAGTTCGACGTGCCCGAGGGCGAGACGCAGGCGTCCTTCCTGCGCCAGAAGATCGCCGCCGGCCTCCAGCACCGCTACGGCGACAGCCCGAGCCAGGAGGTGCTGGACCGGGTCGAGCTGGAGATGGGCGTCATCTCCCCGATGGGCTTCGACGCCTACTTCCTCGTGGTCGCCGACATCTGCCAGTACGCCCGGGACAACGGCATCCCGGTCGGTCCGGGCCGTGGTTCGGCGGCCGGGTCGATGGTCTCCTACCTGACCCGGATCACCGAACTCGACCCGCTGGAGCACGACCTCCTGTTCGAGCGGTTCCTGAACCCCGAGCGGATCAACCCGCCCGACGTCGACATCGACTTCGACGACCGCCAGCGCGACCAGATGGTGCGCTACGTCACCGACAAGTACGGCGAGGCGTACACCGCCCAGGTGAACACCTTCGGCACCATCAAGGCCAAGGCCGCCGTCAAGGACGCCAACCGGATCCTCGGCTACCCCTTCGCGATGGGCGACCGGATCACCAAGGCGATGCCGCCGGACGTGATGGGCAAGGGCGTCCCGCTGGCGGACCTGTTCAACGACAAGCACCCGCGCTACAACGAGGGCACCGAGATCCGGGCGCTCTACGCCAACGAGCCCGACGTCAAGAAGATCATCGACACCGGGCTCGGCATCGAGGGCCTGATCCGCGGCACCGGCGTGCACGCCGCGGCCGTGATCCTCTCCTCCACGCCGCTGCTCGAACTGGTCCCGCTGCACAAGCGGGACAAGGACGGCGTGATCATCACCGGCTTCGACTACCCGTCGTGCGAAGCCATGGGCCTGATCAAGATGGACTTCCTGGGTCTGCGGAACCTGGGCATCATCGACCACTGCATCAAGATCGTGAAGGCCAACCGCGGCATCGACGTCGACATCGAGAAGATCGCGCTGGACGACCCGACCACCTACGAGCTGCTGGCCCGCGGTGACACCCTGGGCGTCTTCCAGCTCGACGGCGGCCCGATGCGCGCACTGCTCAAGCTGATGAAGCCCACCGAGTTCGCCGACATCTCCGCCGTCTCGGCGCTGTACCGGCCCGGCCCGATGGGCATGAACTCGCACACGAACTACGCGCTGCGCAAGAACGCCCAGCAGGAGATCATCCCGATCCACCCCGAGCTGGAAGCCCCGCTGAGCGAGGTGCTCGGCCCCACCTACGGTCTGATCGTCTATCAGGAGCAGGTGCAGCGAGCCGCCCAGGTGCTGGCCGGCTACAGCCTGGGACAGGCCGACCTGCTGCGCCGCGCGATGGGCAAGAAGAAGAAGGAGGTCCTGGAGAAGGAGTTCGTCCCCTTCCACGCGGGCTGCAAGGAGCGCGGCTACTCGGACGAGGCGATCCAGGCGGTCTGGGACGTGCTGGTCCCGTTCGCCGGCTACGCGTTCAACAAATCGCACTCCGCCGCGTACGGCCTGGTCTCGTACCAGACGGCCTACCTGAAGGCGAACTTCCCGGCCGAGTACATGGCCGCGCTGCTCACCTCGGTGGCGGACGACAAGGACAAGATGGCCATCTACCTGGCGGAGTGCCGCCAGATGGGCATCAAGATCCTCTCCCCGGACGTGAACGAGTCCGTGGTCGACTTCACCGCCGTCGGCTCCGACGTCCGCTTCGGCCTCAAGGCCGTGCGCAACGTCGGCGTGCCGGTGATCGAGTCGCTGGTGCGCACCCGCAAGGAGAAGGGCAAGTACTCCTCCTTCGCCGACTTCCTGGACAAGGTCGAGCTGGTGGTCTGCAACAAGCGGACCGTCGACTCGCTGATCAAGGCCGGCGCCTTCGACTCCGTCGGGCACACCCGGCTCTCGCTGACCAGCGTGCACGAGAACGCGATCGACGCCGTGACGGGCGTCAAGAAGCAGCAGGCGATCGGCCAGGACGACCTCTTCGGATCGATGGACACCGGCGAGGACGTGCCGACCATCGGACTGGACTTCGAACTCTCGGACCGCGAGTGGCCGCGCCGCCAACTGCTCAGCCTGGAACGGGAGATGCTCGGCCTGTACGTCTCCAGCCACCCGCTGGACGGCGCCGAGCACATCCTGTCGCGCAACCGGGACACCTCGATCGCCGAACTGCTCGGCTCCGGGCGGACCGAGGGCGAGGTGAAGCTCGCCGGCCTGATCACCTCGGTGGACCGGCGGATCAACAAGGCCGGCAACCCGTGGGCGATCATCACCCTGGCCGACCGGGACGGCTCGGTCGAGGTGCTCTTCTTCCCCGCCACCTACAACCTGATGTCCGACCAGATGGTCGAGGACAACGTGGTCGCGGCCCGCGGCCGGCTGAACGAACGCGACGGCTCGCTGAGCATCTTCGGCCAGGAGCTGTCCACCCTCGACATCTCCTCGGCCGAGCACGGCGGCAAGCCCCCGGTGCAGATCACCGTGCCGTACGCGAAGATCAACCCGAACGTGGTGCGCGAGCTGAAGCGCTCGCTGCGGGCCCACCCGGGGGACGTCCCGGTACGGCTGATGACGACCAGTCGGCAGTCGGACGTGCTCTACGAGCTGGGCTTCCTGGTCAACCCGGACACCGGGTTCGCCAGCGAGGTGAAGACCCTGCTGGGCCCCTCGGCCTGGAGCGCCTAGGAGTTGGTCCCAGGCTGGTAACTGTCGCCGCCACGGCTCCCGTCGCACGCTAGTCTCGGCGCGCACGAGGAGCCGTGGAGCAGCCACGACTGTGCCGTACCGAGGGGGTCCACCCCATGAGCTACCCGCCACCGCCGGCCGGAGGCTTCCCGCCCCCGCCACCCGTACCGCCCGCCGGCTCCTACCCGCCGCCGCCCGCCGCGGGGTTCCCGCCACCCCCGGCCGCGGGGTTCCCGCCGCCCGCCTCGGCGTTCCCGCCCCCGTCGGCCCCGGTCGCCGGCCGCGCCGCCGCCCTGC
>FTKT01002537.1_pt2 | contig 10517 bp, 6 predicted proteins | sample 1658271 | NCBI WGS metagenome assembly FTKT01 (sample SAMEA3914811, study PRJEB12502) | metagenome | biome: forest; material: soil | place: Canada | collected 2011-08-04 | depth 0.3 m | reverse complement strand
TGGACGATCTTGGTGAAGTTGCCGGTGGCGTTTTCCGGCGGCAGCAGGGCGAATTGCGCGCCGGTGCCGGGCGAGAAGCTGTCGATCACCGCATCGACCTTACGGCCTTGCAGGGCGTCGATCTTGACCACGGCGGCCTGGCCGATGCGCATGCGGCCGATCTGGGTTTCCTTGAAATTGGCGACCAGGTAGATGTCGGTCGTCGGCACCACGTCCATCAGGCGTGTGCCGGGCTGGACGAACTGGCCGACGCGGACCTGCCTGTCGCCGATGCGGCCGGCAATCGAGGCGCGCAGGGTGGTGTCGTTGATATTGATCTGGGCCGAAGCGGCCTGGGCCTGGGCGGCCTTCATCTGGGCCTGCGCCTGGCCGACCTGGGCCTGTTGGGTGGCGATCTGCAGCTGGGCCTGGTGGACAGCAGCGGCATCGGCGCGCGCCTGGGCGGCGGCGGTATTGGCCTGGTTGACCATCTGCGCGGCCTGTGTGGCGGTCTCGACGCCCTGGGCGTTCAGCGTCTTGTAGCGATTGGCCTCGCCGGTGGCGTAGGATGCGGTCGCCTGGGCGCCGGCCAGGGTGGCGCGGGCCTGGTCGAGCGCGGCGCTCTGTTCGGTGACCTGGCGCTGGGCGGCGACGATATCGGCCTGGCGGGCGGCGACGGCGGCCGTTTGCTGGTCCATGGCCGCCTGGTAGGTCGAGCCGTCGATCTGGACCAGGGCCTGGCCCGGCTGGACCATCTGGTTGTCGGTGACCAGCACCTTGTCGACATAGCCCTGGATCTTCGGCGAGATCGTCACCTTGTCGGCCTGCAGGTAGGCGTCGTTGGTGCCCTGGACGAAGCGGCCGTGCACCCACCAGGTGAACAGGAAGATAGCGATGGCGCCCAGGATGACGATGCCGCCGATCAGCAGGCCCAACCGAACGGCGGGATTGGCCAGCGGTCCCGGTTTCTTGTCGTCGGGTTTCTTGTCTTGAGGCTTTTCTGGGGGCTTTTCTGGCGCCTGCTGCGCCGAAGGATCGGCGGGAGCGCCCTTCGGATCGGGCGCGTCCTTGGCCGGCGGAGCCAGCTTGTCGTCTCTTTGGTCCGGCATGGCGGTGCTCGCTTACTTATACAGCGGCGCACCGTGAGAATTTTACCGTAAGCGATCAATGTGGTGGGAGGCCCGGTTATGTGGGCAAGCCGGAAAAACGGCGACGGTATCGCACACGCGGACGCACCGCAAAAGGCGCGGCGTGAGAAGTATTGCGAAAGTCATTATAAATAGCATGCCAAGATGATAGGAATCTGATGCGCGGCATAAATAAACGATAAAATCTGCGGCCGATTTTGCCTCAAAAATCGAATTAAATCATGTGTTGTCAATATATTACATGGCATTGCATTGTTCATAAAACTGTCTTGAAACTGTACAATGATTGTCATCTTGCCCTGAAATGAGGCCGAAGTCGGTCGCGGCGCCCCCGCACACCAGGCGGCCGAAAACAGTATTTACGGACATTTCCGGTGTATTCGTTGCGTTATGTACGAAGGCACGTGCGATCTTGATTTCAAGTCGTGCGGCCGGCGCTGGATGAATAATGTCTTTTTGGCAATTTGCGGTTCGCAGACTCGAAGTCCGAGGTTCTAATATTATGAAATATCTGTCCAAGCCCCTGGGCAAACTGGCCTATGGGACGGCATTGCCGGCGCTCGCGATCGCGCTGGCCGCCATGCCGGCCGTCGCGGCGGCGCAAACCACGCAAAGCGTGCAGACCGTGCCCATCGAGACGATTATCGTGACCGCCAAGGCCGAAAAGGCGCCGGCGCCGGGGTCCGTCCCGTTGAGCGCCGTCGAGCCGACCTCGATCGTCTCGGCCGACTATATCGCCAAGAACCTGGCCCCTTCGGGCAATTACGACGAAGCCATCAAGTTCAGCCCGTCGGTTTTCGACACGGCGCCGAACGGGCCGGGCCTGGCGGAAAGCCAGAACATATCGATCCGCGGCTTCCAGGACGGCCAGTTCAACGTGACCTTCGATGGCATTCCCTGGGGCGACGCCAACGATTTCACGCACCACACCACCAGCTATTTCATGGCGCACGACCTGGGCCAGATCACGATCGACCGCGGCCCGGGTACCGGCGCCACCATCGGCAACGCCACCTTCGGCGGCACGATCTACATCCTGTCCAAGGCGCCGGACGAGCATTTCTCGGTCAATCCGTACGTCTCGTACGGCAGCTTCAGCACGGCCGATGTCGGCGTCGAGCTGGATACGGGCACGCTGAACACGTCGGGCACGCGCCTGCTGGTCGATGCGGAATCGCTGCAGTCGGACGGCTACCTGACCAATGAGCGCCAGAAGCGCCAGAACTATTACGCCAAGCTGGTCCAGCCGCTGGGCGCCGACTTCACCCTGACGGTGGCCGGCATGTACAACCACGTCCACCAGAACATCTCGTTGGGCGCCACCCAGGCCGAGATCAACACCCTGGGCAGCAACTGGGGCCTGTCGAAAGATCCGACGAGCCAAGCCTATTTCGGCTACAATGCCGACTTCATCAAGACGGACTTCATCTATGGCGACCTGGCCGGCCATTTTGGGGATGGCTGGTCGGTCGACGCGAAGCTCTACACCTATGCCTATGGCCATACCGGCCTGAATGGCGAGGACCCGAACGGCGAATATCCCGACTATGTCGTCCTGACCCCGGGCGGCACCCAGGTCGCCGGCGTGCCGGGCCAGTTGCTGAAGAACGACTATCGTTCGGTCGGCACCATCCTGCGCTTCACCAAGACCCTGCCGTTCGGCGACCTGCAGGCCGGCCTGTGGTACGACGACCAGTCCAACCTGCGCCGCCTGACCGAAGTGGTGATGAGCGGCAACATGGCGCCCAATTACGACGACGGCGGCAACAGCGCCATCGGCGACCCCGGCACCGGCGCCAATAATGGCTATGACCGCGACCTGAGCCAGACGCTGAAGACGTTCCAGCCCTATGTGCAGGTCAATATCAAGCCGATCGATGGCCTGACCCTGACGCCGGGCCTGCGCTATTCGTGGTTCGAACGCGACGTGCGCGCCAACGTCAACGTCAAGACGGGCGCCGCGCAGAGCTATGACAACACCTTCAAGTCGACCCTGCCCAGCCTGGAGGCGCATTACGACGTCAATCCAAACTGGTCGGCCTATGCCCAGGTCGCCAAGGGTTTCCTGGCGCCGAACGAGAACTTCTTCAACCGCACCGACCCGACCTCGACCGACTTCAAGCCGGAAACCACCTGGAACTACCAGGCCGGGACGACCTGGAAGAACGCGATCGTCTCGGTGTCGCTCGACGCCTATGCGATCGACTTTTCCAGCCTGATCGTGCCGGTCGGCACCCAGGGCGGCCAAGCGATCTACGGCAATCTGGGTGGCGTGCACTATCGCGGCATCGAAGCGGAGGGCAGCTACATCCTGGGCGCCGGGTTCAGTGTTTACGGCAATGCCTCGGTCAATTCGGCGCTCACCGCGAGCGACCGCACCTGGGTACCCAATACGCCGAAGAGCACGGCGGCGGCCGGCCTGGTCTACAGCAATGGCGGCGTCTACGCTTCGCTGCTGGCCAAGATGGTCGGGCCGCGCTTCGGCGATACCGGCGACAGCCAGTACCTGCCGGCCTTCACCACGGCCGACGCCTCGGTCGATCTCGACCTGGGCCAATGGTCGAGCGGCCTGAAGGGCGCCAAGTTGAAGATCAACGTCAACAACCTCGCCGACAGCAAGCCGATCGTCAACCTGGCCGGCTACACGGTCGGCGCCGGTACGCCGCTCTACTGGACCAATGCGGGCCGCAGCGTCTTCGCGACGCTCGAGTTCAAGCTGGGCGCGCCGCAATAGGACCGTTGTAGGTCAGAGCCCTTGGGCCCCGGTCGTGGCTTTTCCGCCATGGCTGGGGTTCAGGGTTTGAGTATTTGGCGAAGTCGATCCGCCTGCCACACCAAGATGATCTCAATCTGAAAATTGACCGTCTTCCAGATAAAAGAATTTCATCGAAAAATTAGTGTTGTCAATATGTTACACGACTGTGCAGTGTTGACAAATCTGTCTTGAATCCATCAAACGACGGTCATCCGCCCCTGACAAGACAGCCCCCAAGCCACGGCCTTGCCGCCGTATCAAGGGGATTGCTCATGTATTCGACGATATCTTCAAAGCATTTATACAAGATACTTATGGCGTCGACCGTGCTCGCCGGGATGAGCGCCTCCGTTGCCTTCGCGCAGGACACGCAAAGCGGCCCGACCGAAGTCGTCGTCACCGCCAAGCGCCTGGAAAAGACGGCGCGCGCCGAACAAAAGGCAGCCTTGAACATCGTCAATATCCAGCCGGCTGAAACGATCGAAAAGTACCCCGACTTCAACGCCGCCGAAGCGCTCGGTCGCGTCGTCGGCGTCTCGATGTCGGAAGACACCGGTGAAGGCCGTTTCGTCGAAATCCGCGGCATCGACGGCAACCTGAACGGCGCCACCTTTGGCGGCGTGGTCCTGCTGAACACCAATCCGGGCGGCACCTATTTCGGTGGCGGCGGCCGGGCGGTCGAAATGGACACCGTGCCGATCGGTTCGGTCGATCGCGTCGAGGTCATCAAGAGCCTGCGTCCGGACATGGACGCCGAAGGCTTGGGTGGGGTGATCGAGCTGACGCCGCGCTCGGCGGCGACCCTGAAGCAGCCGTTTGTCGAAGCGACGGTCGCCGGCGGCTATGAAGCCCTGCGCGGCGACACCAAGCCGTTCCGCGCCGAAATCGCCACCGGCTTCCGGTCAGGCGCCTTGTCGGCCATCTTCACCGCCTCGCAGTTCAACAACAACCAGGCGATCGACGACGTCGAGGAAGACTATATCGACAATACGTCCAAGACCTATGACGACCTGCAACTGCGCCACTACGACTATCACCGCCGCCGCTTCGGCTATGGCACCGAGATCGACTACCAGCCCGACGCGACCAGCAGCTATTACCTGCGCGCCAATGTCGCCGGCTATATCGAAAGCGTGAAGAAGCGCTTCGAGGTGCTGAACAGCCTGGGCGACGACACCACCCAGTCGGGCGACACGATCACGGCGATCGGCGCCACGCCGACGCTGAAGACCACGGACGAGCAGGAAACCCACCGCAACACCGTGCTGGCGGCCGGCGGCATCAACCGCTTCGGCGACGTCAAGCTGGACTACCAGCTGTCCTATTCGCGCTCGACCTACCACCAGGACTATAATTACGGCTCGACCTTCAACAGCAAGGCGACCGACACCATCGCCTACGACAATGCCGGCAATGGCGACCGCCCGACCTTCAGCGTCGTCAGCGGCACGTCGCTGAATGACGGCACGCAATATTTTCTGAAAAAGCTGACCAATTCCGGTGAGATGGACGTCGACAGCGAAACCGGCGGCCAGGTCAACATCGCCTTCCCGGCCCATTGGCTGGGTGACGACGAGCTGAAGTTCGGCCTGCGCGAACGCGATCGCAGCAAGACCCAGGACACCGGCGACGCGACCTATGCGACCGCCAAGCAGACCCTGGCGGCCTTCCTGCCCAACCCGACCTATAGCGGCTTCTACGACGGCGCCTATACGACCGGCCCGTTCCCGGACCTGTCGGGCCTGCGCGCCCTGGGCGTCAGCGAAGGCGGGCAGGGCGCGGTCAGCCTGAGCAACGTCTTCGACGACAATGAACAGATCCACGCCGCCTATGCGCAATATTCGACGACGATCGGCGCCTGGGGTTTCCTGGGTGGGGTGCGCGTCGAAAAGACCGACGGCACCTATCGCTATAACCAGACGGTCGACGACGTCACCGGCCGTGTCGAGCAGAAGCACAGCTATACCGACGTCTTCCCGTCGGCCCAGTTGCGCTATGGTGTCTCGGACGATCTGATCGCGCGCGCCACCTGGTCGACCGGCATCGGCCGCCCGGGCTTCAACCAGCTGTCGGCCGACTCGACGGTCGACACCAATGCCATGACGGTACAGACCGGCAATCCGAACCTGAAGCCGACGACCGGCAACAATTTCGACGCCACGCTGGAATGGTACCTGCCGGCCAGCGGCATCGTCCAGGTCGGCCTGTTCGACAAGCAGTTCGACAACTACATCGTCACGCGCCAGATTATCGCGCCGTATCAAGGCGATGCCGGTTATTCCTACATCAGTTACTACAATATCGGCGGCGCCTGGGCGCGCGGGCTGGAAGCGGCCTATAACCAGAAGTTCCTGATGCTGCCGGGGCTGTGGAGCGGGCTGGGCACCGACGCCAACCTGACCCTGGTCGACTCGCAGGCGCAACTGCGTCCGGGCGACAAGCGCATGCTGCCCGGCACGTCGAAGATCACCAGCAACCTGGCGGTCTTCTATGAAAAGGGTCCGCTGAGCGTGCGCCTGGCGACCGAATATGTCGGCAAGACCTTGTTCGGCGCGGGCGACGGCCGCGATACCGACCTGTACCAGAATGCCCGCTGGACGGCCGACGCCTATGCCGGCTGGACCATCGATCCGCACTGGAACCTCTATTTCAAGGCCAAGAACCTGACCAATGAGAAGCTGCGCTTCTACATGGGCAGCAACGACCGCCCGGTGCAGCGCGAGTTCTACGACCAGTCGTATGAACTGGGCATCAAGGCGAAGTTTTAAAAATAGAAGAAAGCCTCTCCTCCCATGCAAGCGAAGCGCGCCGGGGGAGGAGAGGCTTAAAAGCTGAAAAGCTTATTTCAGCTCCGCCGAGGCTTCGGTCAGCTTGACCGTGTTCAGCTTGATCTCGGCCGAATGCGCCCCTGGCCCGGTAAACCGCACCACCGACGTGCTGCCGGCTTCGATGTCGTGGATGCCCGTCGTGGCGCCCGACGAGATATATTGCCCCTTCAGCAGGGGCCGGCCGCGCTGGGCCAGGAAACCGGCCAGCCAGGCAATCGCCTTCAACGGCCCGCCGGGCATGGTGAACAATCCGCCTTCGCCGACGACCTTGCCGTCGATCTCCGTCACCGCCTTGAAGCCGGCCACCGCCTCAGGCGACAGCGCGTGTTCGGTCGCGTCGGAATCGAACTCGCCCAGTTGCACGCTCAAAATCAGACCGAAATTGTTGCCGAAGTCGGAGGCGACGACTGTCGGGCCCAGCTTGTTGATCGTGGCCAGCGGCGAGCCGGCCATTTCGATGCCGGCAAACACCGCGTCGATCAGGCGCAGCGCCTCTTCCTCGGTATATTCGGTCTTTTCCGGATCGGCGTCGTGATCGACGCGGAAGACATATTCCGCCTCGACGGCGGCGAAACCGCCCTCATAGACCGGCAGGGTCAAGGCTTCGCCGGCATAGGTCTTCAGGCTGGGCGCGAAGATCGGGCCGCACAGGCGCTCGGTATTGTGCTCGGCTTGCTTGTCCGGGGCGACGCGGCCGATCTTCCAGCCGACGATCGGCCGGTCGTAGAGCGCGATGGCTTTTTCCTGGATGGTGTAGGATTCGACAAGCCTGGCCGGCACGGCGCCAGGATAGTCAGGCAGGGCGCGGGCCGCGCGGCGGGCCTCCACGAAGCTTTTGGCGATATCGTCTGCGGTCATGTGGGGCTCCTCTTGAATGGGTCCGTCCTAAAGGAAACCGGTGTCAGGATCAATATCGCGTTCGGCGATGGACAGGTAGGACCTGCGGTAGCATAGTGCCAAAGCGTTGCGTGCGTTGGGTTTCACACACAGTTGGGGGTATTGTCATGACGTCTTCCGTTCCGGCCGCGGCCTTCGTGCCCAGCCACATCACCACTTTCGGCGCCATCCATACGGTGATCGGCCTGGCGCCGGTCCTGATCGGACTTGGGCTCTACGTCACGGCCGGCACGATCCGGTTGAGCACGCTGTGGGGCAAGATCTACTGGCTGATTGCCTTTGTCGGCGCCATCACGGCGCTGTTCATCTTCCACCACGGCGGGTTCGGCCCGGGCCACGTGGTCAGCATCGCCATGATCGTCGACATGATCATCTGGGCCCTGGCGTCGCGGATCGCCAGAACGCGGACGATCGAAATCATCACTGGGTCGCTGAGCTATTTCTTCCTGTGGTTCTTCACGAGCACCGAGACCCTGACGCGGTTCCCGGTCGCTCATCCGTTCGCGTCGGCCCCGGACGCCGCCGCGCTGATCCCGGTGCGCCTGATCATGCTGGTACTGCTGGTCGCCGGCATCTGGTGGCAGCTGCGACGGGAGAAGGCGGCGAGGCCGGCGTAAGCGATCGGCGCAACAAAATGCTTCGGCGGTTCAATCGCTTGCCAGTTGAATGGCGACCTGTTTAAAGTCCAGAACTCGATACGAGGGCTTTAAAAAACGTAAGCCAAGGGGCATGACTTGAACCGCCAAACCCTGTCATTCTTATGAATCTTGTTCCGTCCCGTGACGATTTCGCGCCGATCGTAGCGCTGATCGAAGCGTCGCGCCGCAAAGCTTATGCCGCGGTCAATACCGCCTTGATCGATCTTTACTGGCAGATCGGTGAAATCTTGAGTCGCCGGATCGCCTTGGCGCAATGGGGCGAGGGCGTTATCGCTCAATTGGCGCAACATATCGCGGTCACTCAGCCGGGCCTCAAGGGTTTTACAGCCCGAAACCTGTTTCGCATGCGGCAGTTTTACGAGACATATCAGGGTGATGAATTAGTGACACCGCTGGTGACACAATTGCCGTGGACCCATCACCTGATCATTATGAGCCAGGGGCAGCGTCCGGAAGAGCGCGAATTCTACATGCGCCAGGCCATAACCGAAAGGTGGAGCAAGCGTGAATTGGAGCGGCAAGTCAAAACCGCCCTTTTTGAACGCTCCGTTCTCCATCCGCCAAAAGTCTCGGCAGTGGCGCGACAATTGTTCCCTGAGGCCCTGTCGGTCTTCAAAGATGCTTACATGGTCGAATTCCTGGGACTTCCCGATTCACACCACGAAGCCGACCTGCATCAAGGCCTGCTTGGCACGCTTAAGTCCTTCCTCATCGAGTTGGGCGGCGACTTCTGTTTCATCGGCTCGGAATATGCGCTTCAGGTCGGTGGGCGGGATTTCGCCTTGGATTTGCTGTTCTTCCATCGCGGCCTGAACGCCCTGGTGGCCATTGAGCTCAAGATCGGTCGTTTCGAGCCGGAGCATCTCGGCAAGCTTGGCTTCTATCTCGAGGCGCTCGATCGCGATGTGCGCAAACCGCACGAAAACCCGGCTATCGGGCTCTTGCTGTGCGCCAGCGCTGACGACGAGGTGGTGGAATACGCGCTTAGCCGCACCCTGTCACCGGCTCTGGTGGCGCAGTACCAGACGCAACTGCCGGACAAGGCCCTGTTACGCGCCAAGCTGCATGAGTTCTACCACTTGAGTACGCGCGGGCCGGAAGCTGAAGCGTGAGTCCGAAGGCTTGACGATTCAGGCGATGAAGGTGATCGCCCGCTCGCCTTGTAACATAAGCTGTTGCAGCGCCTACACATTGTCTCCCGTGCGACATTAGCGCGTCCAACTTCCGCGCCCTTCGCTGGCTTTTATGCCTCCGTTCCCTTTCAACGTGCGGAGACGGACATGGACGCCCTCGTGTTCTTGCAGGACAGAACGAAGACGCGCACGGGGCGTGTCCTATTTTGCCTGTTGTGCCTGATGCCGCCGATCGGTGGGTTGATCGGCCATCTGATCGGACGCCACGCGTGGACCTTCATGGATATCGACGCCGTCCTGTGCGCCGCCCAGGCCGAGGCGGCCGGTGGGTCGCCCTATCGCGTCCTGCATTGCCCGGGTCTGGGGCCCGCGGCCTATGTCTATGCGCCGCAGGTGGCCGGCTGGTTCGTGCCGTTGATCCATGCCGTGGGCGTCATGGGGGCGCGCTGGGCCTATATCCTGGTCTTGTTCCTGCCCGCCTTGGCCCTGCTTCTGTGGTACGCCCTGGCGCGGCCGGTTGCCGGCGTCGACTGGCGCCTGCGCATGCTGGCGGTGTCGGGCCTGGCGCCTATGGTCTTCTGCAGCGGCAATTTCGGCGTCGCCATGCACGCCCTGGTCATCTCGACCCTGCTGGTCTGGCCGCGCAAACGCTGGGCCTTCCTGGCGGCGGTGCTGTTGTGCGTGGTCATCAAGCCGACCTTTTTGCTGTACCTGCTGGTGCCGCTGTTCGAAAAAGCACCGTGGCGGCAAAGGCTGGTCACGGTGGGCCTGTCGAGTGTCGCCGGCGTGGGTGTGCTGGTCGCGACCGCCCTGACCGCCGGGCCGCTGGCCGCGCAATGGCGGTTTGCCTTGAAGTCGGTCGCCTTGCACGACCAGCCGGGCCTGGGCTGGCTCTATTTCAGTTCGGCGTGGTTCCAGATGGCGCCGGACGCGCCGGTGACGATCGTCCTGACCCTGGTCTTCATGGCGGCGATGGCGGCGTCCGGTCTGGCGATCGCCGAGGCAGCCGGGCTCGACGACGATGAGCGCAAGGTCTTGGCCCTGGGGCTGGTGCCTTTGCTGACGCCGCGCCTGATGGATTACGACATGCTGGCCCTGGTGCCGCTGATGGCGCTGGT
>FTKT01003203.1_pt1 | contig 10527 bp, 9 predicted proteins | sample 1658271 | NCBI WGS metagenome assembly FTKT01 (sample SAMEA3914811, study PRJEB12502) | metagenome | biome: forest; material: soil | place: Canada | collected 2011-08-04 | depth 0.3 m | reverse complement strand
CCACGACGCCGGGGATGGCCGCCAAGGCCGCGGACGCCCTCAAGGCCGGCAAGTTCACCGTCACCGGCACGAACACCGCGAAGTCCACCGACCACGCGACCACCGTCGTCGAGTACGGCGCCGGCCAGAAGGCCAACGCGCAGAAGGTCGCGGCACTCTTCCCCGGCGCCACCACGACCGCCGTCTCCACGCCGGGGATCAGCCTGATCCTCGGCAAGGACTACGCGGCCGCGAACGGCACCGCGCCGGGCACCGCCGGCTCCACGGCCCCGGCCGCGCCGGCCCCGCTGCCGACCAGCGTCACCGACGGCGCCCGCTCGGCCGACGACGACATCTGCGCCAACACCACCTACGGCTCGGGCGGCTGATCCGCGCCACGAGCTGACGAGGCGTGACACGACGCGAAGGGGCCCGCCGCCGGTGAACGGCAGCGGGCCCCTTGACGTCGTGTCCTGACGGCAGATCAGCCGTAGAGGCGCTCCAGCACCACCGCGACGCCGTCCTCGTCATTGCTGTCGGTGACCTCGTCCGCGACCGCGAGCAGCTGCTCGTGCGCGTTCGCCATCGCCACCGAGTGCGCGGCCCACTGGAACATCGGCACGTCGTTCGGCATGTCGCCGAAGGCGATGGTGTCCGGGGCGCGCAGGCCCAGCCGGCGGGCCGCGATGGCCAGTCCGGTCGCCTTGGAGAGTCCGAGCGGCAGCAGCTCGACTATCCCCTGCCCGGCCATGGTGACGCCGACCAGGTCGCCGGCCACCCGCCGGGCGGCCTCGGCCAGCGCGTCGTCGTGGTGGTCCGGCTGCTGGATGTAGAGCTTGCTGATCGGCGCGGCGTAGAGCTCCTCGACCCGCTCCACCCGGGGCAGCGGCAGGTCGCTGCCGATCTGCAGCCGGTAGTCCGGCATCGCCAGCACCTCGCCGTCCAGGCCGTCCTGATTGGCCGCCAGCGCGAGCGGGCCGACCTCCGCCTCGATCTTGGCGACGGCCAGCGCCGCCACCTTGCGGTCCAGCGTCATGGAGGTGAGCAGCTTGTGCGCGCCGGCGTCGTAGAGCTGGGCGCCCTGGCCGCAGACCGCGAGGCCGGTGTAGCCGATCTCGTCGAAGACCGGCCGGGCCCAGCCGGCGGACCGGCCGGTGACGATGATGTGCACCGCCCCGGCCGCCACCGCGGTGGCCAGGGCGGCCCGGGTCCGCTCCGAGACGCGCTCGGCCGAGTTCAGCAGGGTGCCGTCCAGGTCGGTGGCGACCAACCCGTACGGCAGCCCCCCGATGGTCACTTGACCGGGTCCAGCGTGGTCCGGCCGCCGAGGTAGGGGCGCAGCGCCTCGGGCAGCACGACCGAGCCGTCCGCCTGCTGGTGGTTCTCCAGGATCGCGACGATCACCCGCGGGACGGCCACCAGGGTGCCGTTCAGGGTTGCCAGCGGGCGGACCTTGCCGTCCTCGCGCATCCGGATGGAGAGCCGGCGGGACTGGTACTCGGTGCAGTTCGAGGTGGAGGTGACCTCGCGGTACTTGCCCTGGGTCGGGATCCAGGCCTCGATGTCGAACTTGCGCGAGGCCGAGGAGCCGAGGTCGCCGGAGGCCAGGTCGATCACCCGGTAGGGCAGCTCCAGCGCGTTGAGGAAGTCCTTCTCCCACTGCAGCAGGCGGCGGTGCTCGGCCTGCGCCTCCTCCGGGGTGGTGAAGACGAACATCTCCACCTTCTCGAACTGGTGGACCCGGATGATGCCGCGGGTGTCCTTGCCGTACGTGCCGGCCTCGCGGCGGAAGCAGGAGGAGTAGCCGGCGTAGCGCAGCGGCAGCTTCTCCGCGTCGATGATCTCGTCCATGTGGTACGCCGCCAGCGGGACCTCGCTGGTGCCGACCAGGTAGCGCTCGTCCTCTTCGAGGAAGTAGACGTTCTCGGCGGCCTGGCCGAGGAAGCCGGTGCCGTCCATGGCCGCCGGGCGGACCAGGGCCGGGGTGATCATCGGGGTGAAGCCGGCCGCGGTGGCCTGGGCGATGGCCATGTTGACCAGCGCGAGCTCCAGCAGGGCGCCGGGGCCGGTCAGGTAGTAGGAGCGCGAGCCGGCCACCTTGGCGCCGCGCTCGGTGTCGATCGCGCCGAGGATCTGGCCCAGCTCGACGTGGTCCTTGGGCTCGAAGCCCTCGGCCGCGAAGTCGCGCGGGGTGCCGATCTCCTCCAGCGTGACGAAGTCCTCCTCGCCGCCGATCGGGGCGGCCGGGTCGATCAGGTTGGCCAGCGAGCGGAGCAGCCGGTCGGCCTCCTCCTTGGCCTCGTTCTGCTCGGCGTCGGCGGCCTTGACCCCGGCGGCCAGTTCGCCGGCGCGGGCCAGCAGCGCGGCCTTCTCCTCGCCCTGGGCCTTGGGGATCTGCTTGCCGAGCAGCTTCTGCTCGTTGCGCAGCTCGTCGAAGCGACTGCCCGAGGACCGCCGCCGTTCGTCGGCGGAGAGGAGGGCGTCGACCAGGTCGACGTCCTCGCCACGGGCGCGCTGCGAGGCGCGCACTCGGTCAGGGTCCTCACGAAGCAGGCGAAGGTCAATCACGGGCCCCAGCCTACCGGGGCCGGGGTGGCGGCCCGGTACTGGTTTGCCGCTCGGGATCGGGGCGCGGTCCCGGCCGATGACGACGAGGGTGATCCACCGTTGACGACGAGGGTGATCCACCGTTTTCGCCGGATGCACAGAGAGTGGCCGCTGTCGTCCTGATATGTCGCATTCTGCTCGGCTCTCTGCGATCATGCTCAAGGCATTCGGCCGCCCGCCCTGTGCACTCCGGTTCGGCGCCTGGGGATAACCCCGGAAATCCTGTGGATAACTCGGTGGAGAAGATCTTCGGGGCGGTTCTGTCCACAGGCTTCCGCGAGAACCTGTGGATTGCCGTTCATGCGGCAATGGCGATCCGTAATTGCCGCTTTTCCGGGTCTCAAACCTGTACCCCCCTGCCTGGCTGAGCGAATTCCTCCACTCGGACAGGTGACTTAATGGCACAAGGGTGACTCTGGTGTGATTAGTCCGATCTCGGATGGTTGCAGCCGATCCGACCGGAGCTGCGAGTGGCTATGCCGGTTTGTCGACTCATCCCCAAGCCTGTGGATAACTTGTCCCAGGGTGGCCTGTGGATGACTGAGGTGCCAGCTCACCGGCCTGTGGATGACGGTGGGCGGTGGACCCGTCACTCGGCGGCCTGGTGGTGTCACTCGAATGGGCGCGACATGAACGATCGGCAAACGGGACCGGATATGACGTCACCGATCAGAATCGATCAAGGGGAGCCGGGCAACGGGCGCGCGGGCGGCTGACTGATCACCCGGCTGACGATCCGTCCGATCACCTGAACCGGCCGAGGCAGCCGAACCACCCATCCCCCGAGCCGCCTGAACCGCCCGAATAGCCCGGGCCGCGGCCCGGCGGCGGGCCCGCGGCTCAGAGTTCGCTGCGGCCGTCGAGGCAGCGCGAGAGCCAGTCGGCGGCGCGCACGAAATCCCCGTCCGAGGTGCCGGGCTGCCGCAGCGACGGGTCCCGCTGGTCGGCCCGCGGATAGGAGCCCAGGAACCGCACCTGCGGGCAGATCCGCCGCAGTCCCATCACCGCTTCGGCCACCCGGCGCTCGGTGAGATGCCCCTCGCAGTCGATCGAGAAGCAGTAGTTTCCGAGCCCCTCGCCGGTCGGCCGGGATTCGATCCGCATCAGGTTGACCCCGCGCACCGCGAATTCCTGGAGCAGTTCGAGCAGGGCGCCGGGGTGGTTGTCGCCGAGCCAGACCACCATCGAGGTCTTGTCCGCGCCGGTGGCCGAGGAGACCCGGCCGGGCGGGCCGACCAGGACGAACCGGGTGGTGGCGTTCGCGGCGTCGTGGATCTCGGTGACCAGCGGCTCCAGCCCGTACAGCTTGGCGGCGAACTCGCCCGCGAAGGCCCCGTCGAAGCGGCCCTCCTGGACCAGCCGCGCCCCGTCGGCGTTGGAGGCGGCCGCCTCCCAGCGGGCGTCCGGCAGGTGCTTGCCCAGCCAGCGCCGCACCTGCGGCTGGGCCACCGGGTGGCTGGTGACGGTGTTGATGTCGTCCAGCGTGGTGCCCGGGCGGACCAGCAGCGCGAAGGTGATCGGCAGCAGCACCTCGCGGTAGATCATCAGCGGCGAGCCGCTGGCCAGCTCGTCGGCGGTCGCGGTGACCGCGCCCTCCACCGAGTTCTCGATCGGCACGAAGGCCCCGGCGGCGTCGCCGGCCCGGACGGCGTCGAGTGCGGCCTGCACCGAGGTCAGCGGCACCAGCTCCCGGGTCGCCGCCTCGGGCAGGGTGTGCAGGGCGGCCTCCGTGAAGGTGCCCTCGGGCCCGAGGTAGGTGTAGCGGGTGGCCGACATTTCTCGCCTCCGGCGGGATTCAAGCAGCGGTACCAGACCTGTCACCTTAGCCACTCCGGCACCCCGGCGGGGCCGGAGTCCATCACCTGGTCAGCTCTCCAGCAGAGCCTGTCCCAGGTACCCGTCCCCGGCCGGGACCCCTGGCGGCACCGCGAACAGCCCGCTGGCCTCGTGCCGCAGGAAGGTGGAGAGGCCGTCGGCCCTGGCCAGCTTGCGCTGCACCGGTACGAAGCCGCGCAACGGGTCGGCCTGGAAGGCCAGGAAGAGCAGCCCGGCGTCCGGGGAGCCGTCCGCCAGCACCCCGTCCGCGTAGGAGAAACCGCGGCGCAGCATCGCCGCGCCGCCGTTCGCCGCCGGCGCGGCCACCCGGATGTGGGCGTCGGCCGGGATCGCCAGTGCGCCGCTCGCCTCCTGCTTGGTGAGGTCGGGCAGGGTGCTCTCGGCGCCGCCGGAGAGCGGGGCGCCGTCCGACTTGCGCCGTCCGATCAGCCGCTCCTGACGGTCCGTCGGCAGGTTCTCCCAGTTGTCCAGCAGCATCCTGATCCGCCGGAAGACCAGGTACGTGCCGCCGGACATCCAGCCCGGTTCGGCGCTGAAGACCCGGGCGGCGAAGTCGGCGTCGGCGGGCTTCGGGTTGTTGGTGCCGTCCAGCTGGCCCATCAGGTTCCGGTTGGTGTGCGGGTGCGCGGTGGCGCCCGGGGTGCGGCTGAACCCGGCCATCTGCCAGCGGACGGCTGCCGTACCGGCCGCCTGCTGCTGGAGCACCCGCAGCGCGTGGAAGGCGACCAGCGCGTCGTCCGCGCCGATCTGCAGCCAGAGGTCGCCGTCGCTGCGGGCCCGGTCGATGGCGTCCAGCGGGAAGTCCGGCAGCGGGGCGAGGGCGGCGGGGCGACGGTCCGTCAGGCCGGTCTTGTCGAAGAGCGAGGCGCCGAACCCGACGGTGACGGTCAGTGAGTTGGGGCCGGCGTCCAGTGCGATCTGGTTCTCGTGCAGGTCGGTCGGCTCGCCGCGGGTGAGGCCGGCGGCGGTCCGGGTCCAGCGCTGGAGCAGCGCCCGCAGGCCGGCCTTCCCGGCGCCGGGGGCCAGGTCGAAGGCGGCCAGCTGGACGCGGGCCTGCTGGGGCTGCAGGATGCCCGCCTGCCGCGGCCCGTGGAAGTCGGTCCGGGCGGCGCCCAGGGCGGGCGCCCGGTCGGCGGCGGGCGCGGCGGCGTACCCGAGCGCCGCGCCCGCCGCGCCGACCGCCAGGCCGGCTCCGGCGCCGCCCAGCAGGGTGCGCCGGGAGAATCCCTCAACGGTCATGACGGTTCATCAGCCGATCTTCAGTTGCTTGGTCACGGTGGTCTGGTCGATCTCCGAGGAGCGGACCACCACCGCCACCACCCAGTCGCCGGCCAGCGGGAGCTGCGGGGTGCCGGTCCAGGTGCCGGTGCCGGCCTTGGCCAGCGCCACCGGCAGCGGGCCGAGGTCCCGGTCGGGCAGGGTGAAGGAGACCTGCGTCTCGGGGACGTCCACCGGCCGGCCGGCCGCGTCGGTGACCACCAGCTTGAGGGTGTTGCCGCCGGTCCGCGCCGGATCGAGGGTGAGCGTGGCGGTGCCCTGGGCGCCGGCGCCCTTGCCGCCGGTGTCGTACGGCAGCTTGAGCTCCAGGCTCTGCCCGGTCCCGGCGGGTGCGGCCGGGCCGCTCGGACTGGTCGCCGCGACGGCCGCGGCCACCCGGCCGGGCGGCGAGTTGGTCAGCAGAGTGGTGACCACCAGCACCGCCACCGCCACCGCCGCCTCGATCAGCACGGAACGGCGCAGCCCCGCCTGCACGGGCGACCCGTCACGCACCTTGCGCGCCTTGGCACTGCTCAGCAGGCTGCGCTGCCGGGCCAACTGGGCCTGCCGGACGGGATCGTCGGCCAGGCCGACTTCTGACGGCGCAAACGCCTCGGCGTCCTTCGCGTTCTCCTCAGCCCCGCCCTGCGCCGCAGCTTCGGTGGCCTCCGCTTCCCCCGCGGCCGCCACGTCCGCCGCCGCCGAGGTGCCGCGCAGCCGTCCCGTCCATGTCCGCGACAGCCAGGCCACCCCCAGCATGGCCAGCACCAGCCCGACCTTGATCAGCAGCAGCTTCCCGTACCGCGTGTCCACCAGCGCGCCCCAGGACCCGACGCCCCGCCAGGCCTGGTACACCCCGGTCGCCACCAGCACCGACACCGAGGCCAGCGCCACCTTGGAGAAGCGCTCCGCCACCGCCGTCCCGGCCCCGTGCCGCAGCCCGACCAGCAGGGTGACCAGTCCGCCGAGCCAGCAGGCCATCGCGACCAGGTGCAGCAGATCGAACGGCAGCGCGATCCAGACCTGGATGCCGACCGCCGCGTGGTCCGCCCCGGCCCAGGTGGCGGCCAGCGCGAGCGCCAGCAGCAACCCGCCGGCGCCGAGCGCGAGCCGCGCCTCACGCAGCGGGCGGTCCGCGGCCCGCTGCTCCAACCTGCGCAGCTCCTCCTCGTCCCCTTCCCCCTCCTGCCCGTTACCGCTCTCTTGGCCCGAGCCGTCGCCGTCGCCCGAGCCCTCGCCCGAGCCCCCGCTCTCGTCCCGCCCCCCGCTCAGCGCGCCGCCCCGAGTGGCCGGCAGCTGTCCCAGCTGCCCCACCAGCAGCGCCAGGAACACCCCGCCCGCCGCCAGCAGCAGCAGCCGGGCCGCCAGCGCCGTGCCGAGCCGTTCGTCGAGGGTGCCGCGTACCAGTGAGAGGTCGAAGGCCTGGCTCAGCCCCGTCCCGCGTTCGTAGGGCCCGCGCAGCAGCAGGACCGCCACCGTGGAGGCCAGCAGCGCGACCCAGCCGGTCATCAGCAGCCGCTGCACCGCGCGCACCGCCGCGCCGCGCGGCCAGCAGAGCAGCACGAAGGCCGCCACGCCGATCAGCAGCGCGAACGCACCGTAGGCCACCGCCCGCCCGGTCCCGTAGAACGCGGCGACCACGCCGTCCGCCTGCTCGCCCTGCACCTGCGAGGGGGAGACCGAGGTGTCGGAAGGGGCGCCGACCGAGAAGGTGAAGGCGCCGCCGACGGGGTGCGAGTCCTCCGAGACCGCACGCCAGGCCACCGTGTAAGTACCGTTCGCCAGGCCGCTCTTCAGCCCGACCCGGGCGGTGTCGGCCTTCCCGTCCGCGTGGCCGGGGTCGCCGGTGTCCACCGCCTTCCCGGCCGGGTCCAGCACCCGCACCGAGTCCGAGGAGAGTGTGACGCCCTCGCTGAAGGTCAGCGTGACGGCGGTCGGCGCGGTGGCCACCACCGAGTTCTGGGCGGGGTCGGTCTGCAGCAGCGCCGCGTGGGCGGCGGCCGGTCCGGCCGCGCCGAACAGCAGTACCAGCAGTGCGCCGATCGCTACGAGGCAAGCCCTGGCTTTGCGCATGTTCTAGGGTCAGCTCCCCGGCCGGTAGGTGAGCGGCTTCACCGGTACCTGCACGGCGATGGTGCCGCTGTGCTCGAAGGTGAGGTCGAGTTCGAGTTGGTCACCGACGGCGGGCTTCTTCTCCCACCCCATGATCATGAGGTGTGTGCCGCCCCGGGCCAGTTGCAACGCGCCGTTGGCGGGGACCGGCAGGCCGTCGACCTCCGTCATGGTGGTCTCGGTGGACTGATGGATGGTCACCGAGCTGGCGCCCGGGCTGGTCACCCTGACCAGCTTGTCGGTGCCGCCGCCGGTGTTGCGGACCGTCAGGTAGCCGGCCGCCATCGAGTCGCCCGCGGGCAGCGGGATGTACGGGTCGGCGACGGTCAGCCGGGCGTCCGCGCCCGCTGCCGTGCCCCCGGCCGTGCCCGCTGGCGAGCCGCCGCCCGAGGCCACCGCTATCGCGCCGGCGGTGAGCACGGCGGCCAGCGCCGCCCCCGCCAGCGCGGCCCGTCGGAAGCCGGACATCAGGCCGCCACCCCCTTGGCCAGCAGCGGCAGGTCGTGGCTGAAGACCTCCACCGAGCTGTTGCTCAGGTAGAGCAGGTGGGCCTGGTCGTCGGAGGGCAGGTAGCCCAGCACCTGGGCGCCGTGCGAGGAGGTCACCGAGCCGTCCTTGTTGACCACCGGGTCCTCGACCAGGATGCCCAGGGTGCTCGCGGCGGCCTTGACCTGGCTGAGGTTGCCGGTCAGGCCGATGAAGTTCGTGTTGAACGAGTCGAGCCAGGTCCGCAGCACCTTGGGGGTGTCGCGGGCCGGGTCGGTGGAGACGAAGACCACGTCGATCTTCTTCTGCTGGTCGGCCGGCAGGGTCTGCATCGCCACCGCGATGTCGCCCATCGTGGTGGGGCAGACGTCCGGGCAGCTGGTGTAGCCGAAGAAGAGCAGGGTGGCGTGCCCGGCGGTCTGCCGGCGCAGGTCGAAGGACTGGCCGCTGGTGTCGCTCAGCACCAGGTCGGGCTTGTCGAAGTGCTTGGCCAGCACGGTGCCCTGGTAGCCGGAGGCCGACTTGGAGACGGCGGCCGAACCGTCGGCGTTGCCGCCGGAGCCGCTGGTCGAACCGCAGGCGGTCAGGGCGAGGGCGGCGGTCAGCGCGAGGGCGGCGGCGACGGCGGCGCGCCCGGGGGAGGTCTTGAGGAGCATGCTCGGTCCGATCGTGCGTGTGGGGTGCGCCACCGGGGCGGCGCGCTGGGCGCCGCCCCGGTGACCCGCCGTCAGGAGGAGGTGTTCTTGCGCCGCAGACCGGCCACGCCCAGCGCGGCACCGATCACGCCGACCACGATGCCCACCACGCCGAGCGTGCGGGCGGTGGAGTCGTCGGACTTGCTGCTCGCGACGGCCTGCCCGCTGCTGTCCTGGGAGGGGCTCGCGGTCATGTGCCCGGCGGCCGGGGAGGCGCTGTCGGCCTTGGTGAGGGTCAGCGTCGGGGCCGGGTGCTGCGGCTCGGGCTGGCCGTCCTTGGCCTCGTCGATCCAGCGGACCACGGTGCCGTCGTCGTAGGTCTGCAGCGCCTTGAAGACCAGCTTGTCGGTGTTGGTCGGCAGCGGGCCGAGCGAGATCTTGAACTCCTGGAACTGGCCGGGGCCGATCTTGCTGCCGGCGTCCGCGGTCCAGGTGACCTTGGAGACGGCGTCGGTGATCGAGTCACCGTCGTCGGTCTTGATCGGGGTGGTCAGCTTGGTCTTCTCCACGGTGGCGGTCCAGCCCGGCAGCGGCTGGGTGGCCACCGAGGCCACCGGGTGGTCGGTCGGCAGGTTGACCTCGACCTTGGTGGTGCCGGCGGTGTCGCTCTCGTCCGGGACCCGGAACGCGACGGCGGTGTAGCCGCCCTGCTGGGCGGTGCCCGGCTGGACGGTGACGTGCGCGAAGGCGGGTGCGGCGACGGCCAGCACGGTGCCCGCGGCGAGGGCGGCGACGGCTGACAGACGGCGGGCGGGAAGTGCGCGCATGATGCGGAATCTCCATCGGGAGCAGGGCGCGAAGGTGCCCTGGGCTGGGTGGACGACGGCGTGGCGCGCCCGGTCCCACCGCCGTTCCGGCGGGGGATCAGCGCGCGAAGGCCATCGCCGGCGGGCCCCGCCGGATCACGCTGTGCCGCAGCACGGCCGCCATCGGCAGCCGTGCGCCCCCCTCGTCCGGGCGCGCCGCCCGGACGTCCGTACCGATCTCGCCGAGCAGCCCGCGCAGCAGCGCGGCGAGCAGCTCGAAGGCCGTACGCAGCGGCGCGGCCCACTCCTGGACCTCCCGGCCGGCCGCGGCGGCCAGCCGGACCAGCCGCCAGAGCGCGGCCTCGCCGCGCCGCAGCCACCAGCCCGCCACCACGGCGGCCAGCAGGTGGCCGGCCAGCATCGCGGGGGTGAGACCGAACTGCCACCAGGGCAGGCCGGACGCCGCCGCCTGGTACGCGTGCGGGTCCAGGCCGGCGTTGCCGATCAGCTGCTCGGGGGTGACCCCGGCGGGCAGCATCCGGGCCGCGCCCGGCGCGTCGTTGCAGATCAGCCGGCCGGCCACCTGATCCATCGTCATGCCGCTCATCGCACCCGTCGCACCCGTCGCGCTCATCGCGTGCGAGCCGAAGCAGTGGAAGAGCAGGTGCAGCCCGAGTTGCCCCAGGCCCAGCGTGGTGGCGATGCCCGGCAGCGAGCGCTCCCGGCCGCCGAGCAGCGCGGCCAGCGCGCAGACGGCGGCGAAGCCGGCGCCCAGCGTCGTCACGTCGACGTCGCCGCCGCCCGCCAGC
>FTKT01000588.1_pt1 | contig 10547 bp, 8 predicted proteins | sample 1658271 | NCBI WGS metagenome assembly FTKT01 (sample SAMEA3914811, study PRJEB12502) | metagenome | biome: forest; material: soil | place: Canada | collected 2011-08-04 | depth 0.3 m | reverse complement strand
AAGTCCAGGATGTCGTTGATGACGGTCAGCAGGTGGTCGCCGCTGGTGCGGATGATGGCGGCGAACTCGCGCTGCTCGTCGCTCAGGCGGGAGTCGTTGAGCAATCCGGCCATGCCGATGATGGCGTTCAGCGGCGTGCGGATCTCGTGGCTCATCGTCGCCAGGAAACGGCTCTTGGCCTGCGTGGCCAGTTCGAGATCGTGGCTCTTGCGTTCGAGCTGGTCGACCAGCGTGGCGCGCGTCTCGGCCAGTTCGCGCGCGGCGCGCGCCTGCGACGACTCGGTCAGCAATTCCTCGCGGATGCGGCGGTTCTCGTCCTCGAACTGCTTGCGCCGCAACTGCGCACGCACGCGCGCCTTGAGCACCTCGAACTCGCCGGACTTCTGGATGTAGTCGTCGGCGCCGGCGGCCAGGCCGGCGAGCATGGCCGCGCGGTCGTCGAGCCCGGTCAGCATGATCAACGGGATGTCGCGCACGCCGGGCGCGGCCTTGATGCGGCTGCAGGTCTGGCGGCCGTCGAGGCCGGGCATCTGCAGGTCCATCAGGATGCAGTCGACCGGCTGCACGGCGAGGAGCTCCAGCGCCTCCTCGCCCGAGCGCGCCGGGATCACGTCGTAGCCCTCGTCGCGCAAGGTGTCGGCCAGCGCCTGCAGGTAGGTCGGGCTGTCGTCGACCGTGAGGATCTTCTTGGGCGCGAGCAGGCTGGCCGGGCCCCCGGTCGTGCGCGTGGCGGTGCCCCGCAGGGCCGCCGCCAGGCGCGCGAGGATCACGGGGATCTCCTCGTCCTTGCGCACGAACGCATCCGCGCCGGCGTCGAGCGCCTGGAGCTCCGCGCTCAGCTCCCCGGAGCCGGTCAGCAGCAGGCAAGGCACGCCGCGCAGCGCGGCGTCCAGGCGCACGCGCCGGATGACCGTCGTGCCGTCGATGCCGGGCAGCATGCCGTCGACGATGATCGCGCTCGGCCGCACCTCGGCCGCGAGCCGCAGCCCGTCCTCCCCGGTCCCGGCGGTGGCCGCGGCGTAGCCCGCGTCTTCGAGGGCTTGCCGCATGACGTTGCGAAAGGTGGCGCTGTCGTCGATGACGAGCACGGTCGGCCGGGCGGCGTCGCCTTCGCCGCGCCGCCGGCGCAGCAGCTCGCGCGCCTTCGCGATCACGTAGAGGGCGTCGTAGGGCTTGCCGACGTATTCATCGGCGCCGGTGCGCAGCCCGCGTATCCGGTCGGCGACCTCCGCCTCGCCCGACAGCATCAGCACCACGGTCGCGGCGGTCGCCGGGGCCGCGCGCAATTCCTTCAACAGTTCCACGCCGTCGCCGTCGGGCAGCAGCACATCCAGGACGACCACGTCCATGGGCATGCTCGCGAACACGATCCGCGCCGCGGCCGCCGTGACGCAGGTCAGCGTCTGGAAGCCGGCGGCCTCGAATGCCTCCTGCAGGTCCATGCGCACGGTCATGCTGTCGTCGACGATCACTACCGTATCGCTCATCGTGCCTCCCCATTGGCCGTCGCGAGCGAGCTCAGCGCCGGCCCGATGTCGCGCAGCGGCAGCACCTGCATCGCGGCGCCGAGCAAGGCCGCTTCGCGCGGCATGCCGTAGATCACGGAGGTCGCCTCGTCCTGCGCGATGGTCGATCCGCCGGCCCGGCGCATCGCGAGCAGGCCCGCGGCGCCGTCGCGCCCCATGCCGGTGAGCAGGCAACCGGCCGCGGTGGTGCCGCAGTCCGACGCCACCGATTCGAACAGGACGTCCACCGAGGGCCGGCACGAATGGCGCTCCGCCGTCCGGGTCAGGTGCAGCCGGCCGTGATGCACGACCAGATGATGGCCGGGCGGCGCGAGCGTGACCCGGCTCGCCACATCCGCGAGCGGCTCGCCGTCGCGCGCGAACGCCACCCGGCGCGGTGTCTGGGCATCGAGCCAGTCTGCGAACGCGGTGCCGAAGGGCTCGTTGATGTGCAGCACCAGCAGCACCGGCGCCCGCACTTGCGGCGACAGTCCGCGCAGGACCTCGACGATCGCTCCCGGCCCGCCGGTCGACGCGCCGATCGCGATCAACCGGCACGGCCGCGCAGGCGTCGGATCGATGGCCGATGCCGCAATGGGGGCGACCTGATGCAAGCCCGGGCCGGATCGGGCCCGCAGGTGCGTGATGACCCGGATGCGCGCCACCAGCTTGACCGTGTCGATGAAACGCTGCTCCCAGTGCCCCTCGGGTTCGTCGCCGCGTGGCTTCTCGAGCACGTCGACCGCCCCGGCGGCCAGCGCGTCGTACGTCTTGAAGAGCTCGCCGCGGTTGATCGACGACGACACCACGAGGATGGGGGTCGGGTAGTGGGCCATGATGTACTCGGTGGCGGCCAGGCCGGTCATCACGGGCAGCATCATGTCCATCGTCATCGCGTCCGGTCGCAAGGCCCGGCACAGCTCGATGGCGCGCCGGCCGTCCTCGGCCTCGCCGACGACCTCGATGCCGGCGTCGGCTGCCAGCGTCTCGCACAGGCGCCTGCGCACCGTCAGCGAGTCCTCGACCACGAGGATGCGCAGCTTCTTGCGGTCGTCGATCCGGCTCATCGCGCGCCCACCAGCTGGCGCACGCGCGCGAGGAACTCGGCCTGCGCGAATTCGCTCTTGACGATGTAGGCCTGGGCGCCGACCTCGAGTCCGCGCTGGCGATCGGCCGGCGACGCGCGCGAGGTGACCAGCATCGCCGGGATGTCGCGCAAGGCCGGGTCGGCGCGCACGTGCTCGATGAAGGTGAAGCCGTCCATGCCCGGCATCTCGACGTCGACCAGGAAGAGCGCATAGGATTCGCGCCGCGCGCGCTCCAGGGCTTCCTCGCCCGAGGTCGCCGCATGCACGGCGTAGCCGGCCGACTCGAGGATGCTTTGCTCGAGCATGCGCGTCGTCGGCGAGTCGTCGACGACCAGCACCGGTTTCGGCGCGACGCGCGCCTGCGTTCCCGCCGCTCCCGCGCGCTGCGCCGCGCGCACCACGGCTTCGGCGTCGAGCACCAGTTGCGGCGTGCCGGCTATGTCCAGCGACACGCCGGCCACCAGCGCGCTCGCCGGCGCGAGTTCCGGCACGGGCCTGAGCACGACCGTGGCCATCTCGCGCAGCCGGTCGACGCCGATGGCGGCGAGCATGCCGGCATGCGCGACGACCAGCACCGACACGTTGCGCGCCGGGAGCGCCGTCGCCGCGTCATCCAGCAGGCGCGAGAGCGCGACGTAGGGGATGGCCTGGCCTTCGTGGACGAGCGTGTCGCCCTGCGCGCTGCGGGCGATGTCGCGCGAGCCCAGGCGCAGCGTGCAGCGCAGCGCGGCCAGCGGCACGGCCACCACGCTGCCGGCGGCCTCGACCAGCAGCGCCTCTATCGACGCCATCGACAGCGGCACGACCATCTCGAGCGTCGTGCCCCGGCCGGTGATCGTGTCGGCCGACAGCTCGCCGCCCAGGCGCGCGGCGCCGTCCCGCGCCACGTCCAGGCCGACGCCGCGTCCCGACACCTCGGTGACGGTGCCTGACGTGCTGATGCCCCCGCGCAGCAGCAGGCGCAGCAGGGCGGCGGTGTCGAGCGCCGGCGCCGACGCGTCGAGCAGCCCCTTGCGCCGGGCGCCGCGCCGCACGGCCTCGAGGTCGATCCCGGCGCCGTCGTCGATGCAGCGGAACACCACCTGCCGTCCGCGCCGCAGCACCTCGACGGTGACGCGGCCGTCGCGCGGCTTGCCGGCGGCCTGTCGCGAGTCCGGTGTCTCGATGCCATGGGCGACGGCATTGCGCACCAGTTGCAGCAAGGCGCCCTGCACCACGCCGAGCACGGGCGCATCCAGCCGGACATCGCCGCCGCGGCCTTCGAACACCACGCCCTTGCCCAGCGTCTGCGCCACGTCGCGCGCGCTGCGTTCGAGCGGACCGAACAACGTCGCCACCGGGATCAGGCGCAGTTGCTCGGCGGCGTCGCGCAGCTGGCGCAGCTCGCGCTCGACACGCTCCGTCGACGCGCTCAAGTCCTGCTCGATCCGATGGACGGCGAGCTGCAGTTCCCCGGACAGCGAGCGCGCGGCCTGCAGCGCGGCGTCGCCGGCGCTCCCGCGCCCGCGCCGCGGCGCCAACTGCATCTGCAACCGCTGGGCGAGCGTGCGCGCGGCGGCGGCGTCGCCGCAACTGCGCCTCAGCTGCGTGACCTGGGCGTGCGTCTGCGCGACGCCGGCCAGCAAGGCATCCATCTCGGCGACATCGGCGCGCAAGCTGAGCGGCGCTTCGTCGGGCCGCGCCCGGGTCGCGGCGGCAGGCTCGGCATCCGCCGCGGCCGGCAGGCCGGCGACGCGGGCTGCGATCTCGGCGAGTCCCGCGAGCACGGTCTCGATGCAGGGACGCGGTACCGTGGCGTTCGCGTCGCGCCACGGAGCGAGTGCGTCCTCGATACGGTGTGCTGTATCGGCGATCTCGGGCTGCCTGACCACCCTGGCCGCCCCTTTGAGCGTATGCGCCAGGCGCAGCACGCGCGGCACCACGGTGTTCGCGCCCGCCCCTCTCTCGAGCTCGAGCACGCCCTGGCCGAATTGCTCCAGCAACTCGCGCGCCTCGACGCGGAAATACTTGAAGGGGTCCTTGGCCATGCCCTCAGAGCGCTGTCTGCGGCTGCACCAGGCGCAGCAGGTCCTTGGACAGGCTCGCCAGCTGGGCCGCCGTCTGCAGCGTCTGGCCCAGGCTCACCTCGGTTTCCTTCGTCGCCTGCGCGGTGTTGTTGATGGCCAGGTTCACCTGCTCGACCGCGGTCGTCTGCTGCTTGGTCGAAAGCTCGATCTCGCGCGAGGCCTGCGTGGTGGTGCTCACCAGCCCGGCGATCAGCTTGAAGGCGGAAGCGACGTCCGCGAATTCCCTGGCGCCGGTGTCGACGGCCTTGGAGCCCGTCTCGGTGGCCATGACGGTGGTGTTGACCGCGCCGCGCACGTCGTCGATGAGCGTGCGGATCTCCTTGGTCGAGCCGGCCACGCGATCGGCGAGCTTGCGGATCTCGTCCGCGACGACCGCGAAGCGCTTGCCCGAGTCGCCCGCCCCGGCGGCTTCGATGGTCGCGTTGATGGCCAGGATGTTGGTCTGCTCGGCCAGCTCGGAGACGATGTCGAGGACGGCGCCGATCTGCTGCGACTTCCGTCCCAGCTCGAGGGTGTGGTTCACGACCAGGTCGACCTGCTGGCGGATGCTGGCGATCGAGTCGTTGGCGGTCTGGACGGTGCTCTCGCCGGACCGGGCCGCACCGGCCGTCTGCTCGGCCACGCTGGCCACCTGCTGCGCGCTCTCGGCGATCTGGCGCGACGTCGCGAGCAGCTCGCTGATCGTGGTCGTGATCTCCGTCATCGACGTCGACGACTCCCTGGCGCCGGTGGCCTGCTGGTTGGCGGCTGCCTGGAGTTCGGCCGAGGAACTCTGGATGTGCCGCACGGCCGACCCGATCTGGTTCGTCAGCGAGCGCGTGAGCACGACCCCGGCGGCGCTCACGAACAGCAGGCACAGCAGGGTGCCGACGACGATGGTCGAGCGCGTGCCGCCGGAGGCGGCCTCCACCTCGTCGGCGCGCTGCTTGAGCAGGTCCCGTTCCTCGTGCTCCATCTGCTCGCACAGCGCGCGCAGGTCGTCCATCGTGCGCTTGCCGACGCCCGTCTGCACGAACTTGACGGCTGGCTCCAGGCCGCCTTGCCGGCGCACGTCGATGCTTTGCTTGAGCTCGGACAGTTTTTCGTGGATGAGCGGCTCGGCGATGTCGATGCGCTTTTGCTGGTTGGGGTTGTCGGCGGTCAACTCGCGCAGCTCCTTCACCAGCTTGTCGATCGAGCCGAGCGCGGCGCGATACGGTTCGAGGTAGGCGTCGTCGCCGGTGATGACGAAGCCGCGCTGGCCGGTCTCCGCGTCCTTGAGCGTGCTGAGGATGGCGGTGACGTGCTCGATGACCTGGTGCGTGTGCGCCACGGAGTAGCTGGTCTTCGTCAACAGGTCGATGCTCCGGTACGCCACGGCGCCGATCGCGAGCAGCAGCACGAACGACATCGCGAACCCGAACGCGATCTTCTTTCCGAAGGTCCACATCTTCAACGCTCCTTTTGCAAGACGCCTTGCAGCGCCAGGGATTTGATGGTTGCCAGGACCTCGCCGGTCGGCACGACGGGCTGGACCTGGCCGGGCGTGCGCAGCACCTCGCCGCGTGGCGATGGCTGCGTGCCGGAGTCGACGTCGCGCGGGTGGCGGAACTGGCCCTCGAAGACATCGAAGGCCAACGCGACGGGCGCGGCCTTGCAGACCACCATCCATCGAGGCGCGCCGCCCGCGGGATAGCCGAGCAGCAGCCCCAGGTCGTAGACGGGAATCACTGCGCCGGCCACGCCGGCCAGCCCCAGCCATTGGGGCAGCGCGCACGGAAAACGCGTCAGGGCCCGCAGCGGCAGCAGGCGTGCGACGCCGTCCAGCCGCAGCACGTGGGGATCGTCGCGAAGACGGATCGCGAGGAAGTCGTCGAACAGGGCCGTGTCGGCGTGCCGGGCCGCGGCAAACGACCGGTCGAACGCGCGTCGCAACTCCGCGGCCTTGTCCTTGAACGCAGGGTTCATGCCGTACCTCCGCAACTCTGCAGCTCGGCTCGGCACAGCGCGAGCAACGCCTCGCGCCGGAAGCCGCCGCCGAACAGCAGCAGGCGCGACGCGTCCTCGCGCTGGAGCAAGGTGATGGCCTGGCCGAGTTCGCTTCGTGCGGCCGCACGGTCGCCGCTGCGGCGAGCCAGCAGGCCCAGGTGCATGCGCGGCATCGCGAACGTGGGATCCAGGTAGACCGCGAACTGGTCGTTGTCGACGGCGCCGCGGCTATCGCCCTGGCCCTCGCGGCACAGGGCGAGCACGTAGTGCGCGCCAGCGTTCAACTCGTCGATGGCGAGCAAGCGGCGGCACGTGTCTTGCGCCGTCGCGAACTGGCCGCTGTGGGTGAGCAGCACCGCGTGCAGCAGCAGCACGTTGGGGTCGTCGGCGGCCTCGTCGGGCAGCCCGCGCACGAGGCTGAGTGCGTGGGCGAAGCGCTCTTCCTGGAACAGCTCGAGCGCGGGGCCGAGATTCCACGGCCGGCCGGTCAACATGTCGGGCGCGCCGGACGGCGCTGGCGGGTCGGTCAATGCGCGAACGCGCCTGGACGCCCTGGCGATCGCCTCGACCCAGCTGTCGCTGTCGTCGACCGCCGCGGCCAGCGTCGCCCGAGCCGCATCCGACACGCCGTTGCGCAGGGATGTCGGCGCCGGCGCCACGGCCTCCTTGCGCTGGTAGTAGAAGCTGCCGTGCGTGTGCTGCAGGTGGAAAGCCTGCGAGAGGCCGCGCAAGGTCTCGGCGCTGCCGAGAAACAGCACGCCGTCCGGCGCGAGCGCCCGCGCGATGCGCGCCACGAGCGCCTGGGTGCATTGCGGCGTGAAGTACATCAGCACGTTGCGGCAGAAGACGACGTCGTACGCGCCGGGCTGCCACAGGTCGGCGTCGTCCTCGCCGAGGTTGCGCGCCTCGAACTTCACCGAAGCGCGGATCGCATCGTCCAGCACCACGCCGGCGCCGTCCGGCCGAAACCAGCGCTGCTGCATGGCCTGGGGCGTCTCGCGCAGCGACCAGGAGGTGTAGCGGGCCTGCCGTGCCTTCTCGAGCGACGCCGGATTGAGGTCCACCGCACGGATCTGCAGCTCGCACGACGCGTCGGCGACCAGCTCGCGCAGCGTCATCGCGATCGAATAGGGCTCTTCGCCCGAAGCGCAGCCGGCCGACAGGATGCGCAGGCATCGACGTGCGCCACCCGCGCGCATGCGTTCGGGCACCACCCGCTCGCGCAGGGCGGAGAACTGTTCGATGTTGCGGAAGAAATAGGTCTCGCCGACGGTCAACTCATGCGCGAGCGCACCGAGTTCGGCGGCCGGCGCCGCCGCCTGCAGGCGGGTCAGGTACGGCTCGGCCGTCAAGCCGCTGGCGTCCGCGCGGCGGCCGAGGACCTCGGCCAGCCAGGCCATCCGCGCGTCCTCGAACTGGAGTCCGAGACGTGCCGCGATCAGGCCCCTGAAGCGTTCGACCTGGTCCGGGACGGGGGCTGCATTCACGCGGCGGATCCCTGCACGGCCAGGCTGGCCCAGACGTCGTCGGACAACAGGCGGCCGCCCTGAAGCACCAGCAGCAGCGACTCGTCCAGCAGGCCGAGCTCCGACAGGAGATCGCGGCTGACATCCCCGAGCAGCGGCGGCAGCGCATGCCGGCCGTCGGCGGGCAGGCGGCGCACGCCCAGGACGCCTTCCACGGCCAGCGCGACCCGGCGCGGGCCGACGGTCAGCGTGATCCATCGCTCGAGCGACGCCGAGGCGTCTTCTTCGCCAAGCAGGCGCGCGGCGTCGACGACGGGGACCGGTTCGCCGCGGATCACCGCCAGGCCGCGCACGAAATGCGGTGCCCCGGCGACAACTTGCATCGGCAGGGGGCGCATCGTCTCGATCACGTCGTGAAGCGGCAGCGCGCACAAGCGCCCATGAACCCGGCAGATCAGCGACAAGTCCGTGCGATCACCGCTCACTGCACGTCTCCGTGTCCGCCGGCGTCGCCGCTGTCGAGGGCTCGCCCTTTGCCGTCTTCATGGTTGCGCTGCCTCCCAGCTGCGTCGTGCGCCGTCCTCGGCCTGGCCCGTCCAGCCGGCGATCTGGCGCGGCTCAGTGGCTTCGTCGTCCTGCGCGATTGTTCAGGTGTTATAGCTCACCGGGTATCTGCGCACAAAGGTTTCTTGACGTGCATCAGGGGTATCGGGCCAAGGTGTCGCGGCAACTCGAGTGCGTCATGTCCGCGAAGCGGAAGTCGATCTGCATTGGCCGGTACGCCGATTGGATGCCTGCATATCCATAGAACGGAATGCGCGCCCTGAACCCGACATGGAAGTTGCTTGCGAGGGAAAACCCCTGTCGCATCCGCTTCGCGGGAGCGCGGGTGCATGACCAACAATGCGTTGCCCGGGAGGGCGCGCAGGCGACGGCTTGCCCGACGGGCGGCGCGGCGAAAGCGCCGCCACCCGTTCCTGTCGCAGTTCAACGCATTTCGGTCAACCCTTCATGGTTCAAGTCTCGTCCATGCCTGACAACGCCCGTCCCGCCGCCCCGTTCGCCGGCTTCTGGCGCCGCGTCGCCGCCTTCGTCGTCGATGCCTTCGTGCTCGGATTCATCGGTTATGCGCTGGGGCTGGTCTTCTTCGATACGTTCGTGCGCCTCGGACCCTGGGGCCGCTGCGTCGGCTTCGTCGTGGCGCTGGCCTACTTCGTTCCGCAGGAATGCGGGCGGGGCGGTGGGCAGTCCCTGGGCAAGCGGCTGCTGCGCATCTGCGTGGTCGACGCGCAGGGGCGGGCGCTGGGCCCCGCGCGCAGCGTGGCGCGCTTTGTCGTCTTCGGCGTGCCGTACTTTCTCAATGGCGCGGTGCTGCCGATGAATCTCGCGACATTCGCGGGGGGCTTTCCACTGGCGCTGCTGGCATTGGGCGGGATGCTCGCGTTGGCCTATCTGCTGGCGTTCAATCGCCGCACGCGCCAGTCGCTGCACGACCTGGCCGTCGGCGCGTTCGTCGTGCGCGTCGAGGACGGCGCGCGTCTCGCGCCCGCGCCCGTGCGCATGTGGGGCGGCCATCGCGCGATCGCCGGCGGGCTGATCGTTCTTTGCGGGGCCACGCCGCTGCTCTTCCCGCAGCTGATGCGCATGCCGATGTTCGCCGGCCTGCAGGCGCTGTCCCTGCGCCTGGCCGCGCAACCCGAGCTTCGTTCCGTCAACGTGTTCGAGTCGGCGGGCCGGGTCTACGGCCGCGAGTCGGTGGGCATGCGACACGAGCTGCTGATCCAGGCGACGATCGCCGCGCCCTTGGCCGACAACGTGCCGCTGTCGACGCGGCTGGCCGGCATCGCGTTGTCGGTCTTGCCGCAGGCGGCCCGGGAGGATCGGATCTCGGTGCGGCTCGCCCATGGATTCGACATCGGGATCGCGGCGAGCTGGACGTACAACGAGCTCTCGTTGACGCCTGCGCAATGGGCAGACCGCGTCGCGGCCGGCGTCGGCGATTAGCCACCATGCCGGGGCGGCAGGCGCGCGCCTTGCCGTCCCCGCGCATCGTTTCCTGGAGAGCTCCCGATGCAGCAAAAGAACCTGTTCGAAGACGGCAGCCTGTCGAGGCCGGCGGCGGCCGCGCTGGCGGCCACGGCGCTCGTCGCCCCCGCATTGGTGACGATCTGTGACCGCCCGTCGCGCTCGATCTCGACCAGGGTCTGGTACGCCTTGCTTCGCAAGCCGCGCTTCAATCCGCCGAGGGCGGTCTTCCCTGTCGTCCGGGCGGCGCTCGACGGCGCGCTGGCGGTGGGGGCCTATCGGCTCGCGCGCCAGCCGGCGACGCCGCAGCGCAATCGCGCGCTGGGATTGTTCGCCGCCAACGTGGCGATGATCTCCGGCGGGTCCAGGCTGTTTTCCGGTCGGCATCACCTGGGCGCCGCGGCCGTGGGCTCGGCCGCGATCGCGGCC